>FPKX01000008.1_pt1 | contig 119384 bp, 114 predicted proteins | sample 1057381 | NCBI WGS metagenome assembly FPKX01 (sample SAMEA4473313, study PRJEB15554) | hydrothermal vent metagenome | biome: marine basaltic hydrothermal vent biome; feature: marine hydrothermal vent; material: water | place: Pacific Ocean | collected 2011-06-14/2011-07-23 | depth 1199 m
ATTGTTGTTTATTTGGTATTGGCTTTTTTAGCACTATCAGGATACATCATGGAGTTTTACAAAGAGTTAGGTCTTTTAAAAGATACAGCACATGACATAAAAGAGTTACATGAACTAATTTACAATGTCATTCTTATTTTTGCACCATTACATATATTGGGGGTCTTTATGGCTGAGAACAGAGATGAAAAAGGAATATTATCCGATATGGTAAATGGAGGAGAAGAGGAATGAAAAAACTATTTGTAATTATATTGGCAATAACAATGGCATTTGTACTAACAGCTTGTAGTCACTACATAATACCTATTCCAATTCCAGTATAACAAAGAGTATATGATAGGTTTTGAACTCTAATTAAAAAGCTCTAATACAAAACCTACTATGTAAAAAAGTGTTATCACCCCAACTGTCCACATAAGAGCTTTTTTAACTCCTATGGTTGGGTTATGTGTTCCACAATGGGGGCATTGCTTTGCCCCCTCTTCAACTTCCAAATGACAATACCTACAAGATAGAATTTTTTTAGACATTATCTACATTGCCACTTTTTATACTGCATAATAAGTAGCATTTTTATGGTGTACTACTAAAGCTGTTGTACTCTGTTCTGGATGTATTTGAAATGTTTCTGAAAGTTCAATACCAAACTCTTCAGGTTTCAATAGATCAAAAATAGCTCTACTTTGTTCCAAGTCTGGACATGCAGGATAACCAAACGAATATCTTGCACCTTGATATCTATTCATTCTTACATCACGTAAAGTATGACCTTCATCTTCAGAAGCAATATTCATATCTAAACGTATTTGTTTGTGAGCTACTTCGGCAAGTGCTTCAGCTAACTCTACTGAAAAACCATGAACCATATTGTATTCAAGGTATTTACCTGCATCATAAAGCTCTTTTTCATAAGCTGAAAACTTAGGCCCTGCAGAGACACAAGTAAGAGCAATAACATCATGTCTATCGTGTCTAAAAAAGTCACTTAAAGCTCTATATGGTTTTCTTCCCTGTCTAGGGAAAGAGAATGTACTTACAGCTCTTCCTACAATTTTTTCTAAAGGCTCTTTGTTTGCATTTGCATCGACATTCCAACCTTCACTTTCATCAAAAAGGAACAATTCCTGATCGTTTGATCTACAAGGGTAATATCCGTAAATTATAGTTGGCTCAAAAAGATCTTTATCTATAAACTCTTGTTTCAGTCTATCGTAGGCAGGGTAAACAGTATCGTCTAAAAGTTTTTGGTAATCTTCTTTGCTCATACCTTTACTTTTATATCCCCAATGCATTTTAATAACTGTTTTTTGATTTACCCAGTCAAATATCATATTTAAATCTAAATCTGCTTTTTGCATAACTCTTCTACCCCAGAAAGGGGGTGTTGGTATATCTACATGCACAGGCTGAACTATCTCTTCAAAAGGTGGAATAACTACTACTTTTTTCTTTTTCTTCTCATGCTTTACCATGTCGCCAGCCATACGAACATCAAGACCTACAGAATTGTCTTCATTGTACTTCTCTATTCTACTCATAGCTACAACACCATCAAAAGCATCACGACAATAAAATATAGGACCTTTATATATAGGACGGCAAAAATCATCTACAAAAGATCTTGTAAGTGCTGCTCCACCCAAAAGTACAGGTATATCTATACCCATTGCAGCCATCTCTTCTAAATTGTCTTTCATAACAGCTGTTGATTTAACAAGCAAACCAGACATTCCAATGGCATGAACATTATGATCTTTATGTGCTTGTAAATATGTCTCAAGATCTGTTTTTATTCCTACATTTATAACAGTAAATCCATTGTTTGAAAGTATAATGTCTACTAAATTTTTTCCAACATCATGAACATCACCTTTTACAGTACCAATGACCAATTTTGTCTCTGTCTCTTTTTCCTGTTTTGTTAAATATGGGTTCAAGTAATCTACTGTTGCCTTCATAGTCTCCGCAGACTGAAGAACAAAAGGAAGTTGCATTTGCCCTGAGCCAAACAGTTCTCCTACAACTTTCATAGCATCAATCAAAATTTCATTTACAATTTTATCAGCTTCAATTTCATCTCTTGCCTCTTCAACTAAAGGAATCATACGTTCTTTGTCACCATCGAGAAGAAGCTTGGCAATTTTTTCTTCAGAACTCATAGCTTCATACTCTTCATCATTAGCATCATCATCTATAACTGCGTCATTAAAATGCTCTATAAATTTAAACAACGAATCATCATCTGGATTGAATAGTAACTCTTCACATATCTCTCTATCGGCATCAGTCATTTTTGCCATAGGTATAATATGTTTAACATTTATAATAACCGAAGTCAAACCAGCCTCTAAACAATGATGCAAAAATACTGAATTCAAATAACGTCTTGCATTAATTGCCAAACCAAAAGATATGTTCGATAACCCTAGTGTTGAACCTACTTCTGGATGACGTTTATGCAACTCTCTTATGGCTTCCAATGTTTGAATAGCTGCATCTCTATACTCTAAATCTCCAGAACCAACTGTAAAAGTAAGCATATCAAAAATTAGATTTCTTGGGTCTATACCATGGCGATTTACTGCTAAATCATAAATACGTTCAGCTTGAGATAATTTATCTTGAGTAGTTTTTGCCATTCCTACCTCATCTATTGTCAAACATACTAAAGCAGCTCCATACTTTTTAGCAAGTTGACAAATAGCATCTAATTTTTCTTCGCCATCTTCAAGGTTAACTGAGTTAATAATTGGCTTTCCACCAATACGTTTTAAGCCCTCTTCCATAGTATTGACACGTGTCGCATCTGGCATTAGAGGCAGTGGAATTTTTTGATTATATAACTCCATAACGGCTGCCATATCTTGGGCGCCATCACGTCCCGCAAATTCCACATTGACATCTAAACAATGAGCACCATCTCTAACTTGTGCTTGTCCAACATTTAAAGTTCCTTCATAATCACTTGCAATTATGAGTTCTCTAAATGCTTTTGAACCTGTGGAGTTTGACCGCTCACCGATTAATAGCGGAGAAGGTTTTTGAAAAAGTTCTGTTGTATTGAAAAGAGAAGCTATGCTTGGTTCTATGCTTCCACTTGGCTCTTTAGGTTTTAAAATTTCAACAGCTGTTTTTAGAGATTCTATATGCTCAGGGGTAGTTCCACAACAACCTCCTAAGAAAGATACTCCATCAAAATTAGTAAATTCAAGTTGTTTATCTCTAAATTCATCTGGTCCCATTGGATAGTAAGTATAACCTCCTCTATTTTGAGGTAAACCAGCATTAGCATGTACTGATATAGGTATGCTACAAAGTTCAGAAAGTGTTTTTAAATGTTTTTTAACTTGATCAGGTCCTGTACCACAGTTAAAACCTAGTGACAAAATATTGAAAGGTTCTAATATGGTCACAATAGTTGCGACATCTGTACCAATAAGCATTGAACCAGATAGTTCAATAGTTACAGAAACCATAATTGGAATATCAACTTCTTTTTCTCTATTGGCATCTTGACAAGCATGTAGTGCTGCTTTTATCTGCAGTGGATCTTGACATGTTTCAAGAAGAAAAACATCACAACCTCCATCTATGAGTCCCAAGGCACAAAGCTTGTAGCCTTCATACAACTCATCATAGTGAATATGGCCTAAAGATGGCAGTTTAGTACCTGGACCTATAGAACCCAGAACAAACTTTGGAGATTTTTCTGTTCCATACTCATTACATATCTCTTTTACAAGAGTTGCGCCTTTTTTAGAAAGTTCATAAGCACGTTCACCCATCTGATATTCATCTAATACCCAAGGCATTGTACCAAAGGTGTTGGTCTTTATCAAATCTGCACCTGCCATGGCATATTTTTTATGAATTTCTCTTATAAGTTCAGGGGCAGTATCATTTAAAAGTTCGTTACAGCCTTCTTGGTCTACACCATTTTCATCCAACCATACCTCTTTTGGTATAGTCAAATTTTGTATTTGTGTACCCATTGCACCATCTATAACAAGAATGCGTTCATTTAAAATTGATTTTATTTGTTTAGTAATAGACAAAAATATTCCTTATTTATTATGTCGTATTATAACCGATTGTTCTAAATTTTTCTTCTATAAATCAATTATGTTACCTTCTTATTGTTTAGATAATAAATAGTATGAAATATATTATAGTTTCAACAATAATATTGCAATTATTGTGTATATTTAATATAAAAAAGTTAGGATCATATATGGCAAGAACTATTAAAAATGTTATTACAGGAAAAGTCATAACTAAACCAGAGCCAGTAGATGAAGAGATTCCTTTTACTGGAGGTGTTATGATAACAGAGACTGACACTGCAGGTATTATCACTTATGCAAATCGTAAATTTAGAGATCTTACAGGATATACAAAAGAAGAACTCATAGGTTCTCCACATAGCATAAATAGACATCCAGATATGCCAAAAGCTGCATTCAAAGGTTTATGGGACACTATAAAAGCTGGTAATTACTGGGAAGGTTTAGTTAAAAATATGAATGCAGATGGGAAATACTATCTTGTAATTGTATGGATAAAACCTAAGTTTGATAAGGATGGGAATATAACTGGGTACATTGCCGGTCGTAAAGTTCCCGATAAAGACTCAATGAATAAAGCTTTAAAACTATATGCAGAGCTGAAAGCTGCCGAAGAATAGCAGCAATCTCTCAATATATCTATAAAGTTTTTTTAGCCTCTTGAAGAGCCAATATTACATCATCTATATCTTCTTTTGGAATATGTACTTTCCAATCTGGCTCTTTAGCACCTGCTTGTAAAAAAATTCCGATACTAGCTACACTATTACTTTTTGGACCATAAGGTTCTGCAATTGTATTCACAACTATTTTTCCATCATTTGTTCCACTCAATGGCATTTCACTTATCTTATTGATTTTATCACTCATAATAACTCCTTTATATAATAATTATATCAGAAATTTTTAACTATTTTTTACGTTTTAACAATCCTGATATTTTTGCTTGTAATTTCAACCATGTTCTATGTTCAATAGCTGGGAAGCCTGCATATGTTTTTCCACCTTCAAGTGACTTTGTTGCAACACATCTTCCTGCTATTGTAGAAAAGGCACCTATCTCTAAATGGCCAGTTGTTGCACTTTGTCCACCCATAATTACGTTTCTACCTAACTTTGTTGAGCCTGACAATCCAACTTGTGAAGCAAACAAACAATGCTCTCCTATGTCACAATTGTGAGCAATTTGAATAAGGTTATCAATCTTTGTACCTTTTCGTACATAGGTAGTACCAAAAACTGCTCTATCTATTGTACAGTTTGAACCTATCTCAACATCATCTTCAATTTGAACATTTCCATTTTGATAAATTTTAATATGTTCACCCATTTTTGTATGCGCAAAACCATAACCATCACAACCAATAACTGTACCAGAATGAATAATACATCTTTCTCCCAATGTACTACCATGATAAATTGTTACGTTTGGATTAAGAACAGTATCTGATCCTATTGTTACATTATCACCCAAATAACATCCGGCAAAAACTATAACATTGTCTCCAAGTTTTACATTTTTACCAAAACGTACACGTTTATCAATATCACAACCTTCACCCAATTCTGGATGTCCGCCTTTAGTCTCTAATTTATGAGCAAAATATTTAGAAGCAAGTGCCAATTTCAAGTAAGGCTCATCAGTAATAAGCGCAATGGTTGTTTTTGGCAAAAGATCGGCATACTTCTCTTCAATCAACACGGCAGCAGCTTTTGTATGAGCTAAATCGTCCAGATATTTTTCTGAGTTAAAAAAACTGAGTTGCGAAGAAGTTGCTTCTAAAAGTGTATGTATACCATCTATTTCAATATCATTTTCAAAAGAAGATAGATTAAGTTTTTTAGTAATTTCAGAAAGTTTGTAGGTCATAAGGAGAATCCTTTTAATATTTGGGTGCTCACAAATAAGGAGCACACCTATAGTAAAGTTTAATATATAATTACAGAGGCAATACTTAGTGCTTGCCCGACATAAAGAGTTAGATCTAACGTTCTATTGCAACAACCCCAGATCTTACAATTTCACATGGAGTATAACGCTGTGCAGCTTCAAGAAAATGTTTTATTCGGCTTGGTTCATCTGCTACTTGAGCAATGACAACCTCTCTGCCAACATTAACAATACCACCATTATAAGCTCCACAAAGTGCCGATATATCTGATAGATTTTCTGCAATAGGGAATTTAATGAGTACCATCTCTTTCTCTACCATCTCTTCATGCTCGATAACTTTATAAACAGGTATAAGTTTATGCAACTGTTTGGTTATCTGTTCCATTACCTTGACGCCACCCTGTGTTTCAATAGTAATATGTGACATTTCACTATCTGGAATAGGTGCCACAGTCAATGAAGTAATGTTATATCCTCTTGCTGCGAACAGTGAAGTAACACGTGCTAAAACAGAACTTTCATTCATAACTACAACGGAGATAACTCGTCTCTCTTTGATTGATGATTTACTCATTATTTCTCCTCCCCGTTACTTGCTGTTTTTTGTGGTAACATCATGTTGAACAATGCTCCGCCAGAAGGTACCATTGGGAGAACATCTTCAAAACGGTTTGTCTGAACATTCATAAAACAAACTTTATCTTGTTCAATAGCATCTTTTAAAGCAGCATCAAACTCTTCTTTTGTACTAACATCGTATCCAATGCCACCACAAGCTTCAGCTAAAGCTTTAAAGTTTGGTTGAAAACTTAAATCTGTTTCAGAGTAACGCTTCTCATAAAAGAATGTTTGCCACTGTCTAACCATTCCGAGAAAGTGATTGTTCAAAATAACATTAATGACTGGTATTTTATATTCAGCAGCTGTAACCAACTCTTGCATATTCATTAAGATTGAACCATCACCTGTAATATTTATAACTGTTTTATCTGGAAATGCTCTTTTAGCACCAAGTGCTGCTGGAAAACCAAAGCCCATTGTTCCAAGTCCACCAGAGTTTATCCATTGGCGTGGTCTGTCAAATGGATAATGTTGTGCAGCCCACATTTGGTGTTGCCCAACATCTGAAGTGATAATTGCATTTTCACCTATAAGTTCACCAATACGCTCAATTGCCCATTGTGGCTTAATAACCTCATCTGAATCTGTATATGATTGAGGGTGAAGATTATCATAACGATTAAGTATATCTCTCCATGCATTGTATCGGTCAGGATTCACATCATCAATAAGTGCCAACATCTTTGCAAGTACACGAGAAACATCTCCAACAATAGGGAAATCTACATCAACAAGTTTACCAATATTTGCTGCATCAATATCTACATGAATAATATCTGCATATTTTGCAAATTCAGATAGTTTTCCAGTAACTCTATCGTCAAATCTAGCACCAAGAGAGATAACTAGATCCGTTTCAGACATTGCCATGTTAGATGCATAGTTACCATGCATTCCAAGCATTCCAAGAAGAAGTGGATTTTTAGCACCCATAACTCCTCTTGCCATAAGAGTTTCAACAGCAGGAATTTGTGTTTTTTCTGCAAATTCACGTACAAGATTTGCTGCATCAGAAAGAACAACACCACCACCTATGTAAAGTAGAGGTTTCTTTGCCTTTTTAATAGCATCAACTGCTTTGTCTATTTGTCTGTTATTACCTTTGTATGTTGGCTTATAAGAAGGTATATTGACAGAGTCAGGGTACTCAAAGTTTCCAATATCAACTGTAATATCTTTTGGAATATCTACAAGTACAGGACCTGGTCTTCCAGATCTTGCGATATAAAATGCTTCTTTTAAAATACGAGGTAGCTCATCTAAACTACGCACTAAAAAGTTATGTTTAGTACATGGTCTTGATATTCCTACAGCATCAACTTCTTGAAAGCCATCTGTTCCAATAAGTGACAAAGGCACTTGTCCAGAGATAACAACTAATGGTATAGAATCCATATATGCCGTTGCCAATCCTGTAACTGCATTTGTAAAGCCTGGTCCAGATGTAACCATAGCGACACCTACTTCACCTGTTGCTCTTGCGTATCCATCAGCTGCATGTACAGATGCCTGCTCGTGTCGGTTAAGAATGTGTTCAAAACCTTCTTGTTTGTAAATTTCATCATAAACGTGCATGATTGCGCCGCCGGGGTAACCAAATACGGTCTTAACACCCTCAGCAATAATCGCTTCACATACCATTTGTGCTCCACTCATTTTCATGGTAAACACTCCATTTCTTTTATTGTATTTTAAATATTTTAGATTATAGCTAAATAAAATAAATATTTATTTTTTATTAATTTCTTCTTTTAATATTTTTAAATTCTTTAATTTAAACATCCATCTAAGGCTAAACCTTCACGCAGACCGTCATCTATAACGATGCAAGATTCAAACTCCAAGATAGAAAAAACATGTTTATATATGAGTATCCCAGCAGCAATAAGATCAGAACGACCAACGCCAACTTTTAATTCACGCTCTTCAAAAGGAAGAGATAATAGTTTCTTTAAATATATATCTAACTCATTTTTAAAAACAGATGTACCATTTACTTTTGAAGCAGAGTAACAAGCATAATTCTGCCCCAATTTCATAGCCGCCACAGTAGTTGGTGTTCCTGCTGTAGCTATAAAAGAATTTACTTTTCCCTCTTCTGCATAAACTTGGCTAGAAAATTTTTGCATATCTAACATTTCTAAGGAGAGAGCACTCTGTATATCTTCAAGATTTTTATACTTTTGAGAAATTGTAACTATGCCTATAGGGAAAGATTTACTTATAACTTTATCTTCGAAATTGAAAATTAGTTCGGTAGAACCACCACCTATGTCAACAAGTACAAAACTTTTAGAAACATACTGCAATTTTGCCAATCTGTTTTTTACAGCTAAAAGTGTGAGTCTTGCCTCTTCATCTCCTGATATAATTTCAAAAGCCACACCTGTCTCTTTTTTAATTCTTTCCAATACATCAGAAGAGTTTGAAGCGGAACGAAGTGCTTCAGTTGTAACTGCCTTTACTTCATTATTGGAGAAATCAATTTCTTTTTGTGCCTCTTTAATAGCATAAATAACACGATCAACAGCTTCATGGTGTATAACACCTGTTCTTCTCAACATATCTGCTGTTTTAACTATTTTTTCAAAATCTGCGATAAATTTTCCAGATTGACAATCTAGTTTTGTAACGCGCAGAGTATTTGAACCCAAATCTATAGATATCATTTATCTCTCCAAAAAGTTAATGTTCCTCTTTAAATACAAAGCCACCATCTGATAATTTCTGACGTAAAGATTCTTGATGTGCTACACCTTTAGTTTCAAGTGCAACAGAAACATGAGCATCACCAAATTTTAAATCTGTTGATGTTCTATCAAACCCTATCTGCACAATATTGGCTCCATTAGTAGTCAATATTTGCGTAAATGCTTGTAGTGCTCCTGGTTTATCTACCAAAGTAACCATGAGTTTCATCTTTCTTGAAGATTTAACAAGACCTTTTTCAATAATAAGTGCCAACATAGTTACATCAATGTTACCACCACTTAAAACAATACCTACTTTTGATCCTTTTGGAAGATCTATATGTCCATGAAGAAGAGCAGCAACTCCAACAGAACCTGCCCCTTCTACTAAAAGTTTTTGTTTTTCAAGTAAAAAAAGTATAGCAGCAGCTATTTCATTTTCAGAGACACCTACAAAAGAGTCTACATTTTTAAGTATATATTCGAGTGTTTTAGGTGAAGTATCACGCACAGCAATACCATCTGCAATAGTTCTTACAGAAGTACTATCAATTGTAGTATGAGCTTCATAAGATTTCTTCATAGCGGGAGCACCCTTTGCTGAAACAGCTATGACTTTCACTTCAGGGTTTAATGCTTTAGCAGCAACAGACATACCAGATATAAGTCCACCACCGCCAACAGGTACAACAATGGCATCTAAATCATCTACATCTTCAAACATTTCAATAGTAACTGTACCCTGACCCGACATAACATCATCGTCTGTAAAGGGGTGAACAAAAACAAATTTGTTTTCTTCTCCAAATGTTACAGCATATGCGTATGCTTCATCATAGTTTGTACCATGCAAAATTACTTTTGCTCCAAACTCTTTAACACCTTGAACTTTTGTAAGTGGTGTAGATTCAGGCATTACAATAGTAGCATCAATACCAAAATGTTTTGCAGAAAAAGCTACACCTTGGGCATGATTTCCAGCACTTGCAGCAACTACTCCTGCTAGCTCAACGCCATTATCTTTTGCCTCTTCAACCAAGGCAGCAATACGGTTAAAAGCACCACGCAATTTAAATGCGCCTGTTCGTTGAAGATTCTCTTTCTTCAAATAAACTTCATATCCACTAATCTCACTCAAATTGGGAGCATATGCAAAAGGAGTTCTGTTCACCACTGACACTATACGTTTATGAGCTTTTTCTATACTGTTTAAATCTAACATTTATATTTCCTAGGTAATTATTGCTGAGATTATATCACAATCATGATTTCAAAAACTCTTCTATCTCTTTATCTGAGCCTTTAAAGATAATTCTATCTCTGTTTTTTTCAATCTGATAATCATACATAGGATCATAATACTCAACTAAAAGATAATAAATCCACTCTTTATACTTTTCACAAGAGAAACTCTTTTTTTGATCTATAAGTGCATTATCAAAAAGTTGGCACACTGTTTTATATCGCTCATCGCCAAACCTACGTTTTATACGGAACATAGCTTCATGAATATTTTCAGACCATTTTTCGAGGTAACCATCAGCATATTTTTTTAGATACTCAACTTGCGCTTTTAAAACATATTCATCAAGAGTAATGTCCACCCTCTTTTCCATACTGGTTTCCAATATTATTAGAGGAGCTTTTGCAATATGTCTTGCTAGTATTTTAGGAATATATACACGCCCAACATAATCACCTTCATCTTCAAAAACAAGTTTAGAAAAGCCTTTGTCAAGCTTTTGAATGAGATCATATGCTAAACTATTTTCAAAATTTATTTGTGTAGGTTGCTCTACTATTTTTCTACCAAAAGAAGAACCTCTATGGTTTGCTAAACCTTCAAGGTCAATAGCATTTGAGAGTTTATTGAGAAGAATAGTTTTACCAGAACCTGTTCTGCCACCAATTACAACAGGTTCAAAATCTTCTATACAACGTTCTGTCTCTTCCATAAGGTAAGTTCTAAAAGCTTTGTACCCACCTTTAAGTCTTACAATATTGTGTCTGTTTTCGGCTATCCACTCTTGTGAAATTCTTGAACGGTCTCCACCTCGAAAACAAAATAGTTTTGCATTTGAATTATTTTTAATAAAATCAATCCATTTATCTATACGCTCTTGTTTAATACTGCCATTTACCAAAGAGTTACCCAAAGCCAAAGCAGATTCATGCCCCTCTTTTTTATATGTTATACCAACCAAATGTCGTTCTTCATTATTCATAAGCGGTAAATTCACAGCAAAAGGGAAAGAACCTTTTTCAAACTCAATTGGAGCACGTACGTCTATGAGTGGTGTGTTATACAAAATTATCGATTTGAAATCATTACTTTGCATCATGTCTGACATCTATTTTCCCTTTGTATTATTACGCGCATTATATCACTATCATTTAAGTCTGACATTATCTTTCCCTAGATATCATATAAATTATAATTTTACAGGAGTCAATTATGGAGTGTGAATTTCCAACAGTAAACAGTAACCCAGAAGAGATGAGAGAAATTTTTGAAAGTGTCAAAACAATTGCAATCATAGGTTTATCTCCAAATGAGACAAAAGCTAGTAACATGGTAGCAAAATACTTACAAGATGCCGGATACAAAATAGTTCCTGTTTACCCTAAAGAAGAGACAATATTGGGTGAAAAAGTTTATAGATCATTGGTGGAAATACCTTTCCCCGTAGATATGGTAGATGTATTTAGAAAACCAAATGCTTTTGATGCTATTGTTGATGCATGTATTGAAAGAGGAGATGTAAAAGTTTTCTGGGGACAACTTGGTCTTGTAAACAATAGTGCTGCACAAAAAGCTAAAGATGCAGGAATGAAAGTTGTACAAAATCATTGTACTAAAATTGAACATAAAGCTTTGATGTAGTTTTATATTTCAAATTTTAAAAGGACAAGGACAACCAAAATACAAATAATTTAACTATTTTGTTTAAGGTTGTCTAAAACATATTTAAACTTAAAGTACCTTCCTCTGCAAAAAATCATTAAAATACTTCTCTTACGTATTGGGAATTAAACTACAAACTATTGCCTAAAGTTATTTCTTATTCAAATAAAATAGGAACTATAGAAAGAACGAGTAACAATGCCATAGATATGTTGAAAATACGTACTCTACTTTCATTTGAAATAAACTTTTGTAAAAACACTCCACCAAGTACCCACATATGTGAAGAAGCTAAACAGACCAGTGAATATGTAAGCGCAATAATTAGTACTTGCATAAAGAAATAATCACCTGCTGTTGTAAAAGATGTTGTGGCGGTTACTGCCATTATCCATGCTTTTGGATTTACCCATTGAAAAAGTGATATTTGAATAAAAGTAAAAGGTTTATTGTTTTTTTCTTTAGCTATAGATATATCTCCTTTACTCTTTGCTATGTGCCATGCCATCCATAACAGATACAAAATACCAGCTACTTTTAAAATAGAGTATATAAGAGGATATCTCTCAAATATTGCACCCACACCAAAGCCAACTGCAATAACCATAAGTGGAAAACCAATAACAATTCCAAAGATGTGTCCTAGTGTACGTTTATAGCCAAAAGTAAGCCCTGAAGAGAGTAACATAATGTTATTTGGTCCAGGAGTAAAGGATGAAGCAACAGTAAAAGATATAATAGAAAGCAACATTGTATAAGTAAATATATCTTGCATCATACTCCTTGGAATTATATGTTTAGCACAGTATAGTGTTTTATAGTTTAATTAAAAATTCATTTCCTCTATCATATATTAGACTCATAACTTACAACTTAGATAGATGCCAACCATTTGAGCTTGGACAAGCATATACTTTTAAATTGAGCTGTTTTTCTCTTTTTAAAAACAAACTTTTTTCATCTGCTTCAGAATAACTCTCATAAAGCAATTTACTTTTACCGTTGGAGTCTTTGCAATTACAAATATTTTCATCTAAAATATTTTCATATATATCTGGGACTATGCTGCCAATCTTCTTTTTATATTTTACAATCTCTTCTCTATTGGTTAGAGAAAAGAATTGAAGTATTTCCAAATCTGTTAATTTTGAAAGATGTATGTATCTTTTTTTAAAGTAATCAAATGCTTGTTCTTCTTGCTCAAGTTGTTTTTTCAAAGAGAGAAATGGCTTTAAATTTTTCAAGTTTTTCCCTATTTCTTTTGTAAAAATACTCCACTTTCTACATGTTCAGTATGAGGAAATTGATCATACATTGCTGCTTCTACAACATTGTGTGTTTTGCTTAATGTCTCTAAATCACGTGCCAGAGTTTCAGGGTTACATGAAATGTAAATGATATTTTCAATTTTAGAGATAAGTCCAATACTAGCTTCATCTAAACCTGCTCGTGGTGGGTCAACTAATACTGTTGAGAAGTTGTAAGAATTTAGATTTATCTCTTTTAACCTTGTGAACTCACGTACTCCGTTTAATGCTTCTGTCATCTCTTCTGAAGATAGTCTAGCAAAAGTGATATTGTCTATGTTGTTGAGTGCACAATTTTCAAGTGCTGCATGAATGGAATTTTTAGAAATCTCAGTAGCTAATACTTTCTCAAAATAGTGAGAAATAGGTAGAGTAAAGTTTCCTAAACCACAATAAGCTTCTAAAAAGTCTCCATACCCTACACTTTTAGCTTGTTTAATTGCCCACTCTATCATCTTTACATTTACTTTTGGGTTTGGTTGAGTAAATCCACTTTCATACTGAACATAAGTGACAACTTTTCCATCAATCTCTAACTTTTCTGTTACAAATTCATCAGAGAGTAACACTTTTTGTTTGCGACTTCTTCCCATCACTTTACAGTTTAATTCACTTTCGAGTAATTTTGCTTCAGCAGACCAAACATCATCTAATTTTCTATGATAAAGCATAGTTATGAGACATTCGTCAGTAGTCGTTGCTAAAAATTCTACAGCAAAAAGTCTATTTTTTAAAACTTCTTGAGAATTATTTATCTTCTCTAGTAACTTCCACATACGTTTTTCTATGGGTTCTATAACTTTTGGACATTCGTCTATGCTAATGGCACCTTTTTCACGCAGACCATCTACAGGCATTTTACCCATAGCATAGTCACATCTCTCACCATCGTGCCAAATGCGAAATTCAGATCTAGCTCTGTAGTGACTGGATGGAGAGTCAAAAACTTCCAATTTTTTAGCATAAAAAGGAGCTAAAAGTTTAGAGACTTTTTTTTCTTTAAGTGTTAACTGCTCTTCATAAGAGAGCTCATATAGTCCACAAGATCCACAAGATCCGAAATGTTTGCAATTCACATTTATGCCTTTAGTTACAATTTGGTATAATCATAATAATAATATTTATGTAATTCTATCCAAAAGGTACAAAATTGTCTAACTCCAACTCTATATCTGTCGTAATACTCGCTGCCGGTCAAGGCACAAGAATGAAATCTTCCACTCCAAAAGTACTTCATAAAATATCTGGTAAATCTATGCTTTTTCATGCTATAGATGCTGCACAAGAAGTCTCAAATGACATTACTGTTGTTCTTTACCATCAAGCTGAACGTATAAAAGAAGAGATAGAAAAAAATTATGAAAACATAGTTTTCCATATTCAAGATGCAGTAAAATACCCTGGTACTGGCGGAGCAATGAAAGGTGTTAAGACGAAGAATTCTCAAACACTTATACTAAATGGAGATATGCCTCTTATAAGAAAAGAGTCACTTTTAGCTCTAACTGCAGGTAGTGCAGATATAAACATGTCTGTCATTAAGCTTGATGACCCAAGTGGGTATGGACGTGTCATCATAGAAGATGAGAAGGTAAAAGAGATAGTTGAACAAAAAGATTGTAATGATGTCCAACTTTTGACAAAAACAGTAAATGCAGGTATCTACTCTGTAAATTCTGAACTTTTAGAACGTTACATTCCAAAACTTGGCAATAACAATGCACAAGCAGAGTACTACTTAACAGACATTGTTAAAATGGCTGTTGATGAAAACAAAACAGTAACCCCTATATATGTTCAAGAAGAAGAGTTTAAAGGTGTGAATTCAAAACTTGATTTAGCTGCTGCAGAGGAGATAATGCAAAGACGTATACGTACAGAGTGGATGAAAAATGGTGTAACAATGCGTTTACCTGAAACTATTTACATTGACTGTCGTGCAACTTTTGAAGGTGAATCTATTTTAGAAAATGGTGTAAGTATTCAGGGTAACTCCAAAATTATATCTTCACACATAAAAGCAAACTCAGTAGTTGAAGATTCAACACTCAAAAACTCAGACCTAGGACCAATGGGAAGAGTAAGACCAAATTCTATTATAGTAGATACACACATTGGAAACTTTGTTGAAGTTAAAAAGGCAAATTTAACAGGCGTAAAAGCGGGTCATCTTTCTTATATTGGTGATGCAACTATAGAAGAAGGCTCAAACATAGGTGCTGGTGTCATCACTTGTAACTATGATGGTAAAAACAAATACCAGACGATCATTGGGAAAAATGTTTTTGTAGGATCTGACACTCAACTAATAGCTCCGGTTACAGTAGAAGATGATGTCATCATTGCAGCAGGTAGCACCATAAACAATAATATTTCAAAAGGCTCTTTGGCAATTTCAAGAACACCTATGAAAACTATAAAGAATTTTTTCTATAAATTCTTTGAAATCAAACAAAATGGAACAAAATAATATGCAAGTAAATTTAAATGGAAAATCTGTACTTCTTGGTGTAACAGGCAGCATATCTGCCTATAAAGCTTGTGACTTAGCTCGTCTTTTCATAAAAGCTGGAGCAGAAGTTCATGTAGTCATGACTAAAAGTGCAGAAAGATTTGTTTCTGCTTTAACTTTTGAAGCACTTACCAGGAACCCTGTTCTTACAGAAAAAACAGAAAGCTGGAGTTCATACATGAACCACATTGAGTTAGGTAAGAAATGTGATATTTTTTTAGTTGCTCCAGCTTCTGCGAATACACTAAATAAACTCAGTAAAGGTATAGCTGACAACATATTGACTCAAACTGCTTTAGCATTTTCTGGTCAAATGTTAGTTGCACCTGCTGCAAATACACAAATGTTAAAAAACCATTATACTGTTGGGTCTCTAAAGATGCTTGAGGTAAATGATTATATAATCATAGAACCACAAAACAAACTTTTAGCTTGTGGTGACATTGGTTCAGGTGCATTAGCAGAACCTAGTGAAATCTTCTTTGAGGGTGCAAAAGCTCTACTTAAAGAAGAGTTTTGGGAAGATAGACGTATTGTAGTTACAGGTGGTGGCACACGTGAAAAAATAGATGAAGTACGCTACATAAGCAACTTCTCATCTGGCAAAATGTCAAAAGCACTATGCCTCTCTTTGTATCTGAAAGGTGCTGATGTATGTTACATTACTACAACTGGAAATGATGATCTTCCTTCTAGTATTTATACTATTGATGTAGATACAGCAGAAGAGTTTCTTGACTATACACAAGATGCAATTCGTGTATCTAAAAAAGGTAAAATATCTAAACCTTCAATGAACTCATCAGATAGACATTTAATCCAGAAAGAGCCGTTCTTATTTATGGCTGCAGCAGTTTCTGACTATGTGCCAGCTTTTCCTCAAAGTGGAAAATTAAAAAAATCTTTTTTAGGTGAATCTTGGAGTCTTGAACTTACTCAAACAAAAGATGTACTCTCTTCTTTAAGAAAAGATGGCATTAAGACCATTGCTTTTAAAGCAGAAATGGATGAGGAGAATGGTTTACAAAATGCGAAAGATATTTTAATCTCTAAAGATGTAGATGCAGTATGTTATAACTTGCTAAAAAACAGTAACAGCTTTGGAACAGAAGAAAATGAAGTAACATTCATAACAAAAGATAAAAGTGTAGAACTTGGCAAAGCTGATAAAATTGTAATAGCAGAACAGATACTAGAAGAGTGTAAAGCAATTGCAGATGCTCAGTAATAAACTAAAACATTTAGCAGTCATTATGGATGGTAATGGCAGATGGGCTAAGAGACAAGGTTTAAGTAGAACAAAAGGTCATGAAGCAGGTGCTGAAACTATTCGTGACGTAACCACATACTGTTCTAAAGAGACAAATATAGAAACTATTACATTTTATGCATTCAGTACAGAGAACTGGAAACGTCCTAAGCTTGAAGTTGAATTTCTTATGAAACTTTTAGACAGGTATCTAAAAAATGAACTTAAAACTTATCAAGAACAAAATATACGTTTTAAAGCTATAGGTAATATAAATGATTTTTCTAAATCTTTGCAGAAACGCATAAAAGAGACTGAAGAGAAAACTAAAAACAATAGTAACTTAACACAAATAATTGCTCTTAACTATGGAGGACGTGCAGAAATTGTAAGTGCTGTTAATTCACTCATAGAAAAAGGAAAACAAAGTCTTAGTGAAAATGACATATCGTCTGCTCTTCAAACTCCATATTCAGACATTGATCTGCTTATTAGAACAAGTGGGGAAGAGCGGATTTCAAACTTTTTACTATGGCAACTTTCATATGCTGAATTTCATTTTACTAAAACACTTTGGCCTGACTTCAATGAAAAAGAACTCTCTCAAATCATAGAGAATTATGAAAACAGAGAGAGACGTTTTGGTGGTCTGAAGAGTGAGGAGCAGTAGATGAATGAAACAGTTATATTGATAGCTTTAGTATTTGTATTTGGAGCTATGATAGGATCGTTTTTAAATGTTGTGATTTATCGTATTCCAAATGATGAGAGCATAGTTTTTCCAGCATCAAAGTGCCAAAGTTGTCAAACTCCATTAAAGTGGTACCATAACATTCCAATTTTCTCTTGGCTTTTTCTTGCTGGGAAATGTGCTTTTTGTAAAGAACCTATAGCAAAGCAGTACCCAATTGTTGAATTTTTAACTGCTCTTATTTTTGTTGCTCTATTTTTAAAACTTGGTCTTGTTTGGTACTTACCTTTTGTCGCAGCTTCATTTGCAGCACTTTTTGCATTGGTAATGATAGACTTCAAATATATGGCTGTACCAGACAATGTAAACATTGCAGCACTTATATTTGCTCTAATTCAACCTGACTTCTTGACAGCACTTATGTATGCAGCCATAGCAGCAGGTGGGCTTTACCTCATAGGCTTACTATCTTCTTTGATAGCAAGAAGAGAAGCCATGGGTGGGGCAGATGTCATAGTTGCTGGAACAATGGGAGCATTGCTAGGTTTTCCAAACTTTTTTATGGCTCTTTTCCTATCAGCCATACTTGCCATAATTCCAGCAGTTTTAAATCGTGAAAATGGTGTTCCTTTTGTACCATTCTTAGCTATGGCTACATTTATTGTCTATCTTTATGATACACAAACATTAAAACTTTTGGAGAGTATTATTTATGGTTAATGTCCGCTCATATATGTCAACAAACTATGCTAAAGCATTTTTGACTATATTCCTGCCTTTTTTTCTCATAATATCTCTTGTATATTTAGTAAAAATATCTGCACTGACTGCACAAATACAAGTGACATTTGCAGAGTTATTACTAATGTATTTTTATTCTGTTCCAGACATTATTTTTTATACTCTGCCTATATCCTTTGTTGCTGCTCTTGCCAATATACTAATACGACTCTCAACCGATAGTGAACTCATAGCCCTTTATGCTTTAGGACTTAAGTCTAAAAAAGTACTGAGAAGTTTTTTAATACTTGGTTTTCTGTTTTCTCTTCTTCTACTTACAATATCATTTTTTGGTATGCCACTTAGTAAACAGTTCTACAGCTCTTTTAAAGAGACAAAGAAAAATGAAGCCAAACTAAACATACTTGCAGGAAAATTAGGACAGAAGTTTGGAGAATATTATATTTATGTAAAAGAGAAAGATGAAGCAAGTAAAGATTTTATAAATATTGTCATATACAACCGTACTAAAAATAAAGATGAACAATTCTTTGCAGCAAAAAGAGGTAAATTAAATAAAAAAGGAGAGACCACTTCTCTGGAACTTATAGATGGATATGGCTACACATATTCTGAAAAAAACTTGCAACAAGCAAAATATAAAACTTTCGAAGTTTATGATAAGGCTAAAAAAAATAATTTTAATTTTAGGACAGTATTTCAATTTTGGAAACAGGCAAAAACTGATGAAGGTACGAAACATAAACTACTTTTCTATATATTCGTAAGTTTAATACCATTTATTTCAGTCTATCTTGTAGCTGCATTTACAATGATAAATCCAAGATATCAATCCAACAATACATATGTTGTAATCTTTGCAACTGTTCTACTCTTTTATTCACTGGCTTCTACACTTCAAAAAGTTGGTACATTTCCAATGCTGATTGCTGCCATATTATTTACACTCATCTTGGGTAGATGGCTTTTCCATGTGAAGGTTTCTAGGTATTTTTAATGGACATAGAGAAAAAGAGAGTTAAGGCTGTTATTGCCTATGATGGGAGCAGTTATTTTGGCTTTCAAAAACAGACAAGTACAAAACAGACTGTAACCTACGACATTGAAAATGCTTTAAATTCTTTACATATTGAATCACCCATAGTTGCAAGTGGAAGAACAGATGCTGGAGTACATGCGACAGCACAAATTATACACTTTGATCTTCCAGATTTTTGGGTAGATTTAAACAAACTAAAAATAAATTTAAATCGAAAATTAACAAACATACAGTTCAAACATATATCTTTTGTACCTGAAAACTTTCATGCAAGATTCAGTGCAAAAAAACGTACATACCGTTATGTATTTAAAACAAAGAAACCTTCTATTTTTGAACAAAAATATATCTCATTTTATGAAAACTTCAATGAGAACATTTTAATAGATGCACTTAAAGTTTTTGAAGGTGAACACGATTTTAAAAATTTTCATAAAACAGGTACAGTTACACATACAACTATTAGAAAGATTTACAAAACGACATATATTAAGAGAGGTGATTACCATTTTATATATTTTCAAGGTAATAGTTTTTTAAGATCTCAAATTAGAATGATGGTTAATGCGGCAATGCTTTGTGCAAAAGATGAGTTAAGTAAAGATTGTTTAGAAAAGCAATTGGAGTGTAAAGATAAATATACGACTAGACTGGCTCCACCACAAGGGCTTTACCTGTCTAATATACTTTATTAGTGTGTAGCAATTTCCTCTTGATCTGCAGGAGGAGATGAAACTGTTTCCACTTCAGGAGTTGTACTGTTTTCAGATGCTTCTGAAGGAGTTTCAGGAGCTACTGCTTCAGTTGCATTCATCTCTGCTTTTACAGATTCTTTGATCTCTTGAACTTTTGTATCTATAGATTCTGAAACTGCTGCAGCTTGCTCTTTAACAGCATCACTAGATTCAGATACTTTAGCTTTAACTGTTTCAACAGTTTTAGCAACGTCTTTTGAAATTTCTTCTGCTTTTGCTTTTGTAGCTTCAACAACTTTATCTGCTGCAGATTTACTTGATTCTTGCAACTCTTCAAGCTCTTCTTTTAAATCAAACATGTCACTATCCATTGTTTTAACAACTTCAACATTTGCTCCATGAATATAAACAAGATCTCCACCATCTTTACCTTGTTTAAGTATACCTATTACAAAGAATATAAGAACAACCAGGTAAATAGCTTTCATTAAACCTTTTTTAATCACTGAAGATAACAATTTGAACACCAAAACAACTGCTGAAAATAGCATTAGGTATATACCTAAAGTTTTATGGTCTTTAAGATCTGCTTGTCCAGCTTGACTCAATAAATCCCAAGCTTCTTTTCCATCTGTAATACCTGTCTGATATGCAGCAAATGCTGCTACAGATGTTAAAATTAGTAATAAAAAAGATACTATACCTATCGCTCTTTTTTTAGCGATTAAGTTAACAATTTCAAGTAAAAGCACTATAAGTGGCAATGCTATAATAAAGTGAACCACAGGTGGGTGCATTAGTGGCGCTATGTCAAATGGTAGCGGTATCTCCGGTATTTTAATAGGCGTCAATTCCATATTTATTCCTTCTATTTAATTAAGATTCTAAGATTATAACACAAAACTGTAAACTTCTGCTCAATTTTACTGTCAAAATGGTTTTACAACTACCATTATAACAATTACGATCATTAAAAGTGTTGGAACTTCATTATAGAACCTAAAGTACTTACCACTTTTATACTCTGGATTGTCTATTAATTTTTTACGAATACTATTTAAGGAAAAACTGTAAGCAATAAGAAAACTTAGAAAAAGAAGTTTTACATACATCCAAATACCACTCTCTAAAAGTGATGGTATTAGGTAAAGCATAACTAATCCAGATATAATCGTCGCCCACATTGCTGGAAGACCTATGTACGCATATAACTTATATTCTTGTATTTTTACGACTTCTCCAAATGCCAAGTTTTCTGAGTGTTCTCTATGATAGATAAAGAGTCTCGGCAAATAAAATAACATAGCCATCCAAGATGTAAAACTCATAACATGAAATGCCAATATCCAAGTGTAATATTCCATAACTATTTCTCCAAAATTGTAAAATCTTTCTTACTATAAATTACTAACTGTAATCTCTTATAGTAACCAATATGTGCATAGTGTATCTTTATTTTAGAGCCATTTTTTGGCGTTATTTTTTTATTTTTAAAATATATAGGTATCTTTTTTGACTTAAAGTACAAATATCTGTTTTTATACTCACCTACTAAATTTGTTAAGACTTCATTCTGCCTTTTTATATCTACATTTTTATAAAAATCTTTTAACTTAACCCTCTGTTTTTTCTCTAAGATTTCAAAATGAGTTATCTCTTTTAAACCTTTATATGTAGTTATATCTTTTACTAAAATATTATAACTTCTACCCTCTTGCAAACTATTGGCAGAGCCATATATAAATACACCTCTGCCCTTTTCACTTTGTTTAATAACAGCGTATTTTCCACGTTTTAGCAGCACAACAACATTTTCTAATTTTAAAGGAGTCTCTAGTTGTTCTACTTTATATAATGATTCAATAGTTTCAGAAAGTTTAACTTTACTTTTACTGTTTTTAACAGAAGATTTATAAGGTTTAAAATCAAAATATGCATATATAGGAAGATGGTCAGAGTATCCTTTTCCTATATGTTTTCCAGATTTGATTTTCCATGCATTTATATAACCCTTTTTTGTAAAAAGGTTTGAAGATTTAAAAACTTTAAAAGAGTTATCTACATAGTTTATGCCTGAGTTATTGAACATAAATGAAGGAAGTAATATATGGTCTAAAGTGCTTCTGTTTCCATAAAACTTGTGACTCCATCTATCTTTATAGGGTAACTCTTGCCATGTATTATAGTGTGAACCCCAAGAAGATTCTTTTATTTTCTTTTTATCTATAAGAGTATTGTTATATAAAGTTTTTAAAGTATGAGAAATCGCTCTTTTACCATTTGTATCGTCAAGTTTTTTACTAAGTGATAAATGTGCATCATAATTAGAGTTTAAATCACCCAATATAATATACTCTCTATCTTTTGGCATTGAGAGTATCTCTTTTTCCAAACGTTTGGCATATTTTATACGTTTGCTTTCGTAACCATTTCTAGATTTTGACTTCCAGTGATTTACAAAAATAGTCAAAGGCTTAGAGTCTATTTCAAGATCGACTCTTAAAATATTTCGTACCTTTGGAGCATACGAAACTTCCAAATCTTTACTTTTTTTAATACGAAAACGTGAAAGAAGTGCTACTTGAATTGCAGAACCTTTTTTATGACTAATAGCTGAATATTTATATTCACACCCTACTCTTTTTAATCGTTTAAGTAGTTCAGCCAAAATATAAGAGTTTTCAATCTCTTGAAGTCCAATAATATCTGCATTCAAATCACAAATAACTTCTGCAGTTCTATCTACTTTAAGTGCAGACATCTTCTTTGACCAGTTGTGTTTACCTACTATATATTCATCATACTCTGTACCTTGAGTTTTTGCATCAAAAAGGTTCTGCACATTGTATGAAGCAATTTTAATAGGTTGAAGGGTTTTAGCGTACACGAAGAGAGGTATTAGTATAAAGAGTAAATACCTCATCATTATTTTATCTAAACATTTTACTCAATGTTTCAAGAGCATGTCCACCGCCACCTACCATTTGGTCTATCATAGAGTGTTCTTCTGAAGTTGCCATGTCTACAACTTTGGGAAGACTGTCAACTAATGCTTGTTTTGCACTTTCAATATTGATTTCAAGACTATTTGCAAATTTAGTGATTTTATCTTCACCCAACAGATCTACAATTTGATCTTTGTTAATTTCCAAATTATTACCAGCAGCTAACCATGAACCTACAATATCACCTAAACCATTTCTAGATAAATTTCCAACTATTGTTGCCAAATCCAAAGATCCATCTTTATTCATAATTATTTCATTTAGTGCTTTAGTAATTTTGTCTATGTTTAAACCTGTTGTTGCATCATCATCATTTGATTCAATTAAAGCAGCACCATCTCTTAAAAGATTTTCTAATTCCATCTATAATCCTTCTTATGTTTTATTTGTTAGAGAAGCTTTAAAGAAGTAGTAAGAAGTTCTACTTTTTTTGCTTCTATTAATTCTGTCAATGTTCTTTTATAATTCTTTTTACTCAAACCAAATACTTTTTTAATCTCTTCTGCATCACTCTTATAAGTAAATGGTATCTCCCCACCTGCTTCTTTTAAATGAGTTAAAATAATACCCTCTGCTTCACTAATTTTTGCTTGTTTTCCTATGGGTTGCAAAGAGAGATCCAATTTAAAATCTTTTCTTACCGACTTAATATAAACTTTTTTACGGTCACCAACTTTAATATTTTCAAAAATCTCATTTGTAAAGAGCATACCTTCATATTGATTATCTGCAATAACCTTGTATCCTAATGGTGTGGGAGCTAAAACAATAGCATCTAAAACTTTATTTTGATGCAAACCTTTCATGTCACGGTTGAAGTATTTACCTATTTTCTGTGTTCCATAAAGTCTATTTGTCTGTTCATCCAGACATACACGTAAAAGATATTTTTTTCCAATAGTAAAATGTTCTTTCTGTTGTGAGAGTGGCACAAAAAGATCTTTTGGTAAACCCCAGTTAACAAATGCACCATAAGCCTTATAGTCAACTACTGTAAAATAACCATACTCACCAAGTTTTGCATAAGGCATTTTAGTTGTTGCTACGGGTCTATCTTCTGAATCTGTATAAACAAAAACATCCAAAAGTGAGCCCATTGGCATTTCGGCTTCCATTATATAAACATTTGGGAGTAGTACTTCGTTGAAATCTTCTGCAGTTAAGTAGTAACCAAAATCAGTGTCACGCTCTATTTTAAGTGTGTTTATTTCACCAATGTTGATTGTTTTGTTTCTTATTTGTGTGTTTTCTGTTTCTGTATTTTCTGTTTTTGTAGTTTCTGTTTGCATGTTGTTCCGTTTTTTTAAATTTTGTGGTTCACCCACAATTTGGATGACATTATAGCTAAATTTTACCCACGAATACAAAAGTGTCTAAAAGTATTTTTCATCTAATTCATTCCAGATCAAAAAGATATGATTTCTATTTCTATTTATCGGGGTGAGGAACCCCGATTTACTTTACTCTGTAATGCTTTTTAAGTGATCTGCAAAAACTTCTGGTTTTATGAAACCTGTTAAAGTTTTCTCTGCTATGTATTTGTTGTCTTTTCCAAAGAAGATGATATTTGGAGTACCAAATAGTTCAAACTCTTTAAGTAGTGCTTTATCATCATCTGTATTGTCTGTTAAATCTATTTTTATAAATGTATAATTTTTTAACTGCTCTTGTACTTTTGGGTGAGGAAAAGTAATAAGTTCAAGCTCTTTACAAGCAGTACATGACTCTTTTCCAAAATCTACAACTACTGGCTTATCTGAAGCTTTTACCTCTTCCATAAGTCTTGCAATAGAATAACCTCTATGTTTAGTTTTATCTTCTGTTGTAGATACAACTGCTCCAGAGCTTGCAACACCTACTTGTGTAAACTTCTCAAAAGGATTAAGAATTGAAGTTGCCCCACTTAATGCACCTATGAAAAGAGATGCACCATAAAGTAAAAAGACCATTGCCAAGAGTTGAAATAATTTCTTCATACCAGATGTTGCAGAGCTTGAATTAAATACACCCATATATAGTGCAGAACCCATAAATAACATAGCCCATAGTATGAGTGTAACCATATCTGGAAGTATACGCCCTAACATAAAGAGTGCAAGACCTAACATCATCACACCAAATACTTGAGAAACAGCTGTCATCCAACCACCAGGTTTTGGCATGAATTTACCAGCACCAATACCTACAAGAAGAAGAGGAACTCCCATACCCATACTCATAACAAACAGTGCCAATCCGCCTAAAAAGGCATCACCGGTATGAGAGATAAATAGTACTGCACCTCCCAGTGGTGGTGCAACACATGGTCCAACTATTAGCGCGGACAATAAACCCATAATAGCTGTTCCTACGATACCACCTTTTTGCCCTGCTTCATCAGAAGCAGCCGATATTTTAGATTGCCAAGAAGCAGGAAGCCCTATCTCAAAGTATCCAAACAATGAGAAAGCAAGAGCTACAAACATAGCTGCAAATACCGTAAGAACCCAAGGGTTTTGCATAGCTGTTTGAATGTCTGCCCCCAGCAATCCTGCAACAACACCTACAAGTGTATATGTAAGTGCCATGGAAACTACATACACCAATGAAGTAAAGAATGCCTTTGAAACAGATGGTTTACCGTCACCTGATTGAGAAACAATAATTGATGACAATATTGGAATCATCGGGAAGACACATGGTGTCAATGCCAATAACAATCCAAATACAAAGAAAAGTAAAATAATAAAAAATGAACTCTCAGAGCTTAATACATCTGCTATTTTTGCAGTATTTCCTACTTTTGTCAATGAAGATATTTTGTCAAAAACTCCTGCTTCAGCGCCTTCAAATTCAAAATCTTTTACAACAGGCTGATAACATATACCTCTATCATCACAAGCTAGAAATTCTATCTCTAATGTGTACTTACCTTTTACTTTTGACTCAATGTCACTTACGGGAATCTCTACCAACAGTTCATGCTCAAAGGCCTGATCTCCATCTATATCGTGTGAAGCTGGTTTTTTTACATCAAGCTCAATTTTTTGAGGTGATGTTATTCTATAGTGAAGTGTATCATCATTGTAAATATGTATTTTGTCTGCAATTGTAATTTTAGTTTGAATCTTATCATCAACTTTTACAGCAGTTACTGTGAAAGCTTCATCTGGGCTCAAAAATTTATTTTTTTTCAAAGCAGATTGAAATCCACCAAAACTAAATGTACTCAAAAGTAAACTCAAAATAAGTAATTTTTTGATTAAATCTTTCATTTTTTCTCTTTTATATTAAACTTTATAATATTCTATTGTATTATATGTGTATAAGCTGTGTAATATTAGCAAAAAGATATTAATAAATTATCAAATATAGGATATTAAAATATGGCAAACCATCTTAAAAATGAAAACTCTCCTTATCTTCAACAGCATGTTGACAATCCTGTAGATTGGTTTCCTTGGGGAGATAGAGCATTTAAAAAGGCTAAAGAAGAAAATAAAGCAATTTTTTTATCTATAGGCTATAGTGCTTGTCATTGGTGCCACGTAATGGAAAAAGAATCTTTTTCCAACAAAAAAATAGCAAAATTATTGAATAAAAATTTTGTCTGTATTAAGGTAGATAGAGAAGAGAGACCAGATATAGATAAATATTTTCAAAATGTTTATAAACTCATGAATGGACGTCCAGGTGGTTGGCCAACATCCATTTTTTTAACAGATGACTTAAAGCCATTCTACTCAGCTACTTATATACCAGATGAACAGAAGTATGGATTGATGAGCTTTGAATCATTAATTCAAGTCATAGCAGACAAATATAAAAATGAAAAAAGTGTACTCATATCAGAAGCTGATAAAGTTCTTAATCACTTAAATCCAAAAGAAGACCGAATACAAGCAACTAAACTTGATCTTAGTATAATAGATAGATTTATAGACCAGGCGAAACAACTATTTGACAACAAATACGGGGGATTCAATAAAGCTCCAAAGTTTCCGCAAACATCAACTCTAAGTCTTCTTCTTGATATAGATAAATTAAAAAACAGAGATGAGGATTCAAACTACAATAGTGATGCATTAGAGATGGTTCTTCTCTCACTTGATTCTATGTCAAAAGGTGGTATTAGAGATTTGGTTGAAGGTGGTTTTTGTAGGTATTCAACAGATAACGAATGGCTTATTCCTCACTTTGAAAAAATGACTTATGACAATGCACAACTTGCAGGAGTTTATCTAAAAGCTTATCATGCTACGGGTGATGTTTTTTATAAAGATATCGCTTTTGAAACTTTAGATTTTATGTTGAAACATATGAGTGAAGATAAACTTTTTTATTCAGCTTCAGATGCAGATACAGAGGGTGAAGAGGGAAGATATTTTGTTTATACATATGAAAAAGCATTAAAAACTTTTGCAAAAGCAGGCATTCCGGACGAAGCTCATAAAAAACTTGCAAAAGCCTTACATATTACAAAAGAAGGTAATTTTGATGGTAAAAACATAGTACATATTGATGAACCTAAAAATATTGATATTCCATACTATTCTGAAGCGATCAAAGCACTAAAAAAACGTAGAAAAGATAAACGAGAGCATCCATTTATAGATAAAAAAATTATACTTTCATGGAATGCCATGATGGTAACATCACTATTTAAGGCAAGTCGTGTTGACAACAGATATCTAAAACCTGCTATAAAATCGCTAGACAAGCTACTATCTAGCATGTACATAAATTCTCAACTTTTTCACTCTACCCTAATAAGTAAAGAGCCTAAGATACAGGCATTTTTGGAAGATTACGCTTTCTTAAGCGAAGCACTAATAGAAGCATATGAAAGCACACTTGATGAAGTTTATCTTATTACTGCAACCAAATTGGTAAACACAGCCATAGAAAAATATTATGGCAATGGTAAGTGGAAGTTCTCACGCGGGGAATTCGTAACCAATGCAGACATTTTTGATACCTCTTACCCATCCTCTGTAGCTACAATGTTAAGTGTATTACACTCTATTTCATCTTTAGTAGACATAGTATATAAAAAGTTTGTATTTAAAACATTAGAAATTTACTCTTACGATGTAATGCGTCAACCAATATCTACACCAAAAATGAGCCAAATGGTTATACGTTATCTTAAAGATGACATTATCATCAAAGCAAAAGAGAAAAAACTCAAAGATCAGATTCACAATATAGATACTCTACCTTACCCTTTTACTTGCATTAAAAGTGATACAAATGACGGTTACATGATCTGTAACTCCAGCAGCTGTTTTGGACATGAAAAAGATTTTTCCGGAGTCAAAGAGATGCTTGAAAGAAAAAAATCTTAAATTTTATGAAATCCCTACTACTTATCACTCTTCTCTTCTCTTCTCTTTTTGCAAATCAAAACATAAAAGAAGAGGAACTATTAAGCAGAACAAGAGCTCTTATGGGTACATACGTTAGCATTACATTAGCAGAAAAACACAATAGTACTATCTCTTCTTCCTTTAATCTTATTCAAAATATAGAAGATTCCCTATCTACCTATGACCCAAATGCTACATTAGCCAAGCTCAATAAAAATCACGTAGTCCCTTACGATCTATATCTACCTGAAGCAATCAAACTTTCTAAAAATTATTATATAGATACAAAAGGTTACTTTGACATTACAATTGGATCTATCTCCAAAAAGCTATACCATTTTGGAGAAGAGAAAACTTACTCTCCCTCCAAAGAAGCTTTGCATCAGGCAGTTTTGAACATTGATGGGATACATCTAAACGAACATAACATCACGACAGAAAAACATATTGTAGTAGATTTGGGAGGTATGGGGAAAGGCTATGCTGTTGATAAAACAGTAGCGTACCTGAAAGAGCAGAACATTAGCAAAGGGATCATAGCTTTGAGTGGAGACATCCAATGTTTACACAAATGTGAGATCTACCTGCAATCCCCTTTTTCAGAAGCAACCTTTGCCAAAGTCAATACTTTACATCCCTATACTTCAATTTCTACTTCGGGTACCTACAGACGATACGCCACAAAAAAGTCAGAACATCACCTTATCAACCCAAAAACTGCCACACAAGGAAGAGCCTTTGTATCTGTCTCACTCTTTACTCTGGCAGACAATAGTAAGATTGATGCTTATGCCACAGCAGTATCTGTTATGCCAAAAGATAAAGCATTGACATTTTTAAAAGAGCATACGGAGATTGGGTATGTGCTGGTAGAACCTGATGGGAATATTATAACGGGTAATTTGGAAAATTTATTGGAAATAAAACTGTAGGGTGCGTTTCCCAACGCACCTTTTATAGCCCTTACGGCGAACGTTATGTTTTATGCAAATTTATCTTTGGTGCGTTGGGAAACGCACCCTACGCGAAATATTTACAACGAAAATGCAACCATAAACAACATAACAACAAATAACATCACAAACAAAAACATCGAGATCAACTTGATCCATCCCGATACTAACAACCCAAATGAAATAGCCCCGTACGAAACAATATTCAACAAAGCCAACCCAAACAGAACCAAAGCCACGATCAATGAAGTCTTCTGCGAGATCTTTGTAGAAAAAAGCAGAAAGTGTGCAACAACAAAGATGAGTGTACCCATGGCGAACAGATGTGGTGTGGCAACTTCTATCATATTGTGTAAACTTTTAGCTTCAGGAGCAGAGATAATCTTACCTAAAGTTGCAACAATACCTTCTGTCCCGTTTAAGCCCTGAGAGAGTAAAAAAAGCCAAATTCCACTAACAAGTATGAAGAGTGTATAGAGTAGCAGGTATGCTATGGGAATATGAAAAAAATGAAGGTTTTTCATCTGAAATTTAGCCGAGGAAAGAGAGATATTGAAATGAGTACAGCTAAAAGATGCCAAAGTATAAAAGTAACTATCCAGACCGTTACAAAAATTTCAGACCAAAAATAAGCCAACAACAATGAAATAGGTGCCAAAAGTCCCAAGATAAAAAGTAGATGCAATACCCATTTCATAGTAGCTGTTTTATTGTGCAAGCGAATATAGATTGAAGAGAGTATCAGTAGTGCAAATATGGTCATAAAAAGGTCAATGTGCACCTGAAATAAAAGCGAATCTATGAGAATTGGCTCTTCAAATGTTTCCATGTTTCCAAAAAGTGTACTATGGATTTCATTAAAATCAAAACCTATAACATAGCCGTGTAGTACTACATCAAGTCCTAAGTACAAAAGTATTGCCATAAGCACCGCAGCCATCAGATAAGCTAAAAGTTTTGAATGTGCAAGATCTTTCGTAACTAGGAATTTCATCTTTTACTTTTTCAATACAATTTTAAAAATAGCTCTTGCAATACGTGCAGAGTCAGATACACAACGCGCAGAAAGTGTTGAACCAGAAATAGTAGGAATATCTTTTCCCATTGTCAATGCTGCTGTTTTTGGTCTCTCTTTGAACTGTGACATCCATTGCTTATTTGGAATGAACTCAGGTGGCTCTCCAAAACCCATTATCTCCGAAAACTTCAATTTTCCATTCATATCAAAAGCATAAAGTATAGTAGCATTTTTTGTACGGATCTTTCGGGATATAAGAATACCATAGCCTACAAGTTTACTGCCACTTTTAAATTTATAATAACGGTAAATTTTCGTACGTACAGCTGTCTTAGCACTCTTCTGTATCTTAGCATGTTGTTCTTTGGTCAATATGAGCTGTTTAGCATCAACTGTAGTAACACCCGAAAAAGAGGACTTAACCACTTTTTCTATGGATGCAGGTGTTTTTGCAAAACTGCTTTGGGAAAAAAGTATTCCCACAAGCAGTATTAAAAGAAATTTATTCATTATTTATCCTAATATTTTAGAAGACAAAACCTAAACCAAGTGAAAAGATATCTTCTCTCTCTTTTGTTCCTTCATCCTTCATTGCATAGTCAACTTTAATTACAGCTTGATCAACTGGGAAGAAGTTAAAACCGATTGTAGTCGTTTTTGTCTTATATTTATCTTCATTTAATCCGCCAACTGTTGATGCTACAGGATTAAAATCTTCATACTGTACAAATACCGGCATTTTATAATCAAGATGCGCAAGAGTTCCAACATCTAAAGATGCATTTACATAATAACCACTAGCTTTTTCAACAGCAGTTGGTGAATTTAATTTATCTGCACCATCATAATTAGTTTGAGTATACAATCCATAAGCTTTAAAAGGACCATATTCATATGTAGCATGTACGTCAAACATAGTAAGTGTTGTTCCAGAAATATCTTGAATTGGATCTGAAGCATCTGGGTTTTTTAAGTTGGACCCATTTCCATAGTATCCTGAAGCACCAATAAGAAGACCATTTATTCCTCTATAATCAACTCTACCTACAAATGCTGGAGAAAAAGAACCTTTATTACTTGCGCCAATTCTAGCATCTCTTATCCATTTATTGCTTCCGTTTCTAGTCTCTTCACTATTAATATTTAATGCATTTACCACACCTGCTGTATATTCAATGCCTAGTTCATCAAATCTACCATAAACCAATGCACCATTTTCATGCCAAGTACTTGGAAGTAACTTATTTTCTACTTCTGGTCTTTGAACTGTATTGAAAAGTATAGGTTCATGTCTAAGGTTTACAAGTCCCATTGGTACAAGTACGTGTCCTAATCTAAAATTCATTTCATCTTTCCATAAATAGTCAAGATACATAAATTCAAGAATAACTTCACCATATTTATCATTACCACCTTCTGAACCACCATGTTCATACTCTATTTCAGCATTCAAAATTACATTGTCTGAAAATTTGTATCCGAAGTATGTAACAAATCTGTAAACATCTGCATAATCATCTGAACCTTTTGGGTTTGCATAATACATCTCACCATATCCACCTATAGAAAGTGGGCTTTTTGAAAAATATACTTTTGATGCAGCTGGACCCAAACCATTAAATGATTTTCCTGTATCTACAAGTGTAAAACCACCTGTTTGCGTTGCAAGTACCTCTTCTGTCAATGTCTCATTTTGAGACTCAAGTGCTGACACTCTCTCTTCTAAAGAAGCTGCTGTTGCTCCTGTTGCTAAAATAGCCGCTAGGCTCAATGTTGTTAATGCTTTTTTCATTATTTTTCCTTGTTTATATTGATATTTATTATCGAAGTCGTAATTTAACAATAATTACCTTAGAACAAGATAAATAATGATAATTGTTATTAAAATATTAATGTATAAATTTTATAGGAAGGTAAAAAAGGAGTGTTTAATCGTATCGGTACAGACACAAAGGTCTGTAGCTCTATTTTAAGATTTATTTTTCAGTATTGAATTTATTATCAAGAAAGTTTTTAAAATTTGTGAAGTCATCAAAGATGCACTCCTCTTCTACAAGATCAGGTATTAATTTAATGTTTCTTAATATATTTTCTACCTGCTTAGGTATGCCAATAAGAAAGACTTCTATACCTCGTGACTCTAAGGCTAATACGGCATCTTCAATAGCATACAGACCGCTTTGGTCTATGTAAGTTACCTCTTCCATTCTAAATACTACCATTTCTACTTTGGGAAGATTAGCAATGATTTCTGAAAAATGTGATGCAAAACCAAAAAAGATCGGTCCATTAAAAGATTGTATGTAGACTTCAGATTTTACTAAATCTTCTTCATCTTTAATACAAATAAGTTCTCCATTTTCATCTATAACTCCTGCTTTAGTTTTAGTTTCTGCAACATCAGACATACTTTTCATAAAAAGTATTGATGCCATTATCACTCCAACCGCAACAGCTTGAAGCAGATCTATAAATGTTGTCATTACCAAAACCACTAACATTATAACCGCTTCAGATCTTGGAATATGTTTAATATCTTTAAGCCCTTTATAATCAATAATTCCAATTCCAACTGTAATCAGTATTCCCGCAAGTACAGGAATAGGAATAAGCTTAGCATAAGTACCTGCTCCTAGTAAAATAGCAAACAGTGTTAAACCATGAATAATACCAGACAACTGCGTTCGACCACCAGCATCAATATTTACAACCGTACGCATCGTTGCTCCTGCCCCAGGAAGTCCACCAATAAGTCCTGCAGCCACATTTCCGACACCTTGACCGATAAGCTCTTTATTTGGCTTGTGTTTAGTTTTGGTTTTATTGTCTGCCACTACCGAAGTCAATAGAGAGTCAATAGATGCCAGTGCAGCCAAAGTCAAAGCAGGAACTATCATATTTATAGGATTATCCCATTTCATACTTAAGAGTGTATCTATGTGAATATCAGGAAAACCTTTAGGAATATCACCAATAATCGGAACATCAAGATTCATAAATGTTGCCACAATAGTCAAGCCTATTAAAGCTACTAAAGAGGAAGGTACTTTTTTTGTTATTTTAGGAAAAATATATATAATTGCTATTGTAGCTATAGACAAAAATACAGCTTCAATATTGACATTTCCTGCTATATCTTTCATTGATGTAACGATCTCAATAATATCCGAAGGTGATTTTAATCCAAAAAAAGGAAAGATTTGTAAAACAATAATAATCAATCCAATCCCTGACATAAAACCAGAAACTACCGGATATGGCATATATCGTATATATTTACCTATCCCCATAATTCCCATAAGAATTTGAAAAATACCAGCCAATATAAAGGTAGCTATAATAGCTCCGAATGCATCTTCTAACGACCCGTATCTGGCAATTTCTGTGGAAACTACGAGAGCTGATACAACAACCATAGGACCTGTAGGACCAGATATTTGTGTTTTAGTTCCTCCCAACAGTGCTGCAAAAATACCCAAGGCAATTGCACCGTAAAGCCCTGCAATGGCACCCATACCTGACTGCACACCAAAAGCTAAAGCCAAAGGCAAAGCAACTATAGCTGCAGTCAATCCACCAAATATATCTCCAGGAAGTGTCTCTTTATTGAACATACCTTGTTTACTAAACATCTGTACCTTCCTATTATTTCAATTTAGAAAGAGGCAGGTATGTAGACTGATCAGGATCGTAATATTCAATTTCACCCGTCTCAATATCATAAAGCCAACCGTGAATATGCAGTGTGCCTTCTTCTACTCTCTTTTTGACATAAGGATATGTCAAAAGATTTTCTATCTGTGTAATAACAGATAGTTTTTCAGTCAAGCGCAGAAGTTCTGTTTTTTCAGCATTCTTTCCTATAGCCAGAATAGCAAGAGATTTGGCCTTCTCGCCGAGAGTCAGCCACTTTTTTGTATGGATAAATGCTTTAGTATCAACTCCTTTATAAAGTGATTCTATAGCACCGCAATGTGTATGTCCACAAATAATAATCTCTGATACATTCAATGCAGAGACCGCGTACTCTATCCCTGAAGCAGTAGAGTGATAATCTTCATCAGGTTTAAATGGTGCTACAAAGTTTCCTACATTACGAATAACAAACAAATCTCCCGGTGAAGTACTGGTAATAAGGTTCGGTATCACACGTGAATCTGAACAACCTATAAATAGTGCTTTAGGATTCTGACCATTTTCCACAAGATCCAATAACTCTTTTTCGTTTTTCATAAAATAACTTTTTTTAAACAAGTCATTTCCAGTTAAAAGATTTTTTACTCTTTTCATAATTTTCCTTAATGGTTATATCTTTTAAAAGCATAATGTAGATTACACTAATATGGCATCCACCTAAAGAAGATGGGTATAATTTATCCAAAATTTATTTAGCAAGAAGAATAAAGTATACAAACCATATTCTCAAATAACATTTTAACATATAAAGATACAAACAAGTGTTTTATTTTTTTCAATTATCAGCACTGTTCAATAATATGCTTCTCTATGCAACCCATGTTACACAAGAGCTCTTATTTTTTATTTACAATCACTATAATATAAATAATATCATACATATAGGAATACCTAATGCAAAAGATCTTTTTTCTCTTTCTGACATCAACACTTTTCCTTTTTGCCCTCTCCAAAGAGGTTTCACATGAAAGTAAACTCTGTCAACAATGCCACCCGACCATTTACAATGAATACTACCAATCGTCACACAGAAAAGCTTCAGTGGTCAACAACCCTGTACATAAAGCATACTGGGAAAAACATCCAAAAGATGAAAAAGGCTATACCTGCGCAAAGTGTCACTCTCCTTCTGACAAAGAAGTGATGAAAACGGGCATACTGACAGACAATGACATACAAAAACATGAGCCAATCTCCTGTGTCTTTTGTCATACAATAAAAAGTGTTGATGAAGGATCACTCTCAAATACTAATATTAACACCGGAGAGATGAAAGCGTTTTTTTCTGCTGACACAGAAAAAAAAGGAGGAAAAACAGCAGAATTTGAAACAGAATCTTCCTGGTTCGGTCTTGTCAAAACCGCTAAAAATTCCCCATACCACAAAATAGACTACAACAATGAGAACTACTACAACGGCAATGTTTGTATGGGATGTCACTCACATACAAACAATGAACACGGCTTTGACATTGTAATGCTCGATGCGCTTATAAAAAAAGAGGACAAGAACACATGTATCTCATGTCATATGCCACAGGTACCTGGAAGCAAAGTCACCCTCAATGAAACCAAAACACATGCTTATCATGGCATAGCCGGTATTTTTCATCGGAATCAAGATATGGGACAATATATTGACTTCAAAGTAGAACAAAATGATGAAAGTTTTCTAGTAGAAATACACAATCAAGCAAACCATGCACTTTTTGGACAGGCACTCAGACAAGGTGTACTAAGAGTCAGTATAGAAAGAGATGGTAAAAAGATTGAGCTTGAACCTTTCATTTTCACCCGTATTCTCTCTAAAGATGGACAAGAAGCAATGCCATGGGATGCAGACAGTACACTCAAAGATACCTTGCTATATGAAAATAAAAAAATCACCTTTAACCAAATACTAAAAAAAGGAGATACTCTCATTCTAACTCTAGGAGTTCAGCTACTAACACCCAAAGGGGCCAAAGCACTAGGGCTTGAAAACAATGCCGAAGTCAATAAGTTTAGAGTTCTTAAAATGCAAAGGTTTACGTTCTAATCTGTTCCCTTCAGTAACACGTGTAAAGCGATAAAAACCTTCTGGAGTGAAATTGTAGATTTGAAGATGGCTTAGCTATAATTCTTCTTATGAAAAATAGCTTGAAAATATTTGCCGGTGATCTTAAAAATTCATTTAAAGATCTCCTTCCCATCATCATTGTTGTGGCCTTTTTCCAAGCAGTGATTATTCAAGCTGTACCGGAAAACCTAAGCTCCATTGTCATAGGTTTGACTATTGTAGCTGTAGGGTTGGCACTCTTCATACGCGGACTTGAACTGGGTATTTTTCCCATTGGAGAAGGTTTGGCTGTGGACTTTGCAAGAAAGGGGTCAGTTTTTTGGCTACTCACTTTTGCTTTTACCATAGGTTTTTCCACCACCGTTGCAGAACCTGCCCTCATTGCCATAGCCAATAAAGCAGCACTCATATCACATGGGCTAATAGATGCTTTCTGGCTTCGTATGACAGTAGCACTCTCTGTCGGCTTTGCCATAGCTCTGGGAACACTTCGTATTCTGCTTGGACACCCCATTGCCTACTACATTATTTCCGGATATATTCTGGTAGTTGTGGTCACTTTTTTTGCCCCTGTTGAGATTATTGGTTTGGCCTATGACTCAGGTGGAGTAACTACGTCAACTGTGACTGTTCCTCTTGTCGCTGCACTAGGGATTGGCCTCTCTTCAAGTATCAAAGGACGTAACCCTGCCATAGACGGTTTTGGACTCATCGCTTTTGCCTCTTTGACACCCATGATCTTCGTGCAGATCTATGGTATCATTGTCTACGCCATGGCAGGAGATTCTGCCCCGGTGCTTAGTACAGAAATACCAATACAAGAGACACAGGCTGTCGTACAGCACTATGCTTTTTCAGCTTGGAATGCTTTTATGGATCTTGTTGGAGTCATAAAAGATGTGGCACCTATTTTGATTGTTATCTTCTTTTTTCAGTATATGATTATTAAGAAACCTGTTGCTCATTTGTATAAAATCATTGTTGGTATTATTATGGTAATACTTGGACTTTATGCTTTCATTGTTGGGCTTGAAATGGGTCTTTTCCCTATCGGAGAGACCATTGCTTTTCAGCTCACCAACATGGGTAACAACCTTCTCATCTACCTTTTTGCTTTTCTCATAGGCTTTTCAACCACCATGGCAGAACCAGCACTACTCGCCATTGCTATTAAAGCCGAAGAGATCAGCGAAGGAAACATTAAACAAAATGTTCTTAGAATGGTGGTAGCATTAGGTGTTGCTATTGGTATTGGTTTGGGTTCTTACCGTATTGTTGCGGGAGACCCCATCCACTACTATATTATTGCAGGGTATATGTTGGTGATCATTTTCACTTACTTTGCACCTAAGTATATTGTGCCTATTGCCTATGATAGTGGAGGTGTAACTACCTCAACTGTTACCGTACCACTGGTTGCTGCTCTAGGACTAGGACTAGCAGAGAACATCGAGGGAAGAAACCCGCTCATTGATGGCTTTGGTCTCATAGCCTTTGCCTCACTCTTTCCTATGCTGACAGTGATGGGGTATGGCATACATGCAGAGTATTATAAAAATAAAAAGCTAAAGGAAAATAGATGAAATTTACCGCACTTATTGCCGTGATACAAGATTCTGATGAAGAAGAAGCAATCAAAGTAGCTAAAGAAGCTGGTGCAGGTTCTGTTACTATAATGCACGGAAAAAACATAGGTTTAGAAGAGAAAAAAATCTTTTTTGGATTAACACTTGAAGAGAATGTAACTGTACTAATTTTTATTTTACCTAGAAAACTTTCAATGAAAGTTATGAAAGCTTTACGCTCTAGTTTTGACCTTGATAACCCAGAAAATAGTGGCTATGCGTTCACTATGCAGTTAAATCATGTTGCAGGTCTAGATACGGATGAGTTACACAACTTTGAAGACAATATAAAAACAATGATATAAGGATATTAATATGCTAACTAAAAATGTAATGACTTCTGCAGACAAACTTGTTAAAGTATCGCCAATGGCAAGTGTAAAAGATGCATTAAAGCTTATGAGAGAACATAAAGTTCGTTCTGTAATTGTTGAAAAAAGTACAACTAGTGGTGCGTATGGACTTTTAACTTTTAAAAATATTTTGCAATCTATTGTTGCTGAAGATGGAGATATTGATCTTTTGAATGTTTACGATATTGCTACTATTCCAGCTATATCTGTATCGGAAGATCTAGATGTAAAATATGCAGCAAAGATGATGGTAACAGGTAGTATTAAACGATTGCTCGTTATTGATAACAATGAGTTAAAAGGCATTCTCACAATGTCAGATATTATTAGTATCTTAATAGACAGTGTAGAGTAAAATTTATGTTGCGGGGAAAGTAAGAATAAAATTACTCCCCTCTTCTTTTTTAGATTTTAAATCAATTTTTATTTTGTATTGTTTACAAATGGACAATACAATATCTAAACCAATACCAAAACCACCTCTCTCCTCATTTGCACGATTATATCGCTTAAATATATCTTCCTTTACACTTTCATCTATGCCTATACCCGTATCTTTTACACTTAAGACTCTATCTTTAAGTGTAATATCTATACTATCTTCGACATCAGTATATTTTATGGCATTTGACAATAAATTATCAATTAATCTTTCAGATGACGATTTTGACATAAATACTTCTGTATCTTCAAGCTCCATTTTAAATGTTAAATGTTTAGAGTCAATTAACTCTTTTACATAACCTACCCTCTCTTCTATAATTTTAGCGAAGTTAATTTTTTCAGATGCTTCGACTTTACCCTCAAGTCTATAAGTTAAAGAACTATACATTAACGATAATCGTTTAGCTGAAGCCTCTAATCTTTTTATTTTTTTACTATCTTGATCTTTTAAAGATTGAGTTGTCATAAGTATTGCTGATATCGGTGTATTTAACTCATGTGTAGTATCTGAAATAAATCTATCTAATGCTTCAATCTGCTCTCTAACTGGCTCTAAAAACAATCTTCCTAAAAAATAACCTACTATTCCCATAATAATAAATGAGAGTATTAAATAACTCAATATTTTAATTCGCATCTCATTTATTTCTGTCAATAAATTAACATCACTCAATACTATATATTTTATACCCATATGCACACTTTCATTTTTAGAAACAGCATATGCTTTTGTGTCTTTTATATAAAAATCCCTATCAAATTTTATATTTTCTTTAAACTCTGTAAATATCTCTTTTCTATCTTCATCATAATATCCTACGTGAAAGCGACATGATTTTAAATTTTTAAGAAAATCATAACGATCTTTTATAGTAATTCCATCATCAATATTCAACATAGCTTCTATGACAATATTAGAAAAAATTACACGTGATTGGTACATCATTTCAAATTTTAAGGAGTTTTGCATTGTAGATTTATTATTTTCAAAAAACAGATACCCAATAATTGCTAAAAGAATAAATACTGAAGAGAGATATAGCATTAAAAATCTAACTAAAGATTTACGCTCATAAGATGTTAAAACGATAACCTTCTCCTTTTATATTGTCAAAGTAATCTTTTTCAAACATCTTTCTTAAGTTTTTAATGTAAGTACGAATTGTGGCATGTGTGGGCATGGATTCGTTATCCCAAACATTTTCTATTATCTCGTCACAAGATATTATTTTTCCTCTATTTCTAACAAAATACTCAAGTACTTTTGCCTCTTTTTGTCTCATATCAATAATAGTATCAGCACAAATAATTTGATGAGCTTTGGGTATAAACTTCATACCATCAAAATCTATCTCTTCTTCTAAAGAGTTAACTTTGACTATACGATCAATGCGTATTTTTAGTTCTTCAAGATCAAATGGTTTTTTTAAATAGTCGTCTGCACCAAGCTCAAAACCTTTTTTGAGATCATCAATACCAGACAGAGAAGTTATATATATAGTTGGCGTTGTATTGTTTATGTCTCTTAAATATGCAAGTATTTCAAACCCGTTGATATTTGGCACATTTACATCAAGTAGCAACATATCATAATAGCTTGAGCAAATGGCATCTAAAGCTTTTTCTCCATCATAAAAACACTCTACATCATAGTCATTTTCACATAAAAATTCTTCTATGATCTCTTGAAGTATTGTATCATCCTCCAATAGTAGTATTTTCATTAGAACCCTTATTTTATATTAAAAACTTTTTGCATTCTTAAATTCTGTTATTTCACTCTCTATCATCTCATCAATCATTTTAACATACAGTTCATTTATGAGATTTGGAGAAAGACCTAAAGAGATAGCTTGTTCTCTTACTTTTGATATAACATCTGAAACTCTATTGTCAGCTTTTATTTCATCAATAGTTGTCTTAAAATGTGCTATTTGTTTAATGTAATCATTACGTGCTGCAATTAATTTTACAATCTCATAATCTAACTTATCTATCTCTTCTCTTGCTTCTTCCAATGTGTTACATTTTTTACTAGTCATTCATCAATCCTAATATCTTTTTTATTTAAAAAATATTATATCCTAAAATTTGTTGATAGCATATGATATACTTTAGATATAATTATTTGGACAAGAGGAAAAACAAATACAAGGATATAAAAAAGTGACATATAGTAAAAAAAAGAAACAAATTTTATTAACCTGCTTTAGTACAGTATTTCTTTTAGCAAACACACTTCACGCTGAAGAGAAGAATTTTCTAGAAACATCCTCTGAAGACATTAATACTAGCAATATTAAAGATATGATTATCATTCCTTATGTTTTTTCTGCTGAATCAACTGGTTTTGTTGGAGGATTTGGTGTTATTAAACAAGGGTTACTACAACCACAAACTACTTTGGTAGCCGTTGTATCATATGGTGTAGAGCAAGATATAATGATTAATGGTAAAGAAGATACTGCTAATTTTTCAGGTGGGTTCATTGCTTTTGAAAACTATAAACTACCTTTTACCAACAGATTCTTCTTCTCACTTATAGGCCTTAAAAGTTATTTTCCAAATGCCCGTCACTTTTTAGATGGCTCAAACAGTTCAAATAAAAACGATACATTTGTAACTCCAGGTGCATCTGACTTTTTATTTACAACATTTAGATATGTGCTTCCTATTGGTGAAGGGTTAGATAATCCTGAAGGAATTTACAACTTAAAGAATGGTTTTGCAATGGGTAGAGAAGGCTATGGAGGTGGTGTACCATTTACTACAGGTAGAACATCTCTAGGAATAAAAACATTTTATGAACATGATGAGTTTGAAAACAATATCAAGATTAAAAATCATCTAACAAAATGGGATACAAATGGTTTAAGATATTTTGTACAGCATGACAATACAGATTATGAAAATAATCCATCAAGAGGTTATCACTTCATGCTTCAATACTCTAAAGATTACGGGAAAGGCGACTCTTTAAATAGTTGGGATTTTTTAGAGTTTAAATACAATCACTACATTAATTTACCTACTTTCTCATGGACACAACAGAATGTACTTGCACTTAGTGCATGGACAGGATACTCTTTCTCTTGGGAAAATGCTGAAAATACAACAACTGGCTTAAATGGTCACCGTCCACCACCATGGGAAGGTGCTAGACTTGGTGGATTTAACCGTATGAGAGGTTATGAAAACAATAGATTTTCAGACAAAGCAGTATTTTATGCAACAGCAGAATATAGAGCTATATTAGATTGGAATCCATTAAGAAAAAATGAATATATGCCTGTACCGGTAGATTGGTTTCAAGTAGTTGCCTTTGCTGAAGCTGGACGTGTACACGACACATACGATTTTGAATTGTTAAAAGATATGAAATATGATGTTGGTCTCTCACTGCGTGCCATGGCAGCAGAAGTACCAGTTCGTTTCGATATTGCTTATGGTAGTGAAGGTGTAAACTTCTGGCTCATGGCATATCAACCATTTGACTTTTAATCATATCCATATATAATCATTTTTCTTCGTAGGGTGCGTTTCCCAACGCACCTTTTGCTAACCCTTACGGCGAATTATTATGATATGCATATTTTATTATGCGGTGCGTTGAGAAACTCACCCTACAAACCAAACATTTATGAAGATCCGAATTTCTCTAATACCACAGAAATTTCGGCATAAAAAAAGCCCGATCCCAATAAATGGAACCAGGCTTTTATATTGGTGCAATGGCAATTGCACCCTTGTATTAGAGTTTTACTCTATTACTCTACCTCTGCATCGATAACATCGTCATCATCTGCTTTTTTAGCTTTAGGGTCTGCCGCACCTTGCTCTTTTGCATACATAGCTTCTGCTAATTTATGACTTTTCTCAGTAAGTACTTTTACTTTTTCTTCTATCTGCTCTTTAGTTGCAGAGTCATCTTTAAGTGTCTCTTCTAAATCTGTGATAGCTGCTTCAATTGCTTCTTTTTCTGTAGCATCAAAGTTTTCACCAAGATCAGTTAATGACTTACGTGTTTGGTGTACAAGTGCATCTGCTTGGTTTCTAGCTTCAACTACTTCTTTTCTTTTCTCATCTTCAGCTTTGTTAGCTTCTGCATCTTGTACCATTTTTTCAATCTCTTCATCTGAAAGTCCGCTCGAACCAGTGATCTTAATCTCTTGAGATTTACCTGTACCTTTGTCAGCTGCAGAAACTGTCAAGATACCGTTGGCATCAATGTCAAATGTTACTTCAATTTGTGGAACACCACGTGGTGCCGCAGGAATATCTCTAAGCTCAAACATACCTAGTGATTTGTTATCTTTAGAGAACTCTCTTTCACCTTGAAGTACGTGAATACTTACTGCTGGCTGGTTGTCTTCTGCTGTTGAGAACACTTGTGATTTCTTAGCTGGGATTGTTGTTCCCTTTTCGATAACTTTAGTAGTTACTCCACCTAAAGTTTCAATACCAAGACTCAATGGAGTAACATCTAGAAGCAATACATCTTTAACATCACCAGCAAGTACACCACCTTGAATAGCAGCACCTAGTGCAACAACTTCATCAGGGTTTACAGATTTGTTAAGCTCTTTTCCGAAGAATGCCTGTACTTTTTCTTGAACCAATGGTACTCTTGTTGAACCACCAACCATAACTACTTCTTTAACATCTGACTTACCAAGACCTGCATCTTTAAGTACTGATTGAATTGTAGTAATAGTTTTTTCTACAAGATCAGCTACTAAAGATTCAAATTTTGCTCTAGTAATTTTTGTTACTAAGTGTTTTGGTCCTGATGCATCTGCAGTAATAAACGGAAGGTTTATCTCAGTTTCAGTTGCTGAAGAAAGCTCTTTTTTCGCTGATTCTGCTGCATCTTTAACTCTTTGAAGTGCCATAACATCTGCTTTGATGTCAATTCCAGTTTCAGCCTTGAACTCATCTGCTACAAAGTCAATCACACGGTTGTCAAAGTCATCACCACCAAGGAATGCATCACCACCTGTAGAAAGTACTTCAACAACACCGTCACCAGTTTCAAGTGCTGTAACATCAAATGTTCCACCACCAAGGTCATAAACTACGATCTGCTCTGCATCTTTTTTGTCAAGCCCGTAAGCCAATGCTGCCGAAGTTGGTTCATTTATGATTCTTAATACATTAAGACCTGCAATTGTTCCAGCCTCTTTTGTTGCTTTTCTTTGAGCATCGTTAAAGTATGCTGGTACTGTAATAACAGCATCAGTAACAGTCTCACCAAGATAAGCTTCTGCATCTTCTTTCATTTTCATTAAAACTTTTGCTGAAATCTCTTGAGGTGTATATGTTTTTTCTGCTACTTCAATTGCACAAGCACCATTTCTGTCTATTACATGGTATGGTAATCTCTCTTTTGCTTCAGCCGCTTTAGGCTCATCACACATAAGACCCATAATTCTTTTAATAGAGTAAATTGTTTTCTCTGGGTTAGTTACCGCTTGTCTTTTTGCAGACTCACCAACAAGTACTTCACCTTTGTCTGTAAATGCTACAATAGAAGGAGTTGTATTTTTACCCTCTTTGTTTGCAATAATAGACGCTTCACCATTTGTATACACTGCCATTGCAGAGTTTGTTGTTCCTAAGTCAATTCCTAATACTTTTGCCATATCATTTCCTTTTTATTATTGTTTATTTTTTCTATCCATATTATACGCTAACAGCAAAGCGATCCAATGCTACTTTAGTTGCATTGAGTCACTTTTTGTAGGGTTGGCTTTAGCCGACCATACATAGTTATTTGCAGGTTGAAACCATTGCCGGTCTTAAGACACGATCTTTAATGGTATATCCCTTTTGCATTACCTGTACTACATCACCAGATTCATGATTTTCACTCTCAATCTGCATAATTGCCTGATGTACTTCTGGATTAAATTCACCTTCACAGTCAATCTCTTTAATATGATTTTTTTCAAGAATCTTTTTAAGTTGATTGTATGTCAGGGTAACCCCTTCTTTCATATTTTTAAGAACTTCTGAGGTATTCTCTTCATCTGCATTTTCAATAGATGACAATGCATTGTCAAACGAATCCAGTACTGCTAAAATATCTTTTGCAAAACTTTCATTGGCATAAGAAACTGCATTCATCTTATCTTTCTCTAAACGCTTTTTTGCATTTTCAAAGTCAGCATGTGCTCTTAAATACTTATCTTTATAGTCTGCTGCTTCTGCAAGTGCAGTCTCTAAAGGATCAACTTCAACATTCTCTTCTGTTTCAGTCTCTTCTTCAAGTACCTCTTCGCTTTCTGTTTCTTCAAGATTTTCTTTCTCTTGACTCATTTACTGACCTCCTTTTCTATTTATTATTACCCTGCATTTTAAATGCTTGAAAGTATTATACAACATTGAGCCATAATATGTCAAGTGATACCTAAATAAAAAAAGTTAATAAAGTTTAGTCTAGATGACTCATATATAAACAGTGATAGATTTTAACGCTCTGCTCATGCTTTGAAGTATATTTCTGAGTTTTTTTATGGCATAGAAAATCATATAAAAAAGATTTTTATCATAAAAATGTTAAATAAAGTGGAGAGTATAAAGGTTATTTCATTAACCTACAGTTAGGGTTTAATGATAATTTTTATATTGAGTTGTTTATTTTTGAAAAAGTGTATAAAGAGAGAAGATATTGTAAAAAAAGGTGGAAGTTCCACCTTTTTTTGAATTAAAAAATTAGTTTCTTATTCCAAGATCAGCTTTGATAGTATTCCATCTAGCCATATCTGTGTTTTTAAGATATCTCATAAGTCTTCTTCTTTGACCAACTAATTTAAGTAGACCAAGTCTTGAAGAGTGATCTTTTTTATTTGTTTTAAGGTGCTCTGTAAGGTAAGTAATTCTTTCTGTTAAAAGTGCTACTTGAACTTCTGTTGAACCTGTATCGTTTTCGCCTCTTGCGTATTTAGCAATGATGTCTGCTTTTTTCGCCTTATCTAAAGCCATAATGACCTCCTGATTGGTATAAAATTCTCAATCCATACTGGAAATGAGTTCGCAATACTAACATAATAAACTTATTTGAGACTTATATTCTCTTTCTTAATGTTAATTAGAGTAAAATACTCCTAGATAAAAAATAAGGTCATAAATGTTATTAACCCGTGCAACTGAGTATGCTCTGTTATCATTAGATAACATACGAAAATCTGAAAATCCTATTGGTGCAGAACAATTAGCTAACGAATTGTCTATTCCAAAAAGCTTTTTAGCAAAAATTTTACAAAGCCTTGCAAAACAAGGTATTTTAGAATCAAGAAAAGGTGCACATGGCGGCTTTCTTTTGGCTAAAGATATAAATGATATAACTATAAACAGTATTATATTTGCTGCAGAAGGTAAAACTCCAGCAGTTTTTGATTGCACTTCATACACTGCCACTTGTCCAAACGGCGCTATTGGACAATGTGCTATTTCTCCTTTCTTAATAAACTTCCAAACCAAAATAGATGATTTTTTAAATGGACTTACTCTCGGAGATATACTATAATACGAAAATATTTTCTCATTTATATAAAATTATGTAGAAAATAAATCGAGTAACTTTTAAACTACTCTACTATTTAAGTTACTCAAATTTATAAGGCTTTTTATGCAACAACACCTATACCACCTCTCACACATAGATCTCGACGGCTATGGATGCCAATATTTGACTTCAAAATGTTTTAATACAATTGAATGCTACAATGCGAATTATGGACCGGAAGTTTCTGCTCGTCTTGGAGAAATAGTAAAAAAAATAGAACAAGACAAATTTCTTCATGGCGATAAAATCGAATATTTAATTCTTATAACCGATTTGAATCTTACAACAAAAGAGGGAAACTGGATAGAGAAAGAAGCCATTCGTATTGGTGCTAAACTTCAACTACTTGACCATCATGCAACAGGATCTAAAGCAGCAGAACGTTTTGCTTGGTATAAACTAGATACAAGTAAATGTGCAACTCTCATAACTTACCATTGGCTACAAACTCACTATGATTTTGACAAAGAAAACTCTTTAGCACAAATTGTAAAAGCAATTAATGCCATCGATATCTGGGTAAGCGATGATGAACTTTTTGAGTATGGGAAAGTAATGCTTGGCATGATATCTGGAGCAAGAGAAGTTAACCGTATACTTTTCCCTGCACAAGACAGAGCTTTTAAACTTTCACTTATTGAAGAGGCTGAGCAGATTATAGAAAATGAAAATGCACCTATTGCTTTAGATGATAACTTACATCAAATTAAAAAACGTTTCTTCATTCAAGATGAGAACAATACAAAAGATAACCTTGTAGCATATTATGTAACAGATCTTCTAACTAAGGATAAACAACGCCTTACCATTAACTACAAAGGTTATAAAGGTATATTGGGTTACAACGTAGGCAATACGTCAATCATTGGTAACACTTGTATGCTGAACAATCCTGACTATGACTTTTACATGGATGTTAACTTTAGAGGAAACTTCTCTTTACGCTCTAACAACAAACTAGATGTCTCTGAGATGGCAGCACACATTGGAAATGGTGGAGGTCATCCAAATGCAAGTGGTGGAAAAATAGAAAACTACAAAGACTCATTTGTATATGCAGATGTACGAAAGTTTGTCCAGAATTATATAGATGAAAAGTGCTCTTAAAAATATAATCTAAATTCTGTACCAACATCAGGCATAGAGTCCAACTCTATGCCTATATTGTACTCATCACAAATACTCTTAACAATGCTAAGCCCTACTCCGAAACCTCCACTATACTCTGTGCTTCGTTTAAACTTTTCAAATATCTCTTTCTGTCTGCTCTCTTCTATACCTATGCCCTCATCTTTAATACTAAATACTCTATCTTTTAGACTAAGCTTCAGTGTTGAATTTGCAGGTGAGTATTTGATGGCATTGCCTATAAGATTTCCATAAAGTAGCTTGAGTTGTGCTTGTGATATATTAAATATTGTTGGCTCTATGTCCACTTCTACTTTAATACGTTTACTTTCACAAAGTGCTGCGTAGTAGCTTATGCTCTCTTCTAGAACTTTTGAAATATCTAGTACTTCAGAGATCTCCTTTTTATCTGAAAAATTCAAATATGTTAAAGAGCTATAAATATCATAAAGCTGTTTAGTACTTATGGAGATATTTTTAAGTGTTTTACTCGTACATTTATCTGTTTTTAATGCTTGGTCAGTAGCCATAGATAGGGAGGTAATAGGGGTATTTAATTCATGTGTTACATCATTGATGAAACGTTCTATCTGCTCTACTTTTTTGCGTAAGGGCTTCATAAAAAGTTTAGAGAGAATCCATGCGATAATACTCAAAAGTAATGCAACAAAAAGCATCACAGTCATAACAGTCATTTTAAGTTTTTCCAATGTTCCAGAGAGTGTATTTGATTGAGCAATGACATACTTGATGTTTAAATGTTCTCTTGGTGAATCGGAGACAAAAATTTCATAACCATTTTCATGAAAATATCCTGATTTTTTTGGTACTTTTTCAAGAACTAATGTACCATTAACCACTACACCATCATTACTTACAAGTGCCAAAATAACATCTTTTGGTACTTCCATTTTTTTAAGTGTTTTTCCCTGCATATGAGCCATAATAATATCTCCAGATTTCACATCTGTTATATGCTGAAGTTTATAGTGCATCTCGTTTTCAAGTGCACTCTTTTGTGCAACATAGTACCAATAACCGATAATCATTAAAAAGAAAAAAGATGAGACAAGGTATAGTCCTAAAAAAGAGTAAAAAGACTTTTTTTCTAACTTATTCATACCTATATCCCATTCCTCTTTGTGTAACTATTTTAGTGAAACCTATAATCTCACGTAGTTTTCTTATGTATGAACGGAGTGTAGCATCACTAGGCATATCTTCAAAATCCCATATATTTTGTATTAATTCTTCTTGGCTTATAAGCCTATTGGAGTGTGCAATAAAGTAGTCAAGTATCTCAGCCTCTTTAGGTCGCAATGTCATCTCTTTATTGCCATCACTTACCATATATCTACGTGGATAGTATGTGAGCTGTTCATCTATCTTTACGGGTAAGTCTTGTTCTATATGAAACAGTACTCTAGACTTTTCTATACGAAGTTTTAACTCTTCAAGTTCGAAAGGTTTTTTTATGTAGTCATGTGCTCCTGCATCAAAACTCTCTTTTAAATGTTTGGTATCGACATATGCAGTTACTACTATGGCAGGAGTAGTGTCATTAAAAGATCGTAACTCTTCTAGTAATTCGATGCCAGATTTACCAGGTACATTAATGTCAAAAATAAATAGGTCAAAATGATTCTCATCTATTAGTTCTTGTGCTTCTTTAGAGTCAAAAACATGTGAGACTTCATAATATTCTTGTAAATATGTAGAAACAATGTCACCCAATACAGGGTCATCTTCCATAAGTAGTATTTTCATTATTTATTTCCTATTAGATATTCAATATATATAGTATCATAGGTTTTTTATGTGTAGATAAAGTGCCTTCATTATAAAATACACTTTATTCTACTTTATTAGAGCTCCAAATTACGCAATCGCAACGAATTGGCTATGACTGAAACCGATGAAAAACTCATCGCTGCTGCGGCAATCACAGGTGAGAGTAGCAGACCAAATACTGGATATAGCACACCCGCTGCAACGGGCACACCCAAAGAGTTGTAAATAAAAGCAAAAAAGAGGTTTTGACGTATGTTAGACATCGTACCTTTACTTAACTTAATGGCTCTTACTATACCTATTAAATCGCCTTTTACCAGTGTCACACCTGCACTCTCCATAGCGACATCTGTACCTGTACCCATGGCTATACCTACATGTGCTTTGGCAAGTGCTGGTGCATCATTGACTCCATCACCTGCCATGGCTACTACTTTACCTTCATTTTGAAGTTCCGTAACAATACGTGCTTTATCTTCTGGGGAGACTTCTGCTTCTACCCTATCTATGCTTAATTTAGCCGCTACTGCTTGTGCCGTTGTACGGTTGTCTCCAGTAAGCATCACAACTGTTATACCTTGTTCATGAAGCTGTTTAATCGCTTCAGGGGTACTCTCTTTAATGGGATCCATCACACCGATGAGTCCTGCAGCTTTACCATCTAATGCTATAAGCATAACTGTCTGCCCCTCTTTTCTATAAATATCAGACCTTCTAGGTAATGTTGCTGTGTCAATACCTAAACTTTTTAAAAGTTTAGTATTTCCTATGGCTACCTTCACTCCATCAACTATTCCTGTTACCCCCTGACCCGTGATAGAAGTAAAATTTTCTGTCTTAGAGAGCGTAATGTCTCTTTGTAACACACCTTCAACTATGGCTTCTGCCAGTGGGTGTTCACTAGACTGTTCTAGTGTCGCTACTGCTTTTAAAAGTAGCTTTTCATCTACACCTTCTTCTACCTCAACAGTCACTAATTTTGGTTTTCCTGCAGTGAGTGTACCTGTTTTATCTACTACAAGCATGTCTACCTTTTCAAGTGTTTCCAAAGCTTCAGCATCTTTTATGAGTACACCCATAGAAGCACCCTTACCTGTACCCACCATGATAGAAACTGGTGTTGCAAGACCCAATGCACAAGGACATGCAATTATGAGTACTGCAACTGCACTTACTACTGCATAAGCCAATTTAGGCTCAGGACCCCATAGATACCACACTGTAAATGCAATAGCTGCTATGAGTACAACTATAGGTACAAAGTATCCAGAGACTACATCTGCCAGTTTTTGAATTGGAGCGCGTGAACGTTGTGCTTTTGCTACCATATCTACGATTTGAGAGAGTAAGGTATCTGCTCCTACTTTCTCTGCTTTTATGAGAAGCGAACCGGTTGAATTTACTGTGGCGCCTATGACCTTATCACCCTCTTTTTTGGCAATAGCTATAGGTTCACCTGTGACCATAGACTCGTCTATGTTACTCTCACCTTCAGTGACTACGCCATCTACAGGTACTTTGTCACCTGGGCGTATGCGCAAGATATCTCCTACTTGCACATGCTCCAAAGCAATATCCTCTTCACTACCATCTTCTCTTACTATACGTGCTGTGTTTGGTGCAAGACCTAATAACATCTGTATGGCAGTATTGGTTTGTGAACGTGCTCTAAGTTCAAGTACTTGCCCCAAAAGCACCAATGCCACAATAACAGCTGCGGCCTCAAAATAGACATGCACCAACCCTACATCGAACTGCATTTTAGGTGGAAATAGTTGAGGCATAAAAAGTGCAACAATACTATAGATATATGCTGCACCAACCCCGAGGGCTATGAGAGTAAACATATTTAGATTCCAAGTTTTGACTGAGTTCACACCTCTGACAAAAAATGGCCAAGCACCCCAAAGTACTACAGGAGTTGCCAGTGCAAATTCTATCCACTGTACCATAGACATAGAAAGCCACGCAGGTAACCAAAAAGGTACCAAATCTGCCACCATTGCCAAAATAAAAATAGGCAATGCAAGTATGGAACTAATCTTAAAACGTAAGGTCATGTCATCTAGTTCTGTTGTATCTTCCTCTCCTGCTTGAGCTACCATAGGTTCCAATGCCATACCACACTTAGGACAGCTACCAGGACCTACTTGTTGTACCTCAGGATGCATTGGACAGGTATAGAGTGTATCACTATTTAAATCTTTTTTAGGAGCTACTGTTGTGTATTCAAGTGCTGAACAAGAGCTACACTCTTCATTATGTTGTTTTTCTATATAACTGTCAGGACTATGCGTAAATTTATTTTCACATGCAATAGAACAAAAATAATATATTTTATTTTCATACTTTGTCTGAAATTTTGCATCTTTTGTAATATCCATGCCACATACGACATCTTTTACTCTTTCACTCATGATAAATCCTTTACTTTAATATAGAGATAGAATACTGCAACCGTGTGCATTAAATGTGCACAAAAGAAGCACACTCCATGCACATAACACCACTACAATACATCAAACACACATAAGGATGAACAAATGAAACGAAGAGATTTTTTAGCACTAAGTTCAGTCACAGCATTATGGATAATTACAGGATGTGGAGGTGGAAGCACAGAATCATCTACCCCTATAAACGCTACAAAAAAGATACTTCCTATTCCAGAGCTTTTAAAACCAAATAAAAAAAATGGCGTACAGCACTATGATTTAAATGTAGAAGAGGCACAACATACTTTTTTTGATGGTATTAAGAGTGATACATATGCCATTAGCAGTACTTCTATATCTAATACTTATTTAGGCCCTACACTTCTTATGCAAAATGGTGACAAAGTTTCTATAAATTACACAAACAAACTACGTGAAAGTATAACGATGCATGGGCATGGTATGCATGTACCTCCAAGTATGGATGGTACAGCACATCAGCCTTTTGCAGCAAATCAAACATGGTCAGCAACCTATACTGTTAAACAAAAAGCTTGTACCAACTGGTATCACCCTCACACTATGGATAAGACTGCTTCACAAGTCTATCAAGGATTGGCTGGGCTTATTATTATAGAAGATACAGAGAGTAAAACTTTAAATTTACCTAAACGTTACGGGGTAGATGACATCCCTTTAGTACTTCAAGACAGAAATTTTATCAATGGTCAGATAGACTACGATCCTTCTATGATGGACATTATGCGTGGTTACACAGCAGATACCTTCATAACCAATGGTGCCATAGAACCTACACTTGATGTAGAGGCTAAAGAGATACGTTTTCGTATACTCAATGGATCTAACTCAACTGTTTATACCATTGGATTTGAAGATGGACGCAGTTTTAAGCAAATAGCCACAGACAATGCTTTTTTAGAAGCTCCTGTAAGCTTAAGAAAACTAACTCTTTCTCCAGCAGAGAGAGCTGAAATAGTTGTAGACTTGAGTAATGCAAAAGATACAAATATTGTACTCAAAGAGTACAACTATAATAAAACATTTTTAAACATAAACGTTACGCAAGATGCTGTACAACAAACACGTTTACCAAACAAACTCACAACACTTGAAAAGCTTAACCCAATTGATGCAGTAAGAACTAGACCATTTGTACTCTCAGGCATGATGGGTAACTTTTCAATAAACGGTAAATCTATGAACATAAACGTCATAAATGAAAACGTTCCACTTGGAGATATAGAGATATGGGAAATCACCAATGACATGATGGTTGACCACAATTTCCACATACATGCAACACACTTTATGCTCATAGAGCGTAATGGCAGTAGTAGCAATGTTTCTCCAAATGAAAAAGGATACAAAGATGTTGTTTACATCCCTGCAAATGAGAGCGTAAAATTCATTGTAAAAATGACAGACTACGCAGACAATACTGTACCTTACATGTACCACTGTCATTTTCTTGAGCATGAAGATGCAGGAATGATGGGACAGTTTATAGTTACATAAAATAAAGGATAGAAAATGATTTATACAACAAAAACCAATACAAATATTAAGATAGTAAAAGAAGAACTTGAAACAAAAGCAAAAGAGTCAGGCTTTGGTGTGCTACACACTTATGATTTCAAACAAATTTTACATAGCAAAGGGTTTCCTATAGAAAAAGAGATTACGGTATATGAACTTTGTAACCCTCCTGGAGCACAGCAAGCACTATCGGCCATTACTGCAATTTCTGTCTACTTGCCATGCCGAATTTCTATCTATGAAGAAGATGGTCATACTACCCTCTCAACAATAGGCTTTGAAGATATACTTAGCTCAGTAAATGTAAATGAAGATTTTAAAACACATATGATTATTATTTATAAAAATTTAAAACATATTATGCACAGTTGGGATAGATAATCAAATAGGTGCACACTTTATGCACTCTATTGGTCTATACTATTTATAGTAAATAACTAAAAAGGATATATCATGAATACATTTAATCACGGATGGGGAATGGGCTTTGGATGGCTTATTCCACTACTTATTATTGCAGTCATATTTTACACATTACAAGATAAGAAAAAAGAGAAGTCTTCAGCACAAGAGATCTTGGACAAACGCTACGCAAGTGGCGGCATAAGCAAAGAAGAGTTTGAAGAAAAATCAACTGCACTCAAAGCACAAGAAAACTAAGGATATATGATGAAAAGAAGAACATTTGTTAAAGGCTTGGCTGCAAGTTCGCTAATTGCACTCGGTACCACACAACAAATAGAAGCAAGAACAAAAATGCCGAAAATTTCAAACTCTGATACCCTAACAGGAAAGGAGTTTTACCTTACCATAGACTACACTAAAGTAAACCTCACCGGTAACACCGTAGTAGCTACTACGGTCAATGGTCAGATCTCAGGACCAACACTTGTTTGGCAAGAAGGTGAGACGGTCACCCTTCATGTGACTAATAAACTGAAAAAATCCTCCTCCATACACTGGCATGGGATTATCTTGCCTCCTGCTATGGATGGTGTACCAGGTATTAGTTTTAATGGTATTGCTCCAGGTGAAACATTTACATACAGGTTTAAAGTACGTCAACATGGAACCTACTGGTATCACTCTCACTCTGGATTTCAAGAACAAACAGGCGTCTATGGTGCCATCGTCATAAAACCTAAAAGAGAAGAGCCTTTCAGTGTAAACAAAGATTATGTCATACAACTCTCTGACTGGTCAGATGAAAAACCTACAGCTATTTACAGAAAATTAAAACTCATGAGTGATTACTATAATTTTTCACAAAGAACCATAGGTACATTCATAGATGATGTAAAAAATAAAGGTCTTTCCAAAGCATTTAATGACAGAAAAATGTGGAACCAAATGAGAATGAATGATGGAGATATTTCAGACATTACAGGATACACATATACACACCTAATGAATGGACAACCCTCAAATAAACCTTTTACTGCTCTATTTAAAAAGGGACAGAAAGTTCGATTACGTTTAGTAAACTCTGCAGCCATGACTTTTTTTGATGTACGTATACCTGGGCTTAAGATGACAGTGGTTGCAGCTGATGGTAACCATGTGAAGCCTGTACGCGTAGATGAACTTCGCATCGGAGTAGCTGAAACCTATGATGTCATAGTCCAACCTAAAAAAAATAAAGCCTATTCAATTTTTGCACAAAGTATTGAACGTTCAGGGTATGCACTAGGTATGCTTAGTCCTAGCTCTACACTTAAAGCAAAAATACCAAAAATGGACCCTGTACCTAGATTATCTATGGTTGACATGGGTATGGATATGGAATCAATGAAGAAAAAAGATAACACAGGAATGAAATGCTCTAGTGCAATGAAAATGCCAAACAAAAAGAGTATGAAAAAATACAAATGGCAAGCTATGGAAAACCAAAAATACCCCATAACCAAACTGCCGATGGCACGAGGGGTACAAACAACCATGATGGCAATGTCGCCTAAATATAGATTAGATGACCCAGGTGTTGGCTTGAGAAAAAATGGAAGACGAGTTCTTACCTATGCCGACCTAAAAAATAGATACTCGACTAAACGAGATAAAAAACCAGATAGAGAGATAGTTCTGCACCTTACTGGGAATATGGAACGCTATATGTGGTCAATCAATGGTATAAAATATGCCGATGCAAAGCCACTACAATTTCATTATGGTGAACGCTTACGTATCACATTCATTAATGATACCATGATGAACCACCCAATGCATCTACATGGTATGTGGAGTGACTTAGAAACTGGCGACGACAACCACTTAGTAAAAAAACACACTATCATTGTGCAACCGGGAAGTAAGATAAGCTATAGAGTTACTGTAGATGCTAAAGGAGCGTGGGCATACCACTGCCACCTGCTATACCACATGTCTGGTATGTTCAGAAAAGTCATTGTGAGCTAAAGGAGTATATGATGAAAAATAAAAAAATATTATTAACACTTACTGCAATATTGTGTTTAAGTCAAAATATGTATGCAGCTGGTGCAGATGATCCACTTAGAACCATGTTTATAGCAGACAAATTTGAAGTTTTAAACAATGATGAAAAAACAAAAGTTTGGGAAGGGAGTTTTTACATAGGTTATGACATTGACAAACTATATTTATACAGTGCAGGTGAAGCCACTGCAGATGGACTTGAAAGTTCACAAAATGAATTAGTTTACTCACGTGCTATAGCACCTTTTTGGGATATCCAAGTAGGTATTGCCTATGATAAAAATATTGATGCCTCTAAAACTTGGGCAGAATTAGCCATAGCAGGTCTTGCACCATACTACTTTGAAACACGTGCTGCATTACTTATAAATGGAGATGGTAATGTTGGACTAAGATTAGATGCAGAATATGAAGTACTGTTTACACAACAACTCATACTTACACCCTCGGTTGAAGCAGACTTCTATACCAAAAATGATGCTAAACTTGGCATAGGTTCAGGACTATCCAACATAGAAGCTGGGTTACGTTTACGTTATGAAATAAAACGTGAATTTGCTCCTTATATCGGTGTATCTTGGGAAAAAACATTTGGTAATACCGAAGAGTATAATCCTATCAATGAGACTAACTTTCTTTTGGGTGTAAGATTTTGGTTCTAGTCTGATTCTAAATAGACTGAGGATGCAATATTTTTATATCTTTACTCTTGATTCTAAGGCACGAGACAAAGACATTATGTCTATGTTTTCCAACTCTACACCAGTTGGAACACCTTGTGCAATTTTTGTAAAGTTTATATTTAATCCATTTAATTTATCTTCAATGTAAAGTATCATCGTGTCAGTTGCTATACTTGGAGGGAAAGCAAAAATAATCTCATCTACTCCCGCAACTGCGTAAAAAAGATGTGCTTCATCCATATCTCTAACTTGAGATATAACGTAATACACTCCATTAAACTGTCCACTATCTTCAATAGTCAAAATATCTTTTGCAGATTGAACAATACAAAGTTTTGAATTATCTCTATATGGGTCTGAACATATAGAACACAATTCATCTTCACTCATATTATGGCACTTTGAACATTTCTGAATAGTATTAATTCCAGTTTCCAGAGCATGAGCCAATTTCATAGCAGAAAAACCATCTTCCATTACAGCATGATATGCTAAACGAATTGCTGTCTTTTTACCAATAGATGGCAAAGATGAAAAAGCATCAACTAAATTTTCAAAAGCTTCAATTTTGTATTTTTTCATATTTGATCTTTTGGTGCTGTGAGGACACAGCACCCTACATTATGCTCTTGTATAATCTACAACTTTAGAGTATTCAATAACAGTTTTAATGAAATCAACAACTTTTACATGTTCAGGGTGCACAGCGTACGCATCAAGATCTTCTTTACTCTCAAATGCAGTGATAATACTTAAATCCATTGCACGATCTTCTTCGGCAAAATTCACACCAACATCTATGCTTCTAAGTGATGGAACTACTCCCATTAAATTTTCTAACATCTGCTTAGCTTGAATAATATTTGCTTTTTTATTCTCTTCTTTAAATTTAAATAACACTATATGTACAATCATAATAACCTACCTATTTTTTATTCGTAATTATAGCTAATTTATGATAGAATTCACCCAAATATCCCTCAAATTATTGGAGAGAAAATGACAGATTTATGTTATTACGAAGTACTAGAAGTAAGTAAAGATTGTTCTGGTGCTGAACTTAAAAAATCGTATCGAAAATTGGCTATGAAATTTCATCCGGATAGAAACCCTGACGATAAAGAAGCTGAAGAGAAATTTAAAATTGTAAACGAAGCATATCAGGTACTTAGCGATGAAAAGAAACGTGGTATTTATGACCGTTATGGAAAAGCTGGACTAGAAGGTCAAGGTATGGGTGGTGGCTTTGGTGGAGCTGGCGGCATGGATGACATTATGGAAATGTTCAATTCAATGTTTGGTGGCTCTGGAGGAGGTTTTGGTGGTTTTGGCCGTACAAGACGAGACCCAAGCCAGAAATATGCTTTAGATTTTGAAGTAGAACTTCAACTAGAATTTCATGAAGCGGTATTTGGCTGTGAAAAGAAAGTAGATATAGTATATAAAACACCTTGTAATGTCTGTGAAGGTACTGGTGCAAAAGATGCAAAACTAGAAACCTGTGAATATTGTGGTGGACAGGGACAAGTACTTATGAGACAAGGACCAATGCAATTTGCACAAACATGTCCACAATGTCATGGTGAAGGTAGAAGTATAAAAGAAAAATGTGGATCTTGTCATGGTAAAGGTTACAATGAAGAAGATGACACAGTAAGCATAAAAATACCAGCTGGTGTTGACTCGGGAAATCGTCTACGTGCTCAAGGTTATGGTAATGAAGCTAAAAATGGACAAAGAGGAGATTTATACCTCACATTCCATGTAGAAGAAGATGAAAACTTTATTCGTAATGGGCAAGATATATATATTGAAGTACCTGTATTCTTCACTCAAGCCATTCTAGGTGAAACCATATCTATTCCTGCACTTGATGGTGAACTGGAGCTTGAATTAAAACAAAGCACAAAAGATAAAGAGCAATTTGTATTTAATGGTGAAGGTGTTGTAGATGTACATAGTGGAAGAAAAGGAAGATTGGTAGCACAAATAAGAATGATACTTCCTAAAAAAATAAATGATGAACAAAAAGAGTTACTAGAGAAACTTCAAGAGAGTTATGGTGTAGAGAGTCGTCCACATAAAAACACCTTTGACTCTGCATTTGACAGAGTTAAAAGCTGGTTTAAATAGACTAGATACAGAGTGGGTTAAAAACCCTCTCTACTGTACCAATTGACCTACAATAACTTTTGTATCTGACTCATTAGTAAAAGAGTCATCATCTACCCTGCTATCGTAAGCAATTACATAAATTTCATCTCCTGATTTCAAGTAATTGGTTTTTCCAAACTCTGCATATTCAGTAGCTCCAATTGCAACAAAAACTTGTTTTGGATAGTTGGTATTTTTAAGATGTGCAGATATATTTTCTAATGGACCAAAACATACTTGAGAATTCATTTTTTCTATAAGCCATGTTTTTAACTTAGCATAAAAAAAAGAGTACCCAGGTAATGGTGCATCTACACCATATCGATATACAACACCATCTCTTTTTACAAAAGAGCACAAGTGATAATGATCCATTATTCCACCCTCTTCAAACTTATCAATATATATCCATTTATCACCAATACCTTTTGAATTCATACCCCATGATTTCTTTTCAGATATCTTTTTTGCACCCTCTTTTCTTATGGTACAATCATTGAAGGTTGTGAATTTTATGGCATCTAAATCAACGACTTTGTTGTTAGCATCATAAACGATATCAAATAAAACTGCTATCTCTGGTTCTACTTGCGCATTTGCTTCATATTCAGGAAGTGTTAACTTATCGGTACCTATGGAGTATAGTCCTAAAAAACAGTCTGATCCAGGAAGATAAAAAGGGAAAACTCCTTTTGGAGCATCTTCAGATTCTGTTACAACATTTTTAAAATCTTCTAATTCTCCTGCTTGTTCTAGGTGATGTGCAAAATTTCCTGCTACACCTAAGCCAATTACATTTTCAAGTTCCATAAATTTCCTTCAATTATTATATTTAGCTATAGTATATCTTAGAGGTGATTACAGTATGTTGTTATGAAATTAAGAGAAGTATATAGATGTAAATAATGAAGAGGTTACCGACAAGTGTCAGTAACCAAGGGGTTAAAATAACTACGCGTTTGCAACAGCGTCTTTAAGTGTTTTACCCATTTTAAATTTAGGTGCAGTGTGTGCTGCTTTTGTATAAGTTTTATCAGTTCCTGGAATTTTACCACTTTTCTCTGCAACTTCTACTGTTGAGAATGTTCCAAAACCTACTAAAGATACTGACTCTTTTTTAACAAGTGCTTCAGTAACTGATTCAATAAATGATTTTACTGCTCTCTCTGCTGCTGCTTTACTCTCATACTCACCATTTTTTTGTACTAATTCTACAAAATCTGCTTTTGTCATATTTCTTCCTTTTTATTAGATAATCTATTATAGCATAATGTATTCTTAAATTTTCATAAAGAAAGTAAAGAAATAGCCTAAATATGGGCATTTGCATGCTTTTATTTATTTTTTTTGCTTTCAAAGTGTATAAATTTATTATTTCATACTTTAATTCTGAAAATTTTATCTGGTCAAACTACTGAAATAATCCCTGACCAAAAGATAAACCAAACGAAACCTTTGTCACATCTACGTCATAATCAATTAAACTCTCACCATAACCGGTAAATACTTTTGCATAAACATATGTATTGTCAGATCCAAACAGTGGGTATGAGTAAGCAAATTCAACAGCATATTTATTGTCATCAAAATCAAAATTATTTCTGAGCATTAAGTTGAATTTATGTCGTTCATACAAATATGCAATATTTAGATCTCCATAACCCATATAATCTAATATGTCAGGATTGTCATCTCCAGAACTTTCAGATAATGCTTCTTCAAAGGTAAGTTTACCTTCATAAAACTCATCAGATTTTTTATCTTCTTCTAAACGGTACCAGGCTCTTGCTGATACAAAAAGATTATCCCATTGCCATAAGCCTGAAACATATAAACGATTCCAAGATCTAGATCTATATCCTTCTTGTCCATTTGATTCATGAATGAAGCCAAAAGTAACTATTTTTAAATCTATCATGTCATCTATAGTTTGTGAAGTTGGTACTGTTACATAAAGTTCAGGCATATAATTAGTCTCTCTAAATGGACCAGATTCATCATACAACTGCCACCAAACTTTTTGAGTATATGCAGCGTATACATACTCATTAAATCCAAATAGATTGTAACTAAGCTCTTTTTTCAGAGAAAATTGAAATTCAACTTCAGTGTTTTCATTATATGTTTCATTTTTATTTGCTGAATTTGCAGAAATTCTACGAGGTTTATCTTTAGCATAAGATAATGGCATTATATAATTTGTTTTATATGCTTCAATTCCAAAGATGTCACTATGCAGTAAATTATCAAACATTCTTTTTGTCTCTATTGTCTTTGTATCTATCTTTCCAAGAGCATACTCTTGACCAGAATTTAATTCATCGTTATTGACTTGTTTTTTAAGTTTTTCTACTACTGTTATTGGTTTACTTTGACTATCAACCTCTGTAACAAATGAGTATTTTGAAGCAGATGATTTATACCAGAACATAGCTTTTTTTAAATCTACTTTTGTTCCTTCACCATTTTCATACATAGTTGCAAGTCTATATTCTGCTGCTTTATTTGTTCCGCTATTAGCCTCTTTAAGTATTATTGTAAATGCCTTACTATACTCTTTTGCATTATAATATTTTATTGCATCTTCATAACTTCCAAAAGACAAAATACTTAATGCTAAAAAAGATATTATTATTCTCTTCATTCGTTAACTCTCCATTATTTTATGAATGAAATAATAACAAATACATCTATTATTACAGATTAATGAGATCTTAAAATGAAATATTTTGTCTTTATTGTTTCTTTATTGACGCAAGCTTGTATGATTTAGTATTTGAAGAATTAAGAGTGGTGCGCACGAGAAGATTTGAACTTCCACGCCCATAAGGCACTACCCCCTCAAGGTAGCGTGTCTACCGTTCCACCACGTGCGCACATAGACTAAATAGTTTTTAAAGTACTATTAAACTTAAAATGAGGGATAAAAGATATGAGTATTACACTCACATCTTTTACTGTTCTTTAAACTTATCCAATGAATGGGTTAGCGTAAAGAGCGATAAGAGCAATTACCAATGTATAGATAACTTGCGCTTCGATCATTGCAAGAGCAATAAACATTGTAGTCATTAGTTTACCACCAAGACCTGGGTTTCTAGCAGTACCAGCGATAGTTGCAGCAGCTGTACTACCCATACCTATAGCACCACCCATTGCAGCGATACCAAGTCCAACACCAGCAGCAAGTACTGAGTAAGCTTTGATCATTGATTCACCATCTACATCACCTGCAAATGCTACAGCACCAAGTGCCAAGAAAAGTAAGAAAAACTTTTTCATATTAAAATCCTTTAAATTATAGATTTTGAGTCTCTTCGACTGCTTTTTAAAGTCTGTTCGGATAGCGTAACCGTACTCTATTGAGATACAGCAATATAAACATAAATGCCCATATTTCCCTACTAATCACTTCATAAAACGCAAGATTATATCTAACAAATAGTTAATATTTACTAAATAGCCTCACGAATATTTCAAAAAACACCATAAAGCTAGAAGAGATTCTAAAACTTTAACAACAGAACATATATGCTCTGTTGATTGAAAATTTTTATGCTAAGTATGCTGGCGTAGCCAACTCAACTTTTTTACCTTTTTGCTCCATTACAATTACTGTAATATCATCACCTTCATTATAGCGCTCATTTAAATTATTGACACGCTCTTTTGCTACTTTTGATATGTGTAACAGTGCATCAAAACCATCTGGCATTTCAACAAAAAGTCCAAACTCTACTATTTTTTTGATTTTACCGTTATAACTCTCACCAACTTTATATTCCATCTGTTTTCTTACAGGTGCATCTGCAATCTTTTTAATATGATCTTTTGCAGCAGATACTTTATCTTTATCATCACCAGATACTTTAACTTCACCTTCATCACGATTAATATCGATACTTACTTCAAATTTTTCAATAATATCACGTATAGTTGCACCTGCTTTACCAATGATATCACCTATTTTACTAGGGTTAATGGAAAAGAGTTCTGTGCTTGGAAGTGCAGTACTTTCTACTATGTTTTCTTCAGCATCTTTCATTATATTTAAAATATGATTTTTACCTTTACTTGCCTGAGTAAGTGCTTCTTTCAAAATTGCAAGGTCAATTCCACCTAACTTAATATCCATTTGCAGTGCTGTAATACCTTTGCTTGTACCCGCAATTTTAAAATCCATATCACCATCATGATCTTCTAATCCCATAATGTCAGACAGAACAGCATGTTTTCCATTTTCTGTTACAAGTCCCATTGCAATTCCTGCTACAAGATCTACCATTTCTACTTCAGCTGATCTTAATGCCAATGAACCACCACATATAGTTGCCATTGAAGAAGAACCATTACTCTCCAATATTTCAGAAACTAAACGAATAGTACCATCATAATTTAATGGAATTGCAGGTTGAAGTGCTCTTTTACCAAGATTACCATGCCCCAATTCTCTACGACCTGGTGCACCAATATATTTTGCTTCTCCCACCGAATAACCTGGGAAGTTATAGTGAACCATAAAGTTTTCAGATTGAGAACCTTTTTGAGTGATAAGCTCATACATTTGAGAATCTTTTTTATCTCCAAGAGTTGCCGTAACTAAAGCTTGCGTTTGCCCTCTAGTAAATAGACATGAACCATGTACTGAAGGCAATATATTTGTCTCAATAGTAATTGGTCTTACCTCATCTAAAGCACGACCATCTGCACGTACACCTTTATCTATAATCATTGAACGAACTACAGTTTTCTTATATAAATCAAGAACTCTAGATACTAAATCTTTTTCAAAACTTTTACCATCTTCTTCTAAATCTTCCATGATTTTAGTTCTTACTTTTTTAAGCTCAGTTGAACGTTCACTTTTTGCCATATGAGAAATCGCTGTCTCAACTAAAGAGGAGTAATTACTCTCAATATAGACATATAACTCTTCATCAATCTTCTCCTCAGCTACTTCAAGATTTAATGGAGTTCTTACAAGAGATGAAAAGTTCTTAGTATATTCGTCTGTTGCAACATTTATGGCTTTACCTGCCAGGGCAATAGCTTCAATAAGATTTTCTTCATCTAGTTCATTACACTCCTGATGTTCAAGAAGAAGTGGGATTCCACCCATCATAGGATCAATCATATCAACCTCTACATCATCTATAATTTCAGAAGCCAATGTACGCATCTCTATCATAATAACATCTGAGCCAGATCCAACAACTAAAAGATCTAAAGTACTCTCATCTTGCTGCGTTAATGTAGGATTTATAATAAATTCATTGTCTATTTTACCTACTCTAACTCCTGCTATACTTTTAGTAACAGGCACATCAGATACAAATAGTGCTGCTGATGCGGCATGAAGTGCAGCAACTTGCATATCTACTTCATAATCTGAACTTACAACCATAACAGATATAGTTACAGGGAAGTGAAAACCTTTTGGAAAAAGTGGACGTAAAGATCTATCTACAATACGTGATGTTAATGTTTCAAAGTCTCCTGGCTTAGTTTCTCTCTTTATAAATCCGCCTGGTATTTTTGCAGCTGCATAAGCTTTTTCTACATACTGAACAGTAAAAGGTAAAAAGTCTTCATCAACAGCTTTTTCATCTATGGCAACAGCTGCAATAAGTACAGCTTTTCCTTGTCTATACATTACAGCACCACTTGCCTGCTTCGCTATTTTATTAAATTCATACTTTTCATCAATATTATTAACATTTATCTCTACAATTTGTTCAATCATTTTTTTCCTTTTTGTTCTTTTTATCACTATGAAATTCAATAATATCGCGTATATCATCAAAACTCATGTCTTCAAAGTTTCTATAGTAGTATTCTATCGAAATATAGTCATCAATCTTATGTGAACAAAACACTCCGTCACATACAGATAACAAATTTATATATACATTTTTATCTAAAATAGGTGTCGCTATATAAATATTTTTTGCACCTCTTGCAATAACAGATTTTAATGCAACCATCATTGTTAGACCAGTCTCCACACACTCATCTGCCAAAATCACAAATTTACCAGCAAGAGGAACTATCTCTTTTCCTTTTCTGTATCTATATACATGAGAGATAACTGCATCATCATATTTACGTTGAGCCTCTCCATATACATAATCTTCAGAGATTTCAAATGAATCTATCAGCGCTTTATGCATTACTACTTCTTCTGTTTCAGACACCATTGCAATAGCTAACTCTTCATTATTGGGAGCCAATATAGGTTCGGTTAAAAGTATATCCATCTCGGCATTGAGAGATTTTGCTATTTTATCTGCAAAATATACTCCACCTTCACTAACACCTATAACCACAGGTTTATCGTTAATAAATAGATCAACAGGTATTGTTCTTATTAACTCTTTTGCTGCAAATTCACGGTCTTCAAAATATATATTATGGTCTAAACCTGTTGGCATGTGAAACTCCTGGAAATTGGTTTGATACTTCCCTCTCGTCAAAAGTATAACGAAACTCTTCTATATACTTCATCAAAAATTTATACGAAAGATTTAACTGCTCTTGCTTTATTGCATCTCCACCTATATCTGGATGATACTTTTTAGACAAGAATCTGTACTGCTTTTTAATATCAGATTTTGTAATAAGTTTGGGCAACCCCAAAACCTCTAAGGCATTATCTATCTCTTCTTGAGGTGTTTTTGTCAACTTAATTAGAACCTACTGTTATAAATGGTATAAAATTAAACTGCACATAAAAGGTATCTTGCAATTCAAATTGGTTATTTGGTCTAGGTGTATTTTCTCTTCTTAATGATGCTGTCATACTCCAACAATCTTGTTTATAATACCCTCCTAAAGTCCACTGCTCACTATATGCAGAATCTAAGTTGTAAATAATATTACCATTAAATCCAATATGATCACTGTATGTATACCCAAAGTTAAAATTCAGATCATTTGATGGAGCTACAGAAGTTAAATCATCGGGAAGAGTCTCTTTATATGTATGTCCAACACCAAAACGATAACTTGATTGACTAAAATATATACGACTTGAAGATTCTCTTAACTCTTTGTATTGATTTGAATATACTATATTATTGTAAAATGTCCACGTTCTCCATTTATACTGCATTTCATTACTAAGATCTACAAGTTTATTTACTCTTTGATTGTAATAACTTTGTGAAATACGCTGATAAAACACTAAGGCTGATTTTTCATTATAAAAATACTGTCCCATAGACAAAAGATAATTCTCTTCAGGTTTATACACTGTAAATAAATTTTGTTGCTCTATCTCCAAATCATCAAAATCAACAGGCTTTTGACTAACATATCCAGGTTTTAAATATGAGAGAGATGGTTGCAGAACATGAACAAAAGTATCATATTTTTTTGTCAAGTCTGAAAATATCTTTGCTTTATGAGTATTTGAATAGTACTGAAATTGATCATGTGGAAAAGTGCTATTGCCAAAGTAAGATTTGTTATAAAGAATATCTTCACCTATAGAAAGTGATACAAAATCATCAAAAAATGAAGTAGTAAATTCAATTGGGATTTTCAAATCTACCTGCTGCATAGTTGCGCCTTTTTGGCGGGTATAGTTACTTACTTGTAAATTTGCACTATATGTTAAGTTGTCTACAAAAATACTACTTAAATATTTATGCAAATGTACTTGAGGTAGTATCTGAATAGTATCACTGTTGTCTGTTTTTGATGTATCTATGAAGTATTTTGCATATAATCCGGCATAGTAATCGTCATCATATGCGAAATAGTTCAATTTAGACTCTTGAAAGTTTGTCAAACTGTAGTGATTTAATCTTGATTTTTGTAAATTCAAATAATCTATGTCATTTAAAAAAATTGTATTTATATAAAGACCATCAGTAAAGCCATTAGGCATGTAGTCTGAAAATACTTTTGATGAATCGTAATTGAACTCAACACCATAGTGAGTATCTTCAATAAGATTATTATCTTCTACATATGATGGCTTATCTTTAAAATACCCTACTCTAAACATACCAGAAGATTGAGGTGTATCTACAAATCTGTATGTTGCATACATACCAACACTTCTGTTTGTTCTGATTTGTGGATTAAATTCAAGATCCATATTGTCAGCAATTGCCCAGAATATTGGTTGATCATAAATGAAGCCTTCACTTGATGAAAAACCAAAAAGAGGAAAAAGAAGTCCAGATGCTCTGTCATTATTGGTTGAAAATGCCATATATGGAGTATAAACTATAGGTACATCTTTAAAATATATTTTGGCATCATATATTTTCATATACTCATCTTCACTGTCATATTTAGATCTTTCAAAAGCCATTTTCCACAAAGGATCATTGGCTTCACAACTTGAAAGTACAGATTTACCAAAAGTGTAATTTCCATCTACATTAATTGCTTTATTTGTATATAGCCATACATCATTTTTACTCACCATAAAAAGATCTTTAAATGTAACTATATCTTTGTCAGTTTGAATTTCAAGATGGTTTGAGTGCTCTTTGCTTCCCATATACCCTATCATTTCAACTTTGCCATCAAGTACTAGAAGCTGTGTCTCTTTATTGTATATTGCTTTATCGGCTTTTATAACAGAATCACCATAATAGACAACAACACCATCACTTCCGGTTACTGTTGTTTTTGTACTACTTATATTTTTTGCAGTAACTTCAATTTTTTTACCTTTATCTTCTTCTTGCGCATGCAACAAAGAGATAAAAATAAAGATAGAGAAGAGTATTCTAAGCATCTATTACAACACAAGAAGATAATTTGTCATGAAGAGTTTGCCTCATTGGAGTAAAAAATGCCATTATGTAACCCAAATAGAAGAAAGTATCAGATATTAGACGTACAGATGCTCTCATAAATGCTTGTTGAAATGTTGGTCTATTTTGTGTATGTAGAGATATAACTCTAATTTTCATAATATATTTACCAATTGTCATTCCATTTTGCCAAACTAAAACAGTATGATATATGACTTTTATAGCAAAAATAATCATAAGGTTTTCAGAGAAAAATGAGTTCATCATATCTACAGTTGCAGTAGTCATCTCTGGATTAACATCCACTGAAGTAAGCATAGCAGCAATTTGATCATAAAAGATAATCATTAAAAATATAGATACTATAATGTCATCTATAACAAATGAGCCAATACGTTTTTTAGTAGATGAAAGTTCTACAGAATCTTCTTTTTCCATTTAAAACCTACAGTGCTTGATAAGCAATATCTGTACGACACTGTTTACCTGCAAAATGAACTTGACCTACAAGAGTATATGCTCTCTCTTGAGCCTCTTTTATGCTGTTTCCCAAACCAACACAAACAAGAACTCTTCCACCACTTGCATAAAGTTTTCCATCTTCACCACGCTCTACCCCGGCATAAGATATATGAGCATTTTCTCTTATCTCTTCATCATTAATATCATCAACAATTATTTCAGCAGCAGGAGTACTTTTATATGGGTAATCTTTTGATGCCATTACAACACCAACTGCATATTTGTCGTGAAATTCTATTTTTGCATTTTTTAAATCACCTGTTGCTGCTTTATAAAACAATTCTGATGCAGGAGATTTAAGAAGTGGCATAATCTCTTCACATTCAGGATCACCAAAACGGACATTGTATTCAAGTATGATCGGTTCACCTTTTACAACCATAACACCTATGAACAGTACACCTGTAAAAGGCATACCCTCTTCTTTCATACCTTTTAGTGTTGGCTCAATGACTCTTTTGTTTAATTTTTCATAAATTTCATCATTTACAAGTGGTGTTGGTGCGTATGCTCCCATTCCACCTGTATTTGGTCCTTCGTCATTGTTAAGAAGTCTTTTATGATCTTGTGCAGCAGGAAGAACAACATAATCTTTACCATCACAAATAGCAAAAACTGACAACTCATAACCATCTAAAAACTCTTCAACTACTATAGATGTTCCTGCATCACCAAACGATGTACCTGAAAGCATTTCTCCAGCAGCTCTCTTCGCCTCATCATGACTTTGTGCAATAATTACACCTTTACCACCACAAAGACCATCAGCTTTTACAACAATAGGAAGATCAAGAGAATTTATGAATTTATAAGCATCTTCTAAAGAGTTAGTTTCAATATATTTTGCAGTTGGGACATTGTGTCGTGCTAAAAAGTTTTTCATGAAAATTTTAGAACCTTCAAGCTGAGCAGCTTGAGCAGTAGGACCAAAAATAGTTAATCCTCTTTTTTCAAAAACATCTACTACACCATCAACAAGAGGTGCCTCTGGTCCAACAATAGTCAACTCTATATTATTTGCTTCAACAAAATCTGCAAGTTCATTAAAGTCTGTAATATTTAGATTTTCACCCAATTCATCAGTAGCACCATTCCCTGGGGCAAAATAAATTTTATCTACATTGTCATCTTTTTTAAGTGCCAATGCTATCGAATATTCTCTTCCACCTGCACCCATAATTAGTATATTCATGATTTTCTCCGAAAAATTTAAAAATAAATGAAATTAGTTAGTAATGAGAATTGTGCGTAGAGGATTTTCCAAAAAGCTTAAATGCGAACTCCTTGTTCGTCGATAGCATTTTGGGAAGTCCTATGCGTACAAGAATTGTTACCAATAATCCCCCAAGTGGCCGTTCTGAGTTGAGTCGGCCCTAAAAAGCCAACAGTGCAGGAGAGAGTCTCTCTTTAGGGGATGAATTCTCGCTAATATAATTAGCTCAAACGAAAACTTCCTCACACCAAAAGGCTACATGTCCCACCAATGTTAATGTTGGACCCCATATACAGTAATCGAACCACTTAGGTTAAATTTATTATAGCAAATTTGCTATTAAATAGCATTAATATTTAATAATTTTCAATCTCTTTTGCTTTTTTTATGCATGCATCTATCATTGGTTCATCTGCAAGGAATGTTTTTGCATTTGATGGTAGGTGGATTTTACTAGCTTTTCCAATAACTAATGCTATGTAACTTTCATCCCATTCAAAATTTTTTAAAAAACATTTTATTGTTGAGGGGGATGTAAAAATAATTATGGAATTTTTTTTAGGTTTATCTTTTATAGTGTAATTTAAACAAGATGTTTCATAAATAATTTTCTCTTTTAACTCTATTCCCTCTTTTTTTAAATAGGTTTTTGAATCAAAAGAGACCTCTTTAGGTCGTAGATATAATATATTTTTATTTTTAAAAAACTCAACAATATCTTCATTTAATGATTTTGCATAATATGATTTTGGATGGTAAATTACATTTCCACCCAATGACTCTATTTGTTTTTTTGTTGCAGCACCTATTGCAATACAAGGTATATTTTTCCATTTTTTGTCTATATTATCGGCAGTTAATACTGCTTGTTTGGAAGTAAACATTAAAGTATCGATATTTGAAAAATCGATACTACTGGATATTTGAGAAAAAGATATCATGGGCAAAGATATAGTATCTTCTTTTGCACTTGGGGATAAAAGATATATATCTCTTTTCATTTTATAACTTTTAGCTTTCACACACATTTACACCTTTTAAAAGTGCATTATTCATCTCTTCATCATCATATGGATCAAAATGTGGTGTAATAATCCAAAGTTTTTTCTTATCTAACATAGCTATTTTATCTTCTACTTCATCAGCAATACGATGTGCTTCAAGCAATAACATATTTGGACGTAATACCATATGAAACTCTACAAAATTTCTTCTTCCATCTGTTCTAGTTTTTAGCCAATGGTAAGATGTAACTTCCTCATGGTTAGAGATAATTTCACCTATTTTTGCAACAACTTCTCCATCTAAAGATTTATCTAAAAGCATCTCCACGCCTTCTACAATAATCTCATATGCAGAGTAGATAATATAGACACCAATACCAAGTCCAAAAACAGCATCAATTATATCAAGCCCAGTGAAATGAACAAGAACAAGTGAAATAAGTACAGCCGCATTAGACCAAAGGTCTGTCTTATAATGTAAAGCATCTGCTTTTATGACAATATTGTCTGTCTCTTCCGCAATATTTATGAGGTAACGTACTAAAAAATAAGTAACAACGATAGAAAACAACATCGCAAATATAGCTGGTGTAAGAAGTGTAGTCGTTGAACCTACATATATTTTTAAAATTGCTAAATATATAATATATATACCAGAAATAGTAATAACCGTACCTTCTATAACTGCTGCTATTGCTTGAATTTTACCTTTTCCATACTGGTAATTTTCATTTGCATCTTCTTCAGATTTTTTAATAGCAAAAAAGTTAAATATAGATATAACCATATCTAAAAGTGAATCTATAGCTGAAGCCATGACAGTAACTGAGCCACTTACAATACCGATAATTAGTTTAACAAATACCAATATAACTGCTACAGAAGTTGAGACAATAGTTGCTTTTTTTTGTGGGGACATTGTTGTTTTCAAAAAAGATTCCTAAAATAAAATTTGAATGATTATAACATGAGAAGGTTAAAACGTATATGTCAGGGTGCACTCACCCCGACAAAGAAAAAGATTATAGTGCTTTTGTTGCTAAAGAAGCTATTCTTTGTGAAAATGCTGCTTTATCTTTAGGCTCTATACCTTCAGATAATTTTGCAGAATCCAATAAAATCCAAGACATATCTTCAAATAATGATTTCTCATCTAATTTATCTAGTTTTTTAATCATTTCATGATCTGGATTAATCTCTAAAATAAGTGGTGTTTCCGGTACATCTTGACCCATTTGTGCAAACATTGCAGCCATTCCAGCCATAGGATCGTTAGGATCTTTCATAACACAAGATGGGCTAGATGTAAGTCTTGTAGAGATTTTAACCTCTTTTACTTCTTCTCCTAAAACTTCTTTTATTTTATCTGTAAGAGATTTAAACTCTTTCGAAATTTCCTCTTTCTCTTCTTCACTCTTAGAGTCTGGTGCATCAATTAGAGTTATATCTTTTAAGCTCCACTCTTTGTAGCTACCAATCATAGGTGTTACAATGCTGTCCACCTCTTTGTCATCCATGATTAAAACTTCAATGTTAGCTTTTTTATATGCTTCAAGAAGTGGCGAATTTCTAAGAACTTTTTCATCTTCACCTGTTATATAGTAAATCTCTTTTTTCTCAGAATTGCCACGGCTTACATAGTCAGCGAAAGATACAAGACCATCTTCAGTTGAACTTTTATATTTAACTATGTCTAAAAGTAAATCTTTATTTGTACTGTCTGTGTATATACCTTCTTTTATAACTCTATTATACTGAGCTGTAAAAGTATCTGCATCTTCCCCAGAAAGTTTCTTAATAGCAGCAAGTATTTTTTTAACAGAATTTTGTTTTATGTTTGCCAATATTCTATTTTCTTGAAGAAGTTCACGAGAAACATTCAATGGTAAATCTTCAGAATCAATAATACCTTTTACAAAACGTAAATAAGTAGGGAGTAGCTCTTTATCGTCATCTGTAATAAATACACGTTTAACATATAGTTTTACTCCTGGAGTAAAATCTGCTCTATACATATCCATTGGCGCTGTTTTAGGAATGTAAAAAAGTGTTGTAAATTCTTGTGAACCTTCAACTCTATTGTGTAGGTAAGTCAATGGCTCACCATCTCCATGTGAAATAGTTTTATAAAACTCAATATAGTCTTCTTTTTTCAATTCGGATTTTGGAAGTGTCCAGAGTGCAGTTGCTGCATTTATCTGCTCTGACTTATTTACCATTTTAGTAACTTTGTCGTCACCCTCTCCTGTTGTCTCTTCTTCTGCATAGTTCAACACGATAGGGTAAGCAATATGGTTAGAATATTTTTTAACTACCTCTTCTATTCTCCATTTATCCAAGAACTCTTTTTCATCATCTTTTAATTTTATATAAACCACTGTTCCATGAGACTCTTTAGTAACAGGTTTTAAATCGTACTCACCAGTGCCATCTGTTGAGAACATATATGCCTGATCTTCTCCAGCTTTTTTAGAGATAACATCTACTCTATCTGCAACCATAAATACAGAGTAAAAACCAACACCGAACTGACCAATAAGATTTGAATCTTTTTTTGCATCACCTGTTAAGTTTTCCATAAATGCTTTAGTACCAGATTTTGCAATTGTTCCCAAGTTGTCCATTAGATCTGATTCATTCATCCCTATACCATTGTCTCCAATAGTTAAAGAGTTATCATCTTTATCTAATTTAATAAATATATTTCCAGACCAATTGTCATTTTTAAACTTCTCATCTGTTAATGAGAGGTAGTTAAATTTGTCTATTGCATCACTTGAATTTGATACAAGCTCTCGTATAAATATCTCTTTGTTTGAATATAGAGAGTGTGTCATTAGTTTTAGAAGTTGACCTATCTCTGTTTGAAATTGATGTTTTGCCATTTTATCCATCCTATTTTGTTATAAATTTTCAGGATTATAATATATTTTTGTTAATATTTCAAGTTTTTTAAGAAAATTATTTAAGAATCTTTAGTCCAATTGACTAAAGTTACTGCAAATACATTTTAATGTATTTGCTTTTGTTAAATTTTATTTAGTTTTACACTGTAGTTGTCTCTGCTCTTGCTCATAATTTGCTTTTATTTTTTTAGCATCTCTCAACATAAATTTTTTGTTTGTACTTCTTGAGTATCTTGCATTTCCAAGTGCTGCTTGAAACTCACCAGCTTGAGATGCAGGAGTTGCATCTACTTGAGCAATATATTCGTCAACTTGCACTATTTTTCTCTCCAATGAGTAACATTGACTATCTGACCCTTTGCTCAATGATGGCATATCTGGTGTGTTACATCCTGTTATTAATGTTGCTAACATAAGAGCTGATGTCGTAATTATTAATGTTTTTTTCATCTATTTTTTCCTTAATTTTATATTATAGTACATTATATATACACTAAAAGTCAAGACCAAAGAGTAATTTGGTTGTACTCTTATTATTACCTACATGAACATCCGGATTGGAATCATTTACATAAGTCATAGCTAAATTTACAGACATAAATTCATTTAATGGAATTTTAAAGTTAATATTTGATCTAAATATCCAATCATCATTGGGGTTTTCTAAAGATGGGTAATACATAACAAAACCATCTAATATAAATGTATTTATAATAGATATATCATCAACTCTAAATTGACCCGTCATAGACAAGGCTCCTGCAAGAAAGTTTTTATCGGCATACTGTTCAGTATATTTTGTAGCTGCATATGCCAAACCAACAGAAGGAACTATCCAAATAGATTTATTGTATTCAAATTTTCGACCATAACCTATAGATGGTACATAACGCTTGTCAATAAATCTTGGTTTATCATAATCAAATGCCAAAGTTCCATAGTAAAATTGATTATTTCTAAAATTGTTTTTATATGTAACAATACTCACAATTTCATCTTCATAATTATATTTCGCTATGGTTTCACTCTCTCTTGTTTCAAACTCATAATCTACATAAAGTCTAAGCTCATGTTCTGCCTGTTTATGCCTCAAATTTAAAAGAACTTCCATGTTTCTTTTTGTAGTGCTTCCACTTTCTAAGTTGAAACCTAAATTGATATTACCTTTTGTGTATGGAAATTTATTTCTAACTCTATTTTCAAATGATTCGTCATCAATTACAGACATTACAAAATTATCTATATCAGATATTTTAACTGTTCTTAATGTGTCGTCTGAAGTTATAATTTTTAAATATTTATTATCTTCAATACCAATTACTTTACCCTCTATATCCATACGATTGTAAGAGAGATGATAATTATATTTTGTCTCAATTGAATCAATATCTCCATATGCAAAATTGCTAATACCATCACTATATAAAATTTTAAATGACAATCTCTCTGGACCTATTTTAGTAATTTTGCCATACAAAACCATTCCACGAACAACAATAGTATCTTTTATCTCTTCTTTTGGTGATGGTTTTTCATTTACAATTTCAGCTCTATTTGCTGATGCACTCATAGTCAAGAAAATAAAAAGTAAAAAATATTTGAGCATATTTGTTTGCATACATTCCCTTTTATGTAAAGATATTGATAAAAATTATATCTTATGTTAGTGTAGGTTTAGGTTATAGGAAGAATACATGGTGGGTAAACCCACCTACGCGAGATAGATATTAAATTTCAAGGTTGTTGTTTAGGAGCATACGATAAGTATGTGACTAAACAAACTCCCTCAAAGATTATGTGAAATAAGTGTAAGACTATTCCCACTCGATTGTTGCTGGAGGCTTGGATGAGATGTCATAAACTACTCTATTAATCCCATCTATCTCATTTATAATTCTACGACTCATACCTTCGAGTACATCATGTGGTACGTGTGCAAACGTTGCTGTCATACCATCTACTGATTCAACCATACGAATACATACTGTATTGTCATAAGTTCTATTGTCGCCCATTACACCAACAGATTGTACATTTAAAAGTACTGTAAATGCTTGCCATACTTTGTCGTAATAACCTGTTGCTTTTAACTCTTCTTGCATGATTGCATCTGATTCTCTTATGAGATGTAATCCCTCTTCTGTTACTGCACCCATAGTTCTAATGGCAAGTCCTGGTCCAGGGAATGGATGTCTAGCAATCATATGTTTAGGAAGACCTAGTTCTAAACCTAGTTTTCTTACCTCATCTTTAAAAATTTCTTTTAATGGTTCAACAAGTTCGAATGTCATCCAGTCTGGTAAGCCACCAACGTTATGGTGAGACTTAATAGTTTTAGATGGTCCTTTAACAGATACTGATTCTATAACATCAGTATATAGTGTACCTTGAGCTAAAAATGCAACATCTGTATGTTTTTTTGCTTCTACGTCAAATACTTCTACAAACTTCTCACCAATAACTTTACGTTTTGTTTCTGGATCAGAAATACCCTCTAGTGCTGACATAAACTCTTTTTTTGCATCTACAGTAATGAGAGGAATATCTAACATTTTAAACATAATCTGTACATCTTCTACTTCATTTTTACGAAGTAAACCTTGATCTACAAATACACAAATAAGTTGTTCTTTTGGAAGTGCCTCATTAAGCATTGCAGCTACTACTGAAGAGTCAACACCTCCAGATACACCACAAAGTACTTTTTTATCTCCAACTTGAACTTTTATTGCATCTATTTTCTCTTTTGCAAAGCTTCCCATGTTCCAAGTGCTACTACAACCACAAATATGTTTTGCAAAGTTCTTAAGCATTGCTGTACCCTCAACAGAGTGATGCACTTCTGGGTGAAATTGAAATGCATACACTTTACGAGTATCATCTGCAATAGCTGCATAAGGTGAGTTTTCAGATGTTCCTATTATGTCGAAACCTTCTGGCAACTTCTCTGCTTTATCTCCATGACTCATCCAGACAATTGTATCGTCAGGAATATCTTTAAAAATAGATGAATCATTCTCTATTTTGAGTTTTGCCTTTCCATACTCATGATGGTCAGCTGCAACAACTTCTCCACCAAAGTGCTGAGTAATAAGCTGCATACCATAACAGATACCTAAAATTGGCAACCCTAAGTTCCAAATGCCATCATCAGGCTTATATGCATCTTCAGCATATACAGATGCTGGTCCACCAGATAAAATAATACCCTGTGGTTTTCTTGCTTTAATGTCTTCAAGACTCTCTCTATATGGTACTACCTCAGTATAAACACCTGACTCTCTAAGTTTTCTTGCTATTAGTTGTGTATATTGTGAACCAAAATCCAGCACTAAAATAGGTACTTGTTTCATCTGTTATTTCCTTATATTTATATAAATAAATTTTCCTTAAAAAATTTATTTATACATAATTTTAGGGTGTCTTTAAACACCCTGTATCGAACAAATACTTTAGCCTATATGGAGTACAATAAATTGAAAATACCAAATAGATACAGAAACAATGTATCCCACAAGTACTGTCCATGCATATTTCATATGTGCTGCAAATGTATAGATACCATGAAGTTTACCCATAACACCAACACCTGCTGCTGAACCAAATGAAATTAAAGATCCACCAACACCTGCTGTTAAGGTTACAAGCATCCACTGTTCTTGAACCGCCACACCCATGTTAGGATCTGCCTTGATAACTGCAGACATAACTGGAACGTTATCTACAACTGCCGAGAGGAATCCAACTCCAATATTTACTGCTGTTGGTCCAAACTGAGAATATAGTGTCGTAAAATACTCTAAGAATCCCAAGAAGTGCAAACCACCGACTGCAGCCAAGATACCAAAGAAAAATAGTAGTGTATCAGTCTCAATTTTAGCAATCCATGAAAAAGCATTTATAGTTTCTTCAGAAGCTGTTCTATTTATGTAATATACATACATTTTAAGTAGAGCAAGACCAAACATCATACCCCACATTGCTGGAAGGTGTAGTAGTTGATGAGAGATAACTGCAAGGGAAATAGTAAAAGCAAAAAGTGCCATTATCTGCTTTCCACCTTCAAGAATTTTAACTGGATCTTCATCTAATGAAAATGGCGGTTTCCCCTCTGGTATATTACGGCTAAGCAAAAATGCTGTAACGAGCCAACCTAAAATTGCCGCAGGGAAAAGATATAAAAACTCACCAAATGCACCTTTTCCTGCTACCCATACCATCAATGTAGTAATATCACCAAATGGAGACCAAGCACCACCTGCATTTGCTGCAACAACAATGTTTATTGCGCCAAGAACCAAGAACTCTTTATTGTCTTTATCTATAGTAAGAAGAACTGTTGACAAGATAAGTGCTGTTGTCAAGTTGTCTGCAATGGGAGAGATAAAAAATGCTAAAAAACCTGTTATCCAAAAAAGCTTTTTATAATCGTACCCTTTTGATACCAATCTATAGCGTAGAGCAGAGAAAACACCTCTATCGATCATTGCTTCAATATATGTCATAGCAACAAGTAAGAAGAAGAAGATTTCAGAAATTTCCAATATAAGATGTTCAATTTCTGTTTCTAATCTATGACCATCTAAACCATTAATTGCAAAATATACACCTATAAGCATAAATATACCAGTACCTGTAAGAAGTGCTGGTTTTGCTTTATTTATATGATATTTATCTTCAGTTGCAATAAAGTAGTATCCTATTACAAATAACGCTAGTGAAACTATTCCCACCCACGTTGTAGTCAAATCTAACTGTTCATGCATTTTTCAATCCCTTTTTCTTTTGTTTCAATATAGTGTGAGCCTAAAGACTCAGTACGCGATAATGCTGCTTCGACTATGGCTGATGCTGTATTTAAACGAAGTTGAAGCAGTCTGCCTATTTCACGGTTTTTCATATCGTAAATAAGATTTTTAGCTTCATGTAAACCTTTTGTAGTACGTATTATACCTATATCGTTCCACATTACTTTACGTAACTTTTCTTTATATATTTTATCATTTTTTTTGTGGAGAATATTACCATAATCCTTATCAAATTTAGGCATTTCTCCCCCATTATACTCTTTTGACAATAAATGAGCTACTGTTCTTGATGCAAAAACTACAGCTTCAAGAAGAGAGTTTGATGCTAAACGATTTGCTCCATGAACCCCTGTTCTTGCCGCTTCCCCAATAACATACAAACCTTCCATACCTGGGATACAACCATTTGTATCACATTTTATACCACCATTGGCATAATGAAAAGCTGGAGAAATTGGAACTTTATCTTTAGGAAAACTGTAACCTAATGCCCCAAAAGTACGAGTTATATTTGGAAAACGAGCTTCAAACCACTCTTCTTCAAACATTGAAAAATCCAAATATGTCTGTTTCCCTGTTTTTCTCGTATGATCAAAGATACCTCGTGCAACTATATCTCTACTTGCTAATTCACCACGTTCATCATAATCAAACAAAAAACGTTTACCATCACTGTCCACAACATGCGCACCCTCACCTCTAAGTGCTTCTGTTAAAAGTAATTTTCTTGCATATGGAGATTCAACAAACACAGTTGGATGAAACTGCATAAACTCCATATCGGCTAATTCTATACCCTTTTCAACACATATACCATGTATATCTGCTGATACAGATCGAGAGTTTGTATTAAATTCATATAAAGAACCAATTCCACCTGAAGCTATTATGACATCATCTGCATAGATAGTTGTTGGTTCATAATTTACTGTTGCTTTAACCCCGTAACATCTCCCATTTTCAATAAGAAGATCATAAACCAAAGTATTTTTCTGAAGTTTATGTTTGTTTTTCAGCATCATAAAATAGTGCATATACCTACCAGTTGCATCACCTCCTGCGTGAATAATACGAGGAACAGAGTGTGCAGCTTCTTTAGTATATTTTATGTTTATATCATCATACTTATCAAACTTCATTCCAAGTGATATTATATCTTTTGTTGTATTTAATGAATTTTGTGACATTATCTTCACTGCATTTTCATTATTGTGGTAAGCACCTGCAGCCATAGTATCTTTAACATGCACTGCAATATCATCTTCATTTAATGCTGTGGACATTCCACCTTGTGCATAAAAAGTGTTACACTCCCATGGAACATCTTTACAAACAACCAATACCTTTTTACTTTTAGGTAATTGCATGGCAGCATAAAGGCCTGCTATACCAGCACCTATTATGAGAACATCATACTTTTGCAACTTCTTTCCTTTACTTTTCTTACTACTGTGGGTTAAACCCCTCACTAAACTATTTTGTAACACTCACATTTGTATCGGCAACATATACTGGTGCTGTTTTATGTCCGCATCCTGCCATAATCATACAGCAAACAGATGCTATAATAAAAATATGAAAAAAGTGTCTATGATTTTGTCTCATCTTACAAACCAACCTCAATTTAAATATTTAAAACAAGAGAGTTGTTTCAGTAAATATATATCACTTTTATCTGCAAAGTGGCAAAAAGCTATTGCCTTTATGTATATAAAAAATGACACCCTATTTATTGCTGTTACTCACCCCGGTTTTAAAATGGAGCTCCATTATAATAGAGATTTATTAAAAAGTATATTAACACAATTAAGTTCATACGATAAAGAGTGTGAAATGCTAAAAGTTGACAAGATTGCCATCTTCCATAGTAAATATCGTCCTGTTGAAAAAGAAGAAAAAAACATTTCAACCGTTCCATACTATACTGAGTTGGCAACTGCCTCTTTTAATATAGAAAATATAGATCAAGATTTGAAAGAAAAATTCAAAGAGACAAAAACACTTATAGAAGAACAAAACAAGTGAAAAGTACCATACAAAACCTACCGGCAAAACCAGGTGTATACCAATATTTTGATAATAATGGAAAACTTCTTTATGTTGGAAAAGCAAAAAATCTTAAAAATAGAGTAAAAAGTTATTGGCGTTTCTCCCCAGAATTTAAAGCTAATCCAACACAAAGCCCTCGCATATTAAAAATGTTAAGTCAAGCAGTAAATATTGAATATATAGTTGTCAATAGCGAAGAAGATGCTCTTATTTTGGAAAATTCACTAATTAAACAGTTAAAACCAAAATACAATATATTGCTAAGAGATGATAAAACATACCCTTACATATATATAGATCACTCAACTCCATATCCACGCTTTGAAATTACTAGAAAAATCATAAAAGGAAAAAATGTTGTCTATTATGGTCCCTTCCCTACTGGAGGCAAAGCACTTATAGATACTCTTTATGAAGTTTACCCATTGGTACAAAAAAAATCTTGCCTAAATGAGGGCAAAGCTTGTCTTTTTTACCAAATAAATAAATGTCTTGCTCCTTGTGAAGGCAAAGTGACGCCACAAGAGTATGCGAAGATTGTTGAAGAAGCTAAAACTTCCATTGTAAAAAGAAAAAATCTCATAACTATACTTAAAGATAAAATGGCATTGTTAGCGTCTCAAGAACGATATGAAGAGGCAGGTGCCATTAGAGACAATATAAAAGCCATATCTAACTTAAGTATATCTTCAAACATAGATTTAGCAAATGAATTGGACTTAGATATATTTGTCATTATGAATGGAGATGAGAGAGGTGTAGTAGTTAAAATGTTTATGCGTGGAGGTAAAATTATCTCTTCTTCACACTCATATTTTAGACATACTCATATATTTGATGAAAATGAAGCCTACAAACAAGCTCTTTTAGAATTCTATACTGTTGATTCACCAAATATTTCAAAACAGATACTAACAGCACATAGTTTTGAAGACAGCAATCAAGTAGCTAGAACTTTGTCTACTCGTTTTTCTAAAAAAATAGACATACTAACTCCCAAAATAGGAGCAAAAGCAAAACTTATCGAACTAGGACTTCAAAACTGCGAAGAGTTACTTAGAAAAACAGATAATGACAGCATAATGGAACAAAAGATTGCCCACTTATTTGACTTAACTGTTATTCCTTACCGTATTGAAAGTTTTGACAACTCACATATGATGGGGGTTGCAGTAGTTGGTGGCATGGTAGTATGGAATGAAGGATCTTGGGATAAAAGTTCATATAGACGATACATGCTAAAAGCAAAAGATGAATATGGCCAAATGAAAGAGATGTTATCTCGTCGTATTGAAAAATTTAAAACAGAACCTGCACCTGACTTATGGATACTTGATGGAGGTATAGCAAATTTAAACCTTGCCTTATCTTTGCTAAAAGAAGCAAATATTAATTTAGATGTTATTGCCATTGCAAAAGAGAAGCTTGATGCAAAAGCACATAGAGCAAAAGGTGCTGCAAAAGATCTCATATATACAAAAAATGGCATTGTTGAATTAAAGGTAAATGATAAACGTTTGCACTGGATCCAAAGACAAAGAGATGAAGCACATAGATATGCCATAACATACCATCAAAATAAGAAAAGAAAAGATGATACACAGGTATCTCTTCTAAATAAAAAAGGTATTGGAAAGGCTACTGTTAAAAAACTCATTGACTATTTTGGTACTTTTGAAGCAATAAAAGAAGCTTCATTTGAAGAGATTGAAAAGGTTACAAATAAAAAAATTTCAAACATTATTAAAAATATTACCTAATAAAATTAGAAAATTTATATTTTTTAGTACAAAACATATTAATTCAAACTTCTTTTTAGTTTAATTGTTATAGAGTTATAGATTCTAGTTTTTTATAAGGGAGGAGACATGAATAGACCAACCCCAATAGATGAAGAGTTTAAATTTAGTGATGGACTTATTGTAAGCTCGACAGATCTAAAAGGGATCATAACATATGCCAATAGAAAGTTTTGCTCAATAGCAGGATATGATAAGGCAGAACTTATAGGTAAAAATCACAACATTATCCGACATCCAGATATGCCAAAAGCAGCTTTTAAAGAATTGTGGGATTCGATAAAAGCCAATAAAGATTGGACAGGTATTGTAAAAAATCTTCGTAAAGATGGTCGTTATTATTGGGTATATTCACATATAACTCCTATTACAAAAGATGGTGAAGTCATAGGTTATTCTGCAGCAAGAAGACCTGCATCTGAGAATGAAATAGAAGAGATTGTTCCCGTATATGAAGAATTACTAAACAAAGAAAGCTAAACAAGGAGCTAAAGACAATATGTACTATATAGTAAACCAAACTAAACACATAATAGCAGCTGATAAAACATTACTTGATATTTTAGACGTTGCAAACTTAAATGAGTTACATAAAAACATTGCACTAGAGAGCATCGATTTTACTATACTCACTGATACAACACTTGAAATTACTACAAATCAAAGTTCAACCTCTTACGAAATTGTAAAAAGTACAATGACAAGTTTATTGGGTGACTTGACACTTATAGAAGTAGTTGAATCAAATCAAATTCAAAAAGAAGAGAGTCTGGTAAAAGCAGATTCAATTAATATTGACGATGGTATCAATGAATTAATAGATGAATTGCAAGATGAGACTAAAGAAGATGAACCTTTTGAACTTCTTTCCAATGATGATTCTCTAACTATTGATGAGACAAAAGTAGAAAATATTGAAGATACAGAAAGCATATCTATACCTGATGATGAACTTTTAGATCTTATGTCTGACGATAAAACAGAAGTTGATTTAAAGAATAAAGAAGAAGATACACCATTTCTTAGTGAAGAGATAGATATAGTTAGCGATAATGAGCTTGAAGAGACAGATCCAATTGTTATAGATGTTGCAAAAGTAAGTCAAAAAATAGGTATAACATCTGATGATTACAATGCTTTCTTAAATGAGTACATAGACACAGCGTTGACACTTGAAGATGACTTAAAAAGTGAAGATAAAAATAAGACATCTCATGCCATTACTACCCTTTCTCATTTATCAAATGTACTTCATCTTCCACTTTTAAATAATATAATTGAACAAATTAACCATAGTGACAATGGCATACAAAATGCAGATATTGAGCACTTCTATAAAACACTTGGTAGACTTACAACCGATACAAACACTATAGATATACTAGAAGTAATGCCTGAAGAGACTAGTGAAGAGAGATTAACAATTGAACCGAGCATATCTGAACTCGTTATAGAAAAAGATGATGACAGTTCAAATGATGACAGCTTTGGGACTATTGATTTAAGTGATGTAAAACCAATACATTTTGACTTTCAATTAGAAGAAGCAGCAAGCGACCTTGGTCTACCTGTTGAACTTATTGAAGAGTTTGTTATTGATTTTATTGCACAGGCACACACTGAAACCGATAATATGCTAGAAGCTTATAAAAAAGGTGATCTTAAAGCCATACAAAAAATTGGACACCTGCTAAAGGGAACATCTAGTAACCTACGTATCAATCCGCTTGCAGAGACACTTTACAAAATACAATTTTGTGAAGATAGCAGCAAATTAGAAGATTTAATCAAAGAGTATTGGGCGCACTTCCTATCTTTTGAAACAAAAATCAATCTTATATCAAAATAAAAGGCAATAAACATGACTATTCGTACTAGACTAAAAATGGTTGGTATTGTTCCAATTCTTTTTCTTATTCTTTTATCAGGTTATTTCTTTATAACTTCATATTTGAACTATGAAAAAGCTAATGCACTTCAAACCATTCTTAACAATAATGCAAATTTAAACAAGACTCTTGTAGAAGTTGGTAAAGAGAGAGATTTATCCTCACTCTATCTTGGTAGTAAAGGAAAAGAGTTTGCAGATGTTCTTAAAAAACAGAGAGTAGCTACAAGTAAATCTTTTACTGAGCTAAGAAAAAACATTGTATACAAAGACACAGCATACATTCCTTTCCTGCTTCAACTATTAGGAGAAAAAGATTATATTGATGATGCTAAGTATAATAAACTTCTTAATAACATACAAAATATCTCAAGTGTTAGAAAAAGCGTAGATACACAAAGTGCAGATTTTAAAACAATATTTTTTGATGAATATACAGAAAAAATTTCAACACCAACGTTAGATAACATTTCAGAAATTAACAATTTTGCACTAAATACAGAAATTGCATCATTAATTAACTCACTAATACAGCTTTCAACTGCAAAAGAGAATGCTGGTCTTGAGAGAGGTTTCGTATCTTACTACATGACAAGGAGAATTTCTATGTCATTTGAAGAGATTGCTCTTTGGGATCACTTTAAAATCAAATCAAACGGTTTTGAAATCAAACAAATTTCAAATCCAAAATTAAAAGATAAATTAAAAAATATTTTAGAAAGCGATAATGCAAAAGAGATATTTACAGATCTAGATGAAACATCTTCAGCAATTCAAACTGATGTCGATAATGGTGACTATACAGATAGTCCTATTGAGTGGTTTACACTGCAGACTCAAAAAATTGCACTACTTTCCAAAGCAGAAGTTGTAACAGCAAATGAATTATGGAAAAAAAGTAATAATTATCTAAATGAGCAAATTATTCTTCTTTCAATTGCTACATTCATTTTCTTAATGAGTTTAATTCTTGCTATTCTTGGGTTCCGTACTACTAGAGATATTTCAAGAAACATTGAAGAGCTTGAAGATGTATTGAACAAAGCAGTTGATGACATGAAAAACTCTGAACAGTACATAGCATCGGATACAGCAAATATTGAAAATATTGAGCTAGATACTCACGAAGGTACAAAAGAAGCCTATAGATTCCTTGAGACACTTGTAGATACAGCAAAAGAAGATAAATTGATTGCGCTACAAGCAAATGAAGCAAAATCACTTTTCCTTGCGAACATGTCACACGAAATTCGTACACCGCTAAATGGTATTGTTGGATTTACAGAAATACTTAGAAGTACTGACCTTTCAACAGAGCAAAATGAATTCTTGACAATTATTGATAAAAGTGCGGAAAACCTTCTAAATATTATCAATAATATTCTTGACCTTTCAAAAATTGAAAGTAATAAAATTGAAATTGAGAGCATTGTATTTGATGCAGCAGAAGAGTTTGAATCTGCTATTGAAACATATGCTGTTGCTTCTGCAGACAAAAACATTGACTTAAACTTCTTTATGGATCCTACTATTAGTCCAAAACTAAAAGGTGACCCAACTAAAATTAAAGAAGTTCTTATTAACCTTCTTTCAAATTCAATTAAATTCACATCTTATGGTGGAGAGATAAATCTTCTTATAAAGAAAGAAGATCCAAACGATAACTTAATTACATTCTCAATCCAAGATAATGGTATTGGTATGTCAAAAGATCAGCAAGAGCGTATATTTGAAGCATTCTCTCAAGCAGATGTTTCAGTAACGCGTAAATATGGTGGTACAGGTCTTGGTCTTACTATTTCTAAACAATTTGTACAGCTTATGGGAGGAGACCTTGAGGTTGAATCTGCTAAAGATCATGGAACTACGTTCTTCTTTACTATACCAATAGAAGAGATATCTTCAACTGAAGCAAACTATACACATGCCTTCACAGACATTACAATTGGTAAATATGAGCAGGAGATTCCAACTAAACTTGACCATTATATTGAAACATATCTTGAATATTTTGGACCAAAAGTTAAACACTTTGAATCTGTTTCTGAATTAAAAGAGTTAAGTGATGCCAATGAGTGTGAAAACTATTGGATTGATATAGACAAAGCAAGACAAAATATTTTAGATGCAGCTATCAATATTGATAAATCAAAACTTATTGTTATTGCAAATGTAACAAGTAGAGCTAAGATTGACAAGTTTGGTATTGAGCAGGAAAATATAATATATAAACCAGTTACACTTACTAAACTTAAAAATGTATTGAAAAGATCAACAGATGTTACACCTCAGCTTATTGAAAAAGATGCTGTAAAAAATGCAACTCGTTTTAATGCAGATGTTCTTATAACAGAAGACAACATCATTAACCAAAAACTTATTACACGTATACTTCAAGAGCATGGTATAACTGTAGACATAGCAAATAATGGTCTTGAAGCATTTGAAAAAAGAAGAAATGGAAACTATGACCTTATCTTTATGGATATCCAGATGCCTGTTATGGATGGTATTGAGGCTACTCATGAAATCTTGGATTATGAAGAAGATGAAGAGGTACCACACATTCCAATTGTTGCACTAACTGCAAATGCATTGAAAGGTGATAGAGAAAGATTTATGGGTGAAGGAATGGACGAGTATATTACCAAACCTATTGAAACAACAGAACTTAGATATATTCTAAATAAATTCCTTTCAAATAAAGCTGTTGAAGAGTCTGAAGAAGCTATTCAAGAAGAAGAAAAAGAAGAGAAAACTGTTATAAATAATTCAAGTGAAAATAATGTAGAAGAGAGTAAAAAGATTCTAATCGCAAAAAGATTTTTAATTGAAAAACGCATTTTAGAAAAAGTACTCAATAATTTAAATTATGAGTATACTGCATTGGACGATCTAAGCACTCTTGAAAATGAACTTTCATCAGGTAAATATGATATTGTCTTTGCAGATGATAATTTAATTAGCAATGAGATTAGAGAAAATTATAGTAATTTAGCTATAGTTACATCTCAAAACTCCAAAAAAGATATAGAAGAACTCATAAATAATCACAGAGGATAAAAAATATGGCACTAAAAGTATTGATTGTTGATGATGACTTCATCAACAGAAAACTGTTACAAACTCTTTTAAAAAAGAAACCAGAAGTTACAGATATAATTGAGGCAGAAAATGGTTCAGATGCACTTGACAAATTAAAAAAAGACCCTGATATAAATCTTATTCTTTTAGATATTATGATGCCTATTGTTGATGGTATTGAATTTTTAAAGATATTCAGATCAGATATGCAAAATGCTCATATACCTGTGATTGTATTGTCAACAGATGATTCAAGAAAAACAGAAGTGTTTGACAATGGAGCGAATGACTTCATGAGAAAGCCAATTAAAGAAGCTGATCTTTTTGCAAAAATGGATCAGTGGTCATAAACAATATGGTGCGTTTACCAACGCACCATTAATCAAAAAGAGTCGGTTTAAATCGACCCTAAACAAATACTTCTTTTAGAACATCATCTACAGTTGAAACTCCAATGATATTTACATTATCTTTTACTTCAGATGGCATATCATCTAAGTCACGTTCATAATTTTTTGCAGGTATCAATGCTTTTGTCACTCCTGCTTTATATGCAGCTATAAGCTTCTCTTTTAAGCCACCTATTGGAAGTACTTTACCAGTTAATGTAACCTCACCTGTCATTGCAACTTTATTGTCTATTTTTTTATTACTCAATATAGAGGCTATTGACGTAACCATTGCTATACCTGCGCTAGGACCATCTTTAGGTGTTGCTCCTTCAGGTACATGTATATGAAGGTCATAACGCTTATAAGCTTCAGATGGATCAATGTTTATTTTATCTTCTCTCTCTTTAACTGTTCTAGGTATGAGAGAAGTATCTATCTCTAGCTTTTTTTGATCAATAAGTATTTTTACAACAGAGTGTGCAATACGCACAGACTCTTTCATAACATCACCAAGGCTACCTGTAATCATAACAAGACCTTTACCCTTGATCTTAATAGCTTCAATAGTTAAAACATCACCACCAACTGCAGTCCATGCCAAACCATTTACAATACCAACTTGAGGTTTTGCATCTACTAAAGATATTTCAAATACTTTTTTATCTACAAATTTATTTAAATTTTTCTTTGTTATATGAACTGCATCTTTTGTTCTATCTTCCAAAAGTTTTCTTGCAGTTTTTCTCATAAGAGAAGAGATTCTTCTTCTTAAATTTCTTACACCTGCTTCTCTTGTATATTCATCTATTAGTATTTTTAAAGCTTTATCTGAAATTGAAAATTCTCTTCTTTTTAGTGCATGCTTTTTTAACTCTTGTGGAATCAAATAACGTTTTGCAATTTCAAGTTTCTCTTTTGGTGTATAGGAGTTAAGCCCAATGAATTCCATTCTATCTCGAAGAGGTGCAGGAATTTTACCAACATCATTAGCAGTTGCAATAAAGATAGCTTTACTAAGGTCAATATTGAAATTTAAATAATAATCTCTATATTTAGAATTTTGCTCAGGGTCAAGTATTTCAAGAAGTGCTGCTGTAGGATCTCCACGCATGCTTCTACCTACTTTATCTATCTCATCAAGAACTATGACAGGGTCCATGCTTTTTGCTTCTATAAATCCTTGAACCAATCTACCTGGCATTGCACCAACATATGTTCGTCTGTGTCCTCTTAATTCATTTACATCTTCTAGACCACCAAGAGCAATACGAACAAGAGGTCTGCCAAGTGCAGTTGCAATAGAGTTTGCCAAAGAAGTTTTACCAACACCGGGAGGTCCTGCAAAACATAAAATAACTCCTCCACTCTCTTTTGCTTTTATGCCTCTAAGCATAGCCAATTCTCTAACAGAGAAAAACTCTACTATACGCTCTTTTGGTTTCTCTAAAGAGTAGTGGTCATTATCTAACTGGCTAGATACATCGTGAACAGAAAGATTCTTTTTGTTCTCTTTTCCAAAAGGAAGTTCAAGTACCCACTCTAGATAACTTTGAACTGTTTGAGCTTCTGCACTCTCTGGATGCATACGTGCAAAACGATCCATCTGCTTATTTATCTCTTTTAAAGCATCTTCACTTAAATGTGGTTTTAACTCTTCTATTTTTTCTCTAAATGATGCAATCTCTTCTTCTCTATGAGTATCCATACCCAACTCTTGCTGTATCTCTTTGAGCTGCTCTTTTAAGAAGTACTCTTTATTTGTCTGTTCTATTTTGGAGTGTACTTTATTGCGTATCTCTTTTTGAACTTTAGCAGCTTCCATTTCAGAGTTTACAACATCTATAAGCCCTATTAATCTAGCTTCTATATCTGTTTCAATATATAATTTATAAGATACTTCTTTGTCAAGTTTCAACATTGAAGAGATGAGATCAGCAATACGATTTGGCTCATTATTCTCTTCAATTGTACGAACCAAATCGGCTGAAAAGTTACTATTTATAGACGATAAAAGCTTAATTTTATCGCGCAATAGATTCATTAACGCGTCTACTTTTAATTTATCAAAACTTTTAGGCTCTACTATATCTATGAGTGCCGAGTTAAAATCAGCTTCCTCATGTTTTATAATTTTTCCTCGCGTAATACCTTGAAAAAGTATTTTAACTCTACCATCTGGTATTTCTACTTTACGCATTATAGAGCCAACAACACCTACTTCATACATTGTATCTGCTGTTCTGCTACCCTCTTTACCTTCTATAGAAGATGTAACAAAAAGTAAAGAGTTATTTTCCATGGCGTAGCTAGCTGCATCTATATCTTTTTGATTTGTTAAAAAAATTGGGCTTATCATAAAAGGATATAAAAATAGTTCATCTTCCACAACTATTGGTAAAGTGGTTGGAAATTCGTCGTAATCGCTAAGTTGCATGTGGGATTCCTTTGTATCTTAAAGTGAAATTATAAAAATATTTGTTTTTTGTAGTGGATTAAGAGCAGAGCTCTTAATCGAATATCATTCCAACAATTCCTTTTTCAGGTGGAGTTATGTCAGCCAAGTCAACTGCTGAACCTTTATTTTTATCTCTATAAATCTTTCCTGCATCAGTTTTACCTGTACGGTCATAAAGTGCAGCAATATTCTCATTTAGTAAGTATTGACTCATATGAAGTCTTATCAAAATCGTATTTACCAATGGTGCATAAGGAGAACCAGGGTAACGAGAAAGATAGAGTTTAGAGTAGTTAATACTATCTATAATAAGTTTTTGATCTTTATTGACATCTTTTATACCTAAAAACGATGACTTTACTTTCATAAAATCAGTGTACTCTCTAGTACTTTCTGCACCATAACGTTTGTTATACTCATCTAAATAATAGTTTGAAAGAAGATACTCCTCTTTATTCATATGAGCATGTGATAACATCATCATTGCAGTTGGCATAAGAGGAGAACGCATATGTTCACTTTTCAATGAAATATAATATTCATCTGCTTTATCCAGGTTATTTTTACTTATACTTTGTGCAATTTGTTTATACCAATAAAGGGCCGGTTTATTAAACTCTGTAACCTCATCTTTACTTCCTAAACAACCCGTCAATAAAAAAGCTGAAACAATGCTCAACAAAATACTTATTTTAAAATTCATATTTATCCTCTATGTAAAATATCTAATCTATATAATATCTCAATATACGTAAAAACCCAATTAGATTTTATATATAGTTTATATTTAGCTACGCGTCTTCTTCTGTCTTCATGTCAATTAACTCTGCTAAAAGTTCTTCAATCTCATCTTCTTCAAGCTCATCACGTCCCAACTCTTCAACTATTGCAAAACATTCTGTACGCATTTCACGCATCTCTTCAAGGTCATCTTTTTGCTCTTTAGATGCTGATTTTGCTTTATCTATAGCTGAAAAAAGCTCATCTATAGCTACTTCCAGATCGGGGATAATCTCGATTTCTAAAAGATTTTTTAATTTTTCTGCTGATGTCATAAATACTCCTTGGTTAATTTATTGTATTGTATCAAAAATATCTCTCCTTTAAGATGATATAATTGTAATAACAATTATAGGAGAATATATAAAATATGGAAAAAATAGTTTATTTAAATGGTAAATATATGCAAGAGAGTGAGGCTAAAGTTTCAATTTTCGATAGAGGATTTTTATTTGCAGATGGCATATATGAAGTTGTACCTGTTGTAAATCATAAAGTTTTAGATAAAAAACCTTTTTTTGAACGATTAAAATATAGTCTTTCTCAAGTGCAAATAGAGGTAACACTAACAGAGAGTGAAATACTCACAATGATAGAAACTCTCATAGAAAAAAACAGCATCAAAGAAGGTGCTGTATATATGCAGATCACTCGTGGTGTTTCTCCTCGTAATTTTTCTTTTCCAAAAGATATAACATCAACCTTTATGGCTTTTGCTTTTGAAAAAAACATACTCAACAACCCACAGGCTATTGATGGAGTTAAAGTAGCATCAGTAGAAGATATAAGATGGAAAAGAAGAGATATTAAGTCTATTGCCCTACTGGCTCAATGTATTGCAAAAGAGGAAGCTGTACAAAAAGATGCTTTTGAGGGGTGGATGATTGAAGATGGCTATGTAACCGAAGGTACTACATCATCTGCATTTATTGTTAAAGATGAAGTCATTATAACTAGACCGTTAAGTAATGAAATTTTGCCAGGTATTAGAAGAAAAATACTTCTTGAAATTGTAGAAAAATATAAGTTCAAACTTCAAGAAAGGACATTTACAATAGAAGAAGCCTTAGATGCAGATGAAGCATTTATGTCATCTGCTACAACTTTTGTATTACCTATTATTGAAATTGATGGTAAAAAGATTGGGACTGGGAAACCAGGTAATATTTATAAAAAGTTAAGAGAGTTATATGTGCAGTCTAGTTTAAAAGAGGCAGGAGTTAGTTTATAAAAAAGTGCCAGATTGTTTTATAAACAATCTGACAAGAAGATATGGTTAGTGACAACCACAACCTTCATGATTTTTATTTGTTGCTTCAGCTGCTGGAGCTGCTGCACCAGTACTACAAGCTGAAACACCAGGAGGAGTTGTTGGCTGTATAGCTTGATTGTCTGCTCCACCTTCTGAATGTACTTTATCTATGAATGTTAACAAGTTAGCTGCTGCTGTATGGTAACGTTTAGAAGTTTCAGAATCAGCATTATGATAAGTTACAGGCATTCCTGTATCTCCACCAATTCTAATAGCTGGCTCAATTGGTATACAAGCGATAAGCTCTGTATTGAACTCTTCAGCAACAGATTTTGTAGTTCCCATACCAAAGATATCAGATTCAGTATCACATGATGGACAGATAAATCCTGACATATTTTCAATAATACCAGCAGTTGGAATATGTAATTTTTCAAACATATCCAAAGAACGTCTAGAGTCATCTAGAGAAACTTCTTGCGGAGTTGTAACTGTTACACCAGCTGTTACAGGTACAGATTGTGCAAGTGTTAACTGTGCATCACCTGTTCCCGGTGGCATATCGATTACTAGTACATCTAGCTCTGACCATAAAATATCTCTTAAGAATTGTTCAATAGCTTTCATAATCATTGAACCTCTCCAGATTAGAGATTGACCTGACTCCATCAATGAACCCATTGACATAATCTCAACACCATATGCTTTTAAAGGTATAACTTTGTTACCCTGAATTTCTGGTTTTTGATCAGAAACACCCATCATACGAGGAATGTTTGGTCCATAGATATCAGCATCTAAAAGACCTACTTTTTTACCTTGCATTGCCATAGCAATTGCCAAGTTTACTGATGTAGTTGATTTACCAACTCCACCTTTACCTGAACTTACCATAACAAAAGATTTAACTTGTGGTGCAATATTTTTTCCAGATACAGAGTTTGACATCTGTTTTGGAGCTTGTGGAGCTTTGATATTTATTTTAATATCTGAAAAACCTAATTTTTGAAGCTCTTTAGTAGCATCATCCGTAAGCTGAGCTTTTACTTCATCTGCTGATGATGTAATATCGATAGTCAAAGAGACTAAAGTAGCATCAACAACAACATCTTTAACAAAACCAAAAGTTACGATATCTTTCGTAAATCCTGGATATGTAACATTTTTTAATGCTTCTAATACATTTTCTTGTGTCATTCATTATCCTCATATAGTTATTTTTTATATATGGAGTTATACCACTAATAACTGAAAATAAATTTAAATTTTTCAAATAAGAGTAAAAAGATCTTATTTGATTATTTTTTAACAGAATGTTTAAAGCTTTAGCTCTGTATAATTCGTTACTATTTGAAACATACAGGATACGAGATTGTTAAACACAACCCTAATACTGCTAAGTGCAGGTAACTCGACTAGATTTAATAGTTCTGTTAAGAAACAGTGGATTTATTGTGGTAATATACCGCTATGGTTACATGTAGCTGAGCATTTTTCTAACTCAGCTGATTTTGAAGATATCATAATCGTATCTTCTGAAGAAGAAATTCTTCATATGAAAAATTTTGCTTCATACCAATATGTACCAGGTGGTAACTCCAGGCAGGAATCATTGATAAATGCTTTATCTGAAGTTAATACTAAATATGTGATGGTTAGCGACATAGCACGTTGTTGTGTCCCTAAAGATATGATAATACGTATCTTAAATGCCAAAGAAAAAGCCAGTTGTATTGTACCTGTTCTTTCTATAGCAGATACTTTATATTTTGAAGATCAACCTATAGATAGAGAGAAGGTTAAAATTATTCAAACACCTCAACTGAGTGTAACTAAAATGTTAAAAAAAGCTCTAAAAACAGATATTTTATTTACAGACGACTCTTCTGCAATCGCATCATTAGGTGAAGAAGTCTTATTTGTTGAGGGGTCAGCTAAGGCACATAAGTTAACAGTACAAGAAGATCTTTCTAAATTAACTTGTTTAGAAAGTCCTTCTAGTAAAACACTTACTGGCTTTGGTATAGACATACATCAGTTTGAGCCCAATAAAGAGATGTTTCTTTGTGGGGTTAAGATAGATGTAGATTACGGATTTAAAGCTCATAGTGATGGTGATGTTGCTATTCATGCACTAATAGATGCACTTTTAGGTGCGGCAGGCATGGGTGACATTGGAGAGCTATATCCAGATACTGACAATAAATATAGTGGAGTTGATTCAAGAGAACTCTTAAAAGATACCGTAAAGAGGATTAATAATTTTGGACATGACATAGGGAACATAGATATGACAATCATGGCAGAAGCACCAAAAATTTTGCCATACAAAAATGAAATGAAAAAAAGTTTATCTAAATTGCTTGGAATAAGAGAAAATTTTATAAACATAAAAGCAACAACAGCTGAAAAGCTTGGTTTTGTTGGTAGAAAAGAAGGCGTTACAGTACATTGTGTAGCAAACTTAACATATACAATACTTAATCAACAAGTAGAAAAGTAGGAACATAAATGAAAATAATCATTGTAGAAAATGAACTATACCTAGCACAAAGTATTTCATCCAAATTACATGAAAATGGTTTTGAAACAGAAACATATTCATCTATTAAAGAGGCTATGACTAGTAATGGAGATGCATATCTTCTCTCGACATCTTTGCCAGGGCAAGACACAACACCACTTATTACAAAATTTAAAGAAAAAATAATTATATTAATGGTTTCATACATTAACAATGACACAGTAGGAGAACCTCTCAGACTTGGTGCAAAAGATTATATTGTAAAACCTTTTATGATTGAAGAGTTGATGCGTAAAATAGACCATTACCAAGAGTATCAAGATTTAAAGAAAACAACTTATCTATATAAAGATTATATGGCAAATCTTTTAAAAGATATTGAAACTAATTTTGATGTAAACTCACTCTCAACACCAGTTGTCATAAATACAAACTACCAAAGACTTGTAGATAAAATTGTATTTGAGTATGCAGAGAAAAAAAATAAATTATTACTTTTCATACCTCTTGGTGATAAAGGCTGGAAAGAGAAAATTAAAAACTATGCAACAGGAAAACCTCTTCTTTACATTACAGAGATACATACATTAAAAAAAGCTGACAAAGAGTATTTACTAAATCAGCTAGATAAGTATGACTTTATTATGTGTACAACTTCTGAGATTGAAACTCCATTCAATACAATTACTCTCAATACAGATTCAAAACTATATGATCAAAATGAAATTCTTACAATTGATGATTATGTGAAGTTTATAGTCAATAGTTTTCAATATAAGTTTCCAGATACAGAGTTGTCAAAGAAATTAGGTATATCGAGAAAAAGTTTATGGGAAAAAAGGAAAAAATATGGTCTCTTCAAGAAAAAATAAATCTTTATACATAGATACAGAAGCTTTATCTACTTTAGCTTTAGTACAATCGGGTCTTGTAGCTCCAATTACTAAGTTGATGAATAAAAAAACTGCTGACATGGTAGAGCGAGAAAAACAATATAAAGGCATAGACTTTCCTTTTGCATTTGTGCTGGCACCAAAAGGAAAAAGAAACATAGAAGTTTTGAAAAGTTTAACTAAAGGTGAAACTGTAGATTTAATAACCGATGGTAAAAAAGTTGGTGAATTAACTGTTGAAGAGACATTTCCTATCAATTCAAAGAAACGTTTAGAGAGTATATATGGAACTGCAGATACAAATCATCCTGGAGTAAGAAATACATTTTTACGTCTTGGAGAATTAGCTGTATGTGGTGAGTACCATGTTGAGTACCCATTGATAGAAGAGAACAAAAAGAAGATAAAAGATACTATTGAAAAAACAGGTGCCAAACATATTACATCTATGATGATTGCAGCAAATCCACTAAATAGAGCTCATGAACGTATGATACGTCAAGCTATTAGTGAATCTGATCTTTTAGTAATATTTTTACGTAAACCTTTCAATACCGATGGATTAAATTACGACATTAGATTTAATGCTTTAAATACATTCATAAATCACTATATAAACAAGAGTAAAGTGATCATTATTCCATTTGAAAATACTTATATTTTTGCGGGAGTCAATGAATTAATTCTAGATGCAGTTTTAGCAAAGAATTATGGCTGTAACAGACTAGTAATTGGTAAAAACCATGGTGGACTCGGCTTATACTATGATAAAAATCGTTTAAGCAGTATTTTCGATCATTTTAAAGATGGAAATATTCAAATAAAAACTGTTGATGAGTATGTATATTGTGATATGTGTAAGACATTGGTTAGTTCAAGCACTTGTCCTCATGGACAACATCACCATGTTCATTATCACTCTTATTCAATTATGAAGTTATTACAATCAGGATTAATTCCCCCTTCTATATTGGTAAGAAAAGAGGTTTCGGCAAACATATTGGCTTCTCTATTCCCAGAGAGATTTGAGAAGTTACAAGAGTTACATTATGCTCTTGTTCCTGGATCAGGTCTGATAGAAGAGAAGAGTGAAGAAGATTTTTATTTAAAATTAGCAGATTTGTATCATACTCCACCATTAACTTAAGGATAAAATTTGACTTTTCAAAAAATTTTTTTAACATTTGGAGGAGCTGGACTTAGCCCAAAATATCCTGCTACTGTTAGTTCTTTAGCTGCACTTTTTGTTGGGGTTGCTATTTTATATTATTTGGGTATTGAAACACTATTTATGCTGGCAATAGCTGTTATAGTTATTGGTATATTTGAAATAAACAAATATGCAAAAATAACAGGCTCACACAAGCAACAAGAGATAGTCATTGACAAAACTGCTGGAGTATGGTTAGCTCTTATGTTAGCAACTTCTACAGCTCAAAGTATGCCTTATGAGAATGCTCAAATTTTAGCAATTATCTTTTCTTTTGCAACATTTAGACTATTTGACACATGGAAACCTTCTACCATTGGTTGGATCAATAGAGAAGTCAAAGGTGGTGCTGGTGTTATGTTAGATGATGTATTGTCAGGTATAGCTGCAGGGCTTTTGAGTGGATTGTTTCTTGTAACTCTAGAAAAAGTTCTTTAGTTACAAACAACTTTTTACTCTATTTTCTTCAACTTATAAGTTTCTTTAAAATATCATTTATCATATTTTCATATGAGCTTTTCACCTTAACATCTATCTCTTTTTGGGAACGAAATTTTTTATGACACTTCTCTAAATTTTTTCGTATATCTTCAGTGAGCCATTTATCTTTAAATGTACTATCCATTTTTAACTCTTCTACATCACGTATAGCATGAGAACGATTTGCTATTTTACTTGTGTGGTATATTGCTCTTCCCAGTAAGATATATGGGAAATTTAAATTTTGCATTGGCCCAATCTCAAGATATCTATTTCCAAGTGATTGCCCTAGAACTTTAATTTCAGAAAGTTCATTAAATGCAAACAGTGCACCTACTCCACCTATGAGTGCGCCAATACCACTCCCAAGCAGAAAAGTACTTCCACCTAACATCAAGTCTATACCTGCTCCAGTTGCTGCACCTGTTGCAGTTGCTGTAAGTAACAACTCTTTTTTTGTTAAACCAAAAAGTGATGCAGACTCTACAGAAAACAGATCTACCCCGTCAAGAGGAAGTAACTTTTGATCTTTTTCAATATATTTATGATTCCAAATAGTTTCAATACTCTTTTGCGCTTCAACTTCAAATTTACGAAGAGCATCTTTATAATTGTTTTCTACTCTATTTTTATCATCATCTGTTGCATCTTGCTCTTTTAAAGTTAAAGTTTCTACAAAAGATATGGATTTCACTATAAGTTTAGCAATTGTCAAACTACTTCTAGAAATCATCTCTTCATGATACTTTTTAAATAGTTTTATAGAATCTTTAATAGGTTCAATCCACTCCTCTTTAAGTTGAGCCATACTTTCTAAGATCAATATATGTTGTGAAAGGTTATTTGACATCGGGTTATATGTTCTTACCATCTTAAAATAGTGGCTAAGTGCCCTCTTCCACTCAGAGCTATAGTCACTATCATCTATGTAGTTTATGAGTGCCATAGATGGCTGCCCTGTCCATCTAAGTATTTCCATTTCAGCTTCATACTCTTCTCCATAAGGCTTAGAACCATCAACTACATATATTATACCCGCTCCATTCATAATAGGTTCAAGAAGTTCAATCTCATCATTAAATTTAGGGTCATTTTTATGTTCATTTATGAACATTTGCACAACTTCATGTTTTTTATCTGCAGATACATCATGTTTTTCTAACCATGCTAAAACTCTTCTTGCTCTTTGAAAACCTGGAGTATCAAAAAGTTCATACAATATTTTCCCATCAACTTTAAGAGGGAATGACCTCTGCTTTGTTGTAGTACCTGGTGTATCAGATATCTGTATTGAATCATCAAACGATAAAGAAGAGACAATGGAGCTTTTACCTTTATTTGGATGGCCGACTACTGCAAATTTAGGATGAGCTTCTAGACTATTATTCATCTTTATAACCTTCCTCTTTTAACCATACTTTATTGTTTTTTAATGAAAACAACTTTCTAGCCCACACATTTAAATCTTTCTCTCGAGCAGTAAAATCATCAGAAGTTCCAATGGGCATGACAATAATTTTATCTACATTAGGAATCAACATTTCTACAAAATCTATAAAATCCATAGTTGGTGGTTCCCATGCTTTTACATACAGAAGCACTTCACCTTTTGTTCTATTTACAATGGAGTTATCTTTTTCAAAAGAGTTTGATCCTCCAACTTCAAATATATTTTGGCTCATGACATTTACACTGTCATTTATGAGTACAATTTTATCTCTATTTATTGCCCAAGCTAAAATAAAATCATATGAACTATTCAGTGTAGATATTGTCTGTGCATACTCTATATTTTTCGATACGAATCTTCTCTCTTTATCTATAGAACTTGTTGATACAATAGCTTCATTCATATCATTTAAAAGCTTTTGAGCACCATCAATCAACATAAAAGATTTAACTATTGCTTTTTTTAAAAAATATGATGAAAAGAGAAAAACTATAAATCGTAAAAATATTGCATAAAATATTGTAGCCACAAATAAAAACTTCCACCACTCACCAAGAAGTGAAGCATTCTCAATCATAGAAGAAGATAAGCCATCTCCTAACCTATAGTACTGACTGTTTTGAATTAATTCAAGAGAAGGAACAGCCCAGGGAAAGATATCTTTCCATGCAAAAGATATTGAACCTAACATACTGTGAAATGTTTCAGGAGAGATATCTAGTGTAGTACTCCAAGCAAAAGCAATATCTTTAGTTGCTACCATAGCCAAAAGAGATAAGAGCAAACCAAAGGAAAAAAATAGTGCCATAACTTGAGACCGTTTTATAACAAGCCAATTTAAAATTAGGGGGCTAATTGCAAGTTCAAAATTACTATCTTCTCTCTTATTTTTTAATTTATTTGGTAAAAGTGCAAATACTTTTTCCATCCAAAATGCAGGTGATAGGTGTATAAGCATGGCAGTTGAAGAGTTAACCTTATACATAGAAAAAATTGTGAGGAAGATTGTAACTAAAGGCAATAGTATAACCATTGCCATAAAATAAACTACATTGACAGGTTCAGAACCGTTATAGTTTAGTAAAGTAATGCCCGAAAAAACTCCTAACATAAAAGCAATAATTGTAAAAGTTAAAGTAACTCCATATAAATATGAATTTACTCTATCGCTTATAAGTGGTTTTTTTAATTTACCTATATATTTATCTGTCCATTTTATGAGTTGTTCTTGAGGTTTATCTTTAAGTTCAACGCTTGATAAACCAAAAGATCGCCTCTCCTCTCTTGTAGAGTTATCGCTATTTAAAACAGCATAAAAGTCCAGATAATTTTTTAAATTCATACTTTATTTTTGTTTGGTGTTCCATATATTAGAGATCTTAAATGCTCTTTATACTCTTTATGATCATATGAATCAACACGTGCTACACCCTCTTCAAATGCTGCTTTTGCAACAGCTGAAGCAACCCAAATAAGTGATTCTTTATTGAATGGTTTAGGTATAATATGATCTTTACCATACTCAAGATCATCATTGTGATAAGCAGCTTTTACATAATATGGAACTGTCTCTCTCGCCAACTCTGCTAAGGCAACAGCAGCTGCCATTTTCATACCTTCTGTAATTTTTTTAGCTTTTACATCTAATGCCCCTCTAAAAATGAAAGGGAAACCTAAAACATTATTTATTTGGTTTGGATAATCTGAACGACCAGTTCCCATAATAACATCATCTCTTACCTCTAATACTTCACTAGGTAAAATTTCTGGTACAGGGTTTGCTAAAGCAAAAATAATAGGCTCTGGAGCCATTTTAGCAACCATTTCTTTAGTTAATGCACCAGCACGACTAAGTCCTAAAAACATATCAGCACCTTCAATTACATCAGCAAGTGTTTTAGCTTCTGTATCTATTGCAAATGGCGCTTTATATTCATTTAAATCATCTCTATCTGTAGAGATAACACCTTTAGAATCACACATGATAATGTTTTTTACACCCAATGTTTTATACATCTTTGCACAAGATATACCAGCAGCACCAGCACCGTTTACTACTATTTTTATCTCTTCTACTTTTTTACCTGTAAGATCTAAAACATTCATAAGACCAGCAGTTGTGATGATCGCAGTTCCATGTTGATCGTCATGAAAAACAGGAATATCTAACTCATCTTTTAATATACGTTCTATTTCAAAACACTTAGGTGCTTTTATATCTTCAAGATTAATTCCTCCAAATGTAGGAGCAATTGCTTTACATGTAGCTACAATCTCTTCAATTGAATGAACATCTATCTCAATATCAAAGGCATCAACTTTTGCAAATTGCTTAAAAAGTACAGATTTACCTTCCATTACAGGCTTTGATGCAGTTGCACCAATGTCACCCAATCCAAGTACTGCTGAACCATCAGAGACAACAGCAACTAAGTTTGCACGATTTGTATATTCAAAAGAAAGATTTTCATCTTTTTCAATCTCTAGACAAGGAATTGCCACTCCTGGAGTATACGCCAATGAAAGTTCATATTGCGTATCACACGGTTTTGTTACATCAATACCGATTTTTCCGTTTTCATGATATTTTAATGCTTCTTCTTTAGTTATTTCTGCCATGTTCTACCTTTTTTTATGAGAATTATACTCCAAACTTATTAATGATAACTGTATAACCTGGTATTATTTAAGTTTAAAGTTAAGTATTTACATTTTATTGCTTGATTGCACTCTTTACATCTTTACCAGCAGACCAAATACGATAACGTACTTTATAACCTTTTGGAACATAAATAACTGTTCCTAATCTACTGTTGTATCTTAAAATAGTTTTTTCAGGATTGTAAATAGATATAAATTTTTCAACCTTAGGTTTAATGCAAGCCATCATTGTAGTTGGTCCACGTTCAATGTTACTAACTTCATAATAACTATATCCCCAACCTTCAAGAGATACTTTTTCTATGTTTGCAGACAAAGATGCACCATTACAGTCAACCATAATGTTCTTACCAATAAGTAGTTCTACCTTATGGTCATAGTCATTATCTGTTTTTGGAACATCAACAATATAACGTTCATAACCTTCTTTTGCTACAGGAAACATTTTGTATTTATCTTTTGATATATCTGTAGCATTTAAATTATTGGCAAAAACCAATATTCCTAACATTGAGAGTAAAATTTTTAACATTTGTATCCTTTTAAAATTGTATTTAAATTATACAAAAAATTGTTTAATCATTATGAGTACTGGTTCCCACGTTGCACGTGGTAACCCATAAGAAATAAACTCGCGAAAAACATTATAAATCTTCATTTATTTTAAAATTTAAATTTGTGAATAAATGTGTTAGTTTTTGGTTACCACGTAAAACGTGGGAACCAGTAGAATCGTTACATCTTTTTTTCATCATTCCATTCAAAAACAAAACACATAGGAAGTTGCTTTTTCTTGTTCAATATTGATGCGGTAATCATGCCAGATATAAATATGGAAACAATAGCCACAAAAGAAGCAACTGCCAATGTAGAGAGTCCACTCAAACCTTGACCTACTGTACAACCTATGGCTAAAACACCACCAACACCCATAAGCGCACCACCAGCCATACTATTAGTCAATTTATGCATTTTTATATTTGAAACACAGCCAAAACTATATTTTCTGTTAAATCTAGACATAATGAATGCCCCAATAAGAACACCAAATATAAGAACAATACCAAAATCTAAATTATTTATTTTCCAATTTGTAAACATAGCTAAAGATCTAGCACTAGGTCCAACAAAAGTTATGGCTGTAAAATTTACATAACGAGTATCCAGCTCTAAAGTTTGAGCTCCATATACTCCCGTTAAGTACCAAGCACCCACAACTAGTAAACCTATAAAAAAGCCATCTTTTAACTCAATAACTCTTTTAAATTTCTTAGTTAAAACAGCCAATATAAGTAACAATACAAATAAAACAACAAATATATTTAACTGAACATTTTTAACAAATGATGACAAATTCATTAGAATTTCATTCGTTGTTAGCCACAATACAATAGGACTCAACACACCTTTCATACTAGCAAAGGCAAATATTGCTATGAATATAACTGTAACTAGAGATTTGTTGTCACCCTGTGCAAACTTAACTAAGTGCCTACTGCTACAACCATCGGCTATTACCATACCTGAACCAAAGAGCATTCCACCTAATATGATTGTAAAGTAATTCACATCTTCTTTTAACCATACTGTTTCACTAAGGTCTATCTCATATACTAAAGTTAAAAGATATGTTCCAACTATGGCCGTTATCATCGCCATAACAACAGAAGCCCCTCGTCTTGTCGAAGAGAAAAGCATATAATCTTTTATGGAACCTGAAAAACAAAATTGAGTTTTTTGTGCTATTGCACCAAAAGTAAGCCCCATCAATAAAGCAAATATATTTACAATTTCAAATATTTCCATAATTATCCTTAACTATTTTAAAGAATAATATCATAAAAAAATATTAAAGTCTAGTAAATTTATAGATTTACTTTGTTTAATTATATTTTTGAACTTCTAGCTCTTTTTTTTACTGGTTCCCACGTTGCACGTGCTAACCCATACAAGAAATAAACTCGCGAAAAACATTATAAATCTTCATTTATTTTAAAATTTAAATTTGTGAATAATATGTGTTAGTTTTTGGTTACCACGTAAAACGTGGGAACCAGTAGAAATTTGGGAGTTATGTGTAGTAAGTTTTGCTTCCCACGTTAAACGTGGGAAGTAGTAAAAATTATATGATCTTAATTATACTCTTCTGGAAAATACTCTTCTATAATTTGAGGGAAAAGTTTCATAGTTTTTCTTGCTTTATCAATTTTTTCTTGAAAAATTTCAGCTGATGAAGGGAAGTTTGTCATAATATCTGAATATATAGCAATTTTCTCTTCCATATGTTTTTCTAAAGCATTCAAGACAGATTGCATATTTTCTCTTGATGTAGCAAACTTCATTAGTAGCTCAAACATACGTTTTCTTGGATGAATTGCCATAGAATCACCTGCTTCAAGAGCAATGTCTTTAATGTCCCAGCGTGAAATATAAATACCACTTACATGAGGTGCTATCAACTTAGCATACAAAGCTTCTGTATACGAAGGATAATCTTTAAGATCTGTCTCCTCATCACAATCACTAGAACCATCTGCACAAAATGCTGGTTTTCCATTAAAGTTTTTCTCATTAAAACTTGCGAACTCTTCTCTTAAATCTGATATATCTTTTTCGTTCATTATTTATCTCCTATAAGTAGTACAATATCGTCTACATCTATTTTGGCATTGAACCATCTGTTTGCTATGAGCATCATTTTTGCTACAAAAAGTATTTGGTCATCTAAAAATTCTGGTTTATCAAAAAGTTTTTTTGCTTCATCGTCTAGACAATAACCTTTAACAACTCCATCTTCTATTTCAACAAAATCAACTCTATTTTCTCTTTTTGCTACGTCACTTAAAAATCCACAATAAGGAATAGCTTTTTCTTGAAACTCTTTTTCAATCATCATTTTATCAACTTTAGATTGCCCTACACTTCTCATTGTTATATCAAAATGTTCATCTGTAATGTTAAGAGCAATAGCAGTTGCATTTATGCCATTTAATTTCAAAACTTTGTTGAAGTATTTACGGATGTAACCGGTTTGAGCGTTATAACCCAAAATTGTACATAAACCAGTGTCTGGTTTTATCTCTTCTGGTCTCATACCTCTACTCCTCTCATAAGTTTTGCATTGTCATGTAAAAACATTGCCTCTTCTTCTTCAACCATACATCTAGGACAAGATTGCTCTCCCCCTGTATATGTAAAGCTATTTCCACACTCATTACAACGCTTAATGTCAAAAGTAGCCAATACACGTTGCACTGGCTCAAAAAACTCTTTGACTTCAAACCCACTCTGTAACTGTATGGAGTTTGGTTCACAAACATCATGACAAAGATGACACTTAACACATAACATAGCATCAAAGTTTATAAGTGAAAACTTTCCATTTGAGCTCAATGCACCTGTTGGGCATATACGATAACATATTTGACAATTTGTACAAGAGTCATCAATAAATTTTTGTGATATGAAAGATATATCTTCTGTTGGTAAAACTTCAAATTTTTCTGGTTTATCTATATGTTTAAGCGTTGTAAAAAGTATTTTTCTCTTATTTGGTAAATTTTTATCTTTTATTTTAGCTATGACAGATTCATCCATTTCAAAGATTTGTAACTCATCTGCATCAACAGCATTGTCAAATTCTTGTTTATGTTTTAGAACACCTTTAACTGAAGCTTGTGCTAAGAAATCTCTTCTGTTTGAATCAGACTTTTCTTCAATATTCTCTATATTTTTTTCTCTTGAAGAGTCTAAATTTGTTCTTAATTCTTTATTTGAAAAAGAAGAGAGAATATAATTCGCCTCTTCAATACGCTCTTCTATGAGTTCTAAAAGATGAGAGCCCTCTTTGTATGTATTTAAATCTATAGTAATAGGAGTTTCACTTGCCAACGCCAATGAGACTAGATGTTCAATACTTAAAACAGATACACAAGGTATATTTATGTTTGAAGATATAAGTCTAACTTTAGATTCCAAGAAAGAGAAGAAAAACTCAGTTAAAGAAAAATCAGATAATGCAAAAGCTTCAGTAGGACAGGCTCCTAAACAAGCAGCAGCATCTAAGCCTGTCGATAGCTGAAATGACGGAATATTATCTACAATTTGTATACTTTGAGGAGCGGCATCAACACATTTTGTACATTGGGAAAATTTACTTGTTGCTCTTACACAAGAAGCCAGATCAAAATGTAACTTCATCTACTTCTCTGTATTTTCTGTTGTATCACAGTTTTCTAAAAGTTTTTCATTTATATACTCATAATCACTCAATAAAAATTCTAATGTAAGTTCAGCACCATCATGGTAAAGTGGTGTTCTTGACTCTTTTTTTGCATTTATTAAAAATAGTGGTGCCCACTCAAGAAGATGCTCTTTTAAAAATGCTCTTTGAACTTGAAGAAGCTCACATACACCATCTTTGTCGTCTGCATCTAAAGCTTTTTGCATAGCAGTACATAACATATACATAAACTCTAGCTCTACACCAATATGATCACCAGATACTACTCTAGCTTCATCTAATTGTACTCTAAAATCCAACTCATTATAGAGTTCAACTATTGGGTTTGAACCACCACTTTCTATCATCTGGTCATCTCTTGTGTAAAAACTTTCATAAGGAACTAAATGCATTAAAAATAAGTTTGTAAAGTCTACATTGTAGTACTGTTCAATCAACTCTTTTGTTGAAAATTCATCACGCTTTGACCATGCTGCATAGTTCGGAAAAAAAGCTAATAGATCTTTATCTTTTTCTATGTTTTCTAAAAAAGTTTCATTCACTTCTACTAACATCAATCTTGAAATTAATGCATAAATTGCTATACGGTTTTGAATATCTTGTTTCATTTCGTTCATTATTGTTTACCCTTATATTTTACAAGTAGAGTGGGTTTCTGCACCTTAAATACACTTTTGTTAAAACGGTAGATAAATCCACTCTACATTACTTTAAAAACTATACCACTTTCAAAATAAATCTGACTTAATAAAAAGGAATTATTTGGAAAACTGTAGTAGCGTGGGCATTACTGCCCACGAGTGTATCTTAGTCTGTAAGTTTTACAGAGTATGCTTTAAGAGACAATGGAACTGCCGGTCTCTTTGTATGTACAGGTCTTCTAAGAACATCTGTACTATCAAGAGGACGAGTCAATTTATCTCTCCATGCTTTATAGACATTCATGTTGTTTTCATAGTTAACATAAATATCACCAATTTTATCATCTTTGCTAGCAAGCTCAATGCTTACTTTTTGATGCCATGCGTGGTTACCTGCAATTGGATCTGGATGAGAAGGAGCAACAGCATTCTGCCAAGCACCTGAAAGACCATCCCACCAAATGTTGTCAAGGTCTTTGTTGAACTCTTTAAACTGCCATGTATCTCTACGTGCCGCCATACCTTCATCTAAACCTTCTGTAGGCTTCAATGTACCGATCTTACCATCCATTGTCATATCATACAATGGTGCACCAAGACCCATGATTCCAAGCTTATGCTCAAATCCTGGAATATCAACTGCATTTTTAAGTTTCCATCTACCAGCGTGGTGTGAACATGCAAGTACACCAGGCATTGTACCTTCAGTCGGTACAGCCATTGCTATAAAGTAACCAGATTCAAGGTCAGAAACCGTATCTGAAATAGTAACTTTAATAGCATCACCTCTTTTAATGTTAAGACGTTTAGCATCTTCACTGTTAATCCAAACAGGGTTATGGTTCTGAGATATCTCCATAAGGTGCTTAGAGTTCACCGAACGTGTATGAATATTGTATGGCAATCTAAATACTGTGTTCAATGCAAACTCATTGTCTTTCTTCATAAAGTCATGGTGAACTTGACTAACTACATGAGTCATTTTCTTTCTATCTTCTTCATTTGTTGGGTAGATTGGCACAGCATACTCTGGCCATTTCCACTCAGCGAACCATTTACAATAGAATTCAAGTTTACCAGAAAGTGTATGGTATCCTTTTTTGATTTCTCCGTTTACCTCAACACCAATTGGTTTTTTACCACCATATACATGATCATCAACAAGTAGTGTTCCATACTCATCTTTTTCAACATCTGCTTCATCATATTCATGACCATGAGCAAGATACTTACCATCAACCTTTTTAAGTTCTCTCTCTTGAGGTTTGAAGATGTGATCTTCTTCCAACCATGTTCCTCTATCTCTCATCATTTCATAGTTAGGATACTTTGAATCAGGATAAGCTTCTTTCGCTGCTTTTCTTAGGTTTGGTAGTTTGTCAAGTGCTGACTGATACCATTCAGGAATAGTTGTACATCTTGTTGGATCTTCTTTTGATGCCCAGAACTTTCTAACACCCAAAGAACCATCAGGATCAACATGGTGAACCATAATATTCATCCAGAATTCCATCTCTTCCCAAATTTCACCCAGACCAGCATGTATATGTGCTTCCAGTGTTGCTCTTGTTGGATCTTTTGGCTTCCATCCCATCTTCTCAAGTGCTACTCTCAATGCAGGGTTTTTGAAACTTAACCATCTTGCAGGTTTTGTTGCTTCAGATGACTGGTCATGTCTCTCACCAGCAAGTCCCACAGGAAGAATAAAGTCACAATACCAGTTAGTTTCAGACCATGTTGGAGATAAGTTAAATGACATTTCAATCTTATCTTCTCTTTTAAGACATTCAATCCATCTAAATCCATCTGGATTAATCCAAACTGGGTTATACATACGAGGAATCCATACTGACAATTTCTCAGGAACATTCAACCCTTTAGCATTCCACTTATTTCTCCAATCATCATCTAGAAGTAAGTGAGGCATTATATGAGACATTTCATACGTTGACAATGGATACTCTGGTGGCCAGGCAATCTCATTCCAGACATCTACTCTTGGTGGTCTTTTACCAGCTGCAGTTGCACCATCACCTTTTCCGTTAACAGAGATAACATGCCAGTGGTGCAGACCTGTACCACCTTCGTTTCCTGCAAATGCACCTCTAAGTGCAAGTGGGAAGAATGCTGATCTTGCGATCATCCATCCACCTTTATGCCCAATTGGTCCTGCTCTCCAGATATAAGTTGCAATTCTGTTACCAGCATCAAGGAACATATCGTAAAGTTTCTCTACGATTCTTGCTTCAATACGACACTCTTTTACAACGAAATCCAATGTATATGGAGAGTACATTTCAGCAATCATTGTAAGGAAATCCTCATAAGAGTCACCCTGAGGTACTGCCTTAATATATTTTTTCTCAACAAGAAGTGCCAAATACTCTTTATCTGTCATCAACTGATCCCAGTTAATCCAGTTTTTAACAAAAGCATTGTCTACAAGGCTTTCACCGTTCAATCCTTTTTCATTTAAGATTCTGTTTGCAAGGTAAAGATACAGGGCTGTCTCTGTTCCCGGCCAACATGGTACCCAAAGGTCTGCCATACCAGCAGAGTTTGACATACGTGGATCCATAACAACAAGCTTTGCACCTTTTTTACGTGCATCAGCAATATGACCTGCTGCTTGCTGGAAATAGTGTCCTGCATCTGCTGCGTGAGAAGATTGAAGGAAGATCAACTTAGCATTTGCCCAATCCGGAGAGTTTCTGTCATCATTCGCCCACTGGATTGTACCTTCTCTTGCACCTGCAGAACAGATGTTTGTATGAGAATCATAACCATCACAACCCATTGAGTGAGGAACACGGTGTCCAAAACCATTTTCATTTGGACGACCAACGTGATACATGATCGATTTACGAGACATTTCATCACCTGATTTAAGTGTGTCATGCATCTTCTTACCAATCTTGGCCATAGCCTCATCCCAAGTTGTTCTTACCCATTTACCTTCACCTCTTTTAGAACCTGGTGCTCTCATCAAAGGGAAAGGTATTCTGTCTGGATCATACATTTGTGAAAGAGTTGCATAACCTTTTGCACAGTTTCTACCACGGCTTCCTGCATGAAGCGGGTTACCCATGTATTTACGTACTGCCAATTGTCCACCAGCTTTGTATGTTGAAAGGTCAACCCATGCAGTCAATCCACACTGTGCTTCACAGTTAGAACATACTGTTGGTACAAGCATATATTCTGTTGCTTTTATACCATCTGGATTATGTTCAGATTGAACACCATTTCTAGATGTTCCACCACGTTTCCAGTCATTACCATCTAACTCTGTAAAACTATCCCACTCTTCTAGAGGTGGGTAGAATGAAAGTGTTTCTGGTGTTGCTGTAAACTTATTATCTTCAGCAACTGCTGGAGTCTCTGCTACAGTTTTAAATACACCTGCAGCAAGTGTTGCACCTGCTACAGAGTAAGCTGTACCTTTTAAAAATGTTCTTCTACTCTCTACAAAAGCAGGTTTTTCATTATTCATTGATTTTGTCATTCATTTACTCCTTAACTCAACGGTAGCATTTGTGGTATTTTAAGCCATACATCTTTTGCCATGTATAGTCCTACCAATGCTAAAATAGCTGCAAATCTAAGCAGCGTTTTATTATCACTCTTCATATTACTTATTGCTAAGAAGAATGGAATGATGAAGCCTAAAGCCATACCAAACCAGAACTCAACATTGTACGAACCACCAGCATGTACGTATGCCAATGTTGCTTCTGCTTCAGCTGATTTAAATGAGAAGAAATACTCACCCATATACATCATGAAAGAGAAGAATGTTGCAATTGCAAGTACCAATGCTAAATCTTTTCTTGCCTCTCTAGTCCACTTACCTGAAACAAAAATAAGTGCTGCAGAACCAGCCATAAGTGCTGCCCACATCATTTGCATTACTTCAGTAGGTGCTTGCCATAACTCTCTAGCAGATGACTCAGCCATAATAATAGCTGTGTACATTGTTACAGGTATTGCCAAGAACACAACAAAAGGGAACACTTTTTCATATAAAGGCGAATTTTCTCTTACTTTTTTAGCTACAGTACAGTTTTTTCTAAACCCTGGGAAAGCATCAAACACACCGATGAGTGCCATAAGTGTTATAAGACCTGTAAACAATGAAGCCATCCATGCACCAACAGTAATAGCTGAAGTCCAATGTGGATGTATGAAAATATTTATCATTCTATATGGTTGGTGAAGATCTACCAGAGTAAACAGTAAAAATACATTTAAAGCTACAAATGATATTAGAGGCATAGTCCATCTTAAATTAGGCATATCCTCTTTTTTATGTCTAAACCATAAAAATGCTGCTAAGAAAACAACACCTGTACCAATACTTTTAGCCCACATATTTAGAGTAATCATCCAACCCCAAATAATCCCAGGAAGTGCTACATCCAATGTTACAACAGCTTGTGTTGCGTGTATTGTACTATCTACCATTTTAGTGACCTCCCTCTTCTTCATGTGATTCATGTGCATTTGCATCATTATCGAAGTTCATGAAACTTTTATTATCTGCTTCACCATGTGATGTAAATGGTGCTAAAAATCTATCTAAAACACCATGGTTTTTATCACCTATTGCATCAAGATGTGTAATTTGGTTAAATAAGCCGTAACCTTCAATTCTTTTATGTGCAAGAGGATCTAAAGTAAATGTACCTCCTCCAACATAATAGTGTTTAGGGCTAGTATGCTTTTCAGGTTTACGAACCTGAACAGAACCTTGATGCTCCATGATATAAAGTGAAATATTACTTGTGTCATCTTCAACATCACCAAAGATATTTGCTTCAACAGGACAGGCAACAACACATGCTGGCATCATTCCAGATTCAATTCTATGTGCACAATATGTACATTTATCAGCTGTATTTGTCTCCGGATCCATATATATTGCCCCATAAGGACAAGCCATCATACAACCGGCACAACCTATACATCTAGCATTATCAATATTAACAATTCCATTTTCAAGATAATGTAATGCAGATACAGGACATATACGCTCACAAGGCGCAGATTCACAATGGTTACAACGCAATGGTGTAAAAGATCTTGATGTATCTGGAAATACCCCGATATCAATATATTTTACACGTAGACGCCAAGAGCTAAGTGGAACTTCATTTTCCACTTTACAAGCGATCTCACAACCTTTACAACCCATACATAGGTTAAGGTCAACTAAGAAACCTAGTTTCATATTTTCTCCTCGATATTAATTATCAGCACAAACAATACATTACTGTCTTACAAACTGAATACAAACTATTGTATTACATCTCAAGTTAACTATCAATGAGTTTATCTTAATTCATTTTCTTTTAAACAAAAGGTAACACTTAGTGCCCTATTTTAGGACATTAAACAGTAATACTTCAGTATAACTCATACAATATATAAAATAATTAAATATTAATAAGAGTAATATTATCTTATATAGAAGTCTAAAAATCATATATTATATTTCGAGGTAATAATTACTATATTTTGGAGTTATAAATAAGTCTGTTTTTTAAATCTTAAAAGAGAAAGTTGAACCTTCATCTACTTTACTCTCAATATTTAAAGAAGTGTTATGAAGAGTTAAAATATTTTTCACAATAGATAAACCCAAACCCATGGAGTTATCCCAATTGTGTGTTCCAGATCGGTAAAACTTTTTAGTAACACTATTTAAATCTTTATCTCTTATACCCACGCCAAAATCTGTTACAGATACTAAACCATCAGCTACTTTTATCTGAATATCATCTTGAGAATATTTAAGAGCATTTTCAATAATGTTTTTAAGAACAACTTCTATTAGAGTTCTATCTGCTTCTATTTTGTAAGAAGGTGCATCTATGTTTATATTTCTGTTTTTATACTTCTCTTCAATTGATTGTTTTATTTCAAAAATCAAAGCAGATATATCAAAGGTACTTTTATATAAATTAGCCTCACCACTCTCAAATTTATTCCATAAAATCAAACGACTTAGAAGTGCTTCAATTTTATTGCCGTTATTATATATTTTATCTAAAAATTTTCTTTGCAGATTCATAGGAATATCAGGGTCATCTTGAAGTGTTTGAGAGTAACCCATTATGGAAGCTATTGGATTTCTAAATTCGTGAGATATAGCCGATATCATATCTTTACGCTGTTTATTTTTCAACTTTAATTTTGCATTATAGCGCTGTTTAATTGCTTCTCTTTTTTTAAATGACTTTAACACTTTTATAAGATTGTTATTTAAATCTGCAAACTCTTGAGTGAAAAAATCTGTTTTATAATCAATAATCTCTGTCTTGTCAATATTATCCAAATATTTAGCAACAATGCTCAACTCATTTTGCATTCGTCCAGTAATACGGTAAATTATGAAGATAAATACAGAAAAAGAAGCTGCTAAAAAAGCAATAGAAATCCATGCAGATTTTTGATCTTTAATAATAAGTAGTAAAAAAAAAGAAAAAATTAAAAATATAGTCACAGCAATAGTGACAAGCCTTGCCATTGCATACTCTTTTAAACTTGGACGATTTCCCACTTATTTATGACCTTTTAGAGTTTTGTTTTTTTCTTTACGTCATTAATATATGATAAAAAATCTTCAACACTATAATAACCAATAGAAGTTTCTATAATTTTTTTATCTGCTGACATAAAAAAGACAGTTGGAACACCCTGTATATTTGGAAGTTGTTTTACAGCTTCTTGATTTTCACGAAATACTTTAACCGATATGAAAGAGTTTACACTTTTTATGACTTTTTCATCACTAAGTGTATTCTTCTTCATTTTTTTACACCATCTGCAATTCTCTGATTCAACAAAAACCATTACAGTTTTATTTTCTTTTTTGGCAAGTTCAAATGCAGTTACAATATCTTTTTGCCAAACAATATCAGCATTTAAAATAGCTGTTAAAAGTACTACAATGGTAAATAATTTTTTCACTTTTTTCCTTAATCTTTAAATTTTAATACAACATCTTTAAAGATTTCATATAATGCTTCAACTTCTTTTATAGTTGTAGACTCATTTGGTGCATGTATTGTGTCATTTATAACTCCAAACTCAACGACATCTATACCAAATGCACCCATAAACCTTGCATCAGATGTACCACCTGCTGTTGAAAGTTTTGTTTCAACTCCTGTTACATGATCTATGCTCTCTACCAATTTTTTAACTATTTTTGAATCTCTTTTTGTAACAAAGGGGTATGAACCTTGCGTCAATTCTAAAGTATAATCCAAATCTTTAAAAACTTTTGCAATATGTCTCTTAATCTCTTCTTGCGTTGTTTTGGTTGAGTTACGCACATTAAACATTAGTTTTAAATTGTCTGGAGTTACATTTGTAACTTCCATACCACCTCGTATATCAGTTATGACCATTTGACTAGGTGCAAAATCATCATCTCCGTTATCTAAGTTTACACCTGCGATTTCAGAAAGTAATTCTGCTATCTGATGCACTGGATTTATAGCTTTTTCAGGGTAAGCAGCATGTCCTTGTCTTCCCTGTATAGTTAAGTATCCGTTTATGGATCCTCTTCGTCCTATTTTTATGGCATCACCAAAAGTACTCTCACAAGTAGGTTCTGCCACAATACAGTAATCGGGAAGAAGATTTAACTCTTTTAAATGCTCCAACATAATGACAGTACCATACGTGGCATCACCCTCTTCATCAGAAGTTAAGAGTATTGACAGTCTACCTTTAAAGTTATCTGTATTTTTCAAAACTTCAACAAAAGCAGCAACACCAGACTTCATATCTTGAGTCCCTCGTGCATATATTCTTCCATCTTTAATAAGAGGAACAAAAGGATTTGAATTCCAACTGGAACCAGCAGGTACAACATCTACATGTCCTGCGAAACATAAGTGTTCTCCTTCAGAAAACTCTTTTGTTAAAAAAAGATTTTTAACACCCTCTTTGTTAAAATATATGGCTTCATATCCATCAAGGTACGATTCAATGTATTTTAACGAACCTGCATCATCTGGGGTTATTGACTCAAAAGAGAGTAATTTTAAAAGTAAATCTACTACATTCATTTATTGTTTTTTATCTCCACCGTAACTAACTATACCACCAAAGTGGTTTAAAACTTTTTCATGTCCTGAGCTTTTAAATACATTTTGTACCTGTCCACTTCTAGCTCCTGTACGACAGGTAAAAATTATATTTTTATCTTCATACTCATTAAATATCTCTTCCGCCCAAGTTTTAAAAACAGATGTTGGCTTCAACATATCAACACCTTTAATATGCTCCGAATCATACTCATATTGTTCTCGTACATCAATCAAAACAAAATCAACTTCACCCTTTTCTCTTGCTTCGAGCAATTGCATTAATTCTGTTGAATTCACATCTGTTTTGTTAAAAAAATCTTGCATTTTATCTCCCCTGTCCAATAACAAATTTTAAAGTACAATATTTCCAATTTTTTCAGCCACATATTCCGGTGTACAGAAAATACCGCAATGACATTTACCCTCTTCTGGTATCTCTTTTTCAATTGCTTGAGGACAAGGGCAAATTCTATTGTCAGAACTTTTAAACTTTCCTGGTCTATTTTCATCTGGATCTACCATGTAACAAGGACAAAATCTTTTTCCATAAAGCATTTTATGTCTTGTTAATCCCAAGATTACACCTTCGTTTACATCTTCCATCGGATGATAAGTATAGCCAAATTGATTACAAACTTTATCTGCAAACTTTTTGGTTTTCTCTAATTCTGTTAAAAATTCAACTGAACTCATATCTAATTGTTTCATCATTTTTCAATCCCTGTTAAATATATTTCTAAAATATAGTTATATCTTAATCCAAATTAATATATAATGATTAGCTAATAATTATAACTATTTAAAGGTTACACGTGCAGATTGATAACACACTTTTAACAAAATTGGAAAAACTATCACATCTTAATATTGATGATTCAAAAAAAGAAGAAGTTATGGGACAACTTAGTGATATTTTAGGATACATAGATAATTTGAACGAGTTAAACACTGATTCACTGTCTCCAACATTTTCAACTCTCGAAGGGGGATCTCCACTAAGAGAAGATACTCCAAGAGAAGCAAACAGTATTGCTAAAGATATCTTAGCTAACGCTCCTCAATCTAGAGATGACTTTTTTATTGTACCGGCAATTATTGAATAATGATTAAAATATATGGCATAAAAACTTGTGATGGAGTTAGAAAAGCTATTAAATTTTTAAAAACAAATGAGATACCTTATGAATTTGTAGATTTTAGAGTGACCCCGGTAGATCTAAACACCATAAATCATTGGCTAAAATATAGCGATATAAAAACACTCTTTAACAGTAGAAGTACTACATATCGTAAACTTAAACTAAAAGATATGAATCTTAACGATGAAGAAAAAATAACTTGGCTAGCAAAAGAAAATACCCTCATAAAAAGACCTGTTATTGAGTTGGAAAACAATGTAATAATTGGCTATGATGAAGATATATATTTAGAAAAACTAATAGATAAAAAAGGATAGCCCATGGCTTTTGATATTAAAAAACTTTTACAAAGTGTTGTTACCCACGGATCTTCTGACTTGCACCTGGTAAGTCGTACAGAACCACAAATAAGACTAGACGGTGCATTGAAAGCTGTAAATTTACCTAAACTTACGGGTGAAGATATTGAAGAGATGTGCTACTCGTTAATTACAGAAAAACAGAAACAGACATTTGAAGAAAATGGAGAGTTGGACTTTGCCCTTTTACTTCCAGGTATTGGGCGTTTTAGAGCAAACTACTACCGTACACTTGGGGACATTGCTGCTGCATTCAGAATTATTCCTATAGATGTGCCTTCTCTTGATGACTTGGGTGCGCCAGAAGTTTACAAAAGACTTATTAAAAGAGAAAAAGGTCTTATTTTGGTAACTGGTCCAACTGGTTCGGGTAAGTCTACAACTTTGGCAGCGATGATAAATGAGATTAACTTATATGAAAACAAGCATGTTATTACGGTTGAAGATCCTGTGGAATTCATACACCAAAATAAAAAATGTACTTTTTCACACAGAGGTGTAGGTGAAGATACAAAAAGTTTTGCCACAGCACTTAAATATGCAATGCGTCAAGACCCGGACATCATACTAATTGGTGAGATGAGAGATAAAGAGACAATTGAAGCAGCACTAACTGCCGCTGAAACAGGTCACTTGGTCTTTGGTACACTTCACACCTCTTCTGCTCCTGGTACAATTAACCGTATTATTGATGTATTTACAGGAGATGAGCAACCACAAATCAGAGCCATGATATCGTCATCTCTAGTTGCAGTCATAGCACAGGCACTTCTACCAAAACTTGGAGGAGGTCGTGTTGCAGCATCGGAAATACTTCTTACAAATCATGCCATATCGAACCTTATTCGTGAAGATAAAGTACACCAGATCTATTCTCAAATGCAACTGGGACAAGGTGACTCAGGTATGACAACTCAAACACAGTCACTTGTAAAATATGTTGCTGAGGGTAAAGTATCAAGAGATGTTGCACTACAGTATGCAAATAAACCAGAAGAGCTATCTAAAGCTATAGGCAGATAAAAGAGTTAAAAACTTTTTTTATGCCTATTATAGATACAATACAAATAAATTATAAAATCACAGGGTAACATATGGAAAACTTTTCAATGATCAACTTCAACTACTTTGATGTTACAATTGGTGCAATTGTATTAATTTTAGGTATAAAAGGCTTTATGAATGGCTTCTTGAAAGAGGCTTTTGGTCTTGTTGGACTTATTGGAGGAGTATATTTTGCCTCTAGGCTATCGGGAGATGCGGCACAGTTTATTGACAAAAATCTATTGCACATGGACAATATGCCTCTTCTGAAACTACTTGGTTTTATTGCTATTTTAGTTATTATCTGGAGTCTTGCTACCATTTTAGGATCAGTATTCTCAAAACTTATGTCCAATAGCGGTTTTGGTTTTCTAAATAGATCGTTTGGATTTATTTTGGGTGGAGGTAAGTACTTCTTGATCTTTGCACTTATTGTTACTGCATTATCAAATGTAACACTCATAAAAGACAATTTGGAAAAGCATGTTCATGACTCTATACTCTACCCATATTTAAAAATGGTTGGATCAACAGTTATACACTTAGACCCAAAATCGATTGGTTTGGAAAATAGCAATACGGTTGATGTTTTAAAAGATGTAGCAAACTTAAAGAAACCCGCAGAGAGTCAAACAGATACTAGTGAAACAAATATAAGTAAATAAAGGTAGATCATGATTACATACCCTCTTTTGTTGGAAAAATTCAAAATTCTTCTTAAAGGCAATACACTTAAATTTACAAAACAGAGAGAGCTTATACTTAAGTTCCTATATGACAATGATGGTCACTTTACACCTGAAGATATATATATGCTTCTAAAAAAAGATTTTCCAGAAATAAACATAGGGATTGCTACGGTATACAGAACTCTTTCTCTACTTGAAGATGAAGGCATAGCTTCTTCCATCTCATTTGGAGCACAGGGTAAAAAATATGAACTGGGCTTAAAAAAGCACCACGATCATCTCATATGTACAGCATGTGGAGATATTATTGAATTTTTTGATGAGACAATTGAAAAACAACAAGAGGAGATTGCTAAAAAGTTCAATTTCCAAATGACAGATCACACGATGAAAATCGTTGGCTTATGCCAAAAATGCCAAAACTAACAACATACAGGAGTAAACTTGATATTTGAAAATCAATATATTCAAGAAAGAATTAAAAAAGCAGAGCAACTTAGAGAAGAGGGATTCAACCCATATCCAACCAATATTGAAAAAGGCATAACATCTAAAGATTTTTTAGAAAAGTATGATTATGTTACTAAACTAGAAGATGATGAGAAAAAAGACGATAGTGTAAATGTTACACTGACAGGTAGACTAAAGTTTATACGTATCATGGGAAAAGCTGCTTTTGCAAAAATGGAAGATGGCGAAGGACTAGTACAGATATATTACAACAGAGATGACTTGCCAGAGGGGTATTACAACAAGGTAAAAAAACTTATTGAAGTTGGTGACATTGTAGTTGCTCAAGGGTACCCTTTTGTTACTCAAACAGGTGAACTTACTCTTCACTGTAAACGTTTTGAAATTGTTTCAAAATCTATAACTCCTTTACCAGAGAAGTTCCATGGTTTAACTGACCATGAGATGCGTTACCGTCAGCGTTATCTTGACATGATCATGAACCCTGAAGTTAAAAAAACATTTGTTAGACGTTCTAAAATTGTTACTCTTATACGAAGATTTTTTGAAGATAAAGAGTTTTTAGAAGTTGAAACGCCTATGATGCACCCTATTCCTGGTGGGGCAAATGCTAAACCATTCATTACTCACCACAATGCACTTGATGTTGAGCGTTATTTGCGTATTGCTCCTGAGCTCTACTTAAAACGTCTTATTGTTGGTGGTATGGAAGCTGTATTTGAGATAAACAGATGTTTCAGAAATGAGGGTATGGACCAGACACATAACCCTGAATTTACCTCTATTGAATTTTACTGGGCTTACCACAACTATGAAGATCTTATGAAAATAACTGAAGAGCTTTATGACTATCTTTTCGATAATTTAAATATGTCCAGAACATTAACATATGGAGAGTACACCGTAGATTGTACAACTCCTTTTGCAAAAGTACCGTATGTTGAAGCACTTACAAAAATTGGTGGAGTACCACATGATGTTGCTACAAACAAAGAAAAAGCATTGGCATACCTAAAAGAGCATAATGTTCATGTAGATGAAAACTTGACGCTAGGCTATTTACAATCAGAACTATTTGATGAGTTTGTAGAAGCAAAACTCATTAATCCTACATATATTACTGACTATCCGGTAGATATATCACCACTTGCAAGAAGAAGTGATGAAAATCCGGCTATAGCTGAAAGATTTGAACTTTTTATGGCAGGAAAAGAGATTGCAAATGGTTTCAATGAGCTAAATGACCCTCTTGATCAATATGAGAGATTTAAAGCGCAGGTAGATACTAAAGATGCAACAGGCGATGATGAAGCAATGCATATGGACACTGACTACGTAAAAGCTTTAGGCTACGGTATGACTCCAACTGCTGGAGAAGGTATAGGTATAGACAGATTGGTAATGATGTTAACAAACCAACACAGCATCCGTGACGTACTTCTCTTCCCTGCAATGAAACCAGAACCAAAACAGGCACCTGTAATTTCAGCTGATAACAAATGTAAAAAATGTGGAAATGAGAACCCAGAAGAGTTAAAACCTGCAAAAAAAGGTAAAGGTATGTTCTGCCTAGATGGAGCAGCCTGCAAAAAAAGAGTACAAGAGAACAGTTAATTGTATGTTTTCTTCTTTTTAAGAAAATCGTTAAAAGAGATATAACCTTTTAACGATTTCCTTTGCACCATAAATAAAGCCCCTCTTCCCCCTATTTATCGTTATTTTTATATTTACTTTATGTTAACTATGATACTATTTAGTATAAAGTACTCTATGATGGAATTCTTATTTTATCTTTTGATGTACATACGAATTTCACGCAGTGACAACTTGGTATTAAAGGTGTTATTATGAAACATTTGAATTTAATTTTTAACC
>FPKX01000074.1_pt1 | contig 118316 bp, 134 predicted proteins | sample 1057381 | NCBI WGS metagenome assembly FPKX01 (sample SAMEA4473313, study PRJEB15554) | hydrothermal vent metagenome | biome: marine basaltic hydrothermal vent biome; feature: marine hydrothermal vent; material: water | place: Pacific Ocean | collected 2011-06-14/2011-07-23 | depth 1199 m
TATCTCTCTCCCTGAATTTTAATATTGACATAGTCTAACGTAAAATTGTTGTACTTTGTGTAATAATTATAGCAAATAGTTCTTTATTATTTATATGTAACTTTTTAAGAGTTCTGCTATCTTTTGGCTTCCGTCTTTTTCAACAATCTCCATAAGACCTTTACTTTTTGTACTCATATCTTCATCTAAAAGCTCTAAAACTCTCTTTGTATCTATCTCTTTTTCTCTCATGAGCCATGCCAAATCTTTTTTTACTAAAAATTCTGCATTGTAAAACTGATGGTCAGATGCTGCGTATGGGTATGGGATGAAGAGTGTTGGTAGAGCAGTTGCTGAGAGTTCCCAAAGAGTCGAAGCACCTGAACGGGCAATGGCGAAGTCTGCTTCATTCATGTAGTCGGCTAGTTTTGTAGTAAAACCAAACACTTCTGCTTCTATGCCTAACTCTTCATAAGCTTTTTGTACATCATCAATGTTTCTTGCACCTGCTTGGTGAATGATTTTAATACCTTTTTCTTTTAATTGTGGAGCCATCTCTAAAGCTAGTTTGTTTATGGCTTGAGCACCTTGTGAACCACCTAAGAACATAATGGTCTTAACCTTAGATCTTAAATGTGCATTGTCAAAAAATACCTCTTTTATGGGGTATGCTTTTATAGGACTCTCTTCTAAATATGAAGATATAAACGCTTTTGCATAAGGTCTCATAAGTTTATTGAGTGAGCCTAAAGCAGCATTTTGCTCATGTATTACCAATGGTATACCCAGGCTTTTTGCAGCAAAGGCAGAAGCGGCAGAGGAGAAACCACCTACTGAAAAAACAACTTTAGCATTGTGTTCTTTGAGTAATTTTCTAGCTTTTCTCATGGCTTGAAACATCATCCACATAGACTTTAGTTTACCTGCCCCTTTTTGGTCTACAACACCTCTTGTGTCAAAAAAGTACTTTTGAGCAAAATCATCATCGTCTTCAAACCACTGCTTGTCTTGCCCCTTGGTAGAGCCTATATATATGAGTTCTTCACCTTTTAACTGCTCTTTAACTGCTTTTATAATAGCTAAATGTCCGCCAGTTCCACCGCCTGTCATTACTATGCTCATATTTATATCCTTCAATATTTTTTGTTCTTGCGCAAACAAGTTTGCGCTTCCTAAGTGATCTGGAACCCTAAACTTGTTTAGGACAAAATGTTTTACCTAAACAAGTTTAGGGTTCCTGTCATAATATATTTCCTTCTGCATCTCTTGGCATTTTTTTCGATATCATCAAAACCATACCTATAGCAATACACGATGCCAAAATGTGTGAACCACCATAAGATAAAAATGGAACAGCTATACCTTTAATAGGTGTTATACCAGATATTCCGTATGAGTTCAGTATGAATGAAAAAGCAATAAGCAAAGCAACACTTATACTAAAGAGATAGAACATTTGATTTTCAACTTTTGATGCGATTTTAAAGATACGAAATATAATAAATAGTATGATCCCTGTCACTGCAACAAGCCCTAAAAAGCCAAGTTCTTCTGTTATACCTGCCAATATAAAGTCTGTATGAACTTCACTCAAATAGCCTAGTTTGAATTGTCCATTCCCTAAGCCTTGTCCAAACAATCCTCCATTGTGTATAGAGTTTAGTGAGTTAGATATCTGGTAAGGCTCTTTTGATGTTGTTGCTACATGAAAGCTTTTTGCAACTTCAGAATTTGGAAACATAGATAAGATATTGTTTTGAACTGTACTCCACCAACTTTTTATTCTGGCTATACGGTGAGGTGCCATGAAGATAAGTGATGCTATAGCTGTAAATGACAGAAACAAGAGTGTAAAGATGAATTTATACGAACTTCCTATGAGAAGTATGAGTACCATGAGTGTGGCACCAAGCACAACAACTTGACCTAAATCTTTTTGAAAAATAGCAATAAGCACAACCGCAAACAAAAATACAATCAGATAGGGAGAAAATAGTTTTATCTCTTGAAGGTATTTCAAATTCATATTGCTGTTAAATTTTCTTGAAAAACTCCACGATAGGAAAAAAACAAAACCTATTTTAAAAAACTCCACAGGTGCTATGGACATTGGGCCAAGTTGCACCCATCGTTTTGCACCACCTACCTCATTTACTAGTGAAGCAGGCAGAAATGGCATTGCGATCATCAAAATAGAAAAGATGAAAAATATAAGCATACCTATACGTGTTATCCATACATCTGGGTTGAATTTTGTAAGTATAACCATAATTATAAACCCTAACACTACAGCAATACCCTGTCTTAATACAAAGTGAAAATCTGAAAACCCAAAGTACGATACTGTGTATATAGAGAGGGAGTAATCCATTATTAACGACAAGGTCAATAAAGTCATAACTGCTGCTAAAAGTGGCTTATCTATCATATTTTGTTTTCTCATATTTGTATTTGAACCCTCTGATAAACCTAGATACCCATAATGAGTTTTGCAAAGCCCACCCAAAGGGCAACACTAGCTTTCATCTATACGTTGTTACTCTTTTTCGACTTAGCTAAGGCTAGGACTTCAAAAGAGTGCCTAGTCTAGATAAAATCTAGTGTTGTTATGGGTACCTAGGTTTATCAGAGGGTTCATTTAATTTTATTTGTCATTTTAACAGATTTAATAGATAACTTTGATAAAATTGCATACAATCGAGAGGGAAAAATGGCAAAAAATAGAGCAGAAAAGAGAATTGATAATAAAAAGCGGAAGATTTCTGTACTTTTTGGTGTAATTATTTTTCTTTTTTTGATTTTTCTATACTCAGTATTTAAAACCATCATCAATGACAGACGTATACCAAGCCATAACTCTACAATACATGACAGATCTTTTAGAGGCAATATTGTATCTGCTGATGATTACATCCTTAGTTCATCTAAAAAAACTTATAAAGCCGTTATACGCGGAGCAAGTATTGACCCAAACAAGAAAGAGCTTTTTATAAAACTTTTTAGTATATATAGTGATATCCCTGAAGATAAAATTCGTAAAAAATTTAAAAATAAAAAAGGAAAAGAGAAAAAAGGAAATATTGTACTCTCCAAAACAATTGATTCGCGTAATGCGATGCAGTTAAAATCTTTAGCATATAAACTTAGAAAACTAGATGTATTTCAATCTATACGTACACGTTCAGGCATAGAAATTCTTTACGGTTTGGACATTATTGAAAATGGAGAGAGTAGAAGATTTCCACTTCATGATGTTTTAAGTCCTATTCTTGGATATGTTGGGAAAAAAGAGGAGAATGGATACATAAGACCTAGAGGGAAAAAAGGTCTGGAAAGAAATTATGAAACATATATCAGGTCTAAAAAAGATGGTTACTTTAGAGGGAAAAGAGATGTAAACTCAAGAATCATTCATAACAAAAAGAGTTTTGAAAAATTGAGAGTAGATGGGCTCAATTTGCATTTAAATATTCCTTTGGCTTTACAAAGAAGAGTTGAAATGATGTTAGACTCCATGAAGTCAAAAATAGATGCAGATGAGATCATTGTAGGAGCAATGGAGAGTAACACAGGGAAACTTGTTACTCTTGCCAGTTCTGAACGTTATGACCCCTCTCATATAACACAAAAAGATATACCTGCACTGAACCCTAAATTTTCAGAATATCCTTATGAAGCTGGTTCTGTTATGAAGCCTCTTACTATATCTATAGCTTTGGACAAAGGTGTAGTTACTCCAGATACATGGTTCAATACATATGGCGGTAAATTGCAGATTGGTAGAAGAAACTGGATATCTGATGATCATAAATTTGATTCTTTGACTGTTACAGACATTATTGTTAACTCTTCAAATGTTGGTACCAGTCAAATTGCATGGAGACTGACAGGTCAAGAGTTTAGAGAAGGCTTATTGAAATTTGGTGTAGCAAGAAAATCTGGTATTGACCTCTCTCGTGACCTTCCTGGACAAGTCAAACCTGTATACAAATTGAACAATAAACTTCATAGTGCAAGTACTTCATACGGTTATGGAATGCTTATAACTTTTTCTCAACTATTAAAAGCATATTCAGCATTTAACAATGATGGCATTGCTGTTACTCCTAAGATAGTTAACTATCTTGAAGATAGAAAAGGAAATCAATATACACTGAAACCTCGTGTTGGAGATTTGCATGCCTGTAGTAAAAAAACAGCAAACCAAATGCACAACATACTTCTTGAAGTTGTAAAAAGAGGTACTGGTAAAGCAGCTATATATCCAGGGTTGGAAGTTGGAGGGAAAACAGGAACTGCACACATAGCAAAAAATGGACGATATGTTCGAGAGTACCATAGTAGCTTTTATGGTTTTGCAAATGACAAATTTGGAAACAAATATACAATTGGTGTTTTAGTAATACGTGCCAAGAAGAGAAATAAATATTTTGCTTCACAATCGGCAGTTCCTACATTTAGAAACATTGTAGAACTTTTGGTTGAACAGGGAAAATTGACTCCGGATCCGGAACTTATTAAAAAGGTAGAAGAGGAGCAAGATATGTATACTATAGAAGAACCTAAACCTTCTTCTACAGAGAGTGTGAAAAAGAAACCTCTAAAAACAAAAAAGAGAAAAGTTAAACCTATAAAAAAAGAGCCTGCACCAGAACCTATACAAGAGAATGAGCCTGCTATGCCATCAACAACTCCTTCAGTTCAGCCTCCACCACAGTATGAGAATATAGAAGATCTATTTTAAATCCAAAGGTTGTCAATAAGTCTTGGTTTACCTACCCAGGCTGCAACCAAGATAATGCTGTTGCCGATCTCTATTTTATCTATAGATTTAAACTCTCTGTTTACAATAGCAATATATTCTATTTTATCTACATCCGATAAAGTTTTTCTCATCTCATCTTTTATTTTTGAGGTATCCAACTCTCCAGATAAAATCATATTTGTAGCTTTTTTTAAAGATTTACTCAAAGATAAAGCTACTTCTTTTTCATGACCTTTCAGGTAAATATTGCGAGAGCTCAATGCCAAACCTCTTTCATCTCTGACAATGTCGCAAGGTACAATTTCAACGTTCATAAAGTAATTTTTTACCATTTGAGTGATGAGTGCAAGTTGCTGTGCATCTTTTTTCCCAAAGTATGCTCTTGAGGCAGAAGAGAGATTAAGAAGTTTCATAACTACTTGTAACACACCGTCAAAGTGTCCTGGACGTTTCTGACCCTCAAGTACATAGCCACCGATTGCAGGAGCAGCAATGCTAAGTTCATCTTTTTCGTACATAATATCTGGAGATGGCATAAATAATATATCTACTTTCAAAAGCTCACATATTTTGATGTCTGCTAAATCTTTTCTAGGGTAAGCATCTAAGTCTTCACCTTCTAAAAATTGTGTCGGGTTTACAAAAATTGAAACAATTACATTGTCATTTTCTCTACTTGCTCTTTGAATTAACGATTGATGACCAGAGTGTAAAGCTCCCATAGTAGGAACAAAACCAATACTCCCTGTTAAAGTTTTTTTAGCCTCTTTTAACTCTTCTATGCTTTTAACAATTATCATATCTAACCTCGTATTTCGCTATATTTTGGTAGAATATTACCCAAAAAGTAATAACGAAAGGCAATTCTCCTATGGATGCATATGAATACGGCGAACTTTTAAAGTCTTTATCTAAAAAAATGGAGAACATTACAAATATTGTAAAACCAGACTTATTAAACAGTAGATTAAAAGAGATTGAAGAGATGCAACAAAATTCAGATTTTTGGTTGGACTCAGACAATGCGGGGAAAATTTCTCAAGAAAAAACAAAAACAGAACGTATATTACTTACCTACAACAATGCAAATGATGCCGTCAATGATGCTTTAGAGTACTTTGAAATGGCAAAATCTGAAAAAGATGAAGATACATTAGAGATGCTTTATGATGATGCTGATAGCCTTCAAGAGAGTACAAATGCACTTGAAGTTCAGATGATGCTTTCAGGTGAACACGATGGCAATAATGCCATTGTATCTATTCACCCTGGTGCTGGTGGTACAGAGTCTCAAGATTGGGCTGCTATGCTTTACAGAATGTATTTGCGTTGGGCTGAACGTCATGACTTCAAGGTTGAAGTACTTGACTATCAACCTGCTGAAGAGGCAGGAATAAAAGATGTATCTTTCATAATAAAAGGTGAAAATGCTTACGGTTATTTGAAAGTTGAAAATGGCATACACAGACTTGTTCGTATCTCTCCTTTTGATTCAAATGCCAAACGTCATACATCATTCTCTTCGGTTATGGTATCGCCAGAGGTAGATGATGACATAGATATTACAATAGAAGACAAAGATATTCGTGTAGATACATACCGTGCATCAGGTGCAGGTGGACAGCATGTAAATAAAACTGAATCTGCCATACGTTTGACACACTTAGAAACAAACATAATCGTTCAATGCCAAAACGATCGATCTCAACACAAAAACAAAGCTGCTGCCATGAAGATGCTAAAGTCACGTCTTTATGAATATGAAATGGCAAAAAAACAAGCTACACTTGATGGTGTAGAGAAGTCAGATATTGGCTGGGGACACCAAATACGTTCATATGTAATGCAACCTTACCAACAGGTAAAAGATACAAGAAGCAATCAAGCTTTTACAAATGTTGATGCTATTTTAGATGGTGATATAGATAAATTATTGGAAGGTGTTTTGATATCTCAGGCTAAATAAGATTTTTAAATATATGGTGCGATGTCAATCGCATCCTACGATTCATCATCTTTTATTTTATCGTCTAATTTTAAATATTTTGAGATTGTTTTTGTTATGATTACTGCTCCTAGAAAAGCTACTATAACCATGACAACCGTATATAGTGTTTGCATTAAATCTATGTTCAATTTATCTCCTTTAACATCTCATCTTCTAACCTATACTCTTTATCACAGCGTGCTGCTAGATCTTCATCGTGAGTAACAAGCACTAACCCTGCTCCACTCTGCTTTACATAATCAAATAGCACATCCATAACAAGATCAGCTGTCTCTTTGTCTAAATTACCTGTAGGTTCATCTGCAAAAATAATACGTGGTTTTTTAGAAAGTACTCTTGCTATGGAGATACGCTGTTGTTGTCCACCTGAAAGTTCAGATGTTTTTTTAGACATCAAATCTTTTATTTCAAGTTTTTCAAGTAACGAATCTTCAATAGTAGAACCCGATAACATAGTAGCCACTTCAATATTTTGTAAAGCAGACATACCTTTAAACAAATAATGAAATTGAAATATTATACCAATATCAAAACGACGCATAGCCTCAACTCTACTCACCTTTAAATTATATATATCTTCATTTAAAAGTTTTACATCACCTTCGTTTGGTTCAATAAATGTAGAAAATATATGTAAAAGTGTAGATTTACCAGAACCACTCCTACCAACAATAGCCGCAGAGTTATGTGCTTCTAACGAGAAGTTAACATGTGAAAAAAGATTTGTATCGAAACTATGAGATATATTTGAAGCTTCTAAAAGAGTTGATGACATTAAATTTTGCCTTTGAAATAATTAAGACATTTTAGCATAAATGAGGTAAATAGCGAGGATGGTAATTTAATTTGGAAAATGATATGTTTGGTGTTGTGAGGGCACAACACCCTACAGCAAAATAATATGCTGCATCTGTAGGGTGTTGTCTCCCGACAACACCAAATATGGGAAACGTTAAATTAGTTACCCATTTGTGCGGCTACTTCTGCAGCGAAATCTTCTTCAACTACTTCAATACCCTCACCAACTTCAAGTCTTGTGAAGCTAGTAATTTCAGCTGTACCGCCAGCTGCTTTTGCTTTTTCTTCTATGTATTGTGCAACAGTTTTGCTGTCATCCATTACGAAGTTTTGATCAAGAAGACATTGCTCTTGGTCAAGTGTTGTGTTATCTGCGATAAATCTTGCAATTTTACCTGGAAGAATTCTGTCCCAGATTTTTTCAGGTTTACCTTCTGCTGCAAGCTCTTCTTTTAGAGTTGCTTCAGCTGCTGCCATAACATCGTCAGTCAATTGGCTCATTGAAATGTATGATGGTACATTTTTAAGTGTTTTACCAAGTCTTGCAAGCTCTTCGTTCTCTTTTTCAATAGCAACGATTCTACCTTTAGTCTCTTCTTCAACAAATGAAGCATCAAAATCTTTATAAGAAAGTGTAGTTGGTGACATTGCAGCAGCATGCATTGCTACTTCTTTAAGTACTGGAGTCATTGCTTCAGCAGTTGCAGCAGAGTCACATTTAGCTTCAATAATAACACCGTTTTGCTTGTTTGAGTGAACGTAACCATTTACTGCTGTATTTTCATCTCCAACAATAAGTGCTGATCTTCTTACAACAAGTTTCTCACCAATAGTTGCGATTTGTAGAGAAAGATACTCTGAAAATGCTTCACCATTGATAGTTGAAGCATTAATAGCTTCAGCATCAGCAATATTGTTTTCAAAAGCGTGATTTACTACATCAGTCATTACGGCAATAAACTTGTCATTTTGTGCAACAAAGTCAGTTTGTGAATTAATTTCAACTATAACTGCTTTCTTACCTTCAACTTTAACACCAATAGCACCTTCAGCAGCTACTTTTGAAGCTTTTTTAGCTGCAGCTCCCATACCTTGATCTCTTAACCATGCAACAGCTTTATCCATATCACCATCAGAAGCCGCAAGAGCTTTTTTACAGTCCATCATTCCTGCGTCTGTCATATCTCTTAGTTTTTTGATATCTTTTGGTCCGAAATTTGCCATTCTTACGCTCCTGCCAATTCTTTTGCAGCTGCTACAGCTTCTTTAAAGTCACCTTTAAAGCTGTATTTTGTTTCCATTACTTCTATTTGTGCAGCAGTCATGTTTGCAACATCTGAGAAAGTATAGAAACCTTCGTCATTCAATTTACCTTGGTAAACTTTTCCGATTCCAGCTATTTTTGTAAGATCGTCAGCAGCTTTCTCTTCTTTTGCATCAGTTTTAACTGGAGCAGCTTTCTCTTCAACTAGTTTTTCAACATCTGCTTCAGTTGCAGCTTCTGCTATTACTTCTTCTACTTCTGTTGCTGATACTTCTTCAACTACTTCACCGTTAGCTTCTGCGTATGCTGCTTTACCTTCAATAATTGCTTCAGCCATCTCTTTACAGAAAAGGTTGATTGATCTAATAGCATCATCGTTTCCTGGAATTGGGAAATCAACTACATCTGGATCACAGTTAGTATCTAGAGGTGCAACAACTTTCATACCAAGTCTTCTTGCTTCTTTAACTGCAATGTGCTCTTTAACAACGTCAACAACAAACATCATATCTGGAAGTTTTTTCATGTGTCTGAAACCTTCAAGGTATGAAGATAGTTTCTCTTTTTTTCTTAAAAGCATTAATGCTTCTTTTTTTGTCAACATATCTAGTTGACCATTCTCTTCCATTTGCTCGATGATTTCAAGTTTTCTGATAGATTTTTTCATTGTTGGGTAGTTTGTTAACATTCCACCTAACCATCTTGTAGCAACGTAAGGCATACCACATCTTTCAGCGTGCTCTTTAACAGCTGAACGAGCTTGTTTTTTAGTACCTACGAAAAGAACTGTTTGTCCCTCTGCAGCTGCATCTCTAACAACATTGTATGTATATTTGAAATATCTAAGTGTTTTTTGAAGGTCGATAATATAGATGTTCTTTCTTGCACCGAAAATGAATTTCTTCATTTTTGGATTCCATCTTCTTGTTTGGTGTCCGAAGTGTACTCCACACTCCAATAGGTCTTTCATTGTTACCATAAGTTCTCCTTGGTATATATCGTTAATAAAATATTTACATAAGTAAATACTTAGTTAAAAGCATAGCTTCACACTAGGTTTTAGAGTCAGATTGATAATCATCTGAATCATCCGCTGTAGTCATCAACACTAAATTCAAATAAATGAGTTCGTGCAACCAGTCAAGGAATAACTACATGAGTATTTCCAAATTCTAACTATTTGCATAGCCGTAGGTGAATAAGGAACGCGATTATACCCAAATGATCTTTAAATATATATAAAAGTGTTTTTATTTTTGAAGCTCTTCAAGTTTAGCTTGTACCTCAGCCACATGGTTTTTAACTCTTACTTTTGGCCAAACAGCAGCTATTTTTCCTGATGGATCAATGATGAATGTACTTCTAACCACACCCATATACTCTTTGCCCATAAACTTTTTAAGTTGCCATACTCCAAATGCTTTACATAACTCTTTATCTTCATCTGCGAGAAGAGTTATTTTTAAATCTTTTTTCTCTATAAAGTTTCTATGTTTTTTTGGAGAATCAGGACTTACACCCAAAACAATAGCAGATAGCTCTTCAAAATTTGGAAGAGCTTCTGTAAAATCACAAGCTTCTGTTGTACATCCAGGGGTATTGTCTTTTGGGTAAAAGTAAAGTACAATCCATCTTCCTTTTATATCTCTAAAACATATCTCTTCATCATCTTGATTTGCTAAACAAAAATCTTCTACTACTGTTCCTACTTCTAACATATTAAATCCTTTGTTGTTATATCTTTTTTGTGCTAGTATATCAAAAATGCGATATATGGTGGATTTATATTATGACAGAGACAAAAGAAGAGTTATTGGCTGAGATTGAAAAACTCATATCTTATGGAAGAGAAGAGAGTACAATTAACCCAGATTTATTAAAGTATTTGGAGATTGATGATTTAATCTCTACTAAGAAAAAACTACTGCAACGTGTGGGAATATTAAGTGAAGAAGATAAAGAGTGGTTAGAACAGTTCAAAAAATACGAATAATATATAAAATTTATTAATTAAATATATTTTTTAGTCATTCAATATTATTTCTTGACTATAATTATGTATATATATTTTTTAAAGGAACATAAATGCAAATTAAATTTGGTGCATATGATATAATCACGCATGAACTAGACAATAAACTTTCAGTTCAAATTTTATCTGATTTGGGTGAAGTAACAATGCATGAATCAGGAGATGGTCAACACGACTTTCCAAATGGAGTTGGATGTAAAATTTTAGATGCAAAAGTAAAACCAGAAGCTAAAGGTTTAAAACGATACTCATTTGGTGACTATACATTTATTTTAGGTATCAACTTTGCTGGTGACTTACTTCTTTTCTATAGTCAAAAACTATACGTTAGCAAAAAACTTATTAATGGTCATGACACTTTAACATTGGCATTTTTAACTGACCCAAAAGCTTAAGCACGCCTAAACATTGAATTTTTAAATTTCTTATGAAATTTAAAGTTCATGATATTTTCTCTAATCACTCTCTCAAATCTTCAGATCTGTCATATTCTATATTGTATTTTTTTAAAATTTCAGGTTGTTTCTTCAAAGCTAGTTCTCTATCGATGATGACTTTTACACCATTTTTATCTTCTAGGACTATATATTTATCTTTTACATCTTTTAGCATGTTATAAAACTCTTTAAAGTTTTTAAACTCTTTTCCATTTACTTTGTCTATTGGCCACATACCAAAGTTATTGTCACCTCTACTTATCTCTGAGGCTAAGACTTTTAACAATACAACTGCTTCATCTTTTTCATCTTCTTGCCACTTAGATGCTATACATGAAAGTTGTAATCTGTTTCTGCTGGTTGAACTTATTAAATTTCTAGTTAGTGGAGAAAAAACATAACCACCGTAAATGAAATATGTTGGCATAGTGTCATAACGTGTAGTTTTCACCAAATAGACATCGTCTGCAATATTTTTTAAAACTCCCGTAACCTTCATAGGTTTTTTATCTCTAATAATATCTAATTCAATACTATCGCCTAACTGCTTTGCATCAACATAATAATTTAAGTTTGTATATTCATGTTTTCTAAATGCTACAGTTCCATCGTTTTCAATTTTATGTCCATCAATAGCAGTCAATATATCTCCACTTTTTAAGACATTTTTCATTGATGAGTTATATACTATTTTATCAATTAGTATTCCACTTATATTTTCATCTAAGCCATAATATTTTCTCATAGATGGATTTTCTAATTTTTGAATACCAATGCCCAGTTCTGCAAAGCCATCATACTTTCCATCTTTCATATCTTCAATAAAATGTTTTACCATACTTATAGGAACAATGTATCCAATATTCTGTGATTTTGTAATAACTTGCATTACTACCCCAACAATTTTTCCATCAGACAGTGCTGGTCCTCCTGAATTTCCAGGATTTACCGCTGCATCAACCTGCACAGCTAAAAAACTTTCTCCGCTATGTGCATAAGTATGATGTTCAACTCTAGATACTACTCCAATAGTAGCCGATAGAGTACTGCCTCCCATTGGATAACCATAAACAACAATTTTTTGTTCAACTTTGGGTAAATTTCCAAATTTTAGTGGAACTACACCAGATGAAAAATTTTTATCTTGAACTTTTAAAAGTGCTAAGTCTGCCTGATGAGACACAGCAAATACTGTTGCAATATATCGTTTTCTCTCTCCATAACGTTGCACTTCAAGAAAAGCCTGATCTGCTACTACATGTGCGTTTGTCAATATGAATCCACCTTCAATGATGCTACCAGAACCAGTACTGCTTTGCATAGATGAACCCCATGGAGATAGGTAGTTAGGTTTTTTTGCTACGTTATAGATTTTGACAATAGCTTGTTTAGTTATGTCTTCATTCTTAGATGCTGCTGTTAGAAGTAGTGTGCTCAATAAAAGTGTGATTATGATTTTCAATGTTTATCCTTGTAGGGTGCATTTCCCAACGCGTTAATATCGTTCTGCATCGTATGATTCAATACCACGTTCTTTTGCCTCTTTAGCCATAAGACCTCTCGCTTTTGTTGAGATAAGATTTTTATCTTCATCATAAAGCTTTGCAGAACATACTCCACAAGAAGGGCTTCTATCTTTTCCTATAAAGAGTTCTATATCTTTATGTTTATCAAAAAAGTTTTTTGCGTAACCTTCTATGGCAAAAGAGAGATCCATTTTTGTTTTATTTGAGATTGCTTTTATCCCTGAACCTGTTTCAACTAAATCCATTGTTGGTCTAGGTGATCCAAAAGCAAAATCTTCAGGACAAAAAGGTACAAGCTCAAACTCTTTTAATTCATTTAGTAAATCATCATCTCTGTTATGCGAAGCATCGTAACGACACTCTTTACCCAACAGACATGCAGATATAGCTACTTTTTTCATCTACTATCCTTAAAACAAAAAGAGTAACAAGTAAACCCAGATACCAGATAAAGAAGTAAGTATAATACCTATAAAAGTGCGGATACCTGCTCTTTTATGTGAACGAGAATATGGTCCAGGCAGTCCAGACTCATAATCTTTTTTAGCTCTAAAAAGAGTGCTTGCCCAAATACCCAATGTTATAACAGAAATTACAATATGTGTAACTAGCACAACAAAAAGGTAATCATGTGATACTGATGTGCTTTTTACAAAACTCTCATACCCTCCTCCTAATCTAACTCCATATTCAAAATAACTTACAACAATAATTGAGCCAATAAGTATAACTGTCTGTGCCAATACATGATGTGCATATTTCTCTTTTTTTGCAAAGTATATTGCGACCGCAACTAAAAATGGCAAAAAAGCGACAATAAGTGTAACAAAATCCATAAAAAATGGTGCTCTTGTTCCTAAAAAACCTGGTTGAAACATATAATCCATAAAAATCCTTTTAGCAAATCACAATTGATTTTATTTCTGTAAATTCTTCTAATGCCCACTTTGGACCTTCTCTTCCAACACCTGAAAGTTTTGATCCACCATAAGGCTGAACATCAAAACGTAATGTAGGTATGTCATTTATAACAACTCCGCCACACTGAGCATCATCAATAAAAGATTGAGTTTGTTTTAAATCATTTGTAAAAATTGAAAATTGTAAGCCATAAGGAGAATCATTCATTTTTGAAATTGCAGTTTCATAATTTGGTACAGACACAAGAGAAACAATAGGAGCAAATACCTCTTCACATACTATTTTCATATCATCTGTTACATTTGTCATAACTGTTGGAGGAAAGATACCATCTATCTCCTCTCCACCTGCAATAACTGTTGCACCTTCATTTTTAGCTGAAGCCACCCATGTTTTTGCTCTATTTTTTGATTCATCATCTATAAGTGGACCAGCAAAGGTATCTTCATCGTAAGGTGAACCAACTTTTAGCAACTTTGTCTCTTTTGCAATAATTTGCGCAAATTCATCATAAATATCTTCATTTACATATATACGCTGTAAAGATATACATACTTGACCAGAGTTTACAAAGGCACCATAAGTACAGCGTTCAGCTGCATATTGGATATCTGCACTCTTATCTACATATGTTGCAGCATTTCCTCCAAGCTCTAAACTAACTTTTTTAATACCTGCCTGTTTTGTTATGATATTTCCAACAGGTACTGAACCTGTAAATGATATGACTCTAGGAATATCTGAACTTACAAGTGCTGAACCAACTTCTGCATCTCCATATACTACAGATAGTGCATCTTTTACTGCAAAATCTGATTCAATGAAAAGTTTAGCAAGCATATATGCAGTCATTGGTGCTTCTGGTGTCGGTTTTAAGACTACAGTATTTCCTGCTGCAAGAGCTGGAGCAATTTTATGTGCAACTAAATTTAAAGGAAAATTAAAAGGAGTAATACAAACAACAACACCAACAGGTTCATGTCTATAAAAAGAGAATGTTTTCTTGCCGCTTGGCATTATATCTGTAGGGATTGTTTCGCCATTTAAATTGGCTAATTCAAGAGTTGTAAGCAGAATTGTTTCTGAACATCTATCTACTTCAAGACGCGCAAAAGATATGGGTTTACCAACTTCTTCTGCTATGGTAGCTGCAAATTTCTCTCTTTGCGCCTGAAGCATAGTTGCTACATCTTCTAACCACAATATGCGCTGAGACATAGGTGTTTTTGCAGCATTTGGAGCAGCTTCTTTTGCTATTTTAAGTGCTCTTATTGCATCATTTGCATCACATACTTGTGCTCTACTAACAACAGATCCATCATAAGGACTATGTACTTTATATTGTTCTTTTTTAACTTCTATTGTGGAACCAAAAAATATTTTTGCTTCATTTTCATTATCTAATATTCCAAACATAATTCTCAACCTTCTCTATTAAGTTTATTGATTATAACAAAAAAGGGTGTAGTATCGGTTAATGAGTTCTTTTGAAGTTAGTTAATTTTATGCCCAGCGAATCACCACCTTTCTTCTACCCCACTGCATTGCTTTTGAACGACTATTTCCCATATAGATATCTATTTTATTTCTCCATCTTGCTGCCATTTTATCTCTTACAATATACGTACCGGACAAACCATCTATTTTTACTCTAGTCCCGTTTCTCATTCCTTTTTTAAGTAAATCTCTTGAAACAGCAATTACTTTCATTCCTGGCTTTAGTTTGGTTCCCCAAGCAGCTATTGTTGGATCACCTTGAGTTTCTCTTTTACTAGATGTATATGCAGTTGCAGTTACATGCATTACTTTATGTTTTTTACTGTTGGAATAGTTTTTAGTACTCTTTACATATTTTTTATTTTTAAAATGTTTATTCTTGTCATTAGAAATTTTTCTTATAAGAGATTTTGTCAACTCACTTTGTTTTGCATGTTTATATGTTGTAGAATTGTTTGCCAATAGAGTAAAAGGCATTGTACACACTAACAATAATGATAAAATTATCTTCTTCAAACTGTATCCTTTTTAACATTATATTTATAAATATAATAAGTTTTTTTTATAATAAAGTGCGAAGTATACTCTTTCAAAACATAAATATTTATTAAACAATATTTATTTTGCTTTGAAAAAGTCTATATTTGAAGTTGTTATTTATCTTTTTTGCAGCTTGAATTTTGGTTTATATCACAGTATCTTTTTTTAAATACTACCTTCAAAATAAAATCTTTTGTAATAAGGGCAAAAGAGTAAACCCATAAAAGATCCATGATAATATTTGGTTTATAATCTAGACCAAAAATTAAAATTGGCCAACCTATCACAATAATATACTTCACATAATAAAAGAAAAGTATCCCTGCGCCATATATCTCTTTCATATTTAAACCTTAGCTTTGTAGGTCTGGTGTTGCAGAAAAGTTAGGTGTTCCATCTGGCATATTGTTCTCTTCATTACGTTTAGCTTCTTGCTCTGCTTCATAAGCATTCATCTGCATACGAACTTCATTTATTTGCTCCGGAGTTACATTGTCATCACTTGACCAAATTACTTCTACAGCACCTTCATACTCTTTACCAAACTCTTCAATCTTATCTGCGTATTCAAATACATCTAAACAGATTGTTGGTTCAACATTATCTTTCATAGTATCTGTTAACTCAATATACCATCTGCCCAAAGGACTCGTCTTGATTACAGATTCAAACATTCCTGCCATTTATTTCCCCTATATTTTATTTAAAAACCAAAATCTTTTTTCTTTAAATCGCCATTATACACAATATCTTTTACATCAAGCGTATCATCATTTAACATTGATGGAACTAAATCTTGCTCATTTAAATGTTTTATCTCAGAATCTAGTTGATCTTCTTGATATGTCATCATCATATCTGCGGCCATAACTTTTGGCATCTCTTGAATTTTTACAAGTTTTTCAATCTCAACACCTACATTTTCACCCTCAATGGTTAAAATTATTTTACCTTTATCTTTATCGTGAAGATGATAATCACACAACTCTGATTTTTTAAACTCTTCTACTAAAGCATCAATATTTTCAGACATTGCCTGAACTACTATACTAGATACATTCATAAATTTTTCCTTATTTTTTAATTTTTAATTTCCATATTCCAAATCATAACTTCACTGTCATCAGATGCTGAAAAAAGTCTGTTTTCATCTTGGAAAATAATTACATTTAGTGTACTCTTTTGCCCTTTAAGCAAAGCTATTTTAGACTTGCTTACCGTGTCATATATAGATATATTGTTCTTTTCATCCATTGCAAATGCAACTTTTTTAGCAGAAGGACTAAGTGCTGTTCCATAAATGAGGAATTCACCTTCAATATATGTTCCTTTTCCACTTTTTTCATCATATATAGAACCTCTTCTATCTTGACCAGCTCCAGATATTGTACCCGATTTAAAATCTGTTTTGTAAACATTATCTACATTTTGTCCACTAAGCTCCGAGATGACTTTTCCATTTTTAACATCTAACAAAGAGATGATTCCACTTTCAGATGAAAAAGATGCCTTTGTTCTATTTTCATTCAACATAAAGTCAGAAAATTTTGACTGGCTTAATTGTGTTTTATAGATGAATTTTTTATTTTTCATATCATATAGTGAAGCTTCATCACTAAGGTATCCTAATAAAATATGATCTTTATCAACAAAACGTGCTTTTACTATTGCTTGTTTATCTTTATAACCCAATAGTTTTAAAAGTTTTTCATCTTTATATATATATAAATCAGAGTAACCTCCTTTTCCACTGTCACTAAGAATCAGATACTGATCATCTAAAAAATCTGTACTCATGACTCTGGCAGATATTTTGTCTCCCATAAAATCTGTCACATCTGGTATATAAATATCTTTTATTTTCTCTTTTGTACTGCTATCATAAATCTCTATATGTCCCATGTCTGTAGCAATAATAAGTTTATTGTCACGTAAAACCATATCTTTTGCTGTTCCATTTACTTTAATAACACCTGCAGGCATAAATATATTTGCCCCAAAAAGAAAAGCAGAGAGCAGAAGTATACTTATAAGTTTTTTCATACTAACTCTTCAACCTGATTTAATACTAGTTCTATTACCTCATCTCCGATAAGTGCTGTTTTGACACCATAAAGATCTAACTCTGAAGCTAAAAAGTTTTCAAAGGCATCGTTATCGTGAAGCTTTACCATAAACTCTTGCATCTTCTCTTCTCCTAAAACATCTTGGATAGTCTCTGCGATATATATAACATAATTGTAATCTTCATGATCAAATTCATACTCTTCAGAATCATAATCTTCATAATTCTCATCTACATTTAAAAGATGTCTTAACTCTATGTCATTGTCATTTATTTTTTTAAAAAGTTTTGGATATTTCTCTTCTAAGTTCATTAACTATTTCTCCATTATTATTTTAAGCTATCGTCTGTTGAAGGTTGTTTAAAATCAAACACTTCATATGAGATAGCTTGTGTTGGACATCTGGATATACAAAATCCACAAGCAGTACATTTTTCATCATCTATTACAGGGTTGAACATTCCATTAAATAAAATTGCATTATCTATACATGGTTCTTTACAAGAGTGACATATAACATTATGATGTGCCACACAAGCCTCTAACGATATACGAAATATAGCATTTAAAAATTCTGATGTTTCAGAGTTTTCAAGATTTAAAACAGAAGTAGGACAAGCTTTTGCACAATCTTCACAAAATGTACATCCATTTTTTTCAAATGTTAAAGTTGCTGTACCATCGTCAGCTATAAATATTATCTTTTCATCACAGGAAGTCACACAATCTTTGCTTTGACAAATTGGGCACTCACTCTGAAAAAGAGATTCACTTGAACCATATGGAGGTCGCACCAAGAGGGGAGAACCCTCTTCGGTTTGAGTTAATGGTTTTGCAAAAGATTTAAAAAAATCTCTTCTGCTTGCCACTATTTAACACCTTCATTCATTGCATCTGCAAGACTAGAATGTGATTTTAATTCATCTGTAAGACCATCTGACTGGAATGTATTTCCTACCGCTGTATCTGCTTTAGATTGTGGAGCGTGACATTGACTACAGTTAAATCTACCTTGGTAAAGTTTATCTGATTTTTTTGCTTTAGCAATAACAATATCACTTACGTTACCCATATCATCTTTTGCTATACCAATAATGTGACCCTCTTTAACCAACTCACCATTTTTAAGTACAGTCTCAGGTCTGTAATTTGTAAAGTGAGACACTGGAATTGGAGTAGCACCCATTGATGCTGCAACATCTGGCATGTGACAACCGATACACTGGTTATTTTTCTGTGTAATAGGTAGTAAACCATCTACTGAGTGAGGAATCATCGGTGGTGCATTCACATAAGCTCTTTCAAACTTAGTTGAAGAACCTGGTGCTGGACGATCATAGTCTGTACCATTTGGTTGTACTGTATCTTCAGTATATAAGTCAGCTTTTCTTAAACCAAGTGTTGATTCAGTTACAACTTTCTTATTTCCAAGATCCTCTTTGTCAATTCTTGCTGCTGTATTAACATCTTTATTGATGTCTACCAATTTAGCTGGTGCTGCTGCCGCCGGTGCTGCTGCCGCTGGTGCTGCTGCACCTCCGCCTTTAATTGCTGCTGCCATTGCTTCAATTGCTGCATCATCTAAAGAGACAACCTGACCTTTCATAAGACCTTTCATTGCACCACCATAAGTGCCATCTTTGTAACCCTTAAGTGCTTTAACAATATCTTCTTTAGTCATATCTTTTACTATCTTAGACTTACCAAGTGCGGCTTTTTCAAAGTTAGCTCCATGACAACCTAAACATGCTGCAGTTCCTGCAGCAAATAGAGCTGATGATGTTAACAATGAACCTAATGCAACTACTTTAATCATTTTTTTCATATTCTCTCCTTTAATTTTTTCCCACAAACTTTAAAGTTTTATGAGTTCTTCTTTGCAAAATCTTTTATACTAAAACCTAAAGCATTATCTCCACAAACGTCTATACATCTACCACAGTTGGTACACTCTCCGTCTGTTACAGATATGCTCTCTTTATTTATCATATGTAAAACCTGATTTTCAGGGCAAACTACTTTACACTCCATACAGTTAGTACAAGCTACATGATCATGTTTGACACGTATTACACTTGTTTTACCAATAATAGAATAAGCTGCTCCCAAAGGACATAAATGTCCACACCATCCATTTTTAACCCCAAATAGATCAAAAAGAAAGATTGCAACTACAACTGCTAAACCTGCACCAAAACCAAAGATAATACCTCTTTGCATTATAGTGATAGGACTTAACACTTCAAAGGCTGCAACTCCGACAACAGCAGAAACAATAAGACCAAGAACCATTATCCAATAACGTGCCGATCTTTTTAGAAAACGATAATTTACCTCTTGTCTATCTAAGTTTAGTTTTCGTCTAAGCCAATTTGCCAAGTCTGTCACCATATTTATAGGACATACCCAAGAACAAAAAGCTCTTCCTCCAACTATCATATAGAATAGAATAATAAGCAACGCTCCCAAAAGAACATCTGCACCCAATACAAAACCTGTTGCAAGAACTTGCAAAGTTGTATATGGATCAGCTAATGGAATGAAACCAAACAATCTGGAAGATCCAAAAGTACCTTCAAGCATATGCCAACCATAGGCATTTGCACCAAAATAAAGTACCAATATTACTATCTGTGTTACTCTTCTTAGAAATAGATATTTAAATTTTTTCATCAATACTCTACCTCATCATTTAAGTAATCAGAAGCTTCTTTGCTACTTCTTTCATTTTTAGTTTCAATCTTGTTTAACTTTCGATCACCTACTCTAAGTTGGTCATTTTTATCCCAACCTTTCACATAGTGATCTCCAGCTTTTCCAGTCGCTTGTTCAACAGGAAGAACAAATATTGCAGGCTCCTCCGTTACACAAGCTTTTTCACAAAGTCCACACCCTGTACATATATCTGAATGAACTATTGGAAGCAAAAATGCATGTTTCCCTGTTCTATCATTTTTTTGATACTCCAATGTTATTGCCTCATCTAAAAGAGGACAAGCTCTATAACAAGCGTCACACTGTATGCCCCAAAAGGCTATACAAGACTCTTTGTGTACAACTGCCAAGCCCATTTGTGCTTTGTTGATGTCAAGCTCATTTTTTTCATTTGTAAGCATTGCTTCATCTAAAGCACCAGATGGACAAACTGGAACACAAGGAATATCATCACACATATAACAAGGAACTTCTGTTGGTATAAAAAATGGTGTACCAATCATACGATGGTCACCACCTTTTGCCATATGTAAAGTACCTGGTCTCTGATTACCACTCTTATCGCGGTTACTGTCTCTATTTACACAAGCTTCAGCACAAAGTCCACACTTGATACATGCTCTGAGAAAATCTTTCTCAACTAATGCACCAGGTGGTCTAAGTACCAATGGTGATGCTTTTACTTCATCTGTATAGCCACTCCACAACAATCCACCAAGAGCTGTTAAGCCTACGCTTTGAAGGGTCGTCGCAAAAAACTTTCGTCTATTGTTGTCAGAGTTAGCCATCTATTTATGCCTTTGTAATCTTAACTGCACACTTCTTGTAGTCTGTCTGTTTAGACATAGGACAAGTTGCATCAAGACAAACTTTGTTAATGAATACTTTTTCATCAAACCAAGGTACAAATACCAATCCTTGAGGTGGTCTGTTACGTCCACGTGTCTCAACTCTTGCTTTTACCTTACCACGACGAGATTCTACCCATACAAGTTCACCACGTTTTACACCTTTTTCTTTTGCATCACCTGGGTGCATATAACAAAGTGCTTCTGGTACCGCTCTAAATAATTCAGGAACTCTCATAGTCATTGTTCCAGAGTGCCAGTGCTCAAGTACACGACCTGTACATAACCAAGTATCGTACTCTTTATTTGGCATTTCTGGTGGATCCATATATGGTCTTGCAAAGATTTTAGCCTTATCTTTCAATGCTTTTTTACCAAGCTTTTTATCTGGACCTTTTAAGCTACCTTGGAGAAGGTTTTTCGCCAATGTACCATAGAATGCGTGTGTTGAACCACTTCCAGATGCTTTAACCGCTTTTGCTGCATATGGGTCATATTTAACGTTAAATCTCCACTGAGTCTCTTTACCATCAACAACTGGCCACTTAAGTCCACGTACTTTGTGATAAACTTCAAATGGTGCCAAGTCATGTCCATGACCTCTACCAAACGATGCATACTCTTCAAATAGATACTCATGAACCATAAATCCACAACCTTTAGCCTCTTTACCGTCTCCGCCAAGTACTTTACGGCTGTCACCAATACAGTCAGAGTTGTCATAACCCTTCTGTGGGAATTTATCAAGATCAATTTTGTAAGATAATCCTTTTTTATTTGCATAAAGAATTTCATACATAGTTGTATCTGGTTTATAGCCCATTTTCTCAGCGTCTTTACGTACGTCCGCTAACTTTTTACCGTTTCTGAGCGTATAAGGACCCCAAAGATCATTAACTGTAAATCTTTTTGAGAACTCCATCCACTGCCATGTGTCTGACATTGCATCACCTACAGGAAGTACCTGCTGTCTCCAGTGCTGTGTTCTTCTCTCTGCATTTCCGTATGCTCCCCACTTTTCGTAGATCATCGCTGAAGGAAGAACAAGGTCAGAAACTTTTGCTGAAATACCAGGGTATCCATCAGAAGTAACAATGAAATTATCCATCTCTCTCGCTGCTTTAATCCAGTGAGATGCAGATGCTGAATCTTGGTATGCATTACATACATTTACCCATGCAAACTTTACAACACCATCTTCAATATCTCTATGTATCTTCATTATGTGTTGATTACCAACTGGGTTCAATGTACCTGCTGGAAGTCCCCATGTTTTTTCTGCACGTGCTCTATGTTTAGGGTTTTTTACCATCATATCTGCTGGTAATCTGTGACAGAATGTACCAACTTCTCTTGCTGTACCACATGCTGAAGGCTGACCAGTCAATGAGAATGCACCATTTCCTGGTAATGCTTGCTTATTAAGCAAGAAGTGAACGTTGTATGAAAGTGTATTTACCCAAGTACCACGTGTATGTTGATTCATACCCATTGTCCAGAATGAAACTACTTTTCTTCCTTTTTCAATGTAAAGAGCAGCAAGACCCTGAAGTTTTTTCTTGAACTCTTCAATATCTTCGTTTGGATCACCTTTTGCAATTTTCGCTACATAGTCAAGTGTATATGGCTCAAGAGATTTTTTATAATCTTCAAAAGAGATATGCCAGTGCTTCAATGTACCAGCTGTATGTTTCATTGTGTCACCAGCTTTAACACCGTATGGCTCCAATGATGGTCCCTCTTTTTCAGAGATCGTTGTTTGCATCTCTTTATTGATAGTTTGCATCTCAAGTGCTGTATATTTACCAGCTGAACCATCTTTATTTACAGGAGTAATAGATTTTTCACCTGCTCTTCTCATACCATAACCAATATTTAATGGTCCAGCAGTAAAGACAATGTTCTTTTTCACGAAATCCCAGTCAATCGCTTCTGGATGATTGTAAACAATTTCATGTGCAATATAGTTCCACAATGCAAGGTCTGTATTTGGAGAGAAAATGATGTTAATATCACCAATATCACATGTTCTGTGTGTATAAGTCTGGATATTAACAATTTTTACTTTATCAGGGTTAGAAAGTTTTCTATCAGAAACACGTGACCAAAGGATTGGGTGCATCTCTGCCATGTTAGAACCCCAAGTTACGATAGTATCTGTAATTTCGATATCGTCGTAACAACCTGACGGCTCATCTATACCAAATGTTTGGTAGAAACCAACAACCGCAGATGCCATACAGTGTCTAGCATTTGGATCGATCGCATTTGAACGGAATCCAGCTTTCATCATTTTCTGAGCTGCATATCCTTCCATAACCGTATACTGACCAGATGCAAATACTGCTACACCTTCAGGACCAGATGCTTTCAATGCTTTTTTAGCATGTTTTTCCATCTCATCAAAAGCACGCTGCCAAGTAACAGGCTTGAATTTTCCATGTTTGTCAAATTCACCTTTGTCATTCATTCTCAACAGTGGTGTTTTAAGTCTATCTGCACCATACATGATTTTTGCATTAAAGTATCCTTTGATACAGTTAAGTCCTCTATTTACTGGTGCTGCTGGGTCTCCTTTAACTGCAACGATCTTACCACCCTTTGTTGCAAGCATGATTCCACAACCAGTTCCACAGAAACGACAAGCTGCTTTGTCCCATCTCCAATCTTTCTGAGCATCTGTTGCTGCTGCATTAAGATTTGCTGGAACCGCAATGCCCACAGCACCCGCTGCTGAAGCTGCCGCCGCAGATTTTAAAAAATCTCTTCTATTCAAAGCCATATTACTTCCTTTTTAATTATTTTAGTTACGCAAATCATCATAAAATATTATGATGTTATATATAACAACAATAAATTTTATCATATTCATATCTATATAATAGATGATTTATATCAATAAAATAGAAATATTATTTAAAAGTAAAGGGAGTGTAGAGTTATATTACAGTTTAATTAAGACAAAAAAACTCTTCTATAAGTATTTTAGGTATATTTACAAATATTATTTATGTAACTAGGAGTAAATATATCCTAATTACCAGCCAAAGCTTCTTTGACATTGTCATTTGCCATAGAAATATTCCATGCAGGTTCCCAAACAACTTCGACCTCAACTGTTCCAACATCTTCTATGCGCTGAACTGCTTCAAGTACCCACTGCTTTATCATCTGATGAAGTGGACAACCTTGCGTAGAAAGGGTCATAATGACTTTTACATTACAAGACTCTTCATCTATTATTGCATCATAAATCAGACCCATTTCCACTAAGTTAAAACCTACTTCTGGATCTATAACAGTAGATATAGCATCAAATACATTTTCTTTTGTTATTGTGCACATTTTATTTCCTTTTATATTTATATATTATTTATATCACGTAGGTAGGGGTCTCCTCACCCCGACAAATATGTCAACCGACACAAATATTATTTTATGCAAATTATTGTCGGGGTAAGAGTACCCCAACCTACGTATTTATTCTCCGTACGATAACATTTTTTTCATTGTTGTATACAAAAAAACCGCACCAACAATTAAAAAACTGGTACCTGATTTAAAAAGAAGTTCAGATTCAAAAAGTAAACCTAAACCACCTAGAATGACACCTGCAACTGTAAAGTTAAACATCATTGCTGCACCATTTTTACTATACATTTCATGAAGCATTGGAACTTTCTCTTTTCCGACTAAAGGTGCAAAACGTTCAAACCATACAAGAAAAGGAACAATTTTATATAAATGTCCTGTTATTATGGAAGAGACAAAACCTAAAACAAAAAACCATACAGCCGAATGTAACATTACTTCTATATCAGTAAGTAAGGCAATAACTCCCATTATCATAGAGACAATAAGTGAGCCAAAAGAAAATATCATAGACTTAGCCCAAACATCTAACTCTTTTCTTACCGTTAGTTTAGCAATAATATATATTTGCCAAACATAAAAGAATGCTCCTAAAAAGTTTATGGCATAACCTATATTCATAAGCCATTCAAAGCCAAGCACAGCACCGACAAATACAACTCCAACACCAACTATAACAAGTTTAAATGCTCTTTTTATTGCAGTTTCTTCAAAACCATGTGCTAGTGAGAACATTGGTATTAGAGTTAAAGAGAGCCCCATGATGGTTAACAATACATAACCACCAAGAACAGCATAAACATGTGCTTTTAGAAGTAAAGATACATTTATATTCAGTACTCCTGTAAAGCCTAAAGCTATGAGAAAGCCTGTTATTATTCCTAGCAATAAGTAAGCATTGCTCCACTTAACAGTAGAGACTGTCATATTGTCGAGTTTGGATTTTTTTAGTGTCGCAACATTTTCAAGTGCAAAAATAATCATGGCAATAAGAACTAGCATACCCCCATAAGGGAGTAATGCAGGTAAGAACCAAAACCCTATAACCATCATAGTTGTTCCAATACCAAGCAGTGGCAATATGACATAATAAACATCAACAACTACATGCCCTACTTCCAATACCACTGGTATTAGCTGTGCCATTGCACCAAAAATAATCATCATTACAAAACCAAGTAAAAAAAGATGTATCCATCCTGCTATATCAATTTGTGCATAATGAAAAGTTGGTTCAAAAAATAGTAGCGCTAACATTGAGATTAGATAGAACACAACCCCAAAATGAAAAAATGGGGCTATGAGTTTAAGAGGTGGAGCAAAATCTTTAGAGACAGGGTTCATACATTATTATCCGCAAGTATTATCTGAGAGGTCGGCTTTTTCGCTATCTCCAGATTTATATGAAAAAGTAAGTTTTACTAAACCACCATCTATTTTATCTTCAACAATATCATAATTTTCACCAATTTTAGCTATTAGTCCTCCAGGACTTTTATGATTTATCATAACAAGCTTTTTATTTGGTGCATCTACTAACTTTAAACCTGCCATTGCATTTACCATTGGATCTGGTGGTCCACATTTTGATGTATCAAATTCAAATACTTGATCTTCTCCATCTTGATATGTAAAGAAAGGAACATTTGCACCTTCAACCTCTATTTCTTTTTTATTTAATTCAGACATATTATCTCCTAATTGTATTTTTTGTATTGTACTAACTTATGATTAAAAGAATCTTGATTTATATCAATAAATTTTACTGTTTAAAATTTTCTTTGAAATATTGTTTTACTGTATCATCAAAATATTTCATACGCTCTTTTCCTTTTGGCATTGTTGTTCTTAATTTTTTCATTTTTTGTAAAAAATCACCTACTGTATCGGGAATTATTTTTTCAAAATGTTGACGTATCTGTTTTGCAAAAGCTGGAGATGCTCCTCCTGTAGAAAAAGCAATTGTCAAATCTCCTTTTTGAACATATGAAGGAAATATAAAATCGCAATAGTCAGTATTGTCAACAGAATTTACTAAAATTCTACTTCCTCTGGACTCTTCATATATCTCTTTATGTAAAACGGGAGTATCTGTTGCTACTATAACTATGTCATAGCCTTTTATGTCACCTTTTGCATAAGCTCTCTTGTCTAAAGACAAATTGTACTTATCTATGATCGCTTGCGCTTCATCTTCAATGCTAAGTGTTATTACTGTTATTTGTGTTGTAAAATCTACAAGTTTTTCAAGTTTTTCTGTAGCGATATACCCACCACCAACCAGTAAAACTTTTAAATTTGTCATATCCATATACATAGGGAAAAAAGACATTTCTACTCCATTTAATTAATGCTAAATAAGTTATATACATAATTTAACCAAAGTCTAACATAATAGCTTTGATATGTATCAACTTTTTAACAACTAGTATTGAATATAATCTAAAAGATATCAAAAAATTTTACTGTTTATTGGAGATAAATAAAATGAAAAATGAATTACTTTATGAGCTGCAAAATGCTTTTCCCATGGCAGAAAAACCTTTTGAACTTGTAGCACAAAAACTAAACACGAGTGAAAATGAAGTATTGAGTTTAGTACAATCTCTTAAAGATGAAAAAATTATTCGTCAAACTTCAGCTATATTTGACACAAAAAGATTGGGTTACAAATCTTCACTTGTTGCTTTCAAAATAGATCCTAATAGAGTTGATGCTGCTGCAAATATTATAAATATGCACCCCGGCGTTAGCCATAACTATTTAAGAAACCATGACTACAACATTTGGTTTACAATGGCTGTGTCTCCAGACTCTAAATTTGGACTTGAAAAAACTATTGAAATTTTAAAAGAGAGAACAGAAGCTATTGATGCAATTGTTTTGCCGACACTAAAAATGTTCAAAATTTCAGTTAAAATGGATACAACTGGGAAAAGAGCTAAAAAAGAGAAAGTTAAAAAGTTGTCACATAAAGAGATAGAACTTACACCTAAACATATTGCCGTCATTAAAGAGTTACAAAAAGATATCTCTATTGTCAAAGAACCTTTTAGAGAAGCTAGTAAAAAGTTAGGCTTGAGTTACGATGAATTCTTTTCTATTGCAAATGAGTTAAAAGAGTCTGGTGTCATGAGAAGATTTGCAAGCATTCTAAATCATAGAAAAGCAGGCTTTAGTGCAAATGCAATGTCAGTATGGGCTGTTCCTGAAGATAAAGGTGAAGTCATAGGTAAAGAGATGGCAGAATTTTCTGCAGTTAGTCATTGTTACCTTAGACCCTCTTACCCAAATTGGCCATACAATCTTTTTGCAATGGTTCATGCAAAAACACAAGAAGAGTGTGATGAACTCATAGAAGAGATGGCAAAAGAATCTGGTCTGAAAGAGTATGGAAAGTTATACTCTACAAAAGAGTTTAAAAAACAAAGATTAGTATATTTTGATGATGCTTTTGAAGAGTGGGAAAAAGCAGTATAGACCGTCGGGGTCAGGTGATCAATGATACATTGTTGCGCTTTGCTTCACAACATATCAGATATCACCAGACCCCTAGTTCCTAGCCTTTATAGCCAATAGACTCTTTGAATGAAGCTATACAATTTGTACAATCTTTCATTGTATTTGTCTCAACAATCATATATAAAGCATCTTCATTATGTATAGTGATATTATTTTTTTCTATACTTATAATTCCCTCTTTTTTGAACTTAGTCAAAATCCTAGAAAAAGTTTCTGGCGTTAAATTTAATATAGAAGCCAATTCATTATTTTTTAATCTTTGAAAAAGAGATAATTTTTGAGTAATCAAGTCAGCAACTTTTGCTTCAGACGATAAGATTGTCTCTTTATGTACAAGTGCTGTTAATAATCCAATTTTCCCAGTTAATGACTTTATGATTTCCAATGAAAAATTTGGATCATTTAAATGTTTGTATATAACAGAAAAAGGTAAAAGACCCATAACACCTTCTGTTACAAATTCACAAGTTGCAGGAAAAGGGTGATTTTCAAAACATGCATATTCACCTATAAGACCAGGAGCAGCCAAACGATTAATTTGTATTTGGGTTCCTTTTGGTGTTGTTTTGTAAAGTTTTACATCACCTTCCAATAATATATGCAAATAATCACTAGCATCACCTTCATAAAAGACAATACTATCTTTAGAATAATTTTTAATATGAGTTTTAGAATAGAGTTCTTTAAGATTTTTATCTGTTAAAGCTGAGAACATAGATATTTCTTCGAGTTTATACATGCATAGTGCCTTCAAATTTAAAAAAGTATTAAATACTCTTCTTTAAAGGCTAACTATACAATAAAAAACATAATTGTTTACGATAATAATGAAAAAAATCTATATTTACTTTTCAAACCAACTTAATTGTTTTCGCAACTTTACAACTTCACCTACAACTATGAGGGCGGGAGTAGGAAGATCTTTTGCTTTTTCATAAATATTTTCAAGTGTACCAACAACTGTTTTTTCATCTACCCTAGTCCCTCTACTTATGACAGCAACTGGATAATCTTTAGGCTTTCCAATCTCCATTAGCTTACTAGCTATTTTTTCAAGTTTGTGAAGTCCCATCAAAAATATAATAGTATCATCACTTTTATAATTTTCCCAAGGTATTTGAGAGTGGTCTTTCCCACCTGATTCATGACCGGTAACTACTCTAAAAGATACTGTTACGCCTCTATGTGTTACAGGGATACCGGCATACTCCGGTACAGCAATAGCAGAAGTAATGCCGGGTATAAATTCAAATTTAATACCTCTGTCATAAAGGTAAATACCCTCTTCTCCTCCTCTACCAAAAACAAAAGGATCTCCACCTTTTAAACGTACAACATTTTCATGTTTGAGTGCTGCTTGGTATATGACTTCATTTATCTCTTCTTGAGGAAGTGTATGGTGAGAATCTTCTTTACCAACATATATAAATTCACAGCCATCTTTCGCCTCTATCAATATATCTGGGTTAGCAAGTCTGTCATAAATGATTACATCTGCTTCTTTAACAACACGTAATGCTTTTACTGTTAACAGTTCTATATCTCCAGGTCCCGCTCCCGTTAAATATACTTTACCCATTTTTATTTCCCCACTACTTTCTCTTTAGTTAAATAACATGATGGATCTTCTGCCCACATATCACCATATATCGCATATGCACGACTCCTTGAGCCTCCATTACAAATATTCAAATAGTTACAAGTTGCACATTTTCCACCCAATTCTCGTGGATGTACTCTTAATTTCTTTAACAACTCTGTAGTTTTATTTGTCCAAATATCTGAAAAATCTTGTGTTAAAATATTTCCTATCTTTACAGGAAAGAAAGGGTCTGGTTTTACAAAACCTTCAGAATCAATATTTAACAGTTTTCGTCCAGCAGAGTTTCCACCCCACTCAATAAGTCTTTTTTTCATCTCTTGAGCATGTTTAGGATATTTTTTCTCAAATTTATCATAAAACAGTATGGCATCCATCTCCATATTGCCTGTTACTATCTCTATGTCTCTGCCACTCTCATGATATTCAAAGGCTTTATCTAAAATGTAATTTACAGCTTTTATACGCTGTTCTTTACTTAAATCCATCTCTAAATTTTCTAGTCCTCTTCCTGAATATACCAAATGAGATATATAAACTTTTGGTATGTTGTGCTCTTCTGCAAGTTCAAAAATAAATTGTAAATCATCATAAGTATCTTTAGTCATAGTAAAACGAATACCAACTTTTGTTTTTCCATAACTGTTAAGTAGATCAACTGCTTTCATCGATTCAACAAAAGAGCCTTTTAATCCTCTAAAAGCATCATGTACATCTGGAGATCCGTCTATGCTAATACCAATATAATCAAAGGTATCAAGAATTTTTTCAGCATTTGATTTTTTTACATATAGACCATTTGTTGAAAGATAAGTAACAATGTCAAGCTCTTTACATCTGTCTGCTATATCAAAAATATCTTTTCTTGTAAGAGGTTCTCCACCTGAAAATATAAGAAATTTTATGCCATTTTCTTTTAATTTAGGTAGAGTTTCCATTATTTTTTCAGTTGTAAGTGTATCTACTGCATCAAGGTCTGCTTTTGAGTAACAGTGCAAACATGAAAGGTTACATCTATTTGTAAAATTCCAGATGGCAATGCTTCCATTGAGTACACGTGCCGGTTTACCTGAAATGACTGTTTTAAGTAAGTTAGATAATCTAAACATTATTTCTTTTCCTTCTTATTTTGAGGCTTAAAAGACAAAATATATTTAGTCAATGCTTTAAGTTCTTCATCTTTCATGTCCGGGAAAGCTGGCATTGCATTTCTTTTGTAACCAAATACCTTAGATACAGATTTAGGATCAGTAATCATTGCACGAATCTCATCTGCATTTCTTTTTGAAGCAATTTCTTCAAAAGAAGGCCCAAATGCTTCAGCAGTTTGATGGTGGCAACCCCAACAGTAAGTTTCAAAAACCACTTTTCCACTTTCTGCATAAACAACAGAAGAGAATAGTGTAACGCTAAGAAAAGCTTTGAAAATTTTGTTCATACACACATCCTTAATTTGATATAAAGATGATAACAATATTATGATATCTATAAGTTGATTTGGAACAAGAAAAAAGATTATTTAAATTTTGATATACTAAAAAATCAATATTTTGGAGTTATATTATGAAGTTAATTATTTTATCTGTGTTTGGGTTACTTATGTTTACTGCTTGTTCTGATGAACCTAGAGTAAAAGCAAGTGATGTCGTTAAAGAGATAAGTGCCTCTGAAGCTAAAAAGTGTACATATATTGGACAAGATGAAGTATTTGCCTCTCTTTTTTGGAGTGCCCAAGGAGAGAGAAATTTAGCTGAAGAGAGTCTTCGTTTTGACACTTATTCTAAAGGAGGTAATGCCTATGTCATTACAGAAGATGGCAAAAACCCTTGGAATGGTGGAACAGAAATAAAATATAATGCATATAAGTGTAAAGATTAAAATAACAATATCAATAGTTAACCAATTCACCATCAAGTGTTTTTAAAAATGCTACAACATCATCTATTTGTTCTGCTGTGAACTCATCTCCTATTTGGTATTTACTCATAATCCGAACTGCTTCTTCCAGTTTATCGACAGCACCATTATGAAAATATGGAGCTGTTTTAGATATGTTTCTTAAAATTGGTACTCTAAATTTCAAATTATCATCTTTTCCTAAAAAACCACCTACATTTATAAAAGGAAAAGGACTCTCTTTTATTCTCAAATCTGGCTCAAAAATTAAACCAATAAAATCAGCCATGTAGTATCTAAGTGGGAATTTTTGCATACTTTGTCCACCAACAGACATACCAGTATGGCATCCTTTACACCCTTTTACAATAAATAGTGTCATTCCTCTTTTTGCAGATGCAGACATAGCAGAATCGTTACCATCTAGAAAATCATCGTACGCTCCTCTGGTAAGAAGTGTTCTCTCATATGCACCAATAGCATTACGTACATTTTCAAAAGTAACTTTTTTCACATTAAATACATCTTTAAACTTATCTCTATATGCACTATCACTGTTGAGCCTATCTTCAACCTCTTTAGGGGTCATATGCATCTCAAATGGAGCTTGTATCGGACCACCTGCTTGTTCCTCTACATCTTTTGCTCTTCCATCCCAGAACTGGAATTTTGCCAATGCAGCATTCAGTACAGTTGGTGAATTTAAATGATGTGGATTAGCTTGATTTAAATAACCTATGGCAGTTGGTAAATTATCATCACCACCTTCGTCTAACTTATGGCAAGTTGCACAAGATACAGTTTTATCTTGAGAAAGTATTACATCATTAAATAACTCTTTTCCTAAAGCTATTTTCTCTCTACTCATTGGATTTTCATGATTATCTACAATTTTTAAAAGTTCATCATAAGTTTTAGGAACAGAAGACATATTACGAGACAATGCTGCTTGTCGTAATTCGTCATCTTCAAATACTTTTATAGACTTACTTGGCAATAAAAAAGGCAAAGAGATAATAAACGATATGAGTAAAATAGTAATGCTAACAGGATGTATAAGTCTTTTCATCGTTCCTTCCTATAGTATATAGTAGTATATTGATTATAATACAAAATATAAATATTACTCTTGAGCTTTATCAATTTAAATAAAATACTATAAAGATAAAATAATTTATGACATCAAAAGAATTTTTACCTTACCTTAAATGTGTAGGAACAGGACCAAAACGGAACCGAGACTTAAGTAAAGAAGAGATGAAAATTGTTATGTCTGCTTTTTTGAAAAAAGAAGTGCTCCCTGAACAGATAGCTGCTTTTATTTTGGGTTGGAGAGTAAAAGGTGAAAGCATAGACGAATTTGCTGCGGCTATTGAAGTATTTGACGAATTAGTAAAACATGAACCACTTGAAAACTCTGTAGAGTTTGGATATCCATACGATGGAAAAGTCAAAAATCCATACATCTTTCCTCTAACAGCTTCATACCTTAAAGAATATGACATTAACTTTTCTTTACATGGTGGATTACTTCAACCTGCAAAAAATGGCACTACAATAAAAGAGATATGTGAGTCTATTAATTTACCGTCAAATGTTCATTACTACGATAGACAAGAGTACTTTCCAGAGCTTTATGAGTTCTCTGATGTACGTGAAAAGTTAGGGCTTCGTTCTTCATTTAATACAATTGAAAAACTCTTAAACATTACGCAAAGTGACATAGCCATAATAGGAGCTTTTCATAAACCTTTTGTAGATAAATACATAAAACTTTTCAAAGACCGCTATAAAAAGCTAATTATTATAAAAGGGAACGAAGGAACACCTGAAATATTTTCTAAATGTACCATGACCATTGTTGAAAACGATGAGCAAATAGAGATGAAAGTTGACCCAAAAGATTTTGGTATCAATTATAAAAAATTCATACATAAAATATCTCTAGAAGAGTCTTTAAAGCAAATAGAAGATCCAAGTGATGAGTTTTTAAAACTAGCAAAACTGAATGCAGCAGTTATCTTGTTTTTAACCAATAAAGCCAAAAGTGTAGAAGAGGCATACGAAAAATTGTAGCTTCCAACTGGTTCCCACGTTAAACGTGGGAACTAATCAAGAAGCTCCAGCTGGTTCCCACGTTGCACGTGGTAACCCATACGAGAGTTCGATTCAGTAAAAACATTTCTCAATCCTTATTTATTTTATTATTTACAATATTTGATTTAAATTTGTTGTATTTTAGTTACCACGTAAAACGTGGGAACTAGTGAACAAACATAAAATCATAACTGGTTCCCACGTTTAACGTGGGAACCAGTCAGGTAAGCAGTGAACACAAATCACCAATAAAATGACAATTTGACATATTATAAAAATAACTAATAAATATATTGTATATTTAAAATATCTAATATACAAAGGTATAAAAATGGGTAGAAGTAGATACAAGATATATGAACCAACACATCCACACTTTATCACATGCACGGTACTCAATTGGATACCTCTGTTTACAAATAAAGATAGTGTAAGTATATTGATAGATAGTTTTAAGTACCTTCAAAAAACAGACAATTTAAAACTATATGCTTATGTCATACTTGAAAATCATATTCATATTGTTGCACAAAGTGATGATATTGCTAAAAGTATGGCTAAATTTAAAAGACATACAGCACGACAACTTTTAAATCTACTGAAGCAACGCAATATACAAACTGTACTTGATCAACTTATTTTTTATAAAAAAGCACATAAAACCGATAGAGAGTACCAAGTGTGGCAAGAAGGCATGCAACCTAAACTCGTACAATCAGATGCCATGATGATTTCTAAAATCAATTATATTCATCATAATCCTGTAAAACGAGGTTATGTAGATGAAGCAAAACATTGGATATATTCAAGTGCTAAAAATTATAATGGAGATGAGGGCTTGTTAAAAATTGAATGTTTTTGGTAATTGTAATTCTCGTATGAGTTACCACGTGCAACGTGGGAACTAGTAAGAAGCTTACAAAAATTACAATCCAACGGCACAACTGCTTCCCACGTTGCACGTGGGAACTAGTAAAGGAAGAGTAAGTATAATATGTGATATTTAAAACTACATGGATTAAACTATGAAAAAAATTTTCCTTCTTCTTATTGCTATTTTTGCATTTTATAAGTATATATTCTATATTCCATCTTCAGGGACTCCTAGCAATACTGATAGATCTGATTTTGATGCCCCAGTGCATATTGATATTGACAAAGATAAAACACTTTCATCTCATAGTGATAGTAGTATCACTAAGGCATATAAAGATAAATCAAGTAATATTCAAGTTCAAGGTGAAGGCAGAGTTATTAAAGTATTAAAAGACGATTTAAAAGGCAGCAGACACCAAAAGTTTATCATACGTCTCTCTTCAGGACAAACACTACTCATTGCACACAATATTGACCTAGCCCCTCGCATAAACAGTATTAGAAGTGGTGACGCTATCTCATTCTATGGTGAATATGAGTGGAATTCAAAAGGTGGAGTTATTCATTGGACACATCATGATCCTAGTGGTCGCCATATAGGTGGATGGATTAAACACAATGGACGAACTTATAAATAAAGCATCTGGAACTAGTGAAGCACACGAAAAGTTGTAGCTTTATTTATCTAATGTTTTAAGCATCTCATATACGTTTTCTTTTATAATATCTTTTCCATATATGGGTTCATGTAAAAAAAGCTCTTTTTGACTATCTACCAAAAATAGCGTAGGAAAAACTGTAGTATAATACATCTCTATTGGGTACGACAAAAGACCTTCGTAAGTAACAATCACCGCTATAATTTCACTGTTAATTTTATCAATATACTTTTGATTCATAAAAGTATTTTTAATGACAGTGTTAGAAAAATGCTTGTTTTTTTTGACAACTAAAACCAACAAAGGCTTCTGTTCTTCTAATGCTACTTGATGTGCAACATCATAATTGCCCAACCAATGCACATGATTTGCAAAAATGACAATAGGCAGAATCCAAAGTAAAATGTACTTTAGAAACTCTTTTAACATAAATTATTTTTCTTCATCCATTTTATATATGAATATACCTGATGGGTGTTTTAACTGGTAAATTTCACGCTCCAAAAACCACTCTTTGGTGTTGATAACATTTACTTTATTTTGATCTCTAGCATCACCTTTTCCATTAACTGAAACATATAAATAATCATCTTCATTTGACCAACGTACATGTAATATTTTTCCTGTAAATGTAAATGTTTGCACTATCTTTAGAGTATTTGTATCTACAATTTGAAGTGTTGGAAAATCTTTCCCAGAGAAAGTAACTGCTAAATATTTTTTATCTGGACTAAGTGATGTAAATACTGGTAAACCTTGAACTTCTATATTTTTTATAAAGTTAAACTTTGAGTCATATACCATAACTGCATTGTCACCAACTGCAGGAATGAATGTTTTGTCATCACTTAGTGACCAAAAACCAAAATGTGGTACTTTTAAAACAGGTTTATTATCTTTTGCTGTTACTTTTATTTCAGAAAATTTCATTTTGTCTAAGTCTATAACCCCAAATGCTTTGGTAAGAAAAAAACCAACAATATATGTATTGTCTTTTATCATAGCATCAAACGGCATTTCAGCAACTTTAAACTCTTTAAAAATTTTAAATTTAGGCAATCCTTTACCTGTATTTTCATCTTTAAGTACAGTAACTTTATCTGAATCCATTTGGGCAAAAATAATCATATCTTTATATATTTTTATTCCAACATTTTTTGAACCTGTTACTATTTTATCGATCGGTTTCAAATCACGTGTCAATATATCTACAGATTTATCATCATAATTTGCAACTGCCACATAGTTCTTCCCTATAACAAAACCAATTGCTGACTTTGATGTTTTATACTCATTTAATATCTTTTCGCTAACAGGATTAAAACGTACTACATAGCCATCACGACTAATTAGATAACCATCTTTACCATCAAATTTTATGATACCATGATTCATATTGTGAACATTTGTCATATGTGACTTTGTAAGCCCTTTATTTATAATTGCAAGAGATTCACTCTCTCGTTCAACAACAAATATTTTTTCTTTTGCACTTGGTGTATTGGCATACAAAACACTTCCTAGTAACAGTATCAATAATAGTTTCATATTTTTCCCTTGAATTATTTAATGGAACACTCTGAATAACTTAAACATTCACAATAAGTTATTTAGAGTGTTCCATATATTGTACTTGAATATATATGATGTTTGGATTGAGTTATATCAATTTTAGAAAAGAAGTTTGAAGAGGTATCGTGGGCATTTCTGCCCACAATATAAAAATTTACTTAGGCACCAGGAATATGCTGTCTGTGCTCAACTGAGTAAGTAAACGTAGGTGTTGTCAAGTTTTCAATATACTTAACAAATTTACCTGTATCTGATTCGTAGATACCAATTCTACCTGTTGTCCACTCTGAAATCATTGTCCACTTACCGTGGTTTGCAGGCTCAGCGTGAAGCAATCTTGGCTGTACAGGATCTTTCACTGCTGCACCTAAATGATCTGGCATAGGCATAATTTTCTCTTTACCAAATACTTTTTCATTTACAGCTACTTTCTCATGCTGTGTAGCATCCCACTCTTGAAGTACTTTTTTACTCTTCGCATCGATCAACTGACCTTTAGTCTTACCAACTTTAATGATTCTGTCAGTTTCTAAAGTATCTTTGTTGATCAAGTGTACTTCATTATATACATCTGGCTTCCCAAGTACATTGTCAGCCCAGATCCATGGTGTATGATGTGATGTTCCAACGAACAGTCCACCACCGCTTGTTTTAACTTTTTTAACAACTTTCCAGTTTGAATCCCAGATAACCACAGAACCAATGTTCATAGAAACTGTAGCGTGAAGCTGCTTTTTTTGACCTTTTGAGTACCAAGAAGAACCTTGACCTGGATGTGGCTTAGACTTTTTACCTGTATGCACTTTTGCGGCAAGGTTTTTCTCTTTAAAGTCAACAATACCAATAACATCTGATCCTTGAGAAGCAATCATGAAGTATCTACCAAAGTCTTCACCTTCATCTTCATTCAAGAACGCATCGTGAAGAATTTTACCAATGTTTGGAATATCACCAACAATTGGGAAGTTAGGCTTAGAGTAATCAATGATATACGTATGTCCACCATCTTTCAATGCCATTGCAAAGTATGGTCCATAAGGTGTATCAGCAAGTGATGCAACTCTTGATGGTCCAATTTCTCCATCTGGGTCAATAACACGGCTTGTATCGTATGCTTTTAACGGCTCAAGTGTATGCGCATCACAAAGTACTGCACCACCTGGGTTATAGTTACCAGCAATTACATATTTACCATCTGGAGAAACTGCAAGTCCTCTAGACTCTTGTCCTACCTGTACAGTAGCCAATGTCGGCTGCCCCGGAGCACCAATGTCAAACATAGAAAGTTTACCTGAACGTGAGATTGAGTATGCATATCTTGGCTCACTTTTGTTAGTAACAGTTACGTGTACTGCAAAACCTGCTTTGTGACGAGACAATACGTCGCCTGTAGTTGAATCAATAAAGTCAACTAATGATGCATCTCTCTCTGTCGCAAATGTAATATCTTTTACATTCTTAACTTCTGCACCTTTATAGTTAAGCTTACCATCTTTACCTACTGGATATTTTTTAGCCAAAGCATCTCTATCTTCTAATTTAGTCCATGTAGTTTTAACTTCATCAAGTGAAAGCGTCAACTCAACTGTATTTTTCCAATCCATCAACCAGTCGATCATACCTGAAGCATCATCTGCTGAAAAAGTTGAATCCCATGCTGGCATTGCAGTATTTTCAATACCATGCAAAATTCTCTCTGCAAGGAATTCTCTACTTTTTGCTTTAAGCGCTTTTGGTCTAAGGTCAGATCCAACACCCCCCTGGTGTATAGGACCATGACAACCCTGACACTCTTTTTCATATTTAGCTGCAAAATCCATATTTGATGTACCAGCAAGCGAGAATGTAGCTGCTAAACTTGTAACAGCAGCTAAAGTTAAAATTTTGTTTAATTTCATTTTTTCTCCTTTTTTACTTACCAAAGAAACATTATTTAAGTTTTTTTTGGTAATCTTGCAAGTCTCTTTTTAGAGACATATATTCACAATTTTAGGACTTCCCACAGTCCTAAAATACTCTTCAAACTCAAAAGAGCTATCCAAGTATTTTAATTATATTACAAATATCCAATTAAATCAATTTTAAAAAGATACTATTCGTTTTCTAATTTCTTTTTTTCCTGCTTATATATCCAAAACATAGGTAAAATAATTATCGTATGTAGAAAGATTGTCAAAGTCAATGGACCTTGATTAAGCATTGCAAAGAAACTTGGTACCACGTCAGTCATTGGTGAAAACATTTTATACTCCTTTCATTTATGATGGAGAGAAGATCTCTCCATATTTTTAATTTCCTGCTTCTTGTTCTTTTTTAGCTACAGAACCTATAGTAAGAAGATCCCAAACAAGATAGACAAATCCTACAAATGTCATTACACCCATGATCATTCTCCATTGCATAGCCTGAAGATACCATGGTAACTCTTGTGCTGTAAAGAATGCATTCCAACCAGCACCAAGCTCAGCTCTTTCAACAAGAACTTGTTCATATCCGGCAATTGTCAAGGCAACTGTCATACCCATAACACCAAAGGCTATAAGAAACATTCCCATCTTAGACTTGAATGTTGATTTCATAACTTCAATACCATAAGCACCCTGAATTGCAAAATACATCATTCCTATTAGGATTGTTGCATAAGCCCCAAAGAATGCCAAGTGTCCATGCGCGGCAGTAAACTGTGTTCCGTGCGTATATATATTTACTTGAGGTAAAGTATGGAAGAACCCCCACACACCTGCTCCAAGGAAGTTACCAAAAGCATTCATAACAATCCAAGACATAGCAGGACCATTTGTAATAACTGAACCTTCTTTTCCTTGTGCTTTAGCAGCACCTTGTTCTTTACCCCAATCGTATAGAACGTGTACAAACATTGCAACCAATGGAACTGGCTCTAGTGCTGAGAATAGTGCTCCAATTTCCCACCAGTACTCAGGAGTACCGATCCAGAAATAGTGGTGTCCCATACCCATGATACCTGAACCAAATAACATAAGTACTTCAATCCATAACCACATTTCAACGATTTCACGTTTTGCCCCAATAAGTCTAATAAGAGCAAATGCTGCAAGAGTACCAACAAATACTTCCCAAGTTGCTTCAACCCAAAGGTGTATTACCCACCACCACCAGAATTGATCCATTGAGATATTATCTGTGAAGAACATACCTGCAATGTAAAGACCTGCAAGTGCCAATAGATCGGCTACCATTACAGTCATAATTCCTGTTTGCTTACCTTTCATATATGTTGCAAAAACGTTCCAGTAGAATATAAGAACAACAACAACTATACCAATATCTGCCCATCTTGGTGCTTCTATATATTCACGACCTTCATGAATTAACCAGATAGATGCTTCTGTTCCTGATCCAACTTGAACCAAGATATAGACAAGTACAACCACAGTAACTGCTGCAGTAAGTACCCAGAAAGCAAGTTTACCAAGTCCAATACCTACTGTTTCAGTATCTGTTTCAGCAGGTAACATGTAATAAACCGAACCAATCATTGCATAAAGCATCCATACAACCAGCGCATTCAAGTGCACCATTCTAGCTACAGAGAAATCAAGAAGTTCAAACAAGAATCCCGGAACTAAAAATTGTAGTGCTGCAACAAGTCCAAAAAGAAGTTGCGCACCAAAAAGTATGACTGCTACTCTGAAATACATCATCGCTAATTCTTTGGATTTGTTTCCAGAGAATGCATTTGTTTTAATACTAGTGAGCATTTGAGCCTCCTACTTTAAATTGTTCAACTGTTTTAGAGAAGTTTCTAGGGAAACCATTTGTATCGATAGAACTCATATGTTTAAGAAATGCTACCAACCCTTTTGCCTCATCTGCAGTAATACCAAGATTTGGCATCATACGTGCATGTGTAGGATATTGTGAAGGGTGTTGTAAAAACTCAGCCATTGCTTCTTCTACTGTATTTTTCCCTGTCATTCCCTGTAGTGGTCCACCATCTTTCCATGCCGGATCTAACCATGCTTTTGTAAGATCTGGAGCAAAGTAAGCACCATTTCCTAAAAGTGTGTGACAATTCATACAGTTCTTTGCCTGAGATGTAAGTTTTCCAAGATGCAAAAGTTCTTTTGCCTCTTCTTCACTATAATCATCTCTACCAAAAAACTTCTGTTTTTCGCCGATTACTGGTATCTCATGCCCTCTTTTTTTACTCATTTCATAAGTTACCTTGTAGTTAATAACTGTTGCTCCCGGCACCCTTTTAGTTACTCCATTTTTAAGATCTGAGTCTGTACCCATACTGATTTGTCCAAGCGTATCAAATGATAGCCAGATAAGCAAAATTACTGAAAATCCAGTTACCCATGCCGCCGAACGACGCCAAAATGGAATACTGGTCCAAACCGAAACATTTTTCTTAGCCATATATCTCTCCTCCTTTTTATTGTTAGAACATTTTTTAGTCAAAGTACGAAAAAAATCAACTTTGTTTTAAAAATATTCTAATGTTGCTTTGTGTCTTGTATAATTTACTCTGCTGGATCATAACGTTCATCCGCATCACTAATTAAACGAAAGTAGAGATGAGGAATAAATAAATAAGCTACCATTGTCACCATCAAAATTTTCAATGTAGTGTGATTGCTTTGAATCATCATGGCAAAATCATACAAGAAATAAGTTTGTAATGCCCAAAATAGATATCCAACACTCATCCATTTTTTGGAAAAGTACCCCATTTTGGCGAGAGTAATTATTGCTGCATACCCTATGCCAAAAATCAGTACTAGTGATGACTCTATAAAGATAGGTAAGAATTGGTCTAACGCGATATTATGTAGTAATACTTCCGACTTCATATACGTCTCCTGTTGAATATCTATTTACTGTAAGGCTTAAAAATCCTTCGAGCATTATGTATTATGACAGTTTAGATAATAGATAAGATTGACATATATCAAGAAAACAAAAAATAAGTATTCATTTTTTATAGTTATAAACTAGAAGTTTTTGAAGTTTTTTTATAGATAAAAATTATATTATGCTATTGTAGAGGCCTACTCTACAATGCATCTTGCAGCAAAAAATGGTCTTGAATAATCAGGTGAAACAAAATTATCTTCTTCCAATCTCCAACCACGTGATTTTTTAATAAGTACATATGGTGCTACTTTTCGTACCATTCTACTTTCACATATAATAGTTTTATCTTGGGTAAATGCTACTTTTACCTTTGACATTCTATTCATTGTCATAGCATAATGACCAGCAATCATCAGAACAATCACTAGTGATACCCATGTAAGCCCTTTTTTTGCAGCCCCTTTCGCCATAAACGGACGAGTTCCTACATATAGTGTAATAAGCAGTACAATGCCACCAAGTATAAGATATCCACCCTCTAGAAAGAAAAAATTCTTCATTATTTTACACCTATTATTTTAATTTAAATAATTCTAACACAGTTTAATAATCTCTACGTTGATATCTATCAAGCATTTCTTAGTTAAAAAGCTCTATACTTTCTGAAAATATAAAGGCAAACTATGTCCTCATTTAAAAAATATCTTCCTATTGCACTCTTACTGGGGTTTATACTTTTTGGTCTTTCTGCATTTATTCAAAGTAAACCAAGTCCAAAAAATGAACGTGTTTACAAAACTGTACAAAAATACAGCCCTTATTATATGGACAAACGCTTTGGAGGACTATCAATCTTAAATAAAGAAGATTCAGAGTTTAAAGAGAAACCAAATAACATGACACTGTTTAAAGAGTTTGAGAGACTTGAAAAAGAGTGGGGGAAAAAACACTTAAAGATAGAAAACAATACTCTCATTATTTTAGACAACAATGGTTCACAACAGGCATCACTTGTTTTTAAAACAAAAGATGAGTCTGACTTTGCACGTCAATTCTATGGATTATAATTTATGATAGATATTGTTCTGACACTTGTTTTTTCTATTGTTATGCTAATGTTCATGGCTTTTCCAGCTATGAAAATAGTTGAGTTTACAGAAAGTAAAGTGAACATACCTGAGAAATGGCGAAATGTACTACTTATATTTACAACAGTAGTTCTCTCTTTGTGTGTCGGGCTATTTATTCGCTTTGCTTAAGCAATAAACAAAGCCATATCTACCAATCTTTTAGCATAGCCATACTCATTGTCTTGCCAAGCAGATACTCTTAATAAATTCCCACTAACTGTTGTAAAAGGCAAGTTTATAACTGCAGAATAAGGGTTTTCTATATAATTGTCTGACTCTTCAGGCTTAGTAGTTACATCCAATATATTTTTATACTGCCCTTTTACTGCTTCTTTTATTTTGTTATTTACCTCAGCAGCTGTATAGGAATTTGAAAGTTTTATATTTAACTCATATAGTGTAGTACTTGGTATTGGTACTCTTATACTTTTTGCATGTAGTTTGTCTTTTAATTTAGGAAAGAAAACTTCAGTTGCCTTTGCTGCTGAACTCATAATGGGAATTATGTTTAACGTAGCAGACCTTGTTCTTCTAATATCTTTGGAGTGGTGTTTTCCATCTAGTAGATTTTGATAACTCGTATAACTATGGTACATACTCATCATAGCACTTTTTATGCCAAAATGTTCATCTATTATTTTAAATATAGGCACAATAGCATTGGTTGAACAACTAGAATTTGAAATAATTTCTTCATCTTTATACTCTTCGTGATTAACCCCATATATATATGTAGGCATATCATCTGAGGCAGGTGCAGAGACAAGTACTCTCTTAGCTCCATTTTCTACAAATGCTCTGTTATCTTCTACAGATAAAAACATACCACTACACTCTAGTACAACATCAACATTTAAATGTTTTAGATTTAACTTTTTAGGTTGTGGCTGAGAAAAGAGTTCAATCTCTTTTTCATCAATATTTAGTATGTTTTGTTTTAGTTTTATATTGTTTGGCAATTTCCCATAAAGAGAATCAAACTTTAAAAGGTACTCCATCTGCTCAAAAGAACAAAGATCATTAATCCCTACTAACTCAAATCTGTCATCTCCAAGTATTATTCTAGCAGCTGACCTTCCAATACGTCCAAAACCATTTATAAAAATACGTATCATTTATATGAGCCTTTTAATTAATTGGGGCATTATATCAAAAACAAAAGCTCTTAGCAAAATGAAAAAGATTATCTCCAGACTATATTGATTTTATTTGAAAGTGCAGATTTGTCAAAAAGGTTTTTCTCCTCTTTTATATTTCCAATATTACTATCTGTTAGCAAAAAAGCTTGTAGGAAATATGTACCTTTGTAGTTAAGAGAGACTAAATCATCTACTATGCTGTTTATATCTTCAACATTTAGCAAGTCAGCGTGAACTGTAGTTCTAACTTCAAAAGAGAACTCTTCATCAATAAGAAGTTTTAATGTTTTTTGAAACTTTTCAAAGTGTCTGTTTTTTGTTATGGCTTCATATTTGTACTCTGGAGCCTTGTAGTCTAACGCAACATAATCCAAGAGTTTTTCATCAAGTAATTTTTTGACCATTTTTGGGTTTTGTCCGTTGGTATCTAATTTTATTTTAAAACCTAACTTTTTAATCTCTTTACATAAGTCTTCTAAATCACTATAAAGAGTTACCTCTCCACCAGAGAGAACTACTGCTTCAAGAAGTCCTACTCTACTTTTTAAAAACTCTAAAGCTTTCTCTATGCTTATCTTTCCATCTTCAAATACAATATCGGGATTGTAACAATAGTCACAACGCATATTGCATTTTGAAAACCAAAATATGGTAGACAGATGGTTAGTATAATCTAAAGCTGTAAAAGGTGTAATATCAAAAATTGGTTTATGAGACATATCTCTTATCTGTCTTCTCTTCAAAGAATTTTCTCTCTCTGTGTTCACCTTTTTTCCCAATATTAAAACTCTCAATTGGTCTGTGGTAACCCATAACTCTAGTATAAACTATACATTTTGTTCTTTTACTATTCATTGCCTCTAAACGTTCTAAATTTTTCATCTTATCTCCTTGTTTAAAAATAGATCAACACAGCTATTTGCATTGTCTACCAAAATGTCTATCTCTTTTGCTGTTGCGTTATCGATGTGTATACCACAAACAACCAAGAGGTCTCTTTCTATACAATCATAAATACGTTGGGCAATTGCCTCCGATATATGATGTTCTTTATGTCCTTTTTTCTTTAGTGTAGATATAGGTAAATCTTTTTCCTTGAGAGAAGCTGCACCAATATGCTCCTCTTCTCCTCCAGTTATGATTAAAAGTTTATCTTGCCCAACATCATAAGAACGCAAAAAAACTTTGTACTTACCCTCACCTACTTCTATCATGCAGATTTTTCTTGTAACAACTCTTCATCACACTTAGGACAATACTCATGTTCACCAGCAATATATCCATGTATTTCACAAATAGAGAAGGTTGGTGTAACTGTAATGTATGGCAATCTGAAATTAGAAATAACATTTTTCACAAGTTTTCTTCCTGCTTCTGCTGATGAAATACGCTCTCTCATATAGAGGTGAAGCACTGTACCACCTGTATATTTACACTGAAGGTCATCTTGTTTTTCTAATGCTTCAAAAGGATCATCTGTAAAAAATGCAGGAAGTTGTGAAGAGTTACTATAGTAGTTGTTCTCTTTTGTACCAGCCTGTAGGATATCTGGATATCTTTTCATATCTTCTTTTGCAAATCTATATGTTGTACCCTCTGCCGGTGTAGCTTCCAAGTTATATAAGTTACCAGAACGCTCTTGGAACTCTTTCAATAGATCTCTCATGAAATCTAATATTTCAGTTGTAAACTCTTCTCCAAAACTATCTGTAATATCATATTTGTCATTAGTATAGTTACGTATCATCTCATTCATACCATTTACACCAATCGTTGAGAAGTGATTGTTAAATCCAGGTAAATACCTAGCAGTATATGGAAAAAGTCCTCTGTCATACATCTCTTGAATGAAAATTCTTTTTTTCTCCAGTGTTGAGTATGCATACTCCATAAGTTTACTTAGCTTGTCCAAAAGTTTTGTTTTATCATTTCTGTACAAGTAACCTAAACGAGCCATATTTATGGTAACAACACCAATACTTCCTGTCATTTCAGCAGACCCGAACAGTCCACCACCTCTTTTTAAAAGTTCTCTCAGGTCTAACTGTAAACGACAACACATACTTCTTACATGTCCAGGTTTATATGCATCTTCATTTGGAACCAATTTACCTGTCTCATCTCTTAGATATTGACTACCAATAAAGTTTTGAAAGTATGAAGATCCTACTTTTGCTGTATTTTCAAACAATATATCTGTATTTTCACCATACCAGTCAAAATCTTCTGTAATATTTACTGTAGGTATTGGGAAAGTAAAAGGCTGTCCTGTTTTATCACCTTCTGTCATAACTTCATAATATGCTTTATTTATGAGGTTCATCTCTTTTTGAAAGTGCCCATAAGTCATGTTTTCAAATGATTTTATTTTAGCATCTCTTCTTTTTGCTTCCAATAGTAACTCTTCATCATCTAACGACAATAACAAGTGATGTTGTTTTTTTGTTGGTATTTGGTCCTTAAGATCAGATGGAACTGTCCAGTCAATAGTTACATTGGTAAAAGGACTTTGCCCCCAACGTGCAGGAACATTAAGATTGTAAATAAAACTACGTATTGCTTTTTTAACTTCAGAGTATGACAATTTATCTTTAAATACATAGGGAGCCAAATAAGTATCGAAAGATGAAAATGCCTGAGCACCTGCCCATTCACTTTGCAAGATGCCCAAAAAGTTTGCCATCTGTCCTAATGCTTCTCTAAAATGTGATGGAGCAGAACTCTCAACTCTTCCTCTAACACCATTAAATCCTTCATCTAAAAGAACTCTAAGACTCCAACCAGCACAATAACCCGTTAAACAGTCCAAGTCATGAATATGGTAATCACCATCACGATGTGCATATCCCTCTTCTTTTGAGTAAATAGTGTCTAACCAGTAGTTTGCTATAACTTTACCAGCTGTGTTATTCACTAACCCTGCATTTGAATAACCAGTATTTGAGTTTGCATTAATTCTCCAGTCAGTCTTGTCAATATATTCATTTATTGTTTGTGTTGAATTTATATATGTTGTACCTTCATCTAGAAGATTTTCTCTTTGAAGTTTATGTATATGTCTATAGAGCATAAAAGATTTCATAACCTCAAAATGTTTATATTTGAAAAATACTTTTTCTATATTATCTTGTATCTCTTCAACAGATATTTCATCTCTATCTCCAAGACTAGATATTAAATCTTTAAATATCGCTTTGTCATATTCTTTAGCTTCACTTTTAAAAGCTTTTCTTATAGCATCTTCTATTTTAAATGGCACAAATTTTTGTGTTTTCCCATCACGTTTGACTATTGTTTTTATCATATTATAACTCCCTTGTTAAACATAAAAATAATTTTTATTTATAAAGCCCTATGAATAATTTAGAAGAGTAAAATATTCATAAGGCTCTATATATTTTAACCTCTTATGTATTAAAAAAAATAGCTTTTCTTATATTTTATTGATGATTTAGATAAATATAATTTATACGTATGAATAAGCATTCATTTTTCTTAAAGCAGCATATTAATATTTCATAAAATTATTATCTTCTTTATAAATATAAATGATAAAATAGTACATTAAATACAAAATTTAGGAGAATAACTATGGATGTAAAACATTACTATAACCCAAATGGTGAAGAGATTTTAGATGAGAAAATATATGGTGGATCACCTACAGGTTTTGTAGATTTTAACCGTTCAAAATACAGATGGGATAGCAACATTTATGATCTTATGAATGCAAACACATGGTTCCCTAGTGAAGTAAATACAAGTACTGAGAAAAAAAACTTTGATAAACTAACAGAAAATGAACAGTCAATTTACAAAATGACTTTTGCACAATTGAGTTTTAATGATTCAGCTCAAGAAGAGTATCTTTCAGACTTTAGACAACTTGCAAATAACCGTTTAGTTAAATCTGTTTTATCTCTACAAATAATGCAAGAGGTAAACCACTCTAAAAGTTATGCTGTTCTTCTTGATGCTTGTGGTAACTCAGACGAAGTATTTAACCTTTACAAGTATGATGCAGCACTTAATACAAAAAATCAAAAAGTAGCAGAGCAGTTTGCAAAATATATTGATGGTGGTTCTGTTGACAAAATGTTACTCTCATCTATGGCATCTGTAAACCTTGAAGGTATCTACTTCCTACTTGGATTCTCATACATTTATCTTCTTGGAGACAAAGTTCCAGGAGCGAGAGATATGATTAAATTCATCGCAAGAGATGAGCTTAACACTCACTTACCTCTTTTTGCAAATATTTTTAAAACTATTCAGAAAGAGAATAAAATTCAAACTAGCACTATAGATTCATGTTACACAATGATAGAAGATGCAGTAAACATAGAACTTGAATATGGTAATTATCTTTTGGATCAATTCCCTATTATGGGTGTTACTCCAGAACTAATGAAACAAACTGTTCACAACTACGCAAACGATAGATTGAATAAAATTGGCCTAGACCCAATCTTTGAACAGACAAGTACTACTTATTTACAAAAATTAGTTACAAAACACTTGGAGATGAATGAAGTTAAATCTAACTTCTTTGAATCTAACGTTTCAAACTATGCTAAATCAAGTATTGATTTAAACGACTTTTAAAAACAAAGGAAAATAAATGTCTTTAGGTAAAAAATTAGGTGCTGAATTTTTTGGTACATTCTGGTTAGTGTTGGGTGGATGTGGTTCTGCTGTTTTAGCCGCTGGATTTCCTGAAATGGGTATTGGATTTGTAGGTGTTTCTCTTGCATTTGGTTTAACAGTTCTCACCATGATATATGCAGTAGGTCATATCTCTGGTGGGCATTTTAATCCTGCTGTATCTTTTGGACTCTGGAGCGCTGGTAAATTTGAAACAAAAGAGTTATTCCCATACATAGTAGCACAAGTTATTGGTGGTACTCTTGGTGCACTTGTACTTTACTTCATCGCAACAGGTCAAGCAGGTTTTGAAGTTGGTGGCTTTGCAACTAATGGATTTGGAGAACTTTCACCTGGAAAATACAATTTAATTTCTGTCATCATTACTGAAGTGGTATTTACATTTATGTTTCTTTTCATCATTTTAGGAGCTACATCTTCAAAAGCACCTGCCGGTTTCGCCGGTATTGCAATTGGTTTAGGTTTAACACTTATCCACTTAGTAACTATACCTGTATCTAACACATCAGTGAACCCTGCAAGAAGTACAGCTGTGGCATTCTTCGCAGATACAGCAGCACTTTCTCAACTATGGGTCTTCTGGGTAGCACCAATAGCAGGAGCTATTTTAGCAGGTCTTGTGTGGAAATTTTTCGCATCTGAAGAGTAAGATCTTCAATCTAAATCCATATCAAGTAAGGTGTTTGTCTCCCGACAACACCTTACAAATACAATTGGACATAAAAAATTAAGACATTTTATTAAATTGCAGACTTTTTATTGGTGTTGTGAGGCACAACACCCTACAAAACAACGCATGGAAAACCCACGCTACATTTAAAACTTCTTCCAAAAACTCTTTGAAAACATTAAGACTACAGTATAAAATTCCAATCTTCCTATTATCATTGCAAAAGAGAGTACTGACTTATCTAAGTCTGAAAAAAATGCATAATTTTGAACAGGTCCAGTTAAAGAAAAACCTGGTCCTATGTTTCCTATGGTTGCCAGAGCAGTAGATACTGAAGTCATAGCATCGTATCCTCTTCCAAATAGATAAAGAGCTATAAGTATGTTAAACATCCCAAATAAAAATATGAACCCTGTAGTAGCAGATATAACTTTTGGAGAAACTTTTTTATTGTCTATAAATACATTTACAACTACATTTGGATTTAAAATACGCTTGTACTCTGCAATTGTAGTTCTAAATAGAACTAGATATCGTATAACCTTTACTCCACCAGCTGTTGACCCAGCATTACCACCTATGAGCATGGCTAAAAATATAACGGCAATTGCAATATGCCCCCATCTTTCATAATCTAAAGTAACAAAACCTGTCGTAGTTAATACAGATGCAACAGAGAAAGAGGCATGCGCTATAGAATGAAAAACTTCTTCTTTATCTACATAAATAATAACAAATGTCAAAATAGTAGAAAGTATAATAAAAATAAAAAGATACCAACGAACTTCCAAACGCTTATACCCTTGTAAACTGCGTGAAGAGAAGAGTTGTAAATGTGCCAAAAAGTTTATACCAGATATGATCATGAAAAAAGTCGTAATCCAAACTATAGCATTTGAATCATAATAGCCTAAAGATGCATTTTTAGTTGAAAAACCACCTGTTGAGATAGTAGACATTGCATGATTAATAGCATCAAACATACTCATGCCTGCAATTTTTAAAGCATAAGCATCTACAAATGTAAACAATATATATATACCCCACAATAACAAGGCTGTATCTTTTACCTTTGGAGTTATTTTTTCCATCTGTATGCCTGTAGACTCTGCTTTAAACAGAGTCATCGAACCTGATGGATTTATGAGGGAAAAGAGTCCAACACCCAAAACAATAATACCCATACCACCAAGCCAGTGAGTTAAACTTCTCAAAAATAAAATGGATTTTGGCAAGGCTTCAATATTTGTAAAAATTGTAGCTCCAGTTGTTGTAAAACCACTTATAGATTCAAAAAAGGCATCATAAGGAGAGGCATTGGTATACAAAAGAAAAGGAATTGCTCCTGCAATACCTATAAGTATCCATATGAGGTTAACAGAGAAGATACCATCTCTTATCCTCAAGTTCATTTCATGATCTTTCAATATTATATAAATAAATATATTTATACAAAAAAGTGCAAGATTAAAAAGTGCAAATGCACTCATGTTTTCACCATAAAAGAGTCCAACAGAAATGGGTAGCAGTAAAAATAGGCTAAGTGCCACACCTATAGTTGAAATAAATTTTAATATATTTTTTAAAGAGTATATATCCACTTTGCAATCTCTTCTTCTTTTTGAATTGTTCCAGACAGAACAACTATGTCTGAAACTTTTAGTACAGGTATTTCACCAACACTATATATCTTCTCATCTCTTACTAAAAAGAGTGTTGTATTTTCTATGTAACACTCTTTTAAATCTTTTCCTATTAGTTTAGAATTATCATCTATTTTACGCAGGAACAGAACTGCATTACCACCACAAAAATGTCTTTCTAATACAACTTCATTAGAGGCAATTTTTTCCAAAATATCATAATATGCACCTGCTTTTGCTCCACGTACAACTACTATTCCTAGCTTATGCATAAGATTATAATATGTTTTATCGTTATTTATAGCAATAACCTGCTTTATTCCATATTCTCGTGATTCAATACATTTTACAATATTTTTTTCATCATCTCTTCCTGCAGCTATTACAATATCTGCATTTTTAAGGCCTTCAGAATCAAAAAGACTATGATGGTCATCATATATCGCATTAATAACGGTAACATTATCTTGTAAAATATCTGATGCCTTTTCACATAAATCTATATTTTTATCTATCATTTTAATTTCAATATTTTTCAATACTAACTCTTTTGCAATTTTAATTGCTAAAGGGTTTGCACCAAAAATTGCAACTTTTTTAACAACTGAAGGCAATTCATTATCTAATTTACTAGATATCTCTTTAATTTTTTTTGAATTACCAAATAGATAAATAAGGTCATCTGTTTTAATATCATCTGATATTTTAGGTATGAAATATTTTTTATCTCTTTCAATTCCAAGCACAAAAACATCATCACCATTTAAATCTTCAACAGTATATGTCTCTTCATCTTTAAATCCAGCATGCACAGATATCAATTTATGATTTACAATATCGAAAGACTTTACATTATTTGCTTTAGGAAAGTCAAATAGAGATGCTACTTTAAGTGCAGTTAACGTATCTGGAAATATTGCGTCAGTAACACCCAATTTATTTAAGATCGTACTATCTTCAAAATAATCATCTTTAAGTCTAATAATTTTTTTATCGATATTGATATTTTCATCTACAATAAGAGTAGAAAGAATATTTGCTTCATCAGAATCTGTAACAGCAATAAAGAGGTCCATTGACTCTACATCTAACTTTTGAAATGTTTTAGGATCTTTAATATTGCCAGTGATCGTCATAACATCCATATTGTTATCGAGTCTATTTATGGTTTGTGGTTCTTTATCTACTACCACAACATTGTGTCTTAAAGAAAGTGTCTGAGCTAAACTGTAACCAACAGTTCCTGCCCCAGCTATAATTATATTCATACTATTTTGACTCCATATTTTTAAAAACAAATAAACAAAGCACTAATTTTAACATATTATTGATACTTTATAGCTATAACCAACTATTAACCACAGTTCAGATAGAATATCAACTTAAATATTAACATGAGAAACATGTATTGGAGCATAAAATGGATAAAGCAAAATATATTTGGATGGATGGAAAATTCACCCCTTGGGATGAAGCACAAGTACATGTACTTACACATACACTTCATTATGGAAATGGTGCTATTGAGGGTACTAAAGCTTACAAAACTGTTGATGGAAGATGTGCTATATTTAAATTGAAAGAACATACACAAAGACTTTTAAACTCTTCAAAAATGACTCTTATGAATGTACCATATACACTTGACGAACTAAATGATGCACAAATAAAATTACTTCAAGAAAATGAGCTTTTTGATGGTGCTTACATTAGACCTCTTGTCTATCTTGGTTATGGAGTTATGGGTCTTTACCATAAAGATTGTCCTGTTCAAGTTTCTATTTCTGCATGGAAATGGGGAGCTTATTTAGGAGATGAAGGTTTAAAAAATGGTATTAGATTAAAAATATCTTCAATGACAAGAACTCCAAATACATCAAGCATGGGAAAAGCAAAAGCAGTAGCAAACTATTTAAACTCTCAAATGGCAAAATTTGAAGCAGTAGAAGCAGGTTATGATGAAGCTCTTCTTAGAGATGACCAAGGCTACATAGCTGAAGCATCTGGCGCATGTTTCTTTATGGTAAGAGATGGTAAACTTATCTCTCCTCCATCTGACAATACTTTAGAGTCTATTACTCAACAAACAGTTATTGACTTAGCTAACGACATGGGAATTGAAGTTGTAAGAAGACGTATTAGTCGTGAAGAGATATATATTGCAGATGAAGCTTTCTTAACAGGTACAGCAGCAGAAGTAACTCCTATTAGAGAAGTAGATGCACGCATAATTGGGTGTGGTTCACGTGGAGAGATAACAGAAAAATTACAGACAGCATATTTTGATGTAGTTGCAGGTAAAAACCCTGATTACATTCAACACTTAACATACATAAATTAATAAAATTGGTCAAGTATATATCTTGACCATCACAACTAAAGGAACACCGTGCCAGCAGACATGAACGACTATTTTAAGAAGAAAAGAACTAGTAACAATTCAAATAACAATAGTAACAATAACAGTAACAACAATATGAATGGAGGGGGAAACAACTTTGAAAATCCCCTTGGAAATATGGGAAAAGGTGCACCTTGGATTATAATTATAGCTATTATAGCTTTTGCAGTTTTTGCACTTAGACCATTTACAATCATTAACTCAGGTGAAGTAGGAATAAAAGTAAACACTGGTAAGTTTGAACCAGAACCTTTAAGTGCAGGTTTACACTTTTTCATACCTGTTATACAAAAAATCATACCTGTAAACACTCGTATACGTCTTATTACATATTCAGATATGGCTTCAAGTTCAATTGGTGATTCATACAGAGGATTTGAGGGTGGACTTCGTAGAAACCCTGCTATATCTGTACTAGACAGAAGAGGTTTAACAGTTAAAATTGATATTGCAGTACAATACAGACTTAAAGCTGAAACTGCTCCTGCAACTATTGAGAAATGGGGTTCAAGCTGGGAAGAAAAAATTATTAACTCTAAAGTAAGAGAAGTTGTACGTGATGTTGTTGGTCAATATACAGCAGAACAACTTCCAGAGATGAGAAATGAAATTGCAGCAGCAATTGAAACAAAAGTTAAAGATAGCGTTGATGATCTTCCAAATCAACCTGTTATATTGACATCTGTTGAGCTTAGAACAATTAACCTTCCAACTAAGATTAAAGATCAAATTGAAAGAGTTCAAATAGCAAAACAAGAAGTAACAATTGCAGAGCAAGAGAAAGAAAAAGCTAAACAATCAGCTCAAAAAGCTGCCGAAATAGCAAAAGGTGAAGCTGAAAAGAATCGTATTGAAGCTCAAGGTGAAGCGGACAAAATTCGTATTGAAGCAGAAGAGCAAGCAAAAGCAAACACATTGATTTCAAGCTCACTTACACCAGAACTTTTACAACTTGAGCAAATTAAGACTCAAGGTAAATTTAACGAAGCACTTAAAGTTAACAAAGATGCAAAAATCTTCTTAACACCTGGTGGCGCTGTACCTAATATTTGGGTAGATACAAAAAGTAAAACACAAACAACAAGCGTACAACAATAAAACCGTAGGGTGCGTTTCCAAACGCACCTTTGAACAATATTGAATCTTTGGTGCGTTGAGAAACGCACCCCTACATTTTGGAGAAACACTCATGACCATCGACTGGAACAAAAACCCCCTCATACCTGCCATTGCTCAAGATGCTGAAACCAATGAAGTACTTATGCTTGCATATATGAATGAAGAAGCGTACAACCTCACACTTGAGACAGGCTACGCACACTACTTTTCTAGAAGCAAACAGAGAATCTGGAAAAAAGGTGAAAGTTCAAACCATACTCAAGAGGTAAAAGATATGCTTCTTGACTGCGATGCAGATACAATCATATTAAAAATAAAACAGAACGGTGTTGCCTGTCACACAGGACGCAAAAGTTGTTTCTTCACCTCTATAACAGAAGATAAAGTTGTATTGGATAAAGAGGTAGATACAGATTCAATATATAGTGTTGTAGATACTCTTTACCATACTATTTTGGAACGTAAAAATGCCTCTGCTGAACAGAAGTCATGGACAAAAAAATTACTTGATGACAAAGAACTTATGTTAAGTAAAATACGTGAAGAGGCAGATGAAGTTTGTGTAGCTATAAATGAAGAGAGTGATGAACAAGTTATTTATGAAAGCGCTGATCTTCTTTACCATACATTAGTAGGTTTAGGACATAGAGAAATTTCTCCAGATAGAGTTAAACAAGAATTAGCAAGAAGATTTGGAATGTCTGGTATCACAGAAAAAGAGTCAAGAAAGAAATAAAAACATATAGTGCGTTGAGAAACGCACCATATTCACAACTCGATTGAATTATTTAGAATTACACCCTGGGCTATCCATATTTCCACCAGCAAAATAGTTACCATCAAAACTAACTAAAGAGTAATTTCTATCTCTTCCCAAAGCATCTTTTAGCCCTTCAACAGATAAAAAACCTAATGAAGCAGCACCCATATTTTTAGATATCTCTTCAGGTGTATACTTCGAAGAGACTAATTCTGCTTCAGTTGGTGTATCTATACCATAACGGCATGGATACTTAATTTCAGGAGCAGCAATACGCATATGAACCTCTGTTGCACCTAGATTTAACAACATTCTTACAATTTGTTTAGAAGTAGTTCCTCTAACTAAAGAGTCATCAATAATAGCAACTCTTTTACCCTCAATAAGATGTTTAATAGGAGAAAGTTTCATTTTAACTTTTAAGTTACGTATCTCTTGTGTTGGTTCGATAAATGTACGACCTACGTAGTGATTACGAACAATACCCATTTCAAAAGGTACACCAAGTTCATCTGCATAACCTTTTGCAGCAGCAACTCCTGAGTCTGGAACAGGAAGAACAATATCTACATCAGCAGGCTCTTCTTGAGCTAATTTATGTCCCATTTTAAGTCTTGTCTTGTAAACATTTTTACCATCAATAATAGAATCAGGTCTAGCAAAATAGATATATTCAAAAGCACAAGGATGAAAATCTGGCTCAAAAATCATCTCTGAAAAAGGCTCTTTACCCTCTTCAAAAGTAATCATCTCTCCAGGTTTTACATCACGAATAAATTCAGCTCCAATAAGATCAAATGCACATGTTTCAGATGCAACAATCCAACCACCATCTTTTATTTTACCAAGACTAAGTGGTCTTATACCAAAACGATCACGGATGACAAACATTTTAGATCTACTCTGAATTGCAAGACAATATGCGCCTTCAATTTGAGTTACCATATCTTTAATTCTATCAGATAGAGAATCTTTGTTAGATTTTGCTATAAGATGTATTATATTTTCTGTATCCATATCAGTTTGAAATATAGCACCATTATCGATTAGTTTATTTCTTACTTCATATTTATTTATAAGATTTCCATTATGTACCACAGAAATCTCACCTAATTTATATTTTGCAAATACAGGTTGAGAGTCACCTGTAGACTCTGAACCTGCTGTAGAGTAACGATTGTGCCCAACTGCACAAGTACCAGATAGATTATTTAGAGTTTCTTGAGAAAAAACATCTGATACCATACCACGCTTTTTATATATAGAGATTTTATTCCCATTAGATACAGATATACCTGTTGCTTCCTGTCCACGGTGCTGCATAGAAAAAAGTGAATAATAAGCTACTGTGGAAGCTTTTTGTGCATCAAATACACCTACAATTGCACACATACTATATACCTAAACAGTCATTGATAGAGTATAAACCATTTTTTTGATTTACAATCCATGTAGCAGCACGTATTGCTCCTCTTGAGAATGTCTCTCTAGAAGTTGCTGTATGGTTAAGTTCTATATACTCACCATCATTATAAAAACCAACTGTATGTCTACCAACAATATCACCGCCACGAAGTGCCATAACAGCAATTTCATCTTTGGTTCTTGCACCTATTTGTCCATTTCTACCAGATACACGAACTGCATCTATGTCCAATCCACGACCTTTTGCTGCAAACTCAGCTAATGTCAGTGCTGTGCCACTAGGAGCATCTACTTTATGTCTATGATGCTGCTCTACAATTTCAATATCGAAATCTGTTAACGTTGCTGAAACTTGCTCAACAAGTTGTTTTAAAAGAGCTATTCCTGCTGACATATTTGAAGAATAAAGAACTGGCATCTCATTTGATGCTTCAGTTAAAAGGTTTTGCTGATGTTCAGTAAAACCTGTTGTAGCAATGACAAGTGGTGTTGGATTTTTTAATGCTTCTTCACAAAGCTCTTGAGTTGCAACTGGTGCAGAAAAATCTATGATTACGTCACATGCTTCAAGCATAGCTTTCATAGAATTTGTAACTAAAACTTTCTCTGGCACAGATACTTTCAATTCATCAAATACATGTAATGCACTAAGAATTAAAACTTCACTTTCTAAAACATTTTTTATTAAATGTTCACCCATTCTTCCTGTACTACCAACAATTCCCACTTTTACCATCTTAATTCCCCACTTTTACTTTTTTACTGTTGTTCTTGAATATACGAAATAACCTGTAGCGCTGCTATTGAACCATCACCTGCTGCTGATACAACTTGTTTTGGAGCTTCAATACGCATATCTCCTGCTGCAAACAATCCAGGTACAGATGTTTTCATGCTAAGGTCTACAATTACTTGACCCCATTCATTTACATCACAAATAAACTCACCATTTTCATCTTTTAGAACAGAGTTATTTACATTGTGCCCAACAAATACAAATAGTCCTGTATTGTCCATATGTGTTGTTGTACCATCATTATTTAAAATATCAACACCTGTTAAACCCATAGCGTCACCAACTGCTTCAGCAATAACTGAATTTGTTATGAGGTGGATATTCTCTTTTCTTCTAACTCTATCCATTGTTGGTGGTGCTGCTCTAAACTCATCTCTTCTGTGTACAACATATACATCTGAAGCTATGTTTGAAAGGTAGTATGCCTCTTCAAGTGCTGTATCTCCACCACCTAAAACAGTTACAGGTTTATTTTTATAGAAGAAACCATCACATGTAGCACAGTTGCTTATACCTTTTCCGTAAAATTCATCTTCACCTTTAAATCCTGCTCTTTTAGGAGTAGAACCTGTACAAACAACAACTGTCATTGCTTCTACACTAGTTCCACCTTCAAGTGTTACAGTAAAGTGATCTCCTGTTTTTTCAACACGTTCAACTTTTTTCATCTCATGTTTAAGACCAAAGTTAAAACACTGTTTTTGCCAAGTATCCATAAAATCCATACCTGTTTTATCGTGTTCAAAAAAACCTGGGTAGTTTTCTATTTCAGAACTTTGAGTAATCTGCCCACCAGGCATTCCCATTTCAAACATAGTAACATTTTTTAATCCTCCACGAGTTGCGTAAAGGCCTGCTGTTAAACCCGCTGGTCCACCACCTATAATTGCACAATCTAACATTTAAAATCCTTATAATAATTAAATTTTTAAACAAATAGTTGAAGTATTTTAACAACAATTATTTGATTAAGAATTTGTAAAAGAGGTATCTTACTTGGAGGAGAGGTGAAAAGAAACTCTTTTCACCCATTTTAACTTACAATAATGAATTAATTTTTTCTGCAAACTGGTCTTTAGAAGCTGCACCAACCATTTGGTCTACTACTTCACCATCTTTGAAGAAAAGAATTGCTGGGATTGATCTAATTCCATATTTAACTGCAAGATCTTGCTCTTCATCTGTATTACATTTTGCAATTGTTGCTTTACCGTCAAAATCTTCTGCTAATTCTTCTATTACTGGAGCAATCATTCTACAAGGTCCACACCATGGAGCCCAAAAGTCTACCATTGTTACGCCTTCTTTTACTGTTGCTTCAAAGTTGTCATTTTTTACTTCTACATATTTTGCCATATTTAAGTCCTTTAAAATTTTATTTAAATAATTATACAATAATTACGTTAATGGTAGATTGATTATTTTTAATTTAAAAGATATAAGACTAAATATATCCTATTACACTGTTATATTCTCTAAGAACTCGATTTCATCACCTCTTATAATTAACGCATCAACACAAAAAACTGAGTCAAGTTGTTTACTTTTCATGTAATATTGTGCTGAATTTATGACTTTTCTAAGTTTGGATGCTGTTAAATTATAGACGGGGTCAAAATCTTCTTTTCCTGCTTTAACTTCAACAAAATGAAGAACATTATCTTTCATAGCAATAATGTCTATCTCTCCCAGTTTACGAGCAAAATAATTTCTCTCTATTATGACATACTCTTCTTGTTCCAAAAACAGTGTTGCAAGATCTTCACTTGCATCACCATAGATTTTAGGAAGTTCACGCATTATGAGCAGGCGATCTCATCGCCAACAGGAATGACATCTACTTTCACTGACTTAAATCGTGCTGTCCAAATCAATTCATCTGCTTCATCACCAAATAGAGCATTTATTCTTGATTTTGCGTGGTGGAAAGTACAAAACAGTGTCTTTTCCTTCACCTTATTTGTATATTTTACCTTTAATGCTTCACTCTCTCCATATGCTGATTTTAGTATTACTCTATCACCTAACTTATCTTCATCTTCCAATGGTGCCAAAAGCATATCTTGCTCATGTTTTTTAAGTAAAGAAGGTGTTTTTTTTGTTTGTGCAGCATTGTTATAGTGTGCCAATGTTCTTCCTGTTGTGAGATAGTACCCCTCTAATTTATCATCAAAAAGATTTTTATCAAGTATCTGCTGTACCATCCCTCTAGGTTCATACTGCTTGTAAACATACTTTCCAAGACCATCATCTGTACGGAAATCCAATAGATGAAGTACAGGTGTATCTTCTAAATAAATTGGCCACTGCATACCACGTTTTCTATGTCTTTTAAGTCTAAAGTAATTTGCTCCTGAAAAACGTACAGGAGCTACTTCCCGTACTTCATTCCAAACATCTTCAGATGTTTTAAAGTTAAAATTATCACCATCACCAAGTTTTTCTGCCATTTGGGTAAGTACTTCCCAATCATCAGGAAGATCTGTCTCTACAAGTGGTTGAGAGAGGTGTAATCTTCTCATAGCATTTACATAAACTCCTGTCTTTTCATAAGCAGACTTCACACCTATTACAATGTCAGCTTTTTTGGTAATATCTGTCATAAACAACTCTTGAACCATACAAAATTCCAACTCATCCATAGCTCTATCTATCTTATTTATATTTGGGTGAATATGTGTGATATCTTCACCCATATTCAGTAGCGCTTTTATACGACCATCGAGCATACCATCAATAAGTTGTGGAGTCATCAAACCTATGACTTTTGGTTGAGTATAGTCTGGAGCAAAGTAAGGCAAACAACCCATGTCACAAGCACCTTGTACATTGTTTTGCCCACGTAGAGGCATTAGACCAACACCTGATTTTCCTACATTTCCAGTCATAAGTGCCAAGTGAGTAATTGCCATAACAGCATGGGAACCATCTAAATGCTGAGTAATTCCAAGACCCCAGAAAATCATAGATTTTTTAACTGCATATTCTCTGGCAATATTTGGAATCATTTTTGCCAAGTACTCATAACCTTCTATATTTTTAAAGAAATCAGGATTGGCATAAGGGTCATTTAAAATTTTCTCTTTAAACTCATCAAAACCTTTTGTACGATTATCAATAAAACTTTTATCATACAACTCTTCATCCATAATGACATAAGCCATCATATTTAAAACAAGTAAATTAGACTCGAAAGGTATAACACAATTGTGTTTCGCAAGTTTTGCAAGTTTTGTTTCACGTACATCTATAACTGCCAAGTTATTGTGTTGCTTGGCAACAGCCACAATACGGTTGGAGATGATTGGGTGTGCTTCCATAGTGTTTGAGCCAATTACTATCATAAATTCTGTTTCATAAATATCATTATAAGGGTTAGTTGCTGCACCCTCACCCATAGTTGCTCTCATACCTTTTAAACTAGGAGAGTGACATACTCTAGCACAGTTATCTACATGAGGGGAGTCCATAGTTTCACGACAAAATTTTTGAAAAGAGTAAGCAGATTCACATGATGTTCTAGCACCTCCAATGGCACAAAAAGAGTCTCCACCATACTTCTTTTTAATCTCATCGAGCTTCATGGCGGCAATAGTTGTTGCTGTGTCCACATCACATGTCATGAAATCATCATCAAAACAGCTCAGTTTCCCAGAAAACTCTTCTAATATATGTGGATTTTTATCTAAAAATGTTTTACGAATACGAGGTTCTCGAATACGATCTTGAGAATCAACAAAATCGTAACCATATTTACCCTTTATACAAAGGTTTCCTTCTGAAACTACACCATCTTTTTGTGCATAAATTTTAACGATTTTATTGTTTTCAACTACTCCAGTAATGTCACAACCTACACCACAATAAGTACATACACTTTCTATCTCTTTACGATCATCATCATATTTTTTTGTCATTTTTACCCTTCTTTATCAAATAAGACTAAATTTATCTTATTTGCTCTTAAAATAAAGTTTTTTTAAGACTTCATAGCTACTATGAGGATAAATTATACCTAAAGGAACTAGAATGTTTACAATAAATGTAGATAAAGAGTGTGGTTGTTTCAAAAGGAGCATGTATGAGAACAATCAAATGTTTCATGACAAAGATACAGCCCTTATAGAAGCAACAACAATGTTAAGAACAATGAATGAGGATTTTTGTAACAAACATGAATTTTCACTATCTGAAAATGGAGAGACATTTCAAGTTATAATGTCTGCAAAATCACAAGATCAATCTATATCGTCAGGTGGTGGTGGTTGATGTGGTGGTGGACACTGTAGTTAATAAAACTACAAAATCCACATAGCGTTCAGGTTGAACGAAACAAACCTTATTTAAAGTTCCCAAATACAAGTGGGGCTTTAAGATCCAAAGTCTTAACTTCAGACATAACTGCCTGAAGATCATCTATCTTCTTACCAGAAACACGAACTTCTTCACCTTGAATAGAAGGTGTAACTTTTATTTTCATAGCTTTAATTGCTTTTACTATCTGCTTGGCTTCATCTTTATCTATGGTATCAACAATACGGTAAATAACTTTTGTATTTCCACCACTTATACCTTCAGTTTTAACCTCTTCAAGAGCTTTACCTGCAATACCACGCTTTATTAGTTTAGATATAAGTATATCTTTGAGAGCATCAATTTTAGAATCAGAAGAAGAACTTAAAGATAAAGTTTTAGCCGATTCATTTAAATTGAACTCAGCTGTTAAACCTTTAAAGTCAAAACGAGTAGCAACCTCTTTTTCTGCCATTATAAGAGCATTTTTAAGCTCCATCATGTCTAACTTTGCAGTTATATCAAAATAGTGATCTTTTGCCATTATCTCTCCTTACTTTTCTATTCTCATCATTGCAATATCACCTTTTACTACATTAAGTTTCTCAAGTGCTTTAATTGCTTCTTGCATTTTGCTCTCTTTACATGTGTGTGTTGTAAATAGGATTTTTGCAATATCTTCATTTTGAGTTGGCTTTTGTAACATTGAATCTATAGATATTCCAAATTCACCAAGAACAGATGTTATTGTAGCCAATGCTCCACTTTTATCATCTACTACTAGTCTTATGTAGTATTGTGTCTGAATGTTGTCTTGAGATAAGAGTTTAAATCCAGACTCCAAACCTTTTTTATATCCAAGCATAGGACCATGATTTCCACGTACTATATCTACAATATCGGAAATAACAGCAGAAGCAGTTGCATCTCCACCAGCTCCAGCTCCATAATACATAGTTTCACCAACATAATCACCAACAACAGTAACAGCATTCATAACACCATCAACTTTTGCTATCATACTCTCTTGAGGTATCATAGTTGCGTGAACTCTAAGCTCAATACCTTCATTTACTTTTTTTGCAATTCCAAGAAGTTTAATTTCATAACCAAACTCTTTTGCAAAAGCTACATCTGTTTGAGTAATATTTTCTATACCTTCAATGAGTATATCTTCAGGTTTTGCATCAATTCCGTAAGCTATACTTGCTAAAATAAGAAGCTTATGAGAGGCATCAAAACCTCCAACATCAAAAGTAGGATCAGCTTCTGCATAGCCTAACTCTTGAGCTTCTTTAAGTATCTCATCGTATTGTGCACCTTCATTTATCATCTTTGTAAGCATGTAGTTACAAGTACCGTTCATGATACCTTTTATAGATGTTATATGGTTAGCAGTCAATCCATTACGTAAAGCACCAATTATAGGTATACCTCCCGCTGTACTCGCTTCATACATTAAAGGTAAATCTCCTGCAATCTCTTGTAGATCGTAGCGATGATAAGCAAGAAGCGCTTTATTTGCAGTCACAACAGCTTTACCATTCTCAAGAGCTCTCTTTACTAAAGTATATGGCTCATCTACACCACCCATAAGTTCAACAACAATATCTATTTCAGGGTCATCTATAATGTCAGAAGGGTTGTCACTCAAAGAGATAGATACACCTCTGTCTTTAGATAGATTTTTTACAACACCTGTTTTAACAACAATTTTTTTACCAGCTCTTGCTTCAATAATGTCCGCATTGGCTTCAAGTATGTTTGCTACACTTGCCCCTACTGTTCCAACACCCAATATACCAATTTTAACCATTATTCTTCACCTCTTCCATCTTCTTTTTCTCTTCAAGACTTTTAATAAACTTCTTAATATTCTTTGCAGCTTGACGTATACGTTTTTCATTTTCAATAAGTGCTATACGAACATATTGATTTCCATACTTACCAAAACCGATTCCTGGGCTCACTGCTACACCTGCTTCAAGAAGAAGTTGTTTAGAAAACTCAAGCGATCCCATATCTCTTGCTATTTCAGGTATTTTACCCCAAATAAACATTGAAGCATTTGGTTTAGCCAAAGGCCAACCAGCATTTGTAAAAGCTTCTATCATTACATTTCGTCTTTTTTCATAACGAGGAATTATTTCATCTTCAGGTATATTCCCATGATCATCAAGAGCTACAGTTGCAGCAACTTGTACAGGTGTAAACATACCATAATCGAGCCATGACTTAATACTTTGTAGGGCACCAATTAACTTCTTGTTACCAACAATAAATCCAACTCTCCAACCTGCCATATTGTATGATTTTGAGAGTGTATAAGCTTCAACCGCTACATCTTTTGCACCATCAACTTCCATAATAGATGGTGTTTTATAACCATCAAAAGTAATATCTGCATAAGCAATATCTGAAATAATATAAAATCGTTTCTCTTTCGCAAGAGCGACAAGTTTCTCATAAAAATCAAGTGTTACAGTTGCAGTACTTGGATTATGAGGAAAATTTACTACTACAAATTTTGCCTGAGGCATATTGTTATCAAGTGCCTCTACCAAATCTTCAAGAAATCTGTTTTCATCTACTTCAAATGTATCTTCATCAAAAACAAGTTTCATTTTTTCAACAGAACCACCTGCCAAAATAAATGCCTGTGAATGTATAGGATATGTAGGATCAGGAATAATAGCAACATCACCTGGGTTAGTAATAGCTTGAACCAAATGTACATAACCCTCTTTACTTCCCATTGTAGCTACGACTTCAGTATCTGGATCTAAATCTACATTATATTTACGTTTATACCAACTGCTCATTGCCAAACGTAATTTATAAATCCCCTTACTAGCAGAATAACCGTGAGTTTTTGGTTTATTTGCTGTTTCACATAACTTATCTATAATAGGCTGTGGTGTCGGTGCATCTGGATTTCCCATTGAAAAATCTATAATGTCCTTACCTTCTCTTCTCAAGTTCATTTTTAAATCATTTATCTCAGCAAAGAGATATTTTGGTAATCTATTTATTTTCTCAAATTGAATTTCATCAAACATTTATTCTCACTTTTACCTTCTTTATATAATATTCGTTTAGTTGTATCTATCTTCTTCAGTATTTTGCTCAACATCTGAATCGCTTGGTATGATCATTTTGCTTAAAGTATCTTCTGAAAAAGGAAGCATATTACTGAATTTTTCTTTATCAAAATTCATAAAAGAGAACCATAAAGCATACATTATAAGTCCTATTACAATTAGATAGAAGAACTTAGAACGTCCTTTTTTCTTTTCTGCAATAGGAACAGAAAGTGATATACCTTGAACTTCATCATGATTTTCATAATACTTCAATGCACTCTCTTTCAAAGCGGACAAATCTGCATCATACTCTCTTTCAATAATTGATATAAATCCAATTGTTTTTACTCTGCTTATAGATGAAAAATCTTCATCTGCTAAGGCAGATATATTGATCTCTGAAATATTTGTTTTTTTACTTATGACGCTTATTGTATTTGTTTCAAGTATCTCATTTAATTGCATAACTCATCCTATGTATTAAAATTGCTGCTGCCGCAGAAACATTTAGTGAATCAAAATGATTTTTCATCTCAATGGAGACGATATTTTTGATTTTTGATTTTGCTTTTTTTGAAAGACCTTTGCCTTCACTTCCAAGAACAAGAACTCTTTTTTTAGAAAACGTCGTATCTTGTACAGGTTCACCATTCATATCTGCACCATAAGAGGTAAATCCTACCTGATGAAGTTCATTCATAACATCCAAAATATTATGTACAACAACAAAAGGCATATCTAGCAATGCTCCAGAACTTGCACGGGTAATAGCTTCAAAGTTTAACTGTTTAACACCGGTTGCAACAATCGCTTTTGCGCCAAGAGCATAAGCAGATCGAACTATGGCACCTATATTTCCAACATCTGTCAAGGCATCAAGAACAACAATAAAATCATTGTTTTTAACTGTTGAAATATCACTCTGCTCAAAATCAGAAACTTCAAGAAGTAAACCTTGATGGTTTCCATTTTTACTCATAGATTGAGCCCATTTTTCTTCTAAAAATTTAATTTTGTCATGATGCTCATGAAACAGCTGTTGGGGAAGTATCCCTTTTTTAGCCACATATACCGTCTTAATAATTTCTGGGTGCTGCTCTAATGCATATAGGCACACCTGTTTTCCGTAAATAATCATATGAATATTTTATCTAATTTTTACTTGAAAAGCTGTGTTTCAATATTTTTAATAAGCTCTTGTTACTTATTTATGAGTTCGGTATACCACTCTTTAACACTTTTATCGCTAAGTTGGGCTAAAAGTTTAGCCTTTGATTTAGGAGGTAAATCAAGTTTTAACACTTCTGCGAAACTAAGATTTTTTTCAGAAGTTTTTTTAGCAGCGATAACAACTACCCATTCTCCACGAATAGTTATATCTTTAAATATCTCACTTATCTCTTTTACTGTACCTCTATAGTATTTTTGGTACTTTTTACTTATCTCTTTTGCTAGAAACAGTTCTCTGTTTTCATCTTCTTCAAGTATTTCATATATTAATTTTTCCAATCTATGTGGAGATTCATATAAAACAGTGTTGTAGCCATTGTTCATAGCTTCAGATAGTGCAGAAGAACGCTCTTTTCCTTTATGTGGTAAAAAAGCATAAAATAAAAACTTACCCTCTTCAAAACCAGCTGCAGCATATGCTGTAGTAACTGCTGAAGCTCCAGGAAGCACATCGTAAGCAATATTATTTTTTTGACAATATTCAACAAGTAACTGCCCAGGATCTGAAATAACTGGCATGCCGGCATCGGAAACATAGACTATCTCTTTTGTTTCAAATACTGAAGCATACTCTTCAATACGTGATGCTCCATTATGCTCGTTAAAAGAGTAAAAATCTGCTTCAGGATACGTCATATCAAATCGCTCTTCAAGTAATCGTAAAAGCCGTTTGGTATGGCGTGTATCTTCACATAGAAACAGTTCTGCATTTTCAAAAAGTTTTATTGCACGAATAGTAATATCTTGAGGATTTCCAATAGGTGTGGGGATAAATGTTATCATAATTGGGGAGGGAGGAAGAGAGAAATTCTCTCTTCTAAATTAAACTTATGAAAGTTTATATTTGCTTTTAAACTTCTCAACTCTACCAGCAGCATCAAGAATTTTTTCTGAACCTGTAAAGAACGGGTGACATTCATTACAAATATCAACTGACAATTCAGCTTTATTTGTTCTTACTTCAAACTCGTTACCACAAGCACATTTAACTTTACATTCCATATAGTCTGGGTGTATCTCTTTTCTCATATTCTAACCTTTTAGTTTGTTTTATGATAGGTAACTAACCTACTCTAGTCTATAGACTCTTACTTTTTATAAAAAAGTGTTATTGCAACAGTCTTGCTGAGACAATTTAGAACGGTATTCTATCTAAAAATGTTTAAGATTTTATAAAAGACTTTTTATAGCAAAAATATTTTTACCATCTTCATAACTATATGTAAACAACATGCCGTGTTTAGAGACAATTTCATTTACTATATACAATCCCAAACCAAAACCTTTTTTGTTTTGACTATCTTCACCTTTTACAAAAGCCTCTTTGTATCTTTCAAAATCACCTTTTAACTCTTCACCATCACTTATAAAGTATATATCTTTTTTACTGTAGATAATTTCAAGATTTTTCCCATATTTTTGAGCATTATCTATTAGATTTTTAAACACTATACTCATAGATGAAAAATCTACATTCATCATCTCATTTGTTACATTTGTTTTAATATCCTCTTCTAAAAAAAGCATATCTTTTGCTTCATCAATGAGTTCAACAACACGGACATCAACTCTGTCAATATTATAGTTATCTGAAGTAATTTTCTCCATTTTTGCCAACTCTTTAAGCAGAGTTGACAGTTTTGTAAATATGGAATTTAACATTTTTTGTGTCTTTGGCTCTTCTACTATTTCTGCTAATATTTTTCCTTTAGTTACAGGAGTGTTAAGTTCATGAAACAGATTTCGTATAAAAAGTTGTCTTGAATCTGTCATTTTCTTTACCTTCTCTACAGAAGTATAAAAAGCATTTGAAGCTAAAGCTACTTCATCTTTTTTAGAAGACAATTCATACTCTTCCAACTCTCCATTACCATACAGAACTATATCTTTTTGAAGTTTTTTAAGAGGTATTAAACTTTTACGCAACATGACATACATAAACACTAAAAGTATTATGAGTGACAATGCTATAAGTATAGGAACAATAAAACGTTCAATAAATGTACTCTTATTTTTTAAAAGCACATTCATTTTGTTTAAATGAATATAATTATGCCCATCATAGGACAATACTCTGCCTCTTTTTCCTTTATGATGTTTCTTTTGAAGTTTTATTGCAGATATTATTTTATCTTTTTCTGTGCTATTGACTTCACAAAAACCCATCTCATCAATTAAAGAAGTGGGGATTTCTTTATGCAATCTATACTCTTGTATAAGAAGACGAGATTTATACATGGTATCTTGATGCTCTTTTTTCATTAAATGCATAATAATCGAAGCAGAAGAGATAATTGTTGCCAATAGAGCCACAGCAAAAAGTATGTTTAGTTTAAAAAGTATGGAGTGTCTATTCATCTAATCTCCAATATATTTATATCCTACACCACGCACTGAGCGTATGTATTGTGGATTTTTAGTATCATCACCTATTTTATTTCGTATCCGCCCGACAATGACATCTATGCTTCTGTCACTACTCTCCCAACGTATAGCATTTATGCTGTTAACAATAAACTCTCTACTAACAACTTGATGTTTTTTCTCTAAAAAAAGTGTAAATATCTCATATTCGGCCAGTGTAAGATCCAACTCTTTACCATCTTTTAAAATAATCATTTTTATTTTATCGATGACAAAAGTATCTTCTTGTTTAGAGATGCTAAATTGAGAATATCTTTTAATAATTGCCTGTATACGGGCAACAAGTTCTCGAGGCTCATACGGCTTAGATATATAATCATCTGCACCAACGTCAAAAGCAATGACTTTATCACTAACATCAGCTCTAGCCGTAGAGATTATAACTGGCGTGGAGGGGTACTCTTTTTTTATAATTTTGCACAACTCAAGCCCATCCATTTCAGGAAGACCAAGATCTAAAAGAACCAAGTCATACTGTTCAATACTTAGTTTTTCTAGTGCAACAGATGGCAAAGAGACCGAAAACAACTCCATAGAGTACCTACTTAAGTAAGTTTCAAGAAGTTCTGTTATTTCTAAGTCATCTTCTACCATCAAAATTTTTGACATCTTATGCCTTTAACTTTTTTTAGACAATTGTATCAGTTTTTCTCTTTGTTGTGGAGTTAAAATATTAAATACTTTTTCCATCATATTGGCTCTGTTTTCCAATCTTGCTGATCTTGTAGCCTCTCTTTGTTTTTGCATCTCTTCTATTTTTTTATCTCTTTGTGCGATAAAAGCAGCTTTATCAAATTTTTCTGCTGTCATAAACTTACTCATATCTGCTTTCATACTCATTTTTAAATCTTTATGATTTTTTCTCATGCCCATTCTTTTCTCTTTTTGAGACTCTCTAAGATCCATAAGTTTAACTTTTTGCTCAGTAGTCAAGTCTAGTTGTTTCACATAAGATAACATTCCACCATTACCTCTATGCATACCACCATGACCCTTCATATGTTTACCATGTCCATTACCCATACCATTTCCACCACAGTTACCATTCATGCCATAAGCAAAAAGCCCTGTTGTTAGTCCGATTGTTGCTAGTGCTACTACTGTTGTTTTTTTCATATTTGTCATTTTATATCCTTTATTAATTAAATCTGTTTCTCTATATTGAGATGTTGTAATAATAAGGGAATATTGTAAATTTGTTGTCAACGCTTTGTAAACAAATGTAAATGTGAGATGTTTTTTAGAGAAGTGCTAAAAAGTCCTCAGGTGTTAAAACTTTTATTTTTGAAAGTTGTTTAAAATCTTTTGTATTTCTAGTAATCAAAATTTCACAGTTGCTTTGTATTGCAATCGCATACTGCAAAGCATCTTCATAATCATTTATATTATATTTGTTAGCTTTTCTAACACTATTACTATCCATGATTGCCACTGTAAATATATTTGCAATGTCAGCTAAGTACTCTTTTATATCATCAATATGTTTTGCTTTTCTACAAATATAGTAAATGTTATTAATCGTAATAGGTGCAACATACCCATCTAACATATTGTTTTCACACAATTTGTAAATAAGAACAGCATTTTTAGAAAAATTCTCTCTATCTAAAAGAATATCTATAAAGATATTAGTATCGACAAATACTTTCATAGGTATTTCTCTTTCAAGTAATCTTCTCTACTATCTTTATATCCATAGTCTAACTCTTCTTCTGCGACTATTCCTATGTACTTATCGAGTGAAGAAGTACGTTTATCAAGTAAATCTAGATCTATTTTTTGATCTATCTGCTTTTTCATTTTTAAAAATGTTTCATAAGAGATGAGTACTGCCATTGGCTTGTCACGTTTGGAAATGACGACTTCCCCATTGTTCATCCCTACCAAAGATAAAAGGTTAGAAAATTTTGATTTTGCTTCAGCTACATTAACTACCATTATTTATCCTTTATGGTCATAATGACTATATTCTAGTATAAATTTTAAAATTTGTCAAATTATGTAGTTCAAATACATATTAAATCATTTTACAAATGTGAAAGGCTCGTTCCCATGAAAATCGCGGGAACAAGAACTAAAGGGTAGTTCTAATAACGTTATCTGGGTCCCACGTTAAACGTGGGACCCAATATCCATTATCTTAATCTTACTTCTATCACCCACCTAAAAACTTTGCTATAAACTTATAAAAATATAAAGAGGAGGGAAAGAAGTATGTGTAAATCTCATAACAAGAATTACAACTTACTTCTTTTTAATCTAACGCAGTCTTAGTAACGTCTAAGATCACCACCGCAATCTTCATATCTTAGTCCACGAACATAAACAGTTTCACAGCTTGATCTTCTGTTGCGAGCATGATTAACTACTGCTCCAATTGCAACACCTGCTGCAATACCACCGATAACTCTTCTAGCATTCTTTCGTCTATGGTGACGATAGTTTGCTCTACGATGTGCTCTTCTGTGCGCTCTACCTGCACCTCTTCTATGTCCTCTTCTTGCTTCAGCTTGAGTAAACAAAGAGATAGAGATATCACTTGTCGTCAATTTGGCTAGTAGACCTTGTGAAAGATCCATCTTAGTATCAGATACAGATGCCACTTTTGATGATTCTTCACTATTTTCTATATTGATAGAAGGAGAAAATAAGCCAAGCATCATTGTGACTGCAACAAGTTTCACGATAAAAGATTTTCTTGTTTTCATTTTTCATCCTTTGTATCTATGTTAGTTTTAGTTTCTACATTTATTTTTTCTATCTCTTCCAAGGTTAAAACCTTAGCTTTTTTAGCACCTTTTGGAGCCTTAAAATTAAATATCTTCTCATCAAATGTAGGATCAAGATTCCATTTAATAGTAATCATACTTCTGGGTTGACCTTTTTTCATCTTATCTACAAATGCAACTTTTCGGATGAGAGGTTTATCACCTTTTTCTATCCATGCTTGCACATCCCACTCTTTCCCAGGAAAAGCCACATAATAACAAGGAGTTTCATCAACAAGAACAGTTCCTAGGTAATATCCTTTATCTGAAGCATTAATATCTTCAGCCATATCAGAGTACAACAGTTGTGTCAAGGGAATAGGAATACCATATTTATCTATTAAGTCATCAAGTGCATTATCAATATCTGCTGAAACTTTTACCTCTCCATAGTTTTGATTGTCACTGTCAATGATGGAAACTGCACCACCGTTAAAGTATGTATTTTTATTTTCAACATCACCTCTAACATCCATACGAATTTTATCTGGTCTACTAACAGAAACTTTATAGTCATGTTTCAAATAAATCATCATATCGCTACCAAGATCATCTTCATTGACAATTCTTGCTTCAAAACTATATTTTTCAAGTGCTCCAATAGTTGCATATGCTTTTTTAATTAAAGCATTTGCACTAATGCCTGATTCTACATTATCTTTATTACCTGCTTCACTAAGAGAAGCAACAGCTTTATCTGTTTTTTCTTTCTCTTTACTCTCTTGAGAAGCCGAGAGTATCATTGTCGTTGCTAAAAGTAGAGTACCTGTTGCAAGAAAAAGTTTTTTGTAACTATGCATTTTTTATCCTTCTAATATTATTTAGTCTATCATTATGCCCAACCATAAACAAAGACATTTCTATGTTATCGATCTCTTTATCTAGCGGTTTTATGCTAGATAAATACTCTTTTTTATCCATATAACCTCTACTAAAAAGGTCATAGTAACATCTCATTTGTCTTCGCAAGTCCAACAATTTAGAGCTGTCCATTACTCAAGAGCTTTTACAACAGCTGCACCAACTGCCATGCCACCGAGGACTTTAAGTGCTGTATTGTCATTACGTCTATCGTTATATCTTCTGTTATTATGTTTTTTATGACGATTTACTTTTGCATTTCTATTATATCTTGCTTTACGATGTTTCATTTTAGGTCTTGCCTCAGCTTGATTAAGTAAAGATACACTTACACTGTAATCTGTGTTCTCTGCTGTTCCTTTATTTTCTACGTTTATTGTTGGAGCAAAAAGTCCTAAAGCTAGTGCAATTGCTGCAAACTTTAATGTAAATCTCTTTTTCTGTGTCATTTTAAATCCTTTGTATTGTTTAGATGCGGTATTATATGGCAAGTAGGAAATTTAGATAAGACCTTTTTGAAAATTCTTTTTTGGGAAAAAGGGTGGATATGAGTTCAGTTTTCTTATGTAACTATGTAATAAGGAATAGATTTGCAGTTTAATGAATATTTAAAAAAATGCAGAGAGGGTTGCAACATTACTCAAGAGCAGTTAGCACATGACCTTTACGTGCATAACACTGATCTTTTTGAGTCTATTCAGATGGGGACTATTGGTAAGTGGGAAAGAGGTATTGCTAAACCAAAAGTATCTAAGCAGTCTAGTATTATCAATTATTTTCAACTCCGAACAGGTAAATCTTTACCCTTTTTAAATGACTATCCACTTGAAGAGATAGAAAGCCTCATCTGTAAAGCAGGTATGAATAACTTAGTGGGAGAGAATAAAAAATATATTTATGATTTTCCTTCAGAGATGATGAGTTTTGATGACATCACTGTATCTCCAATACATAGTACTGAAGCAATGAATAGTCTAATTTATAACAACATGCATATACATATGAGTACAACTCACCCATATTCACAACTCAGTCGTGAGCAGTTTATGGAGTGGGCTTTACATCCGAGTAATCTTTTTTTATTTTGTGAACATAAAGGTACATCTCTAGGCATCATGTTCGTGCTTAGAGTAAAACCAGAAATTTATAATAAATTAATGAACTTTGAAATGAAAAAAAGTGACATAAGCTCAAATGACTTTGCATCATATGATGAGATGGGTTCTCATATATTACTTTCATTCTTTGCTATGAATACAAAAGCATCCACACTATTATTTATACGATATTATGCACATCTTATTACAAATCAAGACAATATTAAAGATGTTGGAGGTATTGGTCATTTAGAGTCAGGAAAAAAGATTGCTTCAAATATGAATTTAAAGTTTCAAAATAGTTTTATAGCTGATGATGGAACTAAAATAATGTCCTATGGTCACAGCATATCCCATGTACTCTCTTCTGAATATCTATGTAAAATGTTTCTCTCAAAACAAGATTGCCCTGAAGAGTAATTTTAAAAAAGTACCTTTCTCTCGTTCCCATGCTTAGCGTGGGAATGCATTTAAAATATTATTGCAAAATGAGAGTTTCTTTTGTAGGTAAACTTTGAAGTATTCGTTCCCACGAAAATCGTGGGAACGAGAAAGGCTTTGACTTTTAAAGAAGAATTTTAGAAGCAATAGCACAAACAGCAGATTCGCTCTTTAAAACGAGAGGAGTATCAAAACCTATGATATTTTGTTTTTCAAAAAGTGCAACTTCATCTTCATGGAAGCCACCTTCACAACCTACAACTATAGTGTCAAAGTCTGTGTTAGATACGAAGTTGTCTTCTGAGAAGTTTAACATTTTACTTTGAGGGTACTTTTTCAAAAATTCTTCAAGAGTGTCAGCCATTTCAAGTTTCATCATTTGGCTTCTACCTGATTGTTGCGAAGAGTTAAGGAGTATTTTTTCTAAACGTTTAAAGTCTGGTTTAAAACTTTTTTGAGACCTTTTACAGTATATAAAAGTAATTTTTTCTACACCCATTTCATTTAGCGAAGGTAACACTTTTTCTATGTTTTTTGTATCTATGACACACCAACCCAAGTGTAAAGATTTTTTTGCTTTAACATCTAGGTTTTGTCTGCTTTGTAATTCAAGTATGACTGAGCGTTTATCTATGTAGCTTATTTTATATTCATAAAGAAGATCATCTTCTAAATTACGCAGATACAAGATGTCATCTAGCTTATGTCTTCTTACTTTGAAGATATATCTATGCTCATCACCTATTAAGGTCAACTGAGAATGGCCGGCTTCTTTATGAAATAAATATAACATCTCTAACCTATATAGTTATAATACCTTTTGATTTAAGTATCATAAATACTACCATCACTGCTACAAGTAAAATTTGTGCCATATTGATTTTTATAAATCCACTTTTTAATAAAGCGTGTACTTCTGGTTTTTCAATTTGTGCTACTTTAATTAGTTTATATTTTCTAATTTCTATATACATCATAACTACCCAAATAGCTATCATAAGCATAATTGCCATTGAAAAAGGCAATGAACCTAAAACCATTCCTATAATACCTGTAAATGCAATCATTGTTATGATACCTTGAAAAACCATTGTATATATAAAACTAGCTTTTCTAAAACCTAAAGGATTTTTTTCTGTCATCTTTGGTATTAACATTGATAATACCAAAAAACCTAAAAATATTTTTACTATCATGCTGTGTGTTGTCAATATTTGATCTATCACTAAAATTCCTTTATTTTCTTCAAATATGTTAAAAATGGATTATACCCATATTTAGTTATAATCAAAAGGTTCATTAGCAAACAAGTAAAACCAACTATAAACAATCTATAGAAAAGAGATCTTATGGCAATTACAATTACAGAAGCATTAGAGATTATTTACAAAAATACAAAAATGTTAAGCACAGAAGTTCTACCCATAGAGATGATATGGGGACGCATACTCGCATCTGATCAAGTTGCAACATTTGATCTACCTAGATTTGACAACTCTTCAATGGATGGCTACGCTGTAAAGGTTTGCGATGCAGGAAAAACCGTTCATTCCGATAAAGTGACTTATGCCGGAGATAGACCACAAAGTCTGCTGACTCAAGGAAATGCTTTTCGCATTATGACAGGAGCACCTATTCCCAAAGGATGTGAAGCTATTGTACCACTTGAAAAAGTAATAGTTGATGCAGATAAAGTTACACTCCCACAAAACATAGAAAAAAATGATTTTATACGAAAAGCTGGTGAAGACATGAAAACTTCTTCTGTTTATTTGCAAAAAGGGGAGCGTATTAATGCATACGGGATTACCCTTCTTGTAAGTCAAGGTGTTACACATGTTGAAGTTTATAGAAAAATAAAAGTAGCAGTATTTTCTTCTGGTGATGAATTACGTTCACACTATGAAACCATAGAAGATCATCAGCTTTACAACTCCAATACACCTATGTTTATAGCTAGATCTAAAGCTTTAAATTGTGAAGTTACATATCTACCAAGTATTGGAGATACTCTTGAAAAGTTACAACTTGCAATAAAAAGTTCATTAAACGCTGATCTTATCATTACATCGGGAGGAATGCACAATGGAGATAAAGACTTCACCCAAGAGGCATTTAAAAATTCTGGAATGAAAATTGCATTTGACAAAGTAGAGATTAAGCCAGGAAGGCCCATAGCTTATGGATACATTGGAGATACTGCCGTTGTAAATCTTCCAGGTAACCCTTTGGCATCTATGGTTAATTATGAAGTATTTATACGCTCTATCATACATAAAATGTCAGGTGACAGTGCATATTATTTAAATGCAATTAACGCTCGATTGAGTGAAGATTTTAAACCAAAAAGAGGGAAATACACTGTTACTTTGGGAATCTTTGATGGTGAACTGTTTACACCTATAAAAAAACAGATGGCAGGTATGGTTGCCCCCATGGCAAAAGCAAATGCCATGATGATTGTTAAATTAGATTTAGATTTTATGAGAAAAGGAGATAAAATAAAAATTATTCCTATTGCTTGGGAGTTCTTTTCTACCCAAAAGAGAGATTTCTACACCTATTAAACTTCTTTAGGTGTTTTAATCAATTTATTGTTTAATATTTTATCCCACAAATCAATATCACTCCACTCAGATTGTATTTGATCTGAAAAAACAATCTCTTCAATATCAATTACCCCCATGAGTTTACTGTGGGCATCTTCTTTAAAACCTTGTGCATAACCTGTTTCAGTCTCATGTACAATAATACTATGGAGCTTCACATTTTTCTCTCCATTGTTCATCTCACTACATTTTAAAACTCTCTCAATCATTAAAAATATAACTCTTGAAAATTGTTCTGCAGATGGAGAAACAGGAAGCTCTACCCATCTTTTGCTATGTTTTTTCATATCTGAACGGTACTGTGCATCATCTCTGTTCCAAAAGGTGATAGAGTGATCAAAAGCATCAATTAACTCTTTTATGTAAAGTTTGGTAAGCCCAAAATCATAAACCATCTGACCGTTGTCTAAGTAGTTTGATTCCAGCAATACTTCTACTTTATATGAGTGCCCATGTACATTTTGACTACATCTTTGTGTAGAGCAATTGCGAACTATATGTGCATTTTCAAATTTAAAAAGTTTTCTAATTAACATTTTATACTCCTTGCGTGGTATCAAATACTCTAATATGTAATCTATCTGTATATCTAAAATTATGCTTCATACAAAATTCAAAAACAGCTTTATCATTTTTCCATATGGTATCTCGACTCTCACCTACAGGCATACAAAAAACTTCAAGTTTAGGAAGAAGTAATCTAATCTTGTTTATCTCATTTATAGCATTTGTGTTTATTAAATTTTTATCTATTGTAAATTTTAAAAATGTCTCTTTTGAAAACTCTTGAAGATTCAAAATTGCCTGTGGGACAATTCTCTTATGTTCAGGTTCACCAGAGTTTGCTAGTTTTATAGATAGTGCGAATATACAAGATTTGTATGCAGGGTATAGATTGAAATCTACTTCAACTGTACCATTTGTTTCAAATGTAATTTGTACACCTTCAGATATGAGCCAAGAGACAACTTCATAAAAACTTTTATCTTTGTGGTAGAGAAGAGGCTCTCCACCAGTGATGACTACATTTGGCATATAACCTATTTCATGAAAATCTTTTTTTAATTTTTCAATCAATATTTGACTATTATCTACTTTTGTCCAAGATTTTGCATATGAGCTATCTACAGCAAAATATGTATCACAGCCATAACGTATTTTTCCATCTACTTCATATTCGGCAGCAAATCCGGGACAAGATAAGTTACATCCTGCTGTTCTAAGAAAGTATGAAGGAACACCTGCATATTTTCCCTCACCTTGTATAGAAAAAAATTGCTCTGTTAAATAAAACATCAGCCACCTGTTTCATAAAATGCACGAGATGAAACTTCTTGACCCTCTTCAAGTTCACCCTCTATCCAACGGTTCTCTTTTGGTTTATCTTTAAGAACTTTTGCCAATACTTGAGATGCGGCTTCAATATCTCCTGCTTTTACTGCTTTAGATATGCTCAATGCTTCATCAAAATATAGACAAGGAATTAAATTCCCCTCAGCAGTAAGACGTATACGATTACAACTTTCACAGAAATCATGTTTATGTGGATCTATAAGTCCAAACTCATATCCATCGTCAAGTTTATAATTGAATGATGGGCTAGCTCCTTCACGACCTAAAGCTTTAATGGTATGTCTCTCTTTTACTTTTTCTAAAATCTCTTTACCATGCATACCTTCAAGCAGATCAGCAGCATGTTGATTTTCCATGTACTCTATAAAACGTACTTTTATCTTACGATCTTTACAGTAATCCATAATGTCAAGTATTTCATTGTCGTTAACACCTTTAAGCGGTACCATATTTACTTTAACACCAAGACCAACTTCAATAGCTTTATCTATGCCTTTTAAAACTTGCGCGAGTACATCTTTTTGAGCAATTTTATGTGCAACTTCCGGTATGAGTGAATCTAATGAAACATTAATTCTTTTAAGACCTGCATCTTTTAATCTTTGTGCTGTCTGAGGAAGCAAGAAGGCATTTGTTGTTAGTGCTAAATCTATATCTGGCTTGTAATTGTGTATCATCTCTATAAATTTATCTAAATCTTCTCTTAAAAGTGGTTCACCACCAGTAATGCGAATTTTAGTTACACCTTCATCCATTGCAACCTTCATAAAAAGGAAAAGTTCTTCAAAAGAGAGTAAGTTCTCCTTTGGTACCCATGAGAAAGGTTTTTCTGGCATACAGTACTGACATCTAAAATTACAACGTTCAGTAACAGATACTCTCAAATAATCTACGGTTCTTCCGTGTCCATCTATTAACATATAATAATCCATATTTAATTTTTCTTAGGGTATCAGAAAGTAGGTAAAGGGGTGGTAAAATATATAACAATATTTATTTGTTAGCTTAAAAAATATTGCATACCTTCAAAGTTGAAGGTATGCGTAGTGTGGAAAAATATTAGTGGTGATCTTTCCATTTAGCTTTTTTCCAGAAGAATGCCAATATTGAGAAGAATACGAAGAATAAGATAACTTTTGGTCCAAGTTCTTCTCTCGCCTCTTTAGATGGATCTCCTATCTTTTCAAGGTATGTTTTAACTTTTTCATAACCCTCATGAGTTAATCCTACTCTTGGCATTGATGTACCAGGAAGTTGACCTTGTGGATTTTCAACAAATGTTTCTAAGAAGTGTTCGCTTCTTGCTCTAATAATCATAGAAAGATCAGGTGGTAATTTACCCATGTAAGCTTTTACTCTGTCTTGCTCTTCGATTACTTTAATTTTATGAGCTAATTCATCTTTTTTATATTTGAATTTTGGTGTATCGCCTAACTGTGTAGTATGTGCATAACGCATTGCATGACATCTTTCACATGCTTCTTCGAATGCTTCTTTGTTAGTTAATTCACCTGCTTTATTAGCCAATATATATGCAACAACATCAGCAATTTGCTGATCATCAGCCATCATAGCTTTAATAGAACCCATCGGGTGAGTTGCTGTATCAGCATATTTATGGTCAACATTACTTGCCATTGCCGGATCTTTAATAAGTGCTATAAGATAATTTTTATCATATAAAGAACCTGCATGATCAAGCTTTGGAGGGATAACCCCACCCATATTGATTGGCATACCTGTGTGACAGCCAAGACATGTTGCAAAAGCAGTTTCACCTGCTTGTACATTACCTTCTAATTTAGAAATCTTTTCTACATCAGACCAAAAGGCTTTTTTCTTAGCCAAAAGTTCAGGTTTTTTTGAAGCTTCTGCTTCTTGTATATCAGCTTTACCACTATAGACAAATGAATTGCTGTCTACATGTTTATGCATTTGAGAGTGAGCAAATGGCTCAACACCCCAATACAAAAGTAGAGTAAAGGCTGCTACGATTCCAAGTATTTTTAATTCTTTCATTCTCAAGCCCTTATAATTTTTTTTCTTTAGCAGTGATTATTGGCAATGCTATCCATAACACAAAGAATAAAACTGCTGCAAATAATCCGATATTAGCAAATAGTGCATCTGTAGGTGGTAATTTACCCATGAATGTCAATACGATCATGTCTATTAACATTGCCCAGAACCAGTACTTAAATAACCCTCTTTTACTAGCTGGAGCAACATTTGGACTTCTATCTAAGAAAGGAAGTGCCAAGAAAATCACTTGTGCAATACCAAAGGCAATTAAACCAAGGTCTTTAGAGAATGGTCTAAGAATTTCATAACTCCACAAGAAGTACCACTCAGGGTAAATGTGTGCAGGTGTCTTAAGACCATCTGCCGGGTCGAAGTTAACCGGATCCATTGCAAATTCAAAGTGGTAGAATACCAAGTAGAAGAATAAGATAAAGTAGATACCCATTACAAATACATCTTTAGACAAGAATACTGGTGAGAAAGGAATAACTTTAGACTCTTTTATATGTCCAGCTTTATACAGCTCTGCATGCTCAGCATAGTCAAACTCTTCACCCTCTTGGTTGTTAACATGAGGTATTCTAAGTGTACCAAAGTGAAGTACAATTAAACCAATAATTGCTAAAGGAATTAACAATACGTGTAGCATAAAGAATCTTGTTAAGAATGCATCACCAGGAACATAATCACCTCTAATCCACTCAACTAAACCATAAGCTTCAAGTGATCCACCAGAGAATAAGTTAGTAATAACCATACCAGCCCAGTAAGACATTTGACCCCAAGGTAACATATATCCAGAGAAAGCTTCAGCTGAGAATGCAACAAAAAGTCCCATACCAGATAGCCATATAAGCTCTCTACCTTTTTTATATGATCCGTAGTAGATACCCGTGAACATATGAATATAGATAACTAAGAATACAACTGATGCACCTACACCATGAATGTGTCTCCATAGCCAACCGTAACCAACTTCAGACATAATTGTATAGTTAACTGAATCAAATGCTAAATTTGTATCTGGTTTATAATACATAAGCAAGAAGATACCTGAAACTACAAGTATTCCAAATGTAGCAGCAAGAACCATACCCATTGCCCATAAGAAGTTAATATTTTTAGGGATCCAGTATTCAGTATTCATTACTTTTTTCAAAGTATTGACTGCTAAACGTTGATCCATCCATTCATTGAGGTTTTTTGCTTTTTCAAAATGTGCCATATTTTCCTCCTTATACCGTTAGACCAGCGTCTAGCATTTTTTTATACTCAGGTCCACTTTCACCAAGTACTAGCTTTGTTCCATCAATTTTAAAAGGTGGGATTTCAAGTGGGCTTGGCGGTGGTCCAAATATTTGGTGTCCTGAGGCATCAAACTCTCCACCGTGACAAGCACATTTAAACTTGTGCTCATCCCCAATATATGCAGGAATACACCCAAGGTGTGTACATAGACCGATAGAAACATGGAATCTGTCAGAGCCAATTACCACGTCTCTAGGATCTTCCTTCATCTCTGCAGTTTTTTTCAAAACAAAGATAGGTTTACCCCTCCATTTTTCTACATTAAGCACATTTGGTTTCGCTTCACTGAGATCTACAGTTGTAAATCCTGCTGCCTTAACACTTGGCAACGGATCCCACGAACGTTTCATTGCATATAGCGCGCCAATACCACCCAATGCAGTAAAACCGCCTAATGCCATACCCATAAAGTCTCTACGACCTTTTTTATTCGCCATGTTTATTCCTTCCGTTTTTAAAATTTATCATAATTCATTATATTGTATTTAAATTTAATTTAGATTGATTTTAATCAAAATCAATCTTACTTTTATAATTAGATTACTTTATGTAAACGGAAAATATTTATCACTTATTATTATACTACAATGCTGATGTTATTTTTTGGGTATCAAACAATTTAATCTTGTTCTCTTTTTTTATGTAATCTTGTTTTAAATACATTTTTAAAGCTTCAATATCAAACCCATTAACAATGTCTATATTGTGTTTTTCTAAAAGAGATACAGGATAAATTGTCTCATTATCAATGTTTAAATATATAACTTTTGCACCAGAAAGTTTTGCTTCAAAAGCAGTTTGAGAAGAAGATGTAACAATTGTTGAACTTTTTGTTACCAAGTAAACATAATCTTCTGGTTCATGAAGAGTTGTAAAAAGTTTTTCTAAATCATTTTCATATTTTACAAAAAAGTAACTCCCCAATAGTAGTTCCATATCGAATTCTTGAAAAAATGTTTTATTATTTAAAATATTTTTATTGTAGTCGGCATCACCTAGAAAGAAAAGTACACGCTCTTCTTTGATTTTTTGATCAAAGAAAATTTCATCAACAATAAGAGAGTCTACACAGTCATCTGCCAAACAATCACTCTTAAACAATATTTCACCATGAACTGACCTATCACTACTGTCGTGTTCAAAGCGCCAAACATTTTTAAAATCAGCACAATATTTTACAAGTCTTCCATGGTCATCTTCAGGAGAATCAATAATAATACTATTTCCAGCATCGGCTATAGCATCTATATCTTGAACTGTTTCTACAGTTACATACTCTTTAACACCTAAATCTCTAGCTGCTAATCCTGCTCTAAAGTCATTGACTAAAAGTTGAGTCTCTACACCTTGTGATTCCAAAATATTTAATAAAGCAGCACCTCTTCTAACTCTTTCTAATCCTACTTTATGTCCTGAATTTGCATAGTAAAATAACATTATCTTTATTCCTTGTTTTTTTATTTTTTAGATTTTGCTCTTTGAGCCATTTTTATATGTACATGAATTATCTCTAAAGCTGCTGGTGTAACACCAGATATTTGTGACGCTGCAAAGAGTGTTGGAGGAGTTACTGTACTTAATTTATCAACTATTTCATTGCTTAACCCTGAAATATTTTTATATACAAAATTGTCAGGTATTTTGATTTTTAACATATCATCCATTTTAAGTATCTGCTGCTGTTGCTTCTCAATATATCGTGAATATTTTGCTTCAACAAGTATCTGCTCCATTACTTCATCATCATATTTGTCAAACTCTGGCAGTAGTGTTATGAGTTTTTCTCTATTAAAATCTCCACGCCCTATAACATCCATCCAGTATGTTCTGTCATTTATTTTAACAGCACCTATTGATTCTAGTTTAGCTAAAAACTCTTTTGTTGGTGTTACATGGTTTACTCTTAAAAACTCTAAAGCTTCTTCAAGAGCAGCTTTTTTCTTTTCAAAATTTTCTATATATTTATCATCTAAAAGACCAAACTCTTTACCATAAGCAGATAGTCTCATATCTGCATTGTCTTCACGAAGAAGAAGTCTATACTCAGCACGGGATGTAAACATTCTATATGGCTCTTTTGTACCTTTTGTAACCAAATCGTCTATAAGTACACCAATATATGCCTCATCACGTCTAAGTACAAATGGTTCTTTCTCTTGAATACTTAGTGCAGCATTTATTCCTGCCATTAATCCCTGTGCTGCTGCCTCTTCATAACCAGTAGTACCATTTATTTGACCTGCTGTATATAAACCTTTTACTATTTTTGTTTCCAATGTATGCTTTAAGTCTGTTGGTTGTATATAATCATACTCAATAGCATAACCATAACGTACAATTTTAGCATTCTCCATGCCTTCTACTGACTGTATCATTTCAAGCTGTACATCAATTGGCAAAGATGTACTCATACCATTTATATAGTATTCAGTCTCGTCCATTGTTTGTGGTTCAACAAAAATTTGATGTCTTGGTCTATCTCTAAAACGATTTATTTTATCTTCTATACTTGGGCAATAACGAGGACCTACTCCTTCAATTTGACCAGAGAACATAGGTGCTCTGTAAAAGTTACTCTCTATTATTTTATGAGTAGTTTCATTTGTGTAAGTTACATAACAAGGGAGCTGTTTAGGATTAAAAGTGCTTTTGTCAGTTCTAAATGAAAAAGGTGGTGGTGGTGTATCACCTGGTTGTACTTCCATTACTGAAATATCTACAGATGAGGCATCTATTCTTGCACATGTACCTGTTTTTAAACGACCAATAGTAAGACCCAAATCTTTTAAATACTGAGCCAATTCAATAGAAGCAAATTCACCTTGTCTGCCTGCTACCTGCTTTTTATCACCAATGTGTATAAGACCATTTAAAAATGTACCTGCTGTTATGATAACTTTAGAAGCTTTATACTTATTTCCAAGTTGTGTAGTTACCCCTTTTACTTCTGCATCTTCAACAATTAACCCATCAGCAATCTCTTGTTTAACATCTAAATTTTCAGTATTCAATACAACATTACGCATATAGATTCTGTACTTATCCATATCTATTTGTGCTCTAGAACCTCTAACTGCTGGACCTTTTGATGCATTCAATGTTCGAAACTGTATACCTGTGGTATCGGTACATATTCCCATCTCTCCACCTAGAGCATCTACTTCGCGCACTAAGTGACCTTTAGCAAGTCCTCCTATTGCAGGGTTACAAGAAGAAGCACCAATCTGCTCTGCTAATATTGTTATAAGCAATGTTTTTACACCCATACGAGCAGATGCTAAAGAAGCCTCTATACCTGCATGCCCACCACCAATTACTATGACATCATAATTCATTTTTTACCTTTTAACTATCCACGCTACATTTTTTTTGTTATAATATGTGAATTATATCCAAATAAATTGAGGTACTATGTTTACAGGTCTTATTCGTGAAATTGCTACAGTAAAAAGCTATATAAACAATATTTTAACAATAAAAGCAAAACATGTTGCAAAACTTGGTGATTCTATTGCCGTAAACGGTGTCTGTTTAACAGTAATAAAAGTTAATTCAGATGGATTTGATTTGGAATTAGCAGATGAGACACGCTCAATTATAGATGAGAGTAAAATATCTGGACAAGTACACATAGAACCTGCCATGATGATGGGTGACCGCTTTGAGGGTCATATAGTTCAAGGTCATGTAGATTGTGTTGGAACAGTTAAAAGCATAAAATCTGGACAAAATGGTACAGATTTCATAATAGAAGTAGATAAACAGTACATAACACACATCATTCCAAAAGGTTCCATTACCATAGATGGCATATCACTAACTGTAAATGACGTAAATATTGATAACTTTAGGCTAACAATCATTCCACATACCCGAAGAGAGACTCTTATGAAAAATTACAAAGTTGGAACAAAATTAAACATAGAAACAGATCTATTTGCAAGATACATAGACCACATACTAGCACATAGATCTTCTAAAAAGTCTATGTCCTGGAATGATATTGATAATATACAGATGACCTACTAATTTGGTAGGTCGGGGTACCCTCACCCCGACACAAGTCTGCATACAATAATATTTTAAATAATTTAAATATCTGTCGGGGTGGGGACACTCCGACCTACGCGTAATCTTTATCTTTCATACTTTTAGCCGTTGGATTACGCTCTTTTTTCAACTCCATATCTATATATTCAACATTCTCTAACATTTTCGAAGATGCCAATGTAGAGTAACGCATAAGTTCTGCCCTATGTATAAAAATATAAAACCCATTTTCATACAAAGCTAAACGTATAGCAGCAGCAGTTGAGTATGTTGTAAGTATGGCGTCTTCATTTGAAATGGCTCTAATGTTACAGAAGTGTTCTTTTGTCCAAAGAAGAGGATTGTGTGCTGGAGAGAATGCATCTTGGTAGATGATGTCTATTTTTTCTTTTATTTGCGGTATACTTTTTCTAGCATCACCTAGTAGTATTTCAATTTTAAACTGTTCATCTTCATAAAATAAATTTTGAGATATAGCTTCAATAATATGTTTAATATTATCAAACTCTTTAGGAAATATAAAAGTATTTAATGAACGAACTAACTCTTCATCAAACTCTGGAGATACAATTTCTATTTTACTTTTAATATTGTGTTTTTTAACATAATAAATTGTTGCAAAAGTATTGTAACCCAAACCAAAACAGATATCTAAAATTCTTATTTTATCTTTGTTGCCTTTAAGTGCTAAAGATGGTTTTACATGCTTTTCTAAACTCTCATGTAAAGCACCATCTTTAGTTGAGTGGTAAGGTTCATCAAACTCTTTTGAGTAAAGTGTATTTGTTCCATCTTCACAAAGTATAATTTTTTTTTGAGCTCTCAATGTTTCACTATACATTACAAATACCAACGCTCAATAATATATTAAAGTCCAATTTCATCTAACTCTTTAAATGCAAATGCCGATACAATCTCTTCAATAGTCTCTTCTTCTCTAACACAAAGGACCATGATACCTTCATTCATAAGGTCAATATAATTTTCATACTTGTTAATTAAAATGGCAAATTCAACCCATGCCTCTTCAGAATCTTCTCTTTTATCATAAAAATCTACAGATTTTGCTCTGCCATTTTCGAAATTAACCAAAGCCCATTTTTTAGCTTCAAATTGTGAAACTATTTTTGAGTTTATATCATCTGTGCCATCTACTGGAATCCAAATAAACATTTATAAACCTTTTAATATTTTTTTAGAAAGCTTCAACTCTTTATTGCTCATAATTCCAATACCTCTGTCTAGTACTGTTTGTGCAATCTCTTTTGCCTCTTTAAGTGAATGCATCTTGTAAGTACCACATTGATATTCATTTAACTCTGGTATATCTTTTTGTTTTTTTACTGCAAGAACATCTTTCATAGATCTCTTCCATGCTTTTGCAACTCTCTTAGCTTTTGGTGTTCCCAAAAGAGACATGTAAAAACCTGTACGACAACCCATTGGTGAGATATCTATGATTTCTACTTTTTTTGAATTCAAATGGTCACGCATAAATCCTGCAAAAAGATGCTCTAAAGTATGTATACCTCTCTCAGTTAAAATCTCTTTATTTGGCACACAAAAACGAAGATCAAAAACTGTAATATCATCTCCACTTGGAGTACTCATAGTTTTGGCAACTCTAACTGCTGGAGCTATCATTTTTTTATGGTCAACTGTAAAACTGTCTAATAATGGCATAGGTATTTCCTTCTAATTTTTCAAATTATAACGAAATAAATTAGTAATTAGTAATGAGTAGTTAGTAATGATGATAAAACTTAAGAAATAAGAGAAAAGTAACACTACTTCAAATAGTATATAAAAGCTTATATTTGCTGCAGATTTATTTTAACGGTGGAAGTGTAATGAGGAAGTAAATGTAAGTATATGACCGAACGGAACAAAGCCGTTCGGATAAAGATATGTAAGCTAAGCTATTATAGTCTTGCTTCTTCTCTTCTTTGAAGTAAATCCCATTTTTCATCAATACCATTTTGGATTTCTGTAATAATGTGTTTATACTGTGGTTTAAACAAGTGTTTATAACGACCTTGTGCACCAAGATAATCTTCTACTTTAAGAACATTTTTTGGTCTGTATAAAATATTTAACTCATGAGAATCAATAATTTCATAAAGTGGGAACATCAATGTATCTGTTGCTAGATCTGTAATGTTGATTGTATCTTTAGCATCAAATCTCCACTCAGTTGTACAAGGAGAAACTGTGTTAATGAAACAAGGACCTTCAGTCTCTAGTGCTTTTTGGAAACCTTTTGCCATCAATTTCCATTTGTTTGGAGCCAATTGTGCCACATATGGTGAACCATGTGCTGCCATAATAGAAACAATATCTTTTTTCTTCTCTTTCTTACCGTAAGAGTGTGTTCCAGCCTGTGCAGTTGAAGTTGTAGCTCCAATAGGTGTTGCAGATGATCTCTGTCCACCTGTATTTGCATAGTTTTCGTTATCTAGACAAATGTAAGTAAAGTCATGTCCTCTTTCCATTGCTCCTGAAAGCCATTGGAAACCAATATCATAAGTAGAACCATCACCACCGAAAGCTACAAATTTTACAGGAGCATCGTTATCTTTCAATGTACCTTTTTTCTTTCTAACTTTATGCATAATTTGAGCTGATGTAACAGAAGTTGCAGCATTTTCAAATCCAACGTGGATCCAAGATGTATCCCAAGATGTAAAAGGATAAACCGCTGTTGAAACTTCTAGACAACCTGTATTTGAAGAAATAACAAGATTGTCATCTGTACAGTTCATAAGCTCTCTAACTATCATAGAGTGAGCACAACCAGGACATAAAGTGTGTGCACCTTCAAATCTGTCATTGTTAGTAGAAAACTCTTTTAAGTTTTTTATTGATGTAATTGCCATAATTAACCTCTTTTCGCTTGAAAGTAACCAAGTTTTGGACCTCTAAGTCCTGAAAACTGTTGGATATCTGTTGTAATATGTCCAGCATCAGCATTAACCTGCTGCTCTTTAAATATTCTTTTTGCTTCATCTATTGAGAAGTCACGTCCACCAAGTCCATAAACATAGTTAGTGACTAATGGTCTAGAGTCAGATGAATAAAGTGCACCACATACTTCGTTAAAGAAAGCACCCATTGCACCACCTGGAGATGAACGATCTGTAACTGCAATTGATTTTACATTTTCTAATGCATCTCTCACTTCATCAAGTGGGAAAGGTCTGAAACATCTAACTGCAACAACACCTGCTTTAATTCCCTCGTCTTCTCTAAGTTGTTTTGCTGCAACTCTTGCAGTTTCAACTGTAGATCCAAGAGCAACAATAGCAACATCTGCATCTTCCATATTGTAAGATTCAACTCTATTGTATTTTCTACCGGTAAGTTTTTCAAACTCTGCATATACGTTATCTATAACAGTACGTGAATCCATAAGTGCTTTATGTTGTTTAGCTTTATGCTCAAAATGCCAATCTTCTTCTGTTTGTGCACCATATGTTACAGGTCTTGAGAAGTCAAGCATATCATCAACTGGTACAATATCACCTATGAAATTGTATGCTGCTTCATCTGAAAGTGGGTAAACATTTTGTGCTGTATGTGAAGTAATAAATCCATCTTGGTGAACCATAACAGGAAGTCTAACATCATGATCTTCAGCAATTTTAAATGCACATAGTGCAAGATCATATGCTTCTTGTGCATTAAATGCACCCATTTGAATCCAACCTGAATCACGTCCAAGATACATATCTGCATGGTCACCACGTACGTTAAGTGGAGATGCTAATGCTCTGTTTACAACGTTAAGAACTATTGGAAGTCTCATTCCTGATGCTTGGTAAAGTACCTCAGCCATCAATGCAAAACCTTGAGAAGATGTTGCTGTTGAAACACGTCCACCTGCTGCAGATGCACCGATACATCCTGACATTGCAGCATGCTCAGACTCAACCATAACATATTCGCCGTCAACATATCCGTTAGCTACATAAGAACCGTAGTTCTGAACAATAGGAGTAGATGGAGTAATAGGATACGCCACAACAACATCAATTTGTGCTTGTCTTAGTGCTTGGGAAGCGGCAAAGTTACCATCCCAAACTTCTCTTTCGTTTAAATCATATTTTTCTGCCATAATGGTCCTTTACTTCTTTTCTTTTTTCTTTTTTTCTGGCCACTGAGTCAATGCTGTCTCAATGTCCTCATTTTCACCAAACATAAGAAGTGATTTTGGATTTGTTGGACATACTTGCGAACAAACTTCACATCCTTTACAGTGATCATAATCAATACCTAACATTTGTTTATCTCTAGAGATGATAGATGAATCCGGACACCATACCCAACAGTTTTGACAATCGATACATACATCCATGTTGAATACTGGTTTTTTAACTCTCCATGATGCAACTGTTGCTGTATAAGAATTGAATAAAGAGTATGCTCTCTCTTCAGCTTTTTTATTTACAATATCTGTAGCATCACCTTCAAAAGAAGTTAGAACAGAACCGTCTGTTACTTCATCCCAACCAACTAGGTCAAAACCTGCTTCAAGCTGGTGAATACCTCTAATCTCAGTTGCTTTTAATTTAATATCTTGCATTCTATCTCCTCTTACTTAACTTCATTGTATGCTCTGGTAATTGCTTCCATGTTAGCATCAATAATTTTTTGTGGGAATTTTTTAAGTACTCTGTGCATATTTTCTAAAAAATAATCTAATTCAAACATTCCTGAAACTTTTACAAAAGCTCCAAGCATAGGTGCATTTGGCATAGATCTACCAATTGTATCTAAAGATATTTTAATACAGTCTGCAACAAAAACTCTATCTTCTTTCCCTTTAAGCGCAGGACAAGTAGCAATAAGCTCCTCTTTAGAAAGATGTGTTGTAATAATATATTTTGTCTCATCTTTTTCATTATCGTCAATGTTATCAGTAAATGCCAATGCTGGGTCAATTACCAAGACATAGTCCGGATGCATGAATTTAGCATGATTGAAGATTCGCTCATCATCGATTCTGTTGTAAGCTCTAAGTGCAGCTCCTCTTTTAGCAGAACCATAAAGTGCAAAAGCTTGTACTTCTTTTCCTGTTGTTGCAATAACGTCGCCCAAGCCCTTAGCACCAGAAACGGCACCTTGACCGGCACGACTGTGCCATCTAATTTCTACCATAATTTCTCCTATAAAATTTATTGTTAGTCGCTAATTGTATTCCTACCACTCTTAAAAAGTGTTGAAATAGTAATAACATTTTTAACTATATCCTATATATTTGATATGTACGATACAGCATCAAATGCATTTTTTTCTATATTACTTGTACATTTTTTTAAAGATTCTTCCGTACCATAACCACAGGTAAGCCCTACACTTTCTACATTTGCTCTAGTTGCAGACTGCATATCCATACAAGTATCACCAATCATCCAAATGCCTAATGTATCTTTAGGCAAAGTTTGTAATGCTTTTAAAATTGGCTCAGGATCTGGCTTTGGGTTTGTCACATCTTCACGACCTATTAGCACATCAAAATAACTCATTAAATTCATATTTTCCAAAAGTTCAATTGAGTATTTTCCAGTCTTAGTTGTTACAACTCCTAAAGTTGCAAACGTAGATGCCAACTCTACTGCTTCTCTAGCACCTGGAAGCAAAGTTGTCTTTTCACAAGCTATCTCTTGATAGTGCATTTTATATGCTGCTACATAATCCCATATTTTATCTTCATCAACACCTAGTCTAGAAAACATTACATCTAATGGATATCCAATTTGTGCAGTTATCTCATCAGATTTCGGTACATCTTGTCCAAAAGCTTTAAATGCTGATTCAAAACTCTCAAGTATCGCTTCTGTTGAATCAATAAGTGTTCCATCTAAGTCAAATAGTATTGTTTTTTTCATATTTCTCTCTTTTATGTATTTGGTAATTTTGGCGCAGATGCCAATAGTTTTTTAGTATACTCTTGCTGTGGGTAATTCATAACACTTTCAACTGCTCCAAGCTCAACAATTTTTCCCTCTTTCATAACAGCCACCTCATCTGCTACAAGAGAAACTATAGATAAGTCATGCGTAATGAAAAGGTAAGATAGATCAGATTCATCTTGCAATTTTTTTAAAAGTTTAAGAACTTGAGATCTAACCGAAACATCGAGCGCTGAAGTTGGTTCATCACATATAATAAGTTCAGGTTTAACAGCCAATGCCCTAGCTATACCAATACGCTGTCTCTGCCCACCAGAAAATTCATGTGGGTACCGTTCAAAATGCTCTACCTCTAATTCTACTTTTAAAAGTAACTCTTTTATATATCTGTTTTGCTCACTCTTAGTTTTTGGCCCTACGTTTAAAGAGATCATTCCTTCTCGTATAATATTGCCAATAGTCATACGTGGATTTAGTGCAGAAAATGGGTCTTGAAATACGACTTGTATTTTTTGCCTATACGATTTTAACTCATTTTTACTAAGTTTACTCAAGTCCGTGCCTTCAAACGTTACTCTACCATCATATATATCTACTAAAGAGAGTATTGCTTTGCCTATGGTACTTTTTCCCGAACCTGACTCACCTACAAGTGCCAAAGTTTTGCCTTTTGCAATTGTCAAACTAACACCATCAACAGCTCTTGTATAGTCTATGGTTCTTTGAAAGAAACCTTTTTTTATGGGGAAATATACTTTTAAATCTTTGACTTCAAGTATATTGCTTTGATCTTCCGTACTTTCTCTACTCTCACTCTTATGTATTGCATCTTTTAGTAGTGCTTTTGAGTAGGGGTGCTGTGGATTTGAAAAGAAAGTATCACACACTGCCTGTTCAAGTATTTGTCCATCTTTCATAACAGCAACTCTGTCTGCCATTTGCGAAACTACAGCCATATCATGAGTTATGAAAAGTATTGACAAACCCCTATCATCTCTAATTTTTTTTAACAGCTCCAAAACTTGTGCCTGTATGGTTACATCAAGTGCGGTTGTTGGTTCATCTGCTATAAGAAGTTCAGGTTCACAGGCAAGTGCCATAGCTATCATAACTCTCTGTTTCTGTCCACCTGAGAGTTGATGAGGATACCAACTATATCTCTCTTCTGGGTCTTTTAAAGCCACTTCTCTAAACAAAGAGATTACCCTCTCCTTCATAACATTTTTTTTCAAACCCAAATGAACTTTAAGAACTTCAGCAACCTGTTCTCCTACTGTCATAACAGGATTTAAAGCAGACATAGGTTCTTGAAATATCATAGCAATTGATTTACCACGTATTTTTTGCATCTCATACTCAGGCAAAGAAAAAAGTGATTTATCGTTTAAAAGTATATCTCCTGAAGTAACATCTATGACATCAGGCAGTAAACGAATAATTGCTAATGATGTCAAAGATTTTCCAGAACCAGACTCACCAACAAGAGCAAATATTTCACCCTTTTGTATGTTGAAAGTTATATTATCAAGAAGTTTACTGCCATCAACTTCTAAACTTAGGTTTTTTATATTTAATATACTGTTCATTCTATTATTATCTATTCAGATTTGGACTCTGACAACATATCCATAAACTCAACTAAAATTTCTTCAACTGTTGCATCTTTGTTTTTAGGAACGTATGTGTAGAAATAATCATCACCAATATCTGCTCCTGTAATTACATTACCCATGTATGTTCTTTTTAGAAAATCTATAAGAACTGCTTTATTTCCTGTTTTAAAAGAGGGAGATACTCTTGAACCGTATGTTCTATCTTCTAAATCATAAATTATTAAATGCTCGCACTCTTCAAATTTTGTACAAAATTTTGAAGTCATAAAACCACCGTCTGCTGTAATTACTACTTTCATCTTTTACCTTCTTATACTATATTTATTAAAGTTAACACTCATAAAATGTCTACACTTTATTTCTAGGGTCTAACACTTTTTGTATTCTATCGGAAAATAGGTTTGCTGCAAGCACCAAAACAAACATAAATACAAATGCTGAAAACAGAGACCACCATACCATTGGTTCTCTTGCCATTTCTAGTCTTGCTTGGTTTATCATGTTACCCCATGAATGCATTGTTGGATCTACTCCTACACCTACGTATGATAAAACTGCTTCTGCTAGAACTAAACCAGAAAAGTCCAATACTACCGATATTAAAATAATGTGCATTAAGTTTGGAATGATGTGTCTTTTTATGATTGTTAATTTGCCTACACCAAAAGCTTTTGCAGCAGTTACGAACTCAACTTGGGAAATTTTCAGTGTTTCTGCACGAAGCAGTCTACATAAACCTGTCCATGATGTAACACCAAGTATGAGTATGAGAAAAAGTAAACGTAAGTCTGAACGCTCTAAAGTTGTTTCAAACCATGCAGGATTGTTATCCATAGTTACTTGCATTACAAGAACACCTGCGGCTATAAGGAGAACTCCGGGAATAGAACTTAAAGTGGTATATAAATATTGTATAACATCATCTACCCATCCACCGAACAAACCTGCACTAACACCAAGGACAATAGCAACAGGCAACATAATGAGTGTAGTTAAAACTCCTATGAGAACTCCCGTCCTAATACTCTTAAGAGAGTGGTAGAGAACATCGCCCCCAACTTTGTCTGTACCCAAAACATGATGAGTAAAAGAGAGCATATAGAGCCAAGTAAAAGTAACTATTAAAAGTGTTAGTGTTAGGTATGCTGTCTTCCATGGTAATGGTGATTGACTCTTCTCTTTACTCCTGCTTCTCCAAAACAGATGTACCGAAACAAGTATGCCACTGATTGCAAGACCAATTAAAATTGCAAATATCGACTTACTTAAAATATTATCTTTTGTACTTACATGTTTTAGAGGAAGGTACTCTTGAGTTGTTACACCTTTATCATTTACTATTATAGACATTGTATATTCATGTGTTGCAAACGGTGCTGAGTATGTTCTTTCTGTATTTTTAATGTTATGTGCAAACAGCAAGTCTAAAAGACTTTGCATCTCAGCATATTGAACTTGTTCTGTTTTTACAGTTGTATCACTGTTGGCTAAACGAAAATGTACAGAATCAAGAAGTGTAAAGATCAGATAAAACATTAAAACAATAGCTGATGCCATTGCGATACTAGATTTAAATATGGTACGCCATATCTTTTTAACTTGAGGAGAACTCGACACAAACCAAGACCAAATAACAATAATAAAAAACAATCCCCAAACCATAATGTCTGTCCAAAGCAAAGTTAAGATCATAATGAAACCTCTACCCAGTTAATACTACAAACGATTGCCTTGCCTATAAAAAAGCTATTGATATTGTGGGTATGTTTACCCTGTAGAGGTCTCATAACTTAACCCTTGGATCAAATAGTGTATATGAAATATCTGTCAATATTAACCCAATAATGTAAAGAAGTGAACCTAAAAACACCATAGCTTTTACAATGGCAAAATCTTGTGAATTAATTGCGTCAATTGTGTATGAACCTAAGCCGGGAATTCCAAAAAATGATTCCATAATGAGAGAGCCCATAAAAAGAGTAGGAATCACAACAACAACTCCTGTCAAAATGGGAAGCATCCCATTTTTTAATACATGAGTAAAAAGAACTTTAAGTTCAGAAAGCCCTTTTGCTCTAGCAGTTCTTACATAGTCTTGATTTATCTGCTCTAAAAAGATACTTCTATACCAGCGTACTCCAGCACCTATGCCAGAGAAGACACCTATCATAACAGGCAATATTATAAACTTAATACCTTCCCATCCAGACTCATAACCAGAGATAGGTACCCAGTGCCAAATTTTCGAGAATAGCACTTGCCCTGCTATGATGTAGAAAAGTCCAGAAACTGACATAATCATAACAGCAACAATCATCATGCTGGTATCTAACATTGAACCCCTGAACAGTACCAAAAGGAGTGCCAGTGAAATATTTGTAATTAGCGCTATTAAAAAAGTAGGCAGTGCTATGGAAAGACTAGGTCCCATTCTATCTTTTATCTCTCTACCTATATCTCTGTTTGCATCAGAATATCCAAAATTAAAAGTAAAAAGTTTAAGTGATTCCTGAACAAATAGAGTATCTGTTACTCTACTTAAGCCCTCTTCTTTATCGTTAATAAAAAGTGCTTTATCGTAGCCTTTATCAACTTTCCATGCCTCTATCATTTGTGGAGTGACATGTTTTGCACCAAGTTGTGATCTTGCCATATCATCAGGTGAATTTACCATAAAAAAGAGCATAAAAGTTATTAAATTTACTCCTATTAAAATAGGGATTGCATACAATATACGTTTTATAATATAGGCTAACATCTATTTTTCCTCTTTTTTATCTATCTTAACAATAACTGCTTTTTGTCTGTTTTTATATGTTCTGTAAAGAAAAAATGAAGTAATCAAAATTAGTAAAATGAAAATAAACAGAGGGAGAATCTCCGGTCTGTTCCACTCTTTTTGTCTCTTTACTCTTAATTCATTGTCAATACGTTTGTACTTAAGTGTATTGTTTGCCATTGCATTTGGTAAAACATTTTTAAACCATTTATGTGTAAGAGCTATTGACTTAGAGTGAAAACCCCAAACCCAAGGAGCATCTTCTCTTACAATCTCTAACATTTTTTCAATCTTCTTTTTTCTTTCATTTGTGTTTTTCATTGTTTTAATTTCATTAAAAAGTTTGTCAAATTCACTATTTTGATAGTTTGAAGAGTTAATACCTGCACCATCTGTATTGACTATGGCATTTCCTCCATAAAGCAAAAACAAAAAGTTTTCAGGGTCTGGATAGTCTGCATTCCATCCCCATGAATATATTTGTACTTTTGCTTTTCTAACTTTTTCTTGAAAACGATTATAATCAGAAGAGCGTATTACAAGCTGAATACCCAGTTTAGCAAACTGTTTACGTCGCCAATCCATCATTGTTCTGCTGTCAGATCCTGTAGTTATTGCATCATAATGCAGTTTTAACTGTTTGCCTGTTTTACTACTAATTCCATTAGGATATCCAGCTTCTGCTAAAAGTTTTTTAGCTTCACTTATATCTTTCCTGACACGTTTGCCACCCTTCCAGTCATATACTACTCTATTGGTACCTTTTTCACCATCTTCATAACCAAAAATTTCAGGAGGTATTGGCCCTTGTGCCGCAACACCTCTTTCATTCATAAAAATAGATATAAACTCTTCTTCATTAACTGCTATGCTTATGGCTTGTCTGAGCTTTTTTGACTCTTCACTGTAGCCTCCAACGATAGGATCTTCCATATTGAATGCCATATAATAGATAGTCGGCTGAACATATGATTTTAACTCTATTCCTTTTTCTGCCATCTCTTTGCTAAGACCCATATTTCCATTGGCAGAAACGTGCACTGCCTGATCAAAAGCTTCAGCACTTACTCCTGATGCATCGTAATAACCTTGCAAAAATTTATTCCATAAAGGGATACTCTCTTTTTCCAATTTATAAACAACTCTCTTCACAAGTGGAAGTTCTTTGCCTGCATCTACTATGAGATCTTTAGAAATATTTGTAATTTTACGACCCTCTTCACTTAAATCAGGATATACCTCATGATGAAAGTTTGGGTTAGCTTTTAAAATTATCTCTTTACTGGGATTATTTTCAGCAATGAAGTACGCACCAGTTCCAACAGGTTGCCAATCTAAAGTTAGATTTTTTTCAATAAGCCCCTGTTGCTGATAAAACAGATCTGCTTCCCAAGGTATGGGAGCAAAGAAATACATTGAAATCCAATATAAAAATTGTGGGTACTTTCCTTTTATAGTTATAAGTAACTCATAATTATTTAAAACTTCTACACCCTCAATTTCATATTTTCTTAAGTCCAAAACCTCTCTATTTTTCTTTTTTTCTTTGGCAATATTTGAAATCTTAGTTGAATACTCTTTTAAACCTACAATATACTCTGACATATTGTCTAAAATAGGAGAGTGGTTCTGTTTTACTGCCATTCTCTTTATTGCATAAGCATAATCTGAAGCGTACAAATTTCTCGTTGCTGTTTTTTTAAAATCATTTAAAGAAGATATTTTTTCTAACTCTTCATTACTCATATTGCCATATAACATTTTTCCATTTTCATCTTTTACAAATGAGGGATGGTTTTGATATTTGACATCTCTACGTAACTTAAAATGATATTGTGAAAATTTAACATCTCCACTATCTTCAGAGACATAATTATTGTTACTATCTATATATTTAATTGTAGGCATTTCACTTAAAGTCAATGGCTCAAGTTCATAAGGTCTTTTAAGATAATTGTATTGTAAAAAAGGCTCGTAAACCTGACCTATAAATCTCCACTCATTAGCATTGTATGAAACAACAGGGTCCAAATGTTTAGGTACTATTGAGAAAGCTGAAAACAATGTATCGTCTGCAACACTATCGCTACTATATGGACTATTCCATACACCTGCATACAAATTTGCATACATAACAAAGAGCATAGAAATTTTTAACACAAGTTTATACATATATAGTAAATTATCCTTTTTTAGAGATAGACAATAATTTTATCATAAATAGCCTACTATATGGGCAAATAATAAACTGAACTTTCTGATAGATTTTTTATATTAAGTTCATAAACATAAGTTACCAAATCAATTTTAAAAATATAATTAATCATAAAAGATAAGTTTAAATTACTCATTTAATATAACTTTAACTATTGTTTAATTACAATGGAATATAACTTAAAAAAGGAAGCATATGTCAAGATTAATCATTATGGGCGCTGGTGTTGCAGGTCATACAGCAGCGTCTTTTGCGAGAAAATGGCTTAAAGAGGAACATGAGGTTGTTGTAGTAACTCCAAATTCTCAGTGGAACTGGATTCCATCAAACATCTGGGTGGGTGTAGGTGGTATGTCTAAAGATGAAGTAATATTCCCTTTAGCACCTGTTTATGAAAAAGCAGGTATTGACTTTAGACAAGCGAAAGCACTCTCTATAAACCCTGAAGGAAATGCAGATAGTGATGAACCGTTCATAACTATTGAGTATACAGGACAAGGTAAAGAAGGTCAAAGTGAAAATTTAACTTACGATTACCTAATTAACGCAACTGGACCAAAATTAAATTTTGATGCAACACCTGGTTTAGGCGATGGACAAGGGCAATTAGGAGAGCATACTGTTTCTGTTTGTACAGCAGACCATGCACTTCATGCCTCTTTAGAGCTGGAAGCCGCGATTGAAAAGATGAAAAAAGGGGAAAGACAATCATTTTTAATTGGAACAGGACACGGTATGTGTACTTGTCAAGGTGCTGCATTTGAGTACATATTTAACGTTGAACATGTATTAAATGAGAGAGGTGTAAGAGATATGGCAGATATCACCTTCATTTCAAATGAATCCTTCCTTGGAGATTTTGGAATGGGTGGTCTTCACTTTAAAGTTGGTGGATTTATTACATCTTCAAAAGTATTTGCTGAATCACTATATGCAGAACGTAATATAGATTGGATTATTGGTGCACATGTTAATAAAGTTGAGCAAGGAAAAGTAACATATGAATTACTTGATGGAAGTACAGGCGAAAAAACTTTTGATTTCGCAATGCTCATTCCACCATTTGCAGGTGTAGGTTTTAAAGCATATGATAAAGCAGGAGAAGATATTACTTCTAAACTTTTTGCTCCAAATGGATTTATGAAAGTTGATGCAAAATATGATGCCGGTGCTTATGAAAACTGGAAACCATCTGATTGGCCAAGAACTTTACAAAACCAAGATTATAAAAATATATTTGCGGCAGGTATTGCATTTGCTCCTCCACATATTATCTCTAAACCTATGTCATCACCATCAGGAACACCTATCAACCCTACTCCACCAAGAACTGGTATGCCTTCAGCAATGATGGGGAAAGCTGTAACAGCTAGTATTTGTGACCTCATTAATGGAGAAGCAACAGAACCTACACACACTGCTTCAATGTCAGAAATGGGTGCAGCATGTGTTGCTTCAGCAGGTAAAAGTCTATTTTCAGGAACAGCCGCAGCAATGACTGTATATCCTATTATTCCTGACTTTGAAACATATCCAGGAACAGGTCGTGACATTAATGGAACAACTGGAGAGATTGGATTGGCTGCTCACTGGGTTAAGCACTTACTTCACCATGCATTTATATGGAAAGCAAAACTCAAGCCAGGTTGGACATTAATTCCAGAATAAAATAAAAATAAAAAAATAAAACAGGAGATAAAATGGCAACAAAGCATGTAGAACATATTGAGGCATACAGCCCACAGTTTGGAACTATGATTCCTTCAGGATTTCAAAAATTTTTAAGAACATGTGTCATATGGCAAATTGTTAGATTTGTAGCAATTAACATAAAAATGACTGTCTTAATTGTAAAAAGTCACCACTAATACTACAGGGGGTTTACAAAAACCCCTACTCTCTCATCTTACACATAAGGTAACTCATGATCAAAGAAATTTTAATATATCCAGATGAACGCATAAATATTGGTTCAGGCAATGTCAGATTTTTTGATGAGGAGTTATGGGAACTCATAGAAGATATGAAAGAGACTGCTGAGGCTAACAATACTAAAGGTTTAACAGCTATACAGCTTGCTGTTCCTCTTGCAGTTGTTATTGCAAAAGATGAAAACAATAACTGGATTGAACTCATAAACCCACGTATCATACGACATGAAGGAAATGTCATTTCAACAGAGACAACTACTTACCTTCCGAATGTTACAGAAGATATTCCTCGTTTTGAAAAAATTTCTATTGTTTATCAAGATAGAAATGGAGAGCAGCAAAATATGATGGCAGAGGGTAACTTTGGTTTTCTGTTACAAAGAAAAATAGATTATATCTTTGGTGGAACATTTATGAACAAATTAGATAAAAAAGAGAAAAAAGGTGCTCAAAAAACACTATCTGATTCTGGACTAAATGGAGACTTTAACTCTTGTCCAACTTTTTCAAAAAGAGAATATTTTAAAAGTGCCATGAATAAAATACTTTTTTTCAATATTCTTTCATTAACCGCACCACTTTACATAACAAAAGAGAGCACCTTTGAATCCATATATAGCTTTAATAAATTCTCACTTCTAGCTATGATTTTACTAATAATATCTTACCTGCTATATGCAAAATATGAAGCAGAAAAGTATGTATCTTGTACCGGTTGTCAGGTTGTAGGTATTACTGCTGTTGCTGTTAAGTATTTATTGGCAACGCTAATTGTTTTTGCGGGAAGTTACTTTTTTATTAATCCAAACTAATGACTTAATTGTAAATTTAAAATATTTTTGTAAATGAAGTTGTAAATATTGAAGTTTTTGCAAGAGATGAACTCTTGCAAAGAGGTAGAAGTCCAAAAAAGAACTTCCAAAAGATTGTCCAAAGACTATCTTTTTGAGAACTGAGGAGATCTTCTCGCTTTTTTCTTACCTGGTTTCTTACGCTCAACAACTCTACTATCTCTAGTAAGAAGTCCCATTGGCTTAAGAATAGCTCTAAAAGATGGTTCAAACTCTACAAGAGCTTTTGTGATACCATGTTTAAGTGCATCTGCTTGAGCAGAGTAACCACCACCAAGAGTAGTTGCTTTGATGTTCATAGAATCTAATTGCTTAGTAGCTTCTAGAGGAAGTCTTACTTTCATTTTATGTGTTTCATGTCCACCTAACCATTGGTCAAGAGTCTTACCATTAATTAGCATTTCACCGTTACCTGGAGTGATCCAAACTTTAGCGATAGCCGCTTTTCTTTTTCCTGTTGCATAAATAGTTGCCATGATTACGCTTCCTTATTGATTTGTGCAGTATGTGGGTGTTCAGCACCAGCATATACTTTAAGTTTTTTAAGCATTGCTCTACCAAGAGTAGTTTTTGGAAGCATACCTCTAACCGCTTGTCTGAAAAGTTTTTCAGTGTGGTTTTCTAGCATATCGTCAAGTTTTTTACTTTTAGTTGAACCAAAGTAACCTGAGTGAGTAAAGTACTCTTTATCTGCAAGTTTAGCACCTGAGAATTTTGCTTTTTCAGCGTTAATAATAACTACATAGTCACCACAATCTACGTTTGGTGTAAATGATGGCTTATGTTTACCTCTAAGAAGTGTCGCTACTTCAGTTAAGATACGACCAAATGTTTTACCATCTGCATCTATCAAAACCCAGTCACGTGTTACGTCAGCAGGTTTTAAAACTGATGTTAATTTCATGTTGAATCCTTATAAAAATGAGAGCCTTAGCTCTTTTGTGGACGAATAATACCCACTTAACCTTAAAATTTATTTAAATTAAGTTTTATTTAAGTTTAAAGCTAAAATTCTTTTTTATACAGCACTCATTTCAATTTGATTTTCCAAAAGATAAACAATCATACCTTCCGTTCTCTTCCCCGTTATATTGGCAATTGCTTTTTTATAAAATCCAACCTGCTTTTGATGTTTTAGATTATATTTTTTCGAACTCTTATAATCGATGACAAGATAATGCTCATCATAGTTCAAAAGAAGATCTATCTGTTTTAACTCTCCCTCATAACTTAAAGACTGCTCTTTGGAGAAAGTGGCATTAACTAACAAACTTTTAAATTCACTGTTGTCTATCAGTGTTTGTACACGTTTTTGTATCTCTTCTGTTTGAAAAGAAGAGAGGAGTTGACCGTAGCGGTTTTGTAAAGCATTCATGGCTATGACAAGACTTTCACTGTCAAATCTGCTCATCATCTCCAATACATAGTGCAGAGCTGTACCAAACAGAATCGCTTCATGGTCTTTCTCTGTCTCTTCCTCTTTTTCAGGTGTTTTTTGTGTCCCGTAATTTCTTATTGTGACAGATGCATTATCTTCCTGCTTCTTCTGGCCTTTTTCATTTGAATGCTGAACACTTATCTCTCCAATCTTCAGTGGAGAGATACCCACTTCATCAAAAATAGACTCTTTTGTTTTCTTCAAAACAATCAAGCCCTCTGCAGCACGTGTTAAAGCCACATAAAGAACATTTTTTCTATCTTTGACAGCAGAAGCTTTACGTGCCTCCATTATCTGAGCATACTCCTCATCAAAATGTTCTCTGCCTTTAGTACGGTATAAAATCTTGTCGATATAAAGATTGTCATTATAGTGGTAAACCAGTGCTGACTTATCAGAGTTTGGGCGTGTCAATTTATCTAACAGTATTACATACTCAAACTCTAAACCTTTTGAACCATGTATAGTCATAATCTGCACACCATGCACTGAATTGGATGCCACAGCAATACTAGATGTTTCAAACTCTTCTAGAAAAGTCGGAATATCTGCAAACCCATAAGCAAACTCCAAGAGTTTCAAAATATTCAGATCATTATTGAAATAGCCAAACTCCCGTACCAATCTGTCAATTACCTGCAAGGGAGACATGAATACTGAAAACCACTCTGTGTTTATTTGATCCAGGCTTTTTCCAACCTTCAGAAGTAAAGCTTCTGCATCGATTTTATTTCCGTAAAGAAGGTATGAGACCATCGCCACCAATGAAGCAATCTTTGGCATATTTTTTAAAGACGAGGAAGTTTTCAACAGTGTGTCAATGCCTTCACGCTCACAAACCTCTTGTAAATTTTGTCCATCTTTATTGGTAGATACCAGAAAAACGATTTCATTGGAAGAGATGCCCAACTCCAAAAGCTCTTTGGCTTTTTCCACAGCATCTTCTATGAGTTCTTCTGATTCAACAACCTCGACATACCCTTGTGAAGCACCATCTCTACTCTTCTGAGGTACGTAACCATCCATACTTGTTTCAAACCAGCGATTGACCTGTTCCACTACATTTCGAGAAGAGCGGTAGTTAGTATCCATCTGCTCTATCTCTACACCATAATTTTCTGCCACTTTATCAAAAAGCTCTTCTACCCCTCCACGAAAGCGGTAGAGAGATTGTTTGGTATCCCCCACATAAAAGAAAGTTTTGAATTCACTCTGTCCTTGCCCTGCAAAAATTTCATCTATAAGAGGTTTTAAAAGTAAAAACTGCAAGGTAGATGTATCTTGAAATTCATCCAAAAGAATATGTTTGAACTTAGAATCAATTTTAAAATATAAAAACTCTTTACTTATGCTTTCATGCAAAAGTCTATATACAAAGTAAGTCAAATCATCAAAAGAGAGTATCCCTGAACTTTTTGCATTTAAAATATTTGCATTTTTGTAATAATCGTAAATATTAAAAATATTAAAAAGTACAATATTCTCTTTAAGTTTTGCCCACAATGCCAACTCCTGTTTTAAGAAAGCATACAAGCCTTCAATTTCGGCATTAGATACTTTTTTAAACCATGAGTGTTCCAACAATGTATCTTTTTCAAAAAGACTTTTAGCAAATAACTCTTTTATATTTTTTGTTTCAAACTGCTTTACTGCTCTATTGGTTGCCGATGCATCTATTAGTGCTTTTATAAGTTTTAATCTTAGTGCTTCAACTTTTTCTTCTTGTGTTTTTATTGAAATATTTAAATCAGTATATTTTGGTAAAAGAGGATCTACTTTATAAAAGTTTTGCATCAGATCGAAAATTTTACTAAAGCGTTTATCTTCTATATCTATTGCAAGCTTTACAAGTAAAGAGAGTAAACCTTCTGCTTCTACCTCTTCTAAAAAAATAGATTCAAACTTCTCATCACCTTTTTCTTTTGTTACAAAATCAGGTTCTAAACCTAACTCTAATGATGCCGAACGCAAAATGGAAGAGAAGAAACTATCTAATGTAACTATGTAAGATCTACTAGCCAAGAAATGACTTAAAACTTCAGGTTGTTTGAGTAGTAACTCTTCCCTAGATAAGCCGGTTTCCTTACAAATTGCATTTGTAAAAGCAATATTCTCTTTTGTATCTAAAGCACGCAGAGAATCAACTACCCTCTGTCGCATTTCTGCTGCTGCTTTGTTTGTAAAGGTTGCAGCCAATATACTTGATGCTGTTTCACCCATAAAAAGTAGCGATATATACCTGACAGATAGAGCAAATGTTTTACCAGAGCCAGCACTTGCAGAGTAAGCCAAAAAACGTTTAAAACTCATATATACTCCCCTCTTTCACACATAAGGGTATACTCACAATATTTACACTTTTGTAAATTGTCACATTTTGAAGCCATGAAACTTGATGTCTGTTTCAATTGAATAATATGCTCGGCTAAAAGTTCATTTTTCTCTTCAAGTGCAGTTATTACTTCAAGTTCACCTTTTTCCAATATTTTCATAAAAGCCAACTCTATATTTTGATATTTGTTCTTTAACATATGATAGTAAATACTCATTTGAAAGTCAGAAAGATTTTCTAAGTTCTTACTTTTATTTGCATCAGAAATAGAACCACTTTTATAATCTATGATCAAAGTATCTGTATCGTTCTGGTCAATTCGATCAATGCGGCCTTTAAATTTAAGACCACCAATAGTTGAACTGAACTCTTTTTCTCTCTCAACAACTTTCCATCCACGAGAGAAATGTTCAACTTGACTTAGAGTAAAATCTTTAAGCTTCTCTTTCCATAAAAGTTTTCTATAGTTTGTTTTTGCATCTGTTGCAGGAAGAAGCTCAGATAAAAGAGTATTTATCTTTTTATCTATCTCGCCTTTAGAAGCGTATGAACTCTTGTCTTTGTACAAGTGTTCAAGTAAGGAATGCAAAAAAAGACCTTCATTTAATTCATCATCAGTTTTAGCTTCTATTTTTTTTATATATTTATAATAATACTTTCTTTTACACTCTAAGTATGTTTTTAATCTAGATGCAGACCATGTTATATCTGATGCTACAAAATTTTCAACTTTAAAATCTTCATCTTTAAGCAATTCTTTGCCATTTTCATACAGAAGATTAATTTGTGCTTGAGTAGATTTTGATTTATCTAAACCTAACTCATACAGAAATTTAGATGGTAATTTATTGTCTGAAGTACTATATATTATTGAAACTTGTGAAGCTTGTTCAAGAAGTCTTTTATAGTATTGCTTTTGCAGTGCTTCTCTATCGTTCTGTGTAGGTAGAGATGCGAAAGTTCTTACAGAAGAGTTTAAAAACTGATCTTTGCTTGAAGTTGCAGGAACAACTCCTTCATTAAAATCAACTATAACCACACCTTCAAAAGAGACACCTCTTGTTTCAAGTACACCCATTACTGTTATCAATCCACCTCTTACATCATCTATAGTTATTGAATCTAATGCTTTTAACCATAAGAACATCCACTCTTTCATTGTAAGTGTATGTTCTTCAAATATTTTTATAAAATATAAATACTTCTCTTCAACTCTTACGTTACACTTAATATCTTTTTCATTACTATTTTTCTTGACGCTATCTTTAAAACAGATATCTAACAGTTTAAACTCTTCCAATAGTTTAAAAAAAGATTTAACATCTATATTTTGTGAAGTTGAAACTTTATCTACAGCTTCGACATCAATTCCGTAACGTTCAAGCAAAAATTTACTCTCTTTGTTATAGGTTTTCCATCTTTCGTATATTGCTTTAAGAGATTTATATATGCGACCATTTGAATAGTCATATCCCATTGCAAAGTTTAAATTGTTCTGTTTGTCAAAAAGTGTGATTTGATCCTTAAAACTCTCATCTGGCAAAATTAAAACTATATTTTCTGCTTTAATACCAGATTTTACCATCTCTTCTATTTGAGTAAAAGCAAAAGCAATTTGCTCTACTCTCTCTTCTACAGAAAAAACTTTTGCATCAATGCTATAGTTATTGATCTCCTCTTCCAATATAGTTTTATTAGAAAAATCAAATTTAACATAAGAGTTATTTGGTAATTCTATTCCATATTTTAAAAATCTATCTTGCATTTTTTTATTAAACTTACTTGTAACATACGATATTGTCAAATTTGTTATAGATGAAATTTTATCTAAGAGCTCTAACTCAAAGTTACTTAAATAACCTTCTAGATGTATTTCAATTTTTTCATAAGTTCTTAAAAAACTTTCATTTAACTCATATAACTTTGGAATAAAAGCTTTATCTGTAAAGCCATTTTCAGTTAAGATTTTTTCATAATTATGAAGTAACTGCTCCATAATATTTATATGCTCATCAAACTCAACATAAGCATCTGCATCTCTTAGGGTATTAAAACTTACATTTTCTGCACTCAACTCTTCAAAAAATTTAAAAATACTTTCAGATTTAGTAAAAAATTTTATAAGATCACGATTTAAATTCATAGCTGAAAAAGAATCAAACTTTGCAGCTTCTTGAAGCCACAATATTCTCTGCATAGAGTTGACTTGTATTTTATTTTTTATGAGCAAAGAACGTTGTTCAAACTCATCCATTCTCATAAGAGTTGGTAGTAATCCATCTTGCTCTTTATGTTTGAAACTTACGGTTCTAAGTGCTCTTGAAGTTGGGTATATTTGCAGTATATTCATAAAAAAGAGTATAGCATAATTAGACATAGGTCAGCGGGTGCCGACCTAAAAAATGTTTAAGGTTTTAAGTAAGCAGATATTTGAGAATATCCTGTTACCTCTCCTATTTTAGCTCGCAACTGAAGTGTATAACGTCCAGGTTTTGTAATATTTATACCCTCAACTTTAAACTTTCCATCTACAAAAGGAATATTTTCTACATATTTATCTTCTTTTACTGAATGTGGTCTAGTAAGTAAAAAAGTTACATTGGCATCAGCGACTGCTGTTCCATCTTTTTTAGCCACCAGATAAGTAAAATTATTTAACCCTTTAGATAACTTAACAGGATTTGGCTGAGGAATGTTAGAATGTACATTGTCTGTCATAACCATTGTTTCGACATTTTGTATGATTATGTCGTAATCTTTGTCAAAAGCCTCTTTACTTTTATGAATATCATTTATATGAATATCTGCCATTTGGTACTTCATCATGTATTCATTTGATTCTTGAACAGGGAGTGATGATGCAGACTTTACAGTCCAATAACTCAATGTTAGTCCCAAGATCAAAAAGCCAAGTATCATATGTGGCCAGTATGTTTTTTCTTTATTTCTCTTTGCCATTTTTAATCCTCAAATATAGTGGTCTAAATATAAACATCCAAAAGACTAATGCAGCCCCTACCAAAACAATGATTTGTAATATTCCTATAATAAATCTTGTCTCATTTGGCAGTGTTGTAGTCAATTCAATATTTTTACTATTAGCTATTTGATCTGCTAACTCTGAAAAACCTTGAACTACTCCAATATTGTATTTATCTTCTTTTGTATTTTTATCTTTAGCTGCTATGACATCTATGGTTGCATCTTCTACATCACTTTTGTCATACATTTTCGATATATCTACCGATGAAGGAATTATAGCCACTCTACCTTTTGCTTCAGATTTAACTGTAATAATTGCATTTGGTGCAAATATAAGCACTACATATGGCTTGCTCATGTTAGCTTCATATTTCTTACTATACTCAACCAAATTAAATCTCTCTGGAAAATTTTCATTTGTAGCTACAACATAACCATTAACACCTGTTTTCAATGCTAACTCATCAGCCATTACATTAACTAATTTTGCCGCTTCTGGTTTTAAAATGTCATCTTTTAGTATATTTGTTGCATTAAGTAGAAAAGGAAGTAACAAAGCAAGCAAGGCAAGCCTTACTTTAACTTTTGTCATATATTTATCCTATAAAGAGATGGTTTGGAGTTAACACTGCCCAAGCAGTGTATGCTGCAGTGATAACCAATCCAATTGCAAGAACTTTATCCATAATTTTTATCATTATTTATCCTTTATGAATTACTTAGCATCTTTGAATGCAAAGTCTGCATTCTTAGTACTGTTCATTTTAACGTTATCTAGATTACTAGTAATCACTGTTGAATCATAAAAGTTTGTTGCCGATTTTTGCTGTACTCCAAGACCCCATATAGTTAACCCTACAAGTATTGAAAGAAGAAGAACAGTTGCAATCAACATACCTGTAACACCATGTAATCCAAATACTGATCTATTTGTATTTTCTGTCGATGACATATTAATTTCCTTTTAGTGTTTTAATATAAGACGAAAGTGCTTTTATTTGCACAGGAGTCAATCTGTCGTTAAATGCTGGCATCTTACCAAGTGAACCTTTTTTACCATTTTTAATCACATTAGAAATAAGTGTATCATCGTAAGCAGCAAGATTTGGTGCCATACCATTCATACCTTTTCCATCTGCTCCGTGACATGATGCACATGCAGCAAAAGAGGCAGGTTGTTCACCTTTCATACCAGCAGCAATATAAGCTGCAATATCTTCAGCATCTTGACCAGTTGCCATCATTGGAGGCATAGCACCCATTGGATAACCAAGCTGATTTGAACCTTTTTCAATTACATCTAAAACTTGCGCTTTACTTATTCTACCTGTTGTAAAGTCATGAGCTTTACCAGAAAGACCATCACCCGTTGCTCCGTGACACGGTGCACACTGTACTAAGAAAATTGATTCACCCATTTCCGTTAGTTGTTCTGGTGTAGCATTTTTATGAAGCTCTTCAAACTTAAGATTATAAGCCTTTACCTCTTCATTCCACTCACCAATTTGGCTGTATCCATTTACTGGATAACCAATTGTCCAGTACCATAAGGCCCAGATTAGTGTTCCCAAAAATGAGAATGCCCATCCAGAAGGAAGTTCATTTTTATACTCACCAATACCATCCCAATTTTCTTCAGCAAGTTCACCACTTGCTGTATCAGATTTCATTTGGTTTATGTATTTAATTGATACACCTGTTGAAAGTACTGCAATTGCTACAGCACCGATCATTGTAATTAAATTTATAGGGTCACTCAAGTCAATATTCATCGATTTGACTACATATATAGTAGCACCGATTAGTATTGCAGCAAAGAGTAGCCCTTTTGCCATTAACGCATTCATTTATCTTGCTCCTTGTTTTCACTAGGGTGAGAATCACTTGTATTAATAGGCTTGCTATCTATCTTATCATCAAGAGCAATATTGCCTAAATTTTCGTAATCTTTTTCACCTTTTTTTTCACTTCTATATAGGTATATAATATACCAATATAACATCACGACCAAAAAAATGGTCATAAAGAAAGAGGCATAACCTTGCAATTCTCTAATATCCATTTCTATTCTTTATTTCAATCTGTTAAGGTATGCAATAAGTGCTACAACTTCAGGAATATTCCCAGCAGCAACGGCATCTTTAACATCTTTGTTTTTCATATTAGCAGCAATTTTTTCAGCTTCTGCCAATACTTTTGGTCTATATGCTTCCCATCCTTCTTTAGTTCCTACAAACTCATCACTATATGGTGTTGCAAATACATTTTTAACTGTAACTGCTTCAGCATATGCTGTTTCAATATCTGCGATATTTGTAAACTGATGTTTGTATGCCGGCATAATTGAGCCAGGTACAACTTCTGTAGGTTCCCACATATGGTTTTCATGCCAATCTGTAGTTCTATAGTTACCTACACGGTGAAGATCTGGTCCAGTTCTTTTTGAACCCCATAAGAATGGTCTATCGTATGCATATTCACCTGAAAGTGAATATTGTCCATATCTATCAGTTTCTGCTTTAAACGGACGAATCATTTGTGAGTGACAAGCCATACAATTGTCTTTTTTATACACTTCTTTACCTGCAAGTTCAAGTACAGTGTAAGGTTTTAACCCTGCTACTGGTCTTGATGCTTCCGCAAAGTTAGGCAAAATCTCGATGAGACCTGCAAATGCTATTACTATAAATACTCCTACTGAGAAGAAGAATGGATTTTTTTCCAACCAATGAAACATAACCTACCTCCTTATGCCATAGGTGATCTAAACTGTGGTTCTTCTGTTAACTCTCTAGAAGAAGACATAGTTTTTATCATATTGTAAGCGAACATCAAGAAACCGATTAGGTACATAACACCTGAAAGAGCTCTGATCGCATAGTAAGGGTGAAGTACAGTAACTGTATCGATGAATGAATACATCAAGTTACCATACTCATCAACTGCTCTCCACATCATACCCTGTGTGATTCCTGCGATCCACATAGAAGTAAAGTAAAGAACAACTGCTGTTGTCTGTAGCCAGAATTGAGCTTCAAGTAGTTTCTTAGAGTAAATTTCTCTTTTAAACATACGTGGAGCCATGTGGAACAAGGCAGCCATGATCATAAATACAACCCAACCAAGTACACCATCGTGAACGTGTCCAGGAATCCAATCTGTAAAGTGCGCAATTGCATTTACTGATTTAATTGCTTGAATAGGTCCTTCAAGAGTAGATAACATATAGAATGTAGATGCCAATACCATGAATTTAATTAGTGGATTTTCAGTTAACTGATTCCACTCACCCTTCATTGTAAGAAGCATGTTGATCGCTGAACCCCAAGATGGAAGAATAAGTACTACAGAGAATACAGATCCCATTGTTTGCATCCAATCAGGAACAGGTGACCACAATAGGTGGTGTGAACCAGCCCAAAGATATACAAACATTAATCCCCAGAAAGAGAGTAAAGATAGTTTATATGAATAAACTGCTTGTCCAGACTCTTTTGGAAGGAAATAGTAAACCATTGCAACAATAGGAACAGTAAATCCAAATGCAACAGCATTGTGACCGTACCACCATTGTACCAATGCATCATTAGTTCCAGAGTACATAGAGACTGAGTGTAAAATGCTACCAAGTCCATCAGTTACGAAGTATGTTGGAACAGACATGTTGTTGAAAAGGTAAAGCATAGCTATACCAAGGAAACATGCTATGTAGTACCACATAGATATATATAGTGCTTTTTCACGTCTTATACCAATAAGACCAAACATTGTAACACCCCATGATACCCATACAAGTACTATTACTATGTCTATTGGCCACTCAAATTGAGCATATTCTTTAGATTGAGTGTACCCTAAAAGAAGAGTAACAACTGCAATTAGAGCTCCTACAAAATATAACCAGAAGTGTAATTTCCCCATAAACATAAGGAACTTAGACTCAGCCATTGATACCTTAAGTACTCTTTGTCCCACATAATAAAATGTAGCCCAAATACCACTTAGTGTAAATCCAAATACCACTATGTTTGTGTGTAATGGTCTTAGTCTTGAGAATGTACCGTACTCCCCGAGTAGGTAATTAAGTTCTGGAAATGCCAATTGTGCTGCTATAAGCGTACCAATTAGCATACCTAAAAATCCAAACAAAATTGTTGTATAAGTGAACAATTTAGCTATGGAATAATCATATTCTAATGCTGCGTGTGATTGCATGCATACCCCCTTGTTAAAATTCTATGTCGCATAAATAAAGTTATAAAGTTAAACATTATTTGCTAACATTCACAATTATTATAAGTTTTTTTGTTGATTACTTAGCTTAAAGAAAAGTGTTTAAAGAGAGATTTACTAACCAAATGTTAATGGAGTGTTAAATTGTATCATGGGGTGTAAAGTAGTTACAACAACCAATAAAAAATTATTTATTGGTTGTATTGAATATTATGCTTTTCCTTTTGCACTCTGAATAGAATGTATATACTGGTAATCAACTTTTATATCTAATTCTTTAGGTAAAGAGTTTGCCAAACGTTCGACCATACCTTCAAAATCATCAAAAAGATAATTTGCCATAGATCCAGGAATAGGGTTTATTTCATTCAATAATACTTCATTGTCAACTACAAAGAAATCACAACGAATTATGCTTCCTTTAAATAATGGATTATATATTTTTTTGAAACTCTCTTGTATTTTTTCTACCAACTCTTCTGAAATATCTGCAGATAATACTTGTGAATCACGAGAGAAATCCATATATTTCTTTTCAAAATCCAAGAACTCTTGTTTTTGAGGTTCTTCTATAATTGAAAGTTCCCAATTTTTTGTAAAAGATCCAGCTTGATTAAACTCTTTAACACCAGAGATAAAAGGTTCAACAATAACATCTGTATCAAACTCAAATGCTACATCAAGTGCATACTCAAGTTCAGACTCTTCTTTTACAATACTAACACCAATACTGGAACCCAAACGAACAGGTTTTATGATAACAGGTAATGGCATTGTTACTTTTCTCTCATCATCTTTTGAAATGAGTTCATAATCAACAGTTTTCACGCCTAAACTTTCAGCTAAGAATTTAGTATAAAGTTTGTTGTAAGAGAGTGCTGATGCTTCCATACGTGGAGAGATGAATGGGATTGAGAAAAATTCCATTAATGAAGATATTTTTCCATCTTCTCCATCTCTTCCATGAATAAGATTTAAAGCTACATCAAAATTGATCTCTTTGCTTCCAAACATACTATCTGCAAAGAAACCACCCTTTTTAAGTGTTAAAGGTTTAGACTTTTTATATTCACCTGATGAAAAAAGTTTAGAATTAATTTTATCTGTATCTATAAGATAAAACTCTCTATTTGGGCTTACAAAAATATATGTAAGAGTACTTCTCTTAAGTACCTTTTTCATAGTTATTGCTGAAACAATACTTATCTCATGTTCAAAACTTGACCCGCCAAATAAAATTGCTATATTCATTTTTTTCCTTTTACATTATTTCATGTAAGGGTGCCCTATGTGGTACCCAATTTATAAGGGTTACCCCTACAACATTTTTGCAAATTCACCAAAGATATATGCAGATTCTTGTGGTCCAGGACTTGCTTCAGGGTGATGCTGTACTGAAATAGTTGGTGAATCATTGTATTTTAAACCTTCAATTGTATTGTCGAAAAGGTTTACGTGTGTTACAGTTGCTACCTCTGTAATGTTATCTGGAACATTATAGTTATGATTTTGCGCAGTAATCTCTACTGCACCTGTCACTTTACTTTTAACAGGATGATTTCCACCATGATGTCCAAATTTCAATTTATATGTCTCATATCCATGAGAGATAGAGAGAAGTTGATGACCTAAACAGATTCCAAAAAGTGGTACTTTGTGAGCAATTAGTTTTTTAATTTTCTCTTGTTCATCTTTCAAGATAAGAGGATCACCTGGTCCATTAGATAAAAATACACCATCAATCTCTTTTGAGTCGATTTTAGCAATTATATCTTCAGCTGTCATCGAATTTGGTACTACTGTAACTTCCATGCCTGCATGAGTAAGTTCATTTAAAATATTTCTTTTTATTCCAAAATCTAAAGCAATTATTTTTTTAGTAGTTTGAGGTTTGTCGTATGTAAATGTATCCATATTATATCTAGCTTCATTATGCACATAAGTCTCTTTTGTACTTACCTGCTCAATATAATTAACATCTTCAATACGTGGTGAAGATTCAAGTACTTTTTTAAGTTCTTCTTTGTCATGAGTTTGAGTTGAAGCAACCATCATCATAGCACCATTTGTTCTTAACATTTTTGTTAAATAACGAGTATCTATCTCCGATATACCAAGTATATTTTCTCTTTTTAATAGTTCAGCTAAAGTCTCTTCACATCTAAAGTTAGATGGTCTATCCTGATATGTACGTACTATCACACCTTTACAATGTGCTCCTTTACTTTCCATATCTTGCGCATTACATCCTACATTTCCAATTTCTGGCATTGTAAATGTTATGAACTGTCCTGCATATGATGGATCAGATACTATCTCTTGGTAACCTGTTAGAGATGTGTTGAAAACAATTTCTCCAACAGATGTACCTTCCGCACCAAAACTTTTGGCTTCCAGAAAAAGACCATTTTCAAAATACAGTGATACTTTTTGCATTATAACATTCCTCTTTTAGCTAACTCTTCTTGGTAAAGTCTTTCATAAATAAGTTCGTAATCTTGAGTTCCAGGGATAATCTCTCTTTGCATATTTTTAATCTTTTCATATACTATTTCATCTATCTCATCATAAGCATCGGCAAAAGCTTTAAAAGATTTAAAAATAACATTTTTAACCTGGTTTTCATTTACAGTATATTCTGCTAAATAATTTTCATAAAGTTCATCTAATATTAGGTGAGCCAAATCATTATAACGGTCATCATAATTCATTATGACACCTGCTTCTGCTGCCATTTTCTTTTTGATCATAAAGAAAAGTTGTCTCTCATCAGCATGTTGAAATTCTATTTCATCATAATTCTCATCCAATATTTTTTTAACTTGTTCATCTAATGCATGTTCTTTTGCCAAGTTTTCATCAATAACTTTCTTTGCTGCTTGAACAACTGCATCTTTACCTTTTGGCATAGTTATGAAAGAAGCATTTGCTAAATCAATACCAATTTTTGTAGCTACATATCCTGTTTGCTGTGGTTTTAGTCTCATATATACCCCTTTATTATCTGATTATTGTATCTTCACGATCCGGACTAGTAGAGATTATTCCCATTTTAGTCCCGATGAAACCTTCTAGTATTTCTATATATTCTTTAGCTGTATCAGGTAATTTATTGAAATCTCTTATACCTTCTGTTTTATCCCAACCTGGGAAAGTTTCATAAATTGGTTTTGCATCTTCAAGGTCGTAAGGTACATAATCAATCTCTTTTCCATCAACTTCATATGCAACACAAACTTTTACTTCTTTAAAACCATCAAGAACATCAAGTTTCATAAGTGCCACTTGATCTACACCGTTTACACGTACAGCATGACGCATTGCTACAGCATCAAACCAGCCACATCTTCTAGGACGTCCTGTTGTTGTACCAAACTCATGCCCATTTACACGTAATTTATCACCCTCTTCTCCAAAATCTTCAGATGGGAATGGACCATTACCAACTCTTGTACAGTAAGCTTTTGCGATACCTGTTACTTTTCCAATATCTTTACTATTTATTCCAAGTCCCGGTAATGCACCTGAACTAATAGTAGAAGAAGAAGTAACATACGGATATGTACCATGATCAATGTCTAACATTGTTCCTTGAGCACCCTCTAGCAATATTCTTTTATCTTCATCCATTATTCTCCAGATAAGCTGTGTTGTATCAGTGATATATGAACCCAATACTTCATTGTAACCTTTAAGCTCTGCCAAAAGTTCTGCTTCATCAGGAGCATCTACACCCATAGCATCGAAAACTGGTTTATTTAGTGCAAAGTATGCTACTATTTTTGCTGTTAACTTTTCAGGATTAAGAAGTTCTCCCAATCTATGTCCAACACGTGCTACTTTATCGCCATATGCAGGTCCAATTCCTTTTCCTGTTGTTCCAATTGCAGCATCACCCTTCATTCGTTCTCTTGCTTGATCTATTTGTGCATGATAAGGAAGTAAGATATGTGCTTTGTCTGAAAGGAAAAGTCTTCCTTCAAGATCATCAAACTGATCCATCTCTTTTATAAAATCAACAGGAGAGATAACAACACCATTTCCAACTACATTTTTTGCATTTGGATTAAGTACACCAGATGGAATGAGATGCAAAGCATATGTTTTATCGCCAATAACTATTGTATGTCCTGCATTATGTCCACCTGCAAAACGACATACATAGTCATGTGTTTGTGCCATATGATCAACAATTTTTCCTTTACCTTCGTCTCCCCATTGAAGACCTACTATTAAATCTGCTTTACTCATACTTCACTATCCTCTTTATTATTCATTTTATTTCTAACACACTCATCTGTAAAAAGTGCAAAACCTGCTGCTTCAATTCCATCTATATTGTAAATTCCACCTGTTGCTAAAAGAGCATTGTCTTCAAACATTCTAAAAGTCAAAGAGTCATAATATCTCAATTTTGCATAAAAAAGTGGAGATATAACCATATTGTCATAATTTACATTTTCTGCAGCAGTTTTTATTTTTTCAAGTTCTACTTTTATCTCTTCTGGAAAATCAGAAAGATCATTCAGATCTTCAACTTTATTTACTATTAGAAGCTTTTCTATCCAAGAAGGACCTGAATTTATAATCTCTTCTACATGCATAGTCTTTAAAAGATCAAGAGATACACCATATTTTTCATTTAATATATGTGGTATCTTTATATTTGACATTTGCATTACAGGTTCTGTACCGATCTCTTTTAAAAGTACTATAGTTGTTCTTACAACTTCTTCAAAAGTTCCATCAATTACCTCAGCACCTATTTGATACTGTTCTGTAGTTGGGAAAGTGACTGTTGGCTGATTGTAAAACCATTTTTTAGACTCTGTAGATCGTCCAAGTCTTTTAGTAACAATACGCACAACATCCGCTGTAGAGTCGGCACGTAAAGTAACTTCATTGTTCTCTTCGTCATTTAGTCTGACTAGTGATCTTTTATCAGAGAATGACGCATGTTGGTGATATGAAAAAAGTGGTGTAACTATTTCATCAAATCCAAAATTTTCAAGCATCTCAGATGCGACATACTCAATGTCTCTTTTTATTTTGGCAGATTTACCAAAATAAAGTTTTGCCCCAGATGGGATTTCATGTTCATAAAACATTATTTATCTTCCTTCTTAAGTACAGATTTAAAATACTCTTCATTAAATACACGACTTGCAGTTCCGTCAAAATCTCTGCGCCCAAGTTTAGCTAGTGCCAACTCAACAGCGTTAACAACCCAAGCCATTTCATAAACATCAATAAGCCCCATATGGTTAATACGGAAAATCTTACCTTTCAAATGGTCTTGTCCACCAGCAACATTTACACCAAACTCTGTTTTTAGTAAATTGCGTATTTCTGCAGCATTAACATCGTCAATAGTAGTCATAGATCTAGCTGCTCTCTTTGGGTAAGAGTGAAGACCAATAGCTTCAAGAGCAAACCTAGTAGCTTTTGCTCGTCTAGCAGTGTCACAGTAAAGTTTACCTAAACCACCATTCTCTTCTATATTTTCAAGAACAGCTTTTAACCCAATTATAAGTGTAGTAGCTGCTGTATATGCTGTAGTATTTTGTTTTTGTTTTTTAATTTCAGAAGCAAGATTTAAATAGTATCCCTTACCTTCACCAATAACTTCAATAGCTTTCTCACTAAGTCCTAAAATAGAAAGTCCAGGTGGTAACATAAGAGCTTTTTGGCTACCTGCAATAATACAATCAATATTTTCAACATTTATACGTTCAACACCAACAGCAGTAATACCATCGGCAATAACCATAACTTCAGGACGTATTGCTTTTATAGCTGCAGCAATATCTTCAACTGGATGTCTTAATCCACCAGCCGATTCAGATATTTGGATTGCAACTGCATCAATGTCAAGATTGTTTTTTACTGCTTCAAAAACTTCTTCAACTGAAACAGGAGTATCCCAGTCATTTTTAATTTCAACATTTTTAAGTCCTGATGCCAAAGCAATCTTCCCAAAACGCTCACCAAACTTTCCTGAGTTTACAGAAAGAAGTGTATTTTTACAAAGGTTTGTAACTGCTGCTTCCATTGCTCCGGTTCCAGAAGATGCAAGCATTACAACTTCATCTGTATCAAAAAGTTTAAAAAGAAGTGCACGAGTTTGAGCAAATATATCTTCGAACTCAGGTGTTCTATGATGTAAAGTAGGTGTAGCCATAGCCAATCTAACTGACTCAGGTACTGGTGTAGGTCCAGGTGTAAAAAGTAACATTATATATCTCCGCTGTCGCCATCATGACGACGGCGTAATTCGTAAGATTATATCTAAAAGCAGTTTATGGTTTGGTAAATATGTTGAGGATTAATCTATCTCCTCTCTTCTGACAACACAATGTTCACTCATTCCATCTATCATTGGATTGAGAGTTTTTAACGTAAGAGAGGGGTTCTCTCCAAAGAGTTCAGTGTAATATTTTGAAAATTTTCCCATATGTTTAAATCCCCATTTTTGTACCACTCTCATGACAGTTATATCTCTAGAATTAAGACTGTATAAGTTCGTGGGGCATCCTCCTCTTCAAGTTGGATATTTTCAACATTTTTTTACTTCTCATTTAACAATTTTACCCTATTTACGCTTTTGTGATAGATATAGTAACTTTATTATGCTAGGATGATATATATGTTAATTTTAAAGGATAAGTATGACTAAAATATTACTAAGCTCAGCATTGGCACTTGCGTTAATGGTGAGTGTGGGAAACGCAAAAGAGATACCGACAAAAGGGTATAACAACAAAATACCTGAACAGATCATGACACCGGATAAAGTCCAGACTCGTATCGGTGAATTGAACTTTTATGATGGTCTTCCTACAAAAGAGACACTTACAAAAGTCTATGACAATCTGGATTTTATTCGCGGAGTTGATGTATTTTTGAACTTT
>FPKX01000034.1_pt1 | contig 99731 bp, 104 predicted proteins | sample 1057381 | NCBI WGS metagenome assembly FPKX01 (sample SAMEA4473313, study PRJEB15554) | hydrothermal vent metagenome | biome: marine basaltic hydrothermal vent biome; feature: marine hydrothermal vent; material: water | place: Pacific Ocean | collected 2011-06-14/2011-07-23 | depth 1199 m
GAAGCTCAAAAGCTTTGGCAAGATGAAGATGCACTTGTGATTCCTGCAAATATTGTTGACAATGAAATTCGCTATGCTCTCATCTCAAAAATACTCACAAAATGCTTTGTTGTAATATTTACTATAAGAGAAGACACAAATAGAATCATTAGTGTACGAAGATGTAGAAAAAATGAGGAGAAAAATTATGAAAACAATAACAGCTAAAGAGTTTGATGAAAAATTTGATAATGGTGAAGATATAAGTGAATACCTAGATTTTTCAAAAGCAACAAGACCTAATGCTCTTAAAACAGATACAAAAAAAGTCAATGTTGATTTTCCACAATGGGTTATAGAGTCTTTAGATAGAGAAGCAAAAAAAATAGGTGTTACAAGACAGTCAATCATTAAAGTTTGGATAGCAGAAAGACTTAAAGAAGAGTCTAGTAGCCTACAAGTAAGTTAACAAAACAGAGTAACCAATAAATTACCTAACGGCAATTTATCGGCTATCTTTAACCGTTAGGCTCTCCTTGAACTTTATAAAAATTTGTAGTATAATGTAGATACAAAAGGATACATTATGAAGAAAGCTATTAATATTAGAATGGATGAAGCTTTACTAACTGATTTAGATTCTTATGCTAAAGAGCTTGAGCGTTCTCGTACTTATATTATAGAAAAAGCTGTAAGTACTTATTTTGACACACTTGATGAAATGATTTCTGACAAACGAATTGATGAATTAAAAGCTGGGGAAACAGAAGTTTACTCTCTTGAAGAAGTTGCACAGAGACTTGGACTGAACTAATGTTCAAAATTATTGTTCCAAAAACTACTTTTAAAGAGTTAGAAAAAATTGACTCACAAAACCAAAAACTAATTTTTGAAAAAATCAAGGATTTGGAAATAGGAAATTTTTCTACAGATAAAGCTTTAAAAGGAAAGCACAAAGGAAAGTTCAGAAAAAGAGCTGGAAATTATAGGATTGTTTATCTCAAAGAAAACGATATATTGGTCATCACATTGATTAGAATTGCTCACAGAAAAGAAGTTTACTAAAAAGTCTAACAAAACAGAGTAGCAAATAAATTCATTGCGGAAATTTATTTGATATCTTCAGCCGTCATGACTACTACACAAACTTACAAGAAAGAAATAAATACTGAAGAGACTACAGATATTAGAGTAAGACAATATATACACCATTTTGCTATAATTGCATTAAATAAACCATGTAGCAATAAAGAGAAGGAACTACCATCAAAGCATTTGAAAAACTAAACTTACACCCTGACCTACTTAAAGCCATTGCTAATGCAAAATATGAAAATGCTACTGCAATTCAAAACAAAGTTATACCTGTTGCCATGAAAGGCGCTGATGTCTTAGGTGCATCAAAATCTGGAACAGGAAAGACAGTAGCGTATGTTCTGCCTCTGCTTAACAAACTTCAAAAAGTAGTAAAAAAAGATCAAAAAGTACTTAGAGCGTTAATTATTGTCCCAACAATTGAACTTGTAGACCAAGTTTCACGTACCATCTCTGAATTTGGAAAATATACGAACATTAAAAATGTAAAAGTTCAAGGAGGCATACCAAAAAGTGCCCAATTAGAACGCATACGTTCAGGTGCAGATATTATTGTTGCGACTCCTGGACGCTTACAAAGTTTTATAGTAGATAAAAAAATAAACTTAGAGTATATAAACACTATTATTCTTGATGAAGCAGATACAATGCTTGATCTTGGTTTTTTAGATGAGATAAAAGCTATTTTAAAGTACTGTGGACAACCAAGACAAACAATGATGTTTTCAGCAACAATTTCACAAAACATCAAAAAATTAGCTAAAGAGTTTTTAATTTCACCTGCTATCGTTGAAGTTAGTCAAAGAAGAGATATTGTTGATTTTATAGTACATAAATCATATAAAGTAGATAAAAGCAGAAGAGCAGAACTTGTTGCCACACTTATAGAAGAGAAAAAGTTGGAGCAAGTATTACTTTTTGCCTCGTCAAAAGAGTCTGCAAACAAAATATTTGAATATTTAAAAAAGAAAAAAATCAGAACTTCTATTATACATGGTGATTTAAACAGAGCAAATAGAGCTAAATCTTTGGCACTTTTGAAAAGTGGAAAAACACAAGTTCTAGTTGCAACAGATATAGCTGCCAGAGGTATTGATATTCCTCAGCTTGAAATGGTTATAAACTATGAATTACCAGAACATACAGATGACTTTACACATAGAGTTGGTCGTACAGGTCGTGCTGGACACAAAGGTCAAGTTATATCTCTCTTAACAATAAGAGATTACAACAACTTTTCTAAAATAGAAAAACACTTAAAACTAAATATTAAAAGAGAAATATACCCTGGTTTTGAACTAACAGATAAACAACCAAGACAAAAACAACCAAAGAAAAAATCACTTATAGAACGTAAAGGTGGTTATGATTTTCACAAAAAGAGAGTAGAAAAACGAGCTAAAGTAGCAAATAGAAAAATTCAAAAAAAAGATTCAAAAAGCAAAAAAAGATAAAAGTTATTTAAATCTTTTTAAACTTTGCAAACAGAGGGTTATGGTCGGAGTGTTTAGTCGCAACTTCGACAGATGACTCTAACAACTCCAAGCCCTTATAAAAAATAAAATCTAAACTATTCCCAGCAAAAGATTTAACAAAGCTACTATTTTTAAAATTGACAACTTTTAAGTTCAATTTTTTTGCTTCAATATTTAATTTATCTAAACGTGTTCTATTCCATGAGTTAAAATCTCCACATATAATCATCGCACCATCATATGACTCAATGAATGAAAAAAAACGTTCCAACTCTCTACTGTAAGATTCATTTTCACGAAAGTTAATGGCATGTACGTTCAAGATGAGTATTTTACTTCTGTCTTTAAACTCATATGTGCTTAAAAGCATACTCTTATGTGTACCAATATATGCCTCCAGATCTTTAGATAGATATGCTTTGGCATAAACAGATCTTACTTTGCTTGCAGTTAATACTCCGAAAAAATTATTTTTTATTTGAAGATTTGCTGCTGCATCAAAAGCAAAATTTGTAAGAACGGGATTGTTAATATTTGTAAATATGGCTTCTTGAAATATAAGCATATCTAGCTTATAGCTTTTTACTTTAGCATCTAAATATCTTTTAAAGGTATCTTTATTGTTATTTTTATGAACATTCCAACTAACAATAGAAAAAGTATCTGGTAAAAAAACTTCACAATTATCTAAATAAGATTTATGATGAATTATTGAGGGTATGAACATATTGCCTATCAACCTATATTTATTTTCCAAATTATAACATTATTTTCTATTGGTCTTTCGCTATAATACTTTCATGACAAATAACATAGATAAAGATAACTTTACATTGGTACTATCGGGTGGTGGTGCATTGGGCATAGCGCACTTAGGTGTTTTACATGATATGGAAAAACAAAACATAGTACCCAAAGAGGTCATTGGTACAAGTATGGGAGCCATAATTGCTGCATCTCTTGCTATTGGTATGAGAGAAGAAGAGATATACAAAAAGATAAAAGATTTTACCGCTATTACTAAATGGATGACATTCTCTTTTTCTGGAAATTCTGTAGTTGACAATAAGAAAATAGAAAAAATATTAAAAAATATATTTAATGATAAAAAAATGAAAGATGTATCCATACCTCTTAAAATCATCTCTACAAACTTACTAAATGGACAAAAGAAAGTTTTTGATGCAAATTCTGATGTCTATATATATGACGCTGTCCTCTCCTCTATGGCAATTCCAGGTCTGTTTAAAGAGCATAAAATAGACAATCAAATTTATGGTGATGGTTTCTTGTGTGAAAACTTAGGTATTACAGAAGCTAAACATAATGATATATTGGCAGTTGATGTATTGGGTGAAAACTCTTTTCAAAGAGAATTACCTGACAATTTTTTAAAAACTTCAAATGTATTGGAAATGTTTGAAAAATCTATGCGACTACTTATATTTAACCAAACAAAAACAAATTTAAAATATTTAAGAAAAAATATTCACCTAATTGAACCAGATACAAAAGATTTTAAAACTTATCAATTCAATAAACATAAAGAGTTAAGAGAGTTAGGGCTTGGTCTCTTATGATTGAAAATGGCCTCTTATTCCTTATAGTCATAATCTCAATAGCTACCATAGTTGTTTATACAGAAAAGAGAACTCAGGCAAAACTATTTGAGTATTTACCTTCCATTGTTATTATCTATTTTGTTGTTATGCTCTTCTCTACTTTTGGTTTATGGGAAAAAACAGACTCTGTTACGCTTACATATAAGACCGTTAAATCCAATCTACTTCCAGCCATGATATTTCTTATGCTTCTAAGTGCAGATATGCGTGAGATATTTAAACTGGGCAAAAAAATGCTTCTCACATTCTTCTTAACATCTTTTAGTATTGCCATAGGATTCATAGGCATGTTCTCTTTGATGCATACTTACTTTGGTGAAGAGTCATGGAAACCTTTTGCAGCACTTTCAGGTTCTTGGATGGGAGGTACAGCCAATATGGTTGCCATACAAGGTGCATTAAATTTACCTGACTCAGCTATGGGATACACTCTTCTCATAGATTCTATAGACTATGCAATTTGGGTTATGATACTTCTTGCACTTGTTCCTTTTGCAAAGAAATTTAACATTTGGAGCAAAGCCGATACTACAACCATAGATGAAGTTGGAGAAAGATTGGCACAAAAAGAGAAGCAAAAAGATCCAATATCTTTTAAATCTATATTTATATTGTTAGTTTCTGCTGCTTTTGTATCGTTTGTGGCACAATATATATCTATTTATCTTCCAACTACGTCATTTTTAACTACTACTACATGGGTGGTGATTTTTGCTACATTTTCAGGTATTGTATTTGCTCTCACTCCACTTGCAAAACTTTCTGGTGCATCTTTACTTGCAAACATAATGTTATATCTTATTGTTGCACTCATAGCTTCAAGAGCAAACTTCACAGAACTTACACAAGCACCTTTGTACATTTTCGCAGGTTTTGTAATTATTGCTATACATATGATTATTATGCTTATATTTGCAAAACTATTTAAACTTGATTTATTTTCTGTGGGTGTTGCTTCTTTAGCAAACATTGGAGGAGTAGCATCAGCACCAATCTTAGCTTCTGCATACTCAAAAGCACTTATACCCATAGGTGTACTTATGGCTATGATGGGTTACATTATTGGAACATTTGCAGGATTAATGGTTGGAAAGATTTTAGAGATGATAGCTACTTAATACCTCTCATCAAAAGATGAGAAGTAAAAGTTTTAGTATCTTCTAGCTCGAGTTGTTCTGTTATAAGAACTTCTGTTATAAGTACTTCTTTTTTTATTGTAGCTACTTCTATTGTTGTAAGTAGTTGATCTTCCATTTCTGTATCTGTTGTAATGACTTCTATTTTGATAATATCCATAACGACCTGATTGAGCTCTATATCTTCGTCCATTATAGTAACGGTAACCATTGTTATAGTAATGGCCAGATCTAAATCTATGTCCATGGTAGTAGTAGTATCCACCTCTATAGTACCCACCGTAGTAGTATCTACCACCATGGTAATAGTAAGGCCTATTATAATAACGAGGGTATGAATATGAAGATAATGCAGCCGCACCAACTGCACCAACAGCAACACCAGTAGCTAAAGCTTGCTCTTCAGGTGTACAAGCGGTTAACAGAAGTGCAGAGGATAGTGCTGCAACCATACCAAATTTTTTAAATTTTGTTCTAATCATTAATATCCTTTATTAATTTATTTATCCATAGTATACAAAAAAAGTGGAGATATTGTGTCAAAAATTTACATTTATTTACTTTTCTTTTACCCCTAACATAATTAATTAAATATGTGGTAGGCATTTTGAAGAAAAAAAAATTTTTAAATATGCCCTTCTCATTAATCAAATTTACCATTATAATTCCCGCCGTAAAACAACGGATACTAGATGCGAGAAAAAATTAAACAATTTTTACTAACATCAAGTAAACAAAATAAATTTAAATAAGCCGTAAGGCAAGGAGAATCAATATGAAAAATATCGTATTATCAACAGTAGCAGTTTTAGCAATGAGTTCATTCGCAGTAGCAGGTGGAGACATAGCTCCAGTAGAAGAGCCAGTAGTAGTAGTTGAGCCAGTAGTAACAGATGCAGGTTTCTACCTAGGTCTTGGTTATAGTTTTATTAATTCAGATATAGACTTTAAAAATGAACTTAGCAATACTCACTCTTTAGGTGCAGATTACTCAGCAGTTATGTTCCAAGCTGGTTACAAATTTAACCAATATGTAGCAGTTGAAGGTAGATACTGGCTAGGTGTAGCAGACGAAGGTTTCTCTAATGTATTTAATGATGGTGATACTTTTGATACTGATGCAACAGCATGGGGAATCTACGTTAAACCAATGTACCCAGTAACAGAAAACTTTGACATTTATGGTCTTCTAGGTTACGGTTCATCAACAATTGGTGGAGTTAATACAGGAACAAAAATAGTTGATTTAGATTCTGATGGTCTTTCTTGGGGTGTTGGTGCAGCTTACAGCTTTACAGACAATGTTTCAGTATTCCTTGACTATGTTGCATTTACAGATGATACACTTACTGATAATGCATTTACAGGATTATTTAATGATTCTAAATATGATCAATCATTTGAAACTATCAACTTTGGTGTAACTTACAAATTCTAAGATTTTCTTAGACTTTTATAAGCTCCTAGAGATTTTCTCTAGGAGCTTTTTTTTTGCCTAATTTTTAGGAAATATTTACTTTTATCTCAGCATCTACAACATCAAAAGTCACATTTGAACCTTCAACAACTTTATCTTCTAAGATTAGTTCTGCTAAACGGTCTTCAACAACTTCATATAATGCTCTTTTAAGAGGTCTAGCTCCATAAACCGGATCGAATCCTGCTTCTGCAATGTATGCTTTTGCATTTTCACTCAAACTTATGCTTATGTCACGTTCAGCCAATTTTTTCTGTATATCGATAAACAAGATATCTACAATTCTAGTTATAGCCTCTAAATCTAATGGATTAAAGATTACCTGCTCATCTAAACGGTTTAGGAACTCTGGCTTAAAGTTCTTTTTTAATTCATCTTCTACAGCTATACGTCTATCATCAGGATCTTTAAACTCCATAATCTTGTCTGACGCGATGTTTGATGTCATAATGATAATGGTATTTTTAAAATCTACCGTTACACCTTTGTTATCAGTTAGACGTCCGTCATCAAGCACTTGCAATAGTGTATTAAATACATCTGGATGTGCTTTTTCTATCTCATCAAAAAGTACTACAGAGTATGGTTTACGTCTTACTGCTTCAGTAAGCTGTCCACCCTCATCGTATCCTACATATCCTGGAGGTGCACCTACCAAACGTGATGCTGCATGTTTCTCCATATACTCAGACATATCTATGCGAATAAGAGCTTTTTCTGTATCAAACAAGAATTTAGCAAGTGTTTTAGCTACCTGTGTTTTACCAACACCTGTAGGACCTAAGAACATAAAGCTACCTATTGGTCTGTCAGTATCACTAAGCCCTGCTTTGTTACGTTTAATGGCTCTTGAAACAGCTTTAAGTGCTTCATCTTGTCCAACTACCTCTTCACGCAATATACTCTCAATAGCTAAGATTTTCTCTTTTTCACCTTGAAGCATTTTACTTACAGATATACCTGTCCAACGGCTTACGATACTCGCTATCATCTCTTCATCAACAGAATTTTTAAGCAGTGTACCATTTTTCATCATATCTTGCCACTTGGTTTCAAGATTTTTGAGTTTATCTGTCTCTGCCGGAATTTGACCATACTCTATCTCAGCTGCTTTATTGAAGTCACCTGAACGTTTTGCATTTTCAGCTTGTGTACGCAATCCATCAATAGCTGTCTTTATCTCTGCAATTTGGTTAAATACCTCTTTTTCAGTTTCAAACTGAGTTTGCAGTGCCAAACGTTTTTCTTCAAGATCAGCAAGCTCTTTTTCTATCTCTTCAAGACGAGTAGCATTCTTCTCTGTCACTTCCATTTTAAGTGCTTCTTTTTCTACTTGAAGTGTAGATATTTCACGTTTTGCTTTTGCCAAATCTGTAGGTTCAGACTCTATCTGCATTTTAAGCTCTGCTGCTGCTTCATCAATGAGGTCAATAGCCTTGTCTGGTAAAAATCTATCTGTAATGTATCTGTCAGACAATTTTGCTGCTGCAACTAGTGCAGCGTCTGTAATGTTAACATTGTGATGCGATTCCAGTTTATCTTTAATACCTCTAAGAATTTGCAATGCCTCATTAATACTTGGCTCATCTACTTTAACCGGTTGGAAACGTCTTTGCAACGCTGTATCTTTCTCAAAATACTTTCTATACTCTTTAAGTGTAGTTGCACCAATAGTATGTAACTCACCTCTAGCAAGTGCAGGCTTTAAAATGTTTGCTGCATCATTACCACCTTCAGATGCACCAGCACCTACAATAGTATGAATTTCATCAATAAATAAGATAATATTTGCAGACTCTTTAACTTCATCAATTACAGATTTAAGTCTATCTTCAAATTCACCTCTATACTTTGCACCAGCAATCAATCTGTTCATATCTAAACTCATTACCTTCATGTTTTGAAGACTTAAAGGTACCTCTTTATTTACAATACGCTGTGCAAGTCCCTCTACAATGGCTGTTTTACCAGTTCCCGGTTCACCTATGAGAATAGGATTGTTTTTGGTTTTACGAATAAGAATTTGCATCATACGCTGAATCTCTTCGTCTCTTCCAATAACCGGATCTAGTTTACCGTCGATTGCTTTTTGATTTAGATCATCTGCATATTGTGCCAATGCTTCAAGTGTTTCATCGCCAGACTGAGAATCTATCTGCTTACCACCACGTATGCTCTCCAATGTCTTTTTAAACTCTGAAATATCTACATATTTGCCGAGAGTTTCTTTTATAAAAGGCTCATCTGCATTTGCTAATAGCCATGCATCAACAGCTAGATACTGGTCACCTTGAGCAGCCATAACACCTTCTGCATTCTGTAATGTACGAACAAGTTTTTGCCCTATTTTAATATTTTCTTTTGTAACTGTAGATACAGTTGGAAGCTTATTTGCCATAGATTTAGCTTCCAATTCAATAGCTGCTTTATCTACATTCATTTTTGTAAGTGCTTGATGTAAAATAGAGTTACTATTTGTAAGTAAAGCCCAAATAAGGTGTATAGGGTCTACTTCTTGATTTTTATTGTGCAGAGCAAGTGATACACCTGACTCTACTGTTCCTTGCATTTGATTTGTTAATTTTTCTAATATACTCATAATTAACTCCTATAAATTAATTTGTTATAGTTATTATACAACTTTAGTCACTCTATGTCAAGTTTCTTAAATAATTTTAATAAGATATGGAGTTTCATAATGTTTCTATTTACTTTACTTTGCTATAAATAGTAGTACAAAAAGCAACCTCTTAGAGACTTTTAAATAAAATAATATACTAATTTTACGGAGATACATAACATATGATCAAAAAAAGTAAAAAAGTTATTGTAGCAGGCTTTCTTTCTGCTATAACAGCTACATACCTCATGGGTACTTTTGCTCAAGCAAATGAAACAATTAAACCAGCACCCTCTTCTGCAAAAGAGAAACTAGAAGCTTATATAAAATTTACTCAAATACTAAACATTATTGAGAAAGAGTATGTAGATGATATAAATACAACTGCTCTTGTAGACAAAGCTTTAAAAGGTCTTATGAGCAATCTAGACGCCCATTCAACTTTTATGGATAAAAAATCTTACAAAGATTTATCTGTTCAAACTAAAGGTGAATTTGGTGGACTTGGAATTTCCGTTGGTATGAAAGATGATATTTTAACTGTTATCGCACCATTAGATGGAACACCAGCATTTAAAGCTGGTATTAAAGCAGGTGACATCATATTGAAAATAGATGATACTGCTACAATTGGAATGAGCATAGACGATTCAGTTAAACTTATGCGTGGTAAACCTAAAACTGATATTCTTTTAACTATCATTAGAAAAAATGAACCAAAACCTCTTGAAATTAAAATTACTAGAGATATTATTAAAATTCAATCTGTATATGTAAAAGATATTACCGGTTATGAGGACTCCCTATATATTCATGTAACTTCATTTGATCAAAAAGTGGTTGAAGGCGTAAAAAAAGCAATAGCTGACCACAACAATACAAAAGGTATTGTTCTTGACCTAAGAAACAATCCAGGTGGACTTTTAGATCAAGCTATTGGTTTAGTAGATCTATTTGTTGATAAAGGTGTCATTGTAAGTCAAAAAGGACGAACTGATGCTGAACATGCTAGCTACAAAGCTACTAAGAAGAATACTGATTTAAATACTCCAATTGTTGTTTTAGTAAATGCAGGTTCTGCTTCTGCTTCTGAAATTGTTGCAGGTGCATTACAAGATTTCAATAGAAGTATCGTTGTTGGTGAAAAAACATTTGGTAAAGGTTCTGTACAAATAGTTATGCCAATAGGTAAAGAAGAGGCATTAAAACTTACAGTTGCCAGATATTATCTTCCAAGTGGAAGAACTATTCAAGCTGAAGGTGTTACACCAGATATACCTGTACACTTTGCTAAAGTAGAATACCTAGATGATGGAATATCTTTAAAAGAGAAAGATTTGAAAAAACACTTAGAGAGTGAATTAGAGAAACTTGACTCAAATAAAACTACTAGCAAAAAAGTTGAAATTGCAGATAACAATTCAACAGAAAACAATGCAAGTATAGACAAAACAATCATAACTGAAGAGCAACTCAAGAAAGACAATCAACTAAAAAGTGCTGTAGACATTTTAAAAGCACTTATACTTACAAACAAAGGAAATAAATAGTGGCAGCAAGTACAATTATTAAGCAAGAGTTAGTTTATGAGGGTAAAGCAAAAAGAATCTGGACAACAGAGTATCCAGAACTTTATATTTCAGAATTCAAAGATGATCTTACAGCATTTAATGGTGAAAAGAAATCTTCTGAAGAAGGAAAAGGTGCTTTAAATAACGAAATTTCTACAGAACTGTTCAAGTACTTAAATGAAAAAGGTATCCCTACTCACTTTGTTGAAATGTTAGACCCAAACCATATGCTTCATAAAAAAGCAGAAGTTATTTACATAGAAGTAATTGTAAGAAACATTGCTACAGGATCTTTAACTAGAACACTGGGTATAGAAGACAAAACTGTTCTTCCTTTTACGCTTGTAGAATTTGACTACAAAAATGATGACTTGGGTGACCCTAAATTAAATGACCAACACTGTCTTTTGTTGAATTTAGTTAAAGATACTGCTGAGCTTGACTACATAAGATACATGGCTAGAAGAATCAATACTATCTTAACTAAGTTCTATGCAGAGCTTGATATTACTGTTGTTGACTTCAAACTTGAATTTGGAAGAGATGTACATGGAAATATTATTTTAATTGATGAGCTTAGCCCAGATAACTTTAGACTTTGGGATAGCAATACAAATGAAAAACTAGATAAAGATAGATTTAGAGAAAGTCTTGGTGGACTTACAGAAGCGTACAAACTTGTACTAGACAGAATTAAAAACAGATAAGGAAAAGAAAATGACTGCAACAATAAATGTATTTTTAAAAGAAGGTGTTTTAGATCCACAAGGAAAAGCTTCTCACCATGCACTAGATTCACTTGGTTTTAAAGGTGTAGAAGATGTACGTATTGGTAAACAAATCATTATAAAACTATCTACAGACGATAAAGCAAAAGCAGAAGAAGAAGTGAAAGAGATGTGTGAGACACTTCTTGCAAATACTGTTATTGAAGATTATACTATAGAGATAAACTAATGGCAGAGAAAAAACTAAATGTAGCAGTATTAAGGTTTCCAGGAACAAACTGTGAGTTCGATACTCAGTATGCATTTGAAAAGCTAGGTCATAAAACTCATCTAGTATGGCATGAAGATGAAACTCTTCCTTCCAATATAGATTTAGTTGTTGTACCTGGTGGTTTTTCATATGGTGACTATCTTCGTTCAGGTTCAATTGCAAGATTTTCAGCAATTATGAAAGCTGTTTCATCTTATGCAAATGATGGTGGAAAAGTACTTGGTATTTGTAATGGTTTTCAAATACTTACAGAAGCAGGTCTTTTACCAGGTGCACTGAAAAGAAACAATGATTTACATTTCATCTCTAAACATCAAAATCTTTGTGTGATTAACAATGATAATGCATTTTTAAATCAGTGTAAAAACGGTGAAGTGTTAAATATACCTATTGCTCATGCTGATGGTAACTACTACATCGATGATGCAGGACTTAAAGAACTTGAAGAGAACAATCAAGTACTTTTAAGATACTCTGACGAAAAAGGTGAAGCAGTTGTAGTAAACGGTTCTGTAACTTCTATAGCTGGTATTTGTAATAAAGAAAAAAATGTTTTCGGTCTTATGCCACATCCAGAGCGTGCTCTAGAAGCTATATTGGGCTCAGAAGATGGTATACGTATGCTAAAAGGTTTTGAAAATTAATGTCATATTTTCGTCACTTTTGGGTTCTTTTAGTATTGTTATTATCTTTTACAAACATACTTTCTGCCAAAAGTGAGTACAAATATTCATATGTTCCAAAAATGGTATATGAAAATCAGGTTTTCCCTGTTACCATAGTTTGTCTTTCCGAATGTTCTGACAGCATGCCAAAATTTACTTTTGACATGTTAAGCGAAACTCAACCTCTAAATGATGAACCATTAGCTATATATAATGGAGATGACAGCTTCTATACTTTCTACTTCAAAGCTTCAAAAATAGACATAACAATACCAGAACTTTTCATAGAGAGTGAAGGTACAGAAGTAACTCTTGGACAAAAGCGCATCACATTGGGTAGTTTAAAGACTCGTGACGATTATTGTGGTGTAATGGCAGCAGACATGAAAATTGTTAACTATCAAGTATCAAATTATGATGAAAAAAATCATTTAGTTACCATGTCAATTGAAGCATTTGAAGCTAACTTAAATGATATGTATCTAAATAATGTTTTAGAGTATGGTACTGAACACTTGCAAAGAGATGCAGCAAAAGTTATGGTTGAGTTTTACTTTGTACTTCCAAATACAAAAAAAAGCATAAAGTTTACATATTTCAATACAATTAAAAAACAGTATGTATATCTTGAAACACCCATTAAACTTAATGATTATGCTGTTACAACACAATCAGACTTAAATCCTAAAGCAGATAGTTATGAACTATTGAAAAAGTATACCTTTATGTTATTGGTAGCTTTTTTCATTTTAATGTTTCTATTTAAGAGAGATTTTTTCTATTTGGTTTTAGGGGTTGTATCACTCATAACACTATTGACATTTTATGTTCCGCATGAAAAGATATGTATCAAACAAGGTGCGCCACTATACATACTGCCAACAGATACAAGTACAGTAAGTACAACTATAGAAAATAAATTAGACACGCTACTACTTAAAAAGCGTACACAATATAATAAAATTGAGTACAAAGAAGGAATAATAGGATGGATAAAAGATGAAGATATTTGCAAAAATTAGATTTTACTGGGGTGCATTTGTTATATCTTTCGTAATTGCTGTTATTATGATACCTGCTATTTTTTTATTTAATAAGAAAAAAGCAACTATAATGCATCACCTAAATAAATTAATTCTCTTTCTTATGGGTGCTAAAACTTCACAAGAAGGTACAATAGATGAAGAGGCAGATATTTATGTGATGAACCATCAAGGTATCATGGACATAATTGCATTTGAATCATTACAAAATAATGCTCTTAGATGGGTAGCCAAAAAAGAACTTTTCGATACAATTTGGTATGGGAACCTTCTTCGTTGGGGAGATATGATATCTTTAGATAGAGGTTCAAGAACTGGCTTAATCAAGCTAATGAAAGATGTAAAATATACAATTGAAAATACAGAACGAAGTATTGTAATTTTCCCTGAAGGAACAAGAGCAAAAGATCAAAAGTTACTACCTTTTAAACAAGGTACAAATATGATCGCGAAAAAATTGAAACTTAAGGTACAGCCAATTATTATTACCGGTAGTAAATGGGTTTTAAATGAGCATATAAAGACAGCTCACAGTGGTACAATACACTATAAATTTTTAGACACAATAGATGTAGCTACAGCTGATGAAAATTGGTTTGAAGAGTTACATGAAACTATGCAAAAGGTAATAGATGATGAACTTAGCAACAATCATCGCAGTCGCTAGTGGTGGTGCCATTGGTGCAACACTAAGACTGCTAATAAATACTTTTGTAAATAAAAATTTTGCTCATGCCCTGCCTTTAGGTACACTTGTTGTAAATTTACTTGGTAGTTTTTTAATAGGTATGCTTTTTGCTTATTTTCACTTAAATACTTCTTTGTCACCACATTTAAAAACATTTATGGTTACGGGAATTTTAGGTGCGCTTACAACCTACTCTACTTTTGCAATAGAGAGTTTTTTCCTGCTTGAAGCAGGAGATTATACACATGCCTTTATAAATATGGCATTGAATGTTTTTGGTACAATTCTTTTAGCAGGCATTGGTTACCTTCTCATACTTAACTTAACTAAATAATATAGGATTAAAATTGTCAAATTTAACTACAGAAATTGAAAAACACATAAACAAATTGGTAAACCCACTTAAAGAGGAAGAAGAACTTTTAGCAGTATTAAAAGTGAAACTTACAAAAAAAGAGTTAAAACTGCTTAAATCATGGGCTCAAGAGATACCTGCATCAGAAATTCAAGTTAATCTGAATTTAGATGAAGAGCATTACGGAGAGCTATCGTCTAAACTTATTAAAAAATTGAATCAAGAAAAAACTAAACAGGCTATCTGTATTTAATTTATACATACTCTCCATACTCTCTACCCCAAAGCATAAGATCTTCGGGGATTTCAAAAGTTTTAAATGAAACTTCAGATACATTTTTGCTTTTAAACTCACTATTGTTATAACAAATGACTGAACTTTTTTCTCCAGATAATAGAGTATCAATAGCATTACTTACAAAAGAAAATGCCATCATTCTGTCATGAACAGTAGGATTTCCTCCACGCTGAGTATGACCTAAAACCATAATATGAGCATCCATACCAATATCTTCTTTATACCATAAAGCAAGGTCATTTGTACAATCTAAAGCTTCTGATACTACAGAGATAAAATATTTTCTTCCCTCTCTCATCTGCTTTTTAAAATTTTCTTCATACTTATGTAAGCTATATGGAATCTCTGGTATAAGACACATCTCTGCACCTGATGTCAAAGCAGAAACCAATGCCAGATAACCACAATTTCTTCCCATTGTTTCTATGACAAAAGCTCTTTCAAATGATGATGCTGTGTCTCGTATGGAGTCAATGGAAGATTTAATAATGTTTAAAGACGTATCAACTCCTAAACAATACTCTGTACCAAAAATATCATTGTCTATTGTCGAGGGTATACCACAAAAGCAAATATCTTCACACTGCTCACTAATTTTTTGCATTCCTTTAAACGAACCATCACCACCCATAACAACAACATATGAAATGTCAAGTGACCTTAAATTGTTTAATGCTTTTTCTCTATATTTCTCTTCAAGAAAACGTTTAGAGCGTGATGTCCTAATAATAGTTCCACCTTTAGATAAAATTCCAGCTACATCAGAGTATTTGGCAACTTGTATATTGTTATCTATGAGCCCTTCATATCCATTTTTCACAAAGAAAGGTGTCATGCCCTGCTTTTTACTGTACTCAACAAAACGCTTCAATGCAGCATTCATTCCCGAGACATCTCCACCAGAACACAAAATAGCTATATTTTTATAACTTGACATTTTAAACCCTTTCCAAAAAAGATAATTATATCATTATTACGTTAGCATACATTGTAATTATTTATATAATATATAGGAGAAATAGATATGGAAAATAACCCTTGTAATGAAAAGCAGGAGAAATATACTATAAGTAAAGAAGATAGAGATTTTTTTTATTCTGATGGAGCTAGAGGGTTAAGACTTCAAGTAGACTATTTAAAAGCTGAAGAGAAAATGAAAGCTGAAGGTATTCACCATACAGTAGTTGTATTTGGATCAGCAAGAACACCTGAAGATAACATAAACTATATAGAAGCCAGAAAATTTGGCTCAATGGTAGGATGTAGCGGAGATGGACCTAAAGACTGTTATTTGACACTTATGACAGGTGGAGGACCAGGTATTATGGAGGCAGCAAATCGAGGTGCAAATGATGTTGGAGCAAAATCTATAGGATTAAACATTAAACTCCCACATGAACAATACCCAAATCCATATATTAGTCCCGAGTTGTCTTTTAATTTTTACTATTTTGGTATTAGAAAACTGCATTTTATACAACGTGCAAAAGCATTGGTAGTTTTCCCTGGTGGTTTTGGTACGTTAGATGAATTATTTGAAATTCTTACACTCATCCAAACAGGGAAAAAAGAACATATACCTATAGTTTTAGTCAATGAAGCTTTTTGGAAAAATTCTATAGATATTGATTATTTAGTAAAAGAAGAGACCATATCTGCCAATGATCTCAACTTATTTACTTATGCAAATGATGCCAATACAGCATGGGAACAGATCATTCAATGGTATAAAGTCAGAAAAATAGATCTATTTTAAATAATAGTAATAAAATTATTTAAAATTTATCTAATCTCCCATTATCCAATCCATAGCTTTATCTTTATCATTGAAATCAAAATTTTTGATTTCTGCCGATACGAAATGTGAAGTTATTTTGTCTGCTATATTGCCAATAACAGAATCTGTTACAAAAGCAATTTTATTTATTTCTTTATGGTGATCTTTTATAAACTTTAAATGAGAAGAGAAAGCTGCAAAATCTTCCCAACCAGGAAATGATTTTGTATAAATAATAATTCCATTAACTTTACCTTTCTCTTTCAAATACATATCAATTACTTCAGCAGCATGTTCAAAATCTTCTTTTTTAAGTGCTCCATGCGGTTGTAACATCAATATTGCATTTTCTTTATTCAATATGGTATTTAACATATTTTACCTTTTTTTTTCGTATTATACTTAATTATATATAATTATAGTTAACGAAAGAAAAATATGACAATATGACATATTTATGCTATATAAGTAAGAAAAAAGACTAAAATATATTTAATACAATAATAGAGGTGAAAAAATGGATGGTACAATGAAAGTATATTATAAGATGTTATGTGAATCTGATGTTTATATGGAGATAGACTTAGAAAAAATATTGAACAATGAAAAAGTTGCCAAAGTAATTAAAAGTGAATTTGCCAAAGGACTGCGCAATATTTCTCTTAGTGCAAAAGAAGATATAAAAATAGAAATAAGTACAGAAAAAGAGATATTTGAATTTGAAGCAGACAAGAAGGACTTTGCAGACCTAATTGAACTATCGGAAGAAGATGCAAAAGTACATAAACGAAGTAAAAAAGGTTGTAATGGTGTAGAAATTGTAGATTTCAAAACCAATTAATTGAAGAACCCTTTTATTTTTTAGATGGAACTTTTGCCGATGGAGTCTCTTTTGATGCATGCTCTAAATGAGTATCTTGGTCATCAAAAAATATGTCAGCACCAAAAGCTTTTATAACTTCATATTTTTGTACTCCACCCTGAAAGAATGCTTCATCTACACGAACACCCCAACCTTCTAATGTTCCCAAAACTCTCTCATGAGTTGAGAAGTTTCTTGCTGTTACCAATGCTGTTCGTATTGGTGATTCTTCCATTGGAAATTTATCTTGTATTTCAGATATAGTTTTTAAAAATTTAAAGAAAGGGCCTTTACTTAGAGGTTTTTTTGCATTATTTCTTTCATATTCAATAAAAGCATCTAAACCACCTTTTTGGTAAACTTTTTCACTCTCATCACCAAATATTACAGCATCACCATCAAAAGCAATTTTCACCATGTCAGATTCTTCCGAAGTTATGGGTGTATGTGGTAAAATGGTAGCTGCTGCTACACCACTGTTTACTGCTTCTTCAACATCTGGTGCATATACAGATAAAAAAAGATCTACTTTAAAAGCTTCCAAATATCTAGAAACTGGAGTACCTGCTGTCCATCCTGTACGTTCTATATCTAACTCATAATGTTCTATAGATCGCCCTATTCGCAAACCAGTTGCTGCATTATTTCGTGACAAAATAATGACTTCAATTAGTTTATTGTCAAATTTTTTATTTATAGATAGAAGATTTTGCACAAACCTAAATGCTGAACCTTTAGATAGTGGATTCTCTAAGTTTTCAAGCTGATGTTTATAATAAGCTTCTAACCCTTCATTATCATATATACTATTCTCATCTTCTAAATCAAATAAAGCTCTGGATGAAATTGCAATAACCAATTTATCATTTAAATTGTAAGCCATAAAACCTCTTTTAACTTTTATTCAATTTTAACATATATATCTGATATAATAAATCATAAGATTAAATAAAAGGATGAAAAATGGGTTCTGGAGCTATATTACTATTGGTTATTGCAGGTATAGGTGCATATTTAGTTGCTATTTATAACAAGTTCATATCTTTAAGAGCTGGAATGGATGCTTCATGGTCAGACATTGACATTCAGTTAAAAAGGCGTTATGACCTTATACCTGCATTGGTTGACACGGTAAAAGGATATAAAGAGTACGAAGCAGATACACTTGAAAAGGTAATACAAGCACGTCAACAAGGAGTAAATGCTTCTTCTATGGATGAAAAAGCTGCTGCAGCAAATGTATTGTCAGGGGCATTAGGCAAACTTTTTGCATTGGCAGAGGCTTACCCTGATTTGAAAGCTAATACAAACTTTTTAAAGCTACAAGATGAACTATCATCTCTTGAAGATGCCATTCAAAATGCAAGACGCTACTACAATGCAATAGTTAGAGACTATAACACAAAAGTTGACTCTTTTCCAGATCTTATAGTTGCACAAAAATTCAACTTTACCACAAGACCATACTTTGAATTGGATGAGAACGAAGCAGAAGCAGCAAATAAGATGCCTAAAATAAATTTTTAAAAGAGTTAATAATGAAAAATTTTATTTTCTCTATTTGTCTGTTTTTTATCTGTTCAGCTACAATAATGGCAGAAAATATTGATGCTTATGAAGTAAATGTAACAGTTGAACAGAGTGGAGAATTAAAAATATTTGAAACTATTCATTACAACTTTGGAGAGAAAAACAAACATGGTATATATCGTGATATTCCATTTACAGTGAAAATAGACTCTAAAATAATAGATTTGAAATTATATGATTTTTATGTTCAGATGGACAATAACAATGTTGAATGGACAGAGTCAATCATTAAATCAAAATATGCTGGTGATATTATTCGTTTAAAGATTGGTTCTGCATCTAGTTATTTGACAGGAAAACATACATATAAAATAGAGTATAAAATAAAAAAAGGTGTCCTGCCCTCTTCTAAATATATAAATTTCGATGCGATACGTTGGAATATTATTGGTTCTGGTTGGTCTATTCCTATTAACAATATTGAAGCAAATATTTTTTTACCTAACTCAATATCTAGAGAGAGTATAAAACTTTCAACTTTTACAGGTCTTTACGGTTCAGAAACATCAACAGCAACAACAAACTGGATTAGCGAAAATCACGTAGAGATAAAAATTCCATCTTTAGCAGCAAATGAAGGTCTAACAGTAGAACTATCTTACCCAGAATCTACTTTAGATCAAAGTGGCATTCAAAATACAAAAACAACATTTTTTGAACAGTTATTATCTTCTTGGCACTGGGCTGCACTTTTTGCTTTTCTTTTATATTTTTACACTGTACTTAGCAAGTATGGTGGATTTAAGGACAATCGTTCAGTTGCAGTACAATATGAGCCACCAAAAGGTTTGAGTGTCTTACAGTCCGGCCTTATACTAGATAAACATGCTGATAATGATGACTTTACAGCAGCAGTCTTAGAATTAGGTGTGTTGGGCCATTTAGAAATAAACTATAAAGATAAAAAATCATATCCAATTTTAAAACGTATCGAAAAAGATACTTCAAATTTAACAATAAACCAAAAGTATTTGCTTGAACAAGTATTATTTAAAAGTTCAAATATTTTCACATTAACTACCAGTTCTGAATCTAAAGCAACAAAACTGAAAAATGGGTTTAAACATATAAATGAGAACTTATATAACTGGTCAGTAATGGATGGGTATATGGTTGAGAATCCTCAGAGAGTTCGTGCAAAATTCCTTAAAAAAAGTTTTATTTTTCTTATTCCTGTCTTACTTTTTACGGGATACTCTCTATTTAAAGATGCTAATGTAGATGCAATTTTTATATTTATTTTCCCTTTAGCCTTTGGTTCAGCCGGTATCTCCATTATGAGGCAAGGTAAAAGCATTATAGGTAAATTACAAGGTCTCATTTTTATGGGTGCCGGTTTTATGCCAATATATATGATGCAAGGTCAAGAGTTCAATATAAAAGAGATCTTAACTGGTCCTCTAATAGCTGTTATTGTCATAATAGTAGCAATGTTGTTTGTGCATCGTCGTATAGGTAACTTTACTCAAAAAGGTGCATACACTCAAAAACATCTTCTTGGTTTAAAAGAGTTTACTTCAAGAGTAAAAACAGACGAAATAAAAAGACGTCTTGCATTAGATCCAAATTACCTTGAAAAAATGTTACCTTATGCTTTACTTTTTAAACAAACAGAACATTGGATAGACCTGTATGATCTACTAGATATAGAAAAACCAACATGGTATATTGGAAATATTAACAATATAAGAACTTTTTCATCATCAGTAAATGCTGCATCAACAGCACCAAATACATCTTCAGGAGGTAGTGGCTTCTCTGGTGGAGGCGGATTCTCTGGCGGTGGTGGCGGCGGAGGTGGCGGAGGCTCTTGGTAACAATTAAATATGTCAATTTGACATATTTTTTACTTTTATACAATTTTTTATATATACTTCATAAAAAAGTAAATTTATGTATCAAAAGAAAAAAGAGCGTCTTTACATTTGTGACTTATTGGAAAATCCAGCGGTTCCATACCCTTCGTATTATCTATTAAGTACTTCTATGCATAAAAATGAAATGTTGCAAACAGCACTAATATCTCTACATAGTTTTGATTTTTCCTATTATGAAACTGCAAAAAATCATGAAGATATATTTGCAATGTTACATTCAGGAACTTTTCCTATATATAAAGAAAAATATATTGTTGGATATTTTGGAAATAAAATGATGTACTTAGAGAGTAACGGATGGAAAGGTATGCCGTCCACAGAAGACATTTTTAAAATGGAAAACTGGTTAGTTTGTTAAAATTATTCTATTTAAGAGTAATTTTATCTTATTAAGACTATAATACGAATGTTCCTTGAATATCGGCAATGAACATTCTCCTTTTTAATATGAAACACTCCTTATATGTATGCCTACCCAACATACAAAGCTTAACCATTATTTGTCGATATTCAGGAGAAAAACAAAAAATTTCAAACAAAAAAACTTCAGATAAAATCCTTATTTTAATATTCTTATTATAGAATCATATATTATGAAAATTACAAATATATATACAAAAACATTAAAAGCTTCACTTAAAAATCCATTTATTACATCACTTCGTCGCGTTGATTATTTAGAAGATATAGTAGTTATTATAGAGTGTGACAATGGTGAAGTTGGTTATGGAGAAGGTGCTCAAACCCCTGTAATCACAGGCGAGACAATTGGATCTATTAGAGCAACTATTGAGTATATTAAACCTTTTATTGTTGGTTTAGATATTGAAGAGTTTGATACTATACTAAAGTTTGTACATTCTGTAATTTTAAAAAACACTACGGCAAAGTCTGCATTAGAGATTGCTCTGTATGATTTAAAAGCCAAATCATTGAAATTGCCACTATATAAAATGTTAGGTGGCACAAAAACTAAATTTACAACCGATATAACCATAAGCATGGGAGATATTGAAAAAATGATAGCAGACAGTATAGATGCTATAAATTTAGGATATAACACACTCAAAATTAAAATAGGAGATAATCCATTAAAAGATGCCAAACGTATAATTGAAATAGATAATGCAATAGGTAAAAACATATCTCTAAGGTTGGATGCAAATCAGGGTTGGACAGCAAAACAGAGTGTTGAACTTTTACATGAACTTGAAAAAAGAGATATTATTGCAGAGTTTATTGAACAACCCGTTCCTGCAGATGATTATGCTGGTTTAAAATATATAAAAGATAGAGTTCAAACTCCTTTGCTTGCTGATGAATCTATTTTTTCAATTAAAGATGCGAAAATATTACTAGATATGCAAGCAATTGATTTTGTAAATATAAAATTGGCAAAAACGGCTGGCATAAGCCAAGCACTAAAATTAGCAGATCTATCAAAATCATATAATGTAAAATGTATGATTGGATGTATGCTAGAAGGTCCCATTTCTGTAGCTGCGGGTGTTCATGTTGCTTCTGCAAAGGCTGATACTATAACTATGCTGGATCTAGATGCTGTAAGCCTATTGACATCTCATCCAGCAGAAACAAACATTCAATTTAATGAAAGCCAAATTGAACTCTCATCAGACTTTGGATTAGGTGTAATTTATGAATAGAATATACACTAACCATTAATAAAAAGTTACTAAAATTATATAAAAATTTAAAGAGTAATATATGTATAAAAAAATTGCACTAGCTACCCTACTTCTATTTAGTTTAAATACTCTTAATGCAAATTATGTTCTAACACCTAGTAAACGAGCTAAAAGTAAAATAGACCACATGCCTAAAGGCGTAGTGGCAGATATGAAAAAGATTCCTCAAGATCCTGCTTTTTATGCAAAGCAGATAAATCCAATGTCAAAATCTAAACAAGCTAAACTCGATAAAGAATTTAACAAAAAATATTTTAAACCATGGAGTCTTAGACGCTTAGATATACCAAAAAAAGATTTTGGTTGGGAGATACGATTTATTACTAAAGGCAAAATATACAAAGAGAGAGGACAAGTTATTCCTTCAAGTGTATATAAAAGATGGATCAATAATGCACAATTTCACAAAAAAGATACTATAAAACAATATGGAATTACAACTAAGAGAACTAATGTAAAAGCATTTCCTACCTCTACTGCCTTTTATCGTGACCCTAAACGTATAGGAGAAGGTTTTCCTTTTGATTACAATCAAAACTCTGCACTTCATATAAATGTACCACTATATATATCGCACTATTCAAAAGATAAAAAATGGGCATATGTAAGAGCTTCATATTCGTTTGGTTGGGTTAAAGTATCTGACTTGGCCATTGTAGATAAAACATTTATTAAACAGTTTAAAACGGGTACATATGCGATGACAATTAAAGATAATTTACATCTTTTAAATAAAAAAAATAGAGCTGTTACACTTGTTAAATTAGGCGCTCTATTCCCTATTGCGAAAGATAATAAAAGCTACCTAACAGCAATAAGAAATTCAAAAGCTAAAGCAGAGATACAAAGAGTAGATGTGGCTTCGGCAAATATTATTGCAAGAAAACCTCTTCCTTTTACCTCAAAAAATGTAGCAAGACTTGCAAAAGAGTTCTACAATGAACCTTATGGTTGGGGTGGATCTTATGAATGTAGAGATTGTTCAGCTACAACTAGAGATTTTCTTGGACCATTTGGTATCTTCCTAAGAAGAAATTCAAGTAAACAGGCACTTGATGGGAAAAGTACAAATATAAAAAACATTCCTAAAACTGCTAAAAAGAAAAAAATTATACAAAAAGCTGAACCATTTAGATCGCTACTTTATGTTCCTGGACATATTGTACTTTATATGGGTGAGTATAAAGGTGAGCCTGTAATCATGCATACATACTGGGGTGTACGTAAGAACAATGGTTCTAAGTTAGTTACTGCACGTACTATTATTACTACAACGGAACCAGGTAAAGAGCGTAGAGATATTAGAGAAAAAAGTAAATTAATAAATACATTGAAGACAATAGTCAATTTTTAGGATAAAATACATTATGAGAGAAAAAACAAAAATATTTACAACAACAATTATCGCCGGTGACTTCAAAGGCAAAAAAATAGAGATACCTGACATCTTTACAACAAGAAGTTCAAAAGGTATTTTAAAAGAGTCCTTTTTCAATACTATACAGTTTGATATCATAGATAAAAACTTTGTAGAAGTATTTGCAGGAAGTGGCTCGGTTGGTCTTGAAGCCTTAAGTCGAGGTGCTTCTCAATGTTACTTCATGGAGTATAATAAAACTGCCTTTAGATGTTTAGAGTCCAACATTAAAAATACAGATCCTAGTCGCTGTAGTACATTTTATGGAGATAGTTTTGAAAACTTCTCAAATGTATATAACATAGTAAAAAAATCTGGTATAAAAACTTACTTTTATTTTGATCCTCCATTTGCAACACGTGACGGAATGGATGATATATACGATAAAACTCTTGCACTTATTGAAACTATTGAACCTGAAGTATGTGAAATAGTTACAGTTGAACACATGACAAATCTAGATATGCCAAAAGTTATTGGATCTTTGGAGTTAATGAAAAAAAAGAAGTTTGGTAGAAGTACAATGAGTTATTACAAACCAATGTAGTGTGCGGTTTGGAAGGTGTTGTCAGGAGACAAACACCCTACAGAATCGGAATTAATTTTGAATGTTTAATATCTTGTTTACAAGGGTGTTGTGCCCTCACAACACCAATATAACTTTGCAGTTAAACAGTTACAGAATATCTCTTATAACCATTGCATAGTGAAGAACTGCTAAGTTAAGTAAAAATATCCCCATAGATGAAGCTTTAGAGAAAAAGCGCTGTTTAGGTGTTTTATCTTTATTTAATGTTATCATCGAAATAGTCATATGTATAATAGTCAAGAGAATAATTACTGCAACAAAAGAAAGTTTAATACGTAATGAGTCTATTACTCTATTTGAGACATCTGAAAAAATTAAATCTAAAAGACCATAATCACTTATCATTACATAACCTGTAATAAGTAAAATAATTAATGCTCCAGTTTCAAAATAGCCATAAATAGGACCAATACGAGGATAAACTGCATCTTGATCCTCTTTTTTTCTCAACGATACACCAAGTAGAAACATAAAAAATGCTCCACCAATCCAAGATATTGCTGCTACTATATGTAGGTGAATTGCCCAACCCATATTTAACTATCTAACTTCAATACAGCCATGAAGGCTTCTTGTGGTACTTGAACTTTACCAATGGATTTCATACGTTTTTTACCTGCTTTTTGTTTCTCTAAAAGTTTTCTTTTACGTGTAATATCACCACCATAACATTTTGCCGTAACATTTTTACCCATAGATTTAACGTTAGATCTAGCAATAACATTATTTCCAATACTAGCTTGAATAGCAACTTCAAAAAGCTGTCTAGGAATAAGTTCTTTAAGTTGAGAAACAAAAGCTAAACCTCGAGTACGAGCTTTATCTTCAGGTACAATAATTGAAAGAGAATCTACAATATCTCCAGCAACTCTAATATCAAGTTTTACAAGCTTTCCTTCTCTAAACCCAATAGGTTCATAATCAAAACTAGCATAACCTTTTGTAATAGATTTTAATTTATCGTAAAAATCCATTACAATTTCATTCATAGGAATATCATACTCAAGAAGAACTCTTGTTTCATTCAAGTAATCCATCTTAATTTGTATACCACGTCTATCATTAAGTAACTTGATTAGATTTCCCAAATACTCTTGAGGAGTTAAAATAGTTGCTTTTACATAAGGCTCAAAAACTTTATCAATTTTTTGAGGTTCTGGAAGTTCAGATGGATTTTGTATTTCAAATTCTTCACCATTTGTTTGTAAGATCTTATATACAACAGTAGGAGCAGTGGCAATAAGTTCTAAGTCAAATTCACGTTCTAAACGCTCTTTAACAACTTCCATATGCAACATACCCAAGAAACCTGTTCTAAATCCAGACCCAAGTGCCATAGAACTTTCAGGTTCAAAACTAAGTGATGAGTCATTTAGCTTTAATTTATTTAATGCATCACGTAAATCTTCAAACTTATCTGTTTCAATAGGATAAATACCGGCAAAAACAAATGGTTTAGCAGGTTCAAAACCTTCTATTGGTTTTTCAGTAGGATTTTTTGAATCAGTAATTGTATCTCCAACTTTTAGAGAATCAACAGTTTTTAAACCCATAACTACAATGCCAATTTCACCTGTACGAATCTCTTTTGTCTTAATAGTAGCAATAGGATTTGGGTACATTAAATTAAGAACTTGATGCTCATCTTTTGTTCCCATTACTTTAACAAATTCACCCTTTTTGATTTGTCCATCAAAAACACGTATTAAAGCCAATGCACCAAGATAATTGTCAAACCAAGAATCATAAATAAGTGCTTTAAGTGGAGCATTTGTATCACCAACGGGAGCGGGTACACGCTCTACAATGCTATCTACTAGATCAGATACACCTTCTCCTGTTTTAGCCGATACAAGGTTATGTTCTGTTGCATCAATCCCAATAGCTTCTTCAAGCTCTGAAAGAACTCTATCTGGATCTGCTGCGGGAAGGTCAATTTTATTTACAACAGGCAAGAGTTCTAAATCGTTCTCAATAGCAATATATACGTTTGCAATAGTTTGTGCCTCAACACCTTGTGCTGCATCTACAATGAGCAGAGCTCCATCACTTGAAGCTAGAGATCTACTAACTTCGTAAGAAAAATCTACGTGACCCGGAGTGTCAATAAGATTTAATATATAAGGTTCACCATCTTTTTCGTACTCTAAACGAACAGATTGTGCCTTAATAGTAATACCACGCTCTTTTTCAATATCCATAGTATCCATAACTTGAGACGACATTTGTCTGTCTGAAACGGCACCACACTCTTGTATAATTCTATCTGCTAATGTTGATTTTCCATGGTCAATATGTGCGATAATAGAGAAATTGCGTATATTTTCCTGGGGTACTACTTTTACCAATTTATTTCCTTGTTTAATTCTATGAACTTGTTACGAAAAGAGAGTTTACACTCTCATTATTGTGTACTCTTCTAATAACTTCACCAAGCATAGGTGCAGTTGAAAGCATTTTAATTTTTTTAGAAGATTTAGTCATTGGTATAGTATTTGAAACAATCAATTCATCAAGTTCACCCTCTTCAATACGATCAAAAGCTGGACCTGAAAGTACTGGGTGTGTACAACAAGCCATTACAGATGTTGCACCTAATTTTTTTAATGCTGAAGCTGCTTTAACCATTGTTCCTGCTGTATCTACCATGTCATCAATAAGAATTACATTTTTATCTTTAACATCACCAATAATATTCATTACTTCAGATTCATTTGCTTTTTCACGACGTTTATCAACTATAACCATATCTAAACCTAATTTAGATGCAAAATATCTGGCACGTGCAACACCACCTATATCTGGAGAAGCGATAACTGGATTTTTAAAGTTTTTTGATTTAATATAATCAATAAACAAAATAGCACCATACAGGTTATCAACAGGGATATCAAAGAAACCTTGTATTTGAGAAGCATGAAGGTCTACTGTAACCATACGAGTGATACCAGAAGTTTCAATTAAATTCGCAACAAGTTTTGCAGATATAGGAACTCTAGGAGCAGCTTTTCTATCTTGTCTTGCATAACCATAATAAGGTACAACAGCAGTAATTGACTTTGCTGAAGAACGCTTAAGAGCATCTGTCATTATGAGAAGTTCCATCAAATTTGAGTTTGCTGGTGCAGAGGTAGGTTGTATAATAAATACATCTTTTCCACGTACAGATTCTGCAATTTGAACAGATATTTCACCATCTGAAAATCGTTTTATTGTAGCCTCTGAAAGTGGCATTTTAAGATAATTGGCAATTTCTGCTGCGAGTTCTGGGTTTGAAGTTCCGGAAAAAATCATATATCCACTCATTATTTATACCTTTTAGTTTATGGGATTATTTATATGTGTATTTTACTTAAAACTTGATATAAACCCTCTGAATAAATTACTTATAATTAAACATACAATCAACAAGCATATTCAAAGCTTCTTGATATTAAACTACTTAAAATAAAATATAATTATATGGATATTAATGATACGAAAAGTTTTTAAAAAAAAGTTGTCTGGTAAAGGTAAAATAGATGCTTTTTTAAATAAATACAAACTTCCTACATCATATTTTGGAATCAGTCGAAGACCAATAACAAGAGGTATTGCTATAGGTCTTTTTTGGGCTTTCATACCAATGCCTATGCAAATGTTAGCTGTTATTGCAACAACACCTTTTTTACGTTTCAATGTACCTATTGCCATATCGATGGTTTGGCTCTCTAACCCATTAACTATGCCACCTATGTATTATGTTGAGTATTTAACGGGAAATTTTATTTTAGGTCAAGATGGGATCAAAAATATTGAGTTGACTATGGAATGGTTCAAAACAAATATTGGTGATATTTTTATTCCATTATATGTTGGGACAGCATTTTATTCCATAGTAGTAACAAGTATAATTTACTTACTACTCAATCAATTATGGGTTCATTCTGTAAAAAGTGAAAAAGAGAAGAAAGATATATACAAAAAACACAAAGAGAAAAAGAGAAGAGTACATAAAGGGAAAAATTAATTCCCCCCTCTAGCAGATTATACCTCCACCCAATAGTTTTCTATCTTCGTAAAATGCAGCAACCTGACCTTTTGCCAAACCAAACACTGGCTCATTTAGTGTTACAGTTGCTATACCTAAATCATCTATAACTACATGACACGAAACTGCTGTTGTTCTGTAACGTACTTTTACCAAACAATCAAACTCTTTTAACTCTTTAAAAAGATTTATCTGCTTAACTTCAAAAGTATTCTCTTCTAATTTTTCTTTTGTCCCAACTACAATTTGATTTTTCTCAGGCTTAATTTCAAGTACAAAATGTGGATCATGTGCGCCATTGACAAAAAAACCTCTTCTTTTACCAATTGTATAATGCATATAACCTTTATGAGTTCCCACTACATTACCCTCACTATCGATTGTTTCGCCAGGAATATCGATATCCATGTGTTTTGCCAATACTTCATCATAACTATTTTCAACAAAACATATTTCTGAACTCTCTTTTTGTGTAGCAATATCTTGAAGAACTTCAATATTTTCTGCATATTTTTTTACATCATCTTTTACCCATGAACCCAAAGGGAAAAGTAGTCTAGGAAGAACATCTTTTTTTACTTGGCATAAAAAATAACTCTGATCTTTATTTAAATCTTCAGCTGTATAGATAAAATCTCCATCACATTTGATGTAGTGTCCAGTAGAGATATGATAGATATCTAGACTATCAGCGAAGTCTACCATTTTCCCAAACTTAATGGTTCTGTTACATAACACACAAGGGTTTGGTGTTAAACCTTCTTTATATGAATCTATAAAATATTCATACACTTCATCATTGAACTCTTTACTTAAATCTAAAAAATGAACTTCTATCCCCAAGTATTTTCCTACTCTTTGTGCCTTTGTGTAGTTCTCTTCATGGTAGCCCGGTTTATGATGCAATTTCATATAAACACCAACTACTTCATAACCCTCTTTTTGCAATAAAATCGCAGATACTGTTGAGTCAACTCCACCACTCATCCCTACAAGAACTTTTTTTTTATTCATTTATTAATTCACCTATTTCTACTGCTATTTCATCATCTACTGTAACAAGTTTTCCTTTTGCATATAGATTGTTATCTATGAAAACTTCTATCTCTTTTATACCTAAAGATGAAATTGAAACTTTATGTCCCAACTCCAATTTTTTACAATTTATCTTACCAAGAGAACATAAAACATTTTCATATTTTTTACTATCATACTTATTTACGTCTGTTTCCTTTAGTGATACAATTTCAATTATACTATAATCACCAACATTATCTAGTTTGACTTTTGCATGGATTTCACTATCTTTAACTAAAACCATATGTAAATAATTCATTCCCAAGAGCAGTACTGAACCTATTTCCAAATTTTTAATATTTTTTTTCTTAACACATACTTTTTCAAATGCTAAATCATATTCAGGATATAATTTTTGCTTTTCCATCATTTTTCTTAAGTTTAAAGATTGAGTTTCACTTTTCATTCAGATCACCTATAAAATGTTCTAGTAAAAACTCTTTATTTGCGACTAAAAGATCATCTGGTACATCTTGTCCTATTGAAAAATAACTCATAGGGAGATTATATAAAAGCATAAAATTTAAAAGTGTTCCAAAATGTTTTGTTTCATCAAACTTACTTATAATGACCGAATTTATATTTAAAAAAGAGAAGTTATTATATATATCTTCCATATCTTCATACTTTACAGTAGCAGAGATTAAAAGATTAACTTCTATATCTAAATGTTCATCAGAATTTACAAACTCTACAGTCTTAATAAATTTATTTGTATTATATGGTGACATACCCGCTGTATCTACCAAAACAATATCATACTCAGTCATTGATTCAAGTTTATCTTTAAAGTCATCTACTGTAGATACAGACATATGTTCAATTTGCATAATATCTGCATAATGTTTAAGTTGCTCAATAGCACCAACTTTATAAGTATCTAAATTTAAGAGTGCAACTTTATATGGTCTATCCATAAGGTATGCATATCTGGCAGCTAATTTTGCTATGGTTGTTGTTTTACCTACACCTGTTGGCCCAACAAGCATAATAACTTTTAAACTAGAACCTAAATCTTCTTCTTTTATTTTCAAAGAGACATCTATCTCTTCCATAATGTATGAAGCCAAAAGTTCTTTATCTTCAACTATACTCGTACCAACAAGTGAACTCAATATCATGTCTAACCATTTAGGTGAGATACCTTTTCTAATAAATAGTTCTCTAATTTCAGATATGACTGTATTGTTCTCTTTAATATCTGTAACCATATCTTCTTTTATGATTTCAAGTTGTGATTTAAGTTCCGTAATTTCTGATAAAAGTTCAACCTCTTCACTACTACACTTTTTATCGAAAGATTGATCTCCAAAAGATTTCTTCATAAACAGTTCAGAAGGAACAGCTATAACAACTTCACAACGCAATACGCCATCGTCATATCTTAGCTGTTTTGCAGAGACAATGGATACTTCTGTTCCATACTTCTCTACTGCTTGTTCATAAGCACCTCTTGGATCGGAAGCTACAAATGTTTCATTTATCATACTTGACCTTTCATATAGTAAAGAGGAATAAGAACAGAACTTCTTTCCATCCATGATGGATGAGGAAGAGTTAATGTTTTACTCTGCATCTTTACATTTTCATAAAATATTATATCTATATCTAAAGTTCTTGGACCATCTTTAAAAAGACGTTTTCTACCATATAATTTTTCAACTCTAAGCATATACTTAAGTAGATTAGAGGGTGACAAATTTGTCTCTATTAGCAACAATGAGTTATAAAAATCACCCTGTTCCAAATAGCCAAATGGTGGATTTTTAAGTATTGGTGCAGACTCAATAATTTGTAAAAATTTTGATTTTTTAAAATATATAAAAAGATGTGCAAAACGACGAATAGTATCACCTATATTGCCACCAATTCCTAAAAGAGCTCGATGCTTATAAATTTTACTGCTTCGCAAGACAGAAGGATAATGTTCTGTAATAAGCAATGAATTATCTTTGTTTAATTTACGTTTTAACATTTTTCCTCTTATATATTTTATTACCGGTTTAAAAAACCTCTCTACAGCACCACTACTTTTCCATCTACCATTGCTACCATATCTTCAATGCGTATACCAAACTCATTTGGAATATAAATACCTGGTTCAATGGTATAAACCATACCATCTTCAATAATCGTATCTGATTTTGAAGAGATATATGGCATCTCATGTATGTCTAAACCTACTCCGTGTCCTGTTGAGTGAACATAAAATTCTCCAAATCCAGCTTTTGTTACAATATCACGAGTTAATGCATCTACTTTTTTTGCTTTCATACCTGAACGAGCTTTTTCAATGGCATTGTCATGTGCTTTTAAAACTACATCATATGCTTTTTGAATTTTTTTATGTTTAAAACGTTGATGAGTATCGAAAGTAAAATATTTATCTGCTTGTACAGTGCGTGTTCTATCTGAACAGTAACGTTTGTATTTTAAACCAGCATCTACCAAAAGAAGATCATTCTTAGATAAAGTTGTACTTCCAGGTGTAGCATGTGGTTTAGCAGCAGATGCATTTATGGCAACTATAGGGTCAAAACTCAAATCGTACTTACCAAAGTCACTTAAAATTGATTTTGCTTTATGAGTCAATGTAAACTCATCTTCTCCAAAACCATTTTTTCTAAACTCTTTTGCCAATAATTTAAAAGCTTTTTTACCATATTTTGCAGCTTTTGCAAGTATAATTAACTCTTCATCATTTTTTACAATACGCTTTTTATGTGAAAAATCTAAGTTACTAACAAAAGTAACTTTTTTCAGAACCGATACTTTTTCAAAACCTGCAACAGACCACTCTTTAGGATCAAATGTAACTTTTTTCACTTTAGACTTTTTCAAAATAGATACTACTTCAGCATATAAATCATCTGCTATGACTACATGTGCACCTTTAACATTTTCGTTTGCATCTAAAGTATAACGAGAGTCTGTTATGAAAAAAGATTCTGAGCCCAATTTTAAATATATTGAGTTGTCACAAGAGTAATTACATTCATAATAAATTGAATTTTCATCTTTTAACATATAATTCATAAAGAAGCCTTTGAGAGGTGTCCCCCACATTCCTGTGGGAACGAGAGGAGTGTTTGTACGGTAATAGCTTACGCTTTTGCTTGTGCCGCCTGAGCTTTAGCTTGCTGCTGTTTCATTGCTGATATTTCAGCAAGAATTTGTGTCATACCAACCATAGCCAAGTGGTAACCAAATGGTCCCATTCCAACAATCTGACCAGCACATACAGGAGCTGTCAAAGATACATGTCTAAACTCTTCTCTTTGGTGAATGTTAGAAAGGTGAACTTCCAATGCTGGCAATTGTACTGCTGCAAGAGCATCACGAATTGCAATTGAAGTGTGAGTATATGCTGCTGGGTTAATAATAATACCATCTGCATCACCAATACACTCTTGAATACGATCTACAATTTCACCTTCTAAGTTACTCTGAAAAAATTCAATTTCCAATTTATTTTGATCTGCATAAGATTTCATTTGTCCATGAATATCTTCTAATTTCATTGGTCCATAAAGTTTTTGATCTCTAATACCTAACATATTTAAGTTTGGACCTTGGATTACTACTATTTTCATTTTATTGCCTTTGTATAATTTGGTTATTATTTTATCTAAATAGGTTTAATATCTACATATAAAATATGAAATAATTTTATTGGATAGTTTTCATTTTTCTTAAACGTAGTCTTAGCGATATTCTCTACTTCGTAACAGCATAAAACTGCTATTAAATTTTATACTCATACAAATAGAGATTTTCAGCTCCAAAAAACATTAAAAATCGGTTAAACTACAATATTTATAATTCTATTATAAATCAATTATAAGGAGCAAATATGCTAAATAAAAAACTTTCCCTATTTGTATTGCCTTTAGTAGCAACACTTTCACTACAAGCCAATGATCCTTTTATGCAAGATCCATTTGGAGATGACATCTTTAAAGAGATGATGCAGATGCAACAAAATATGGACAAAATGTTTGAGCGTATGAACAATAGAATACAACAGCGGACAACAAGCCAAATATCTCCTATGGGAACATACAAAATACAACAAGCAAGTCAATTTATAGATAAAAAAGATCACTATGAATTTGTAACTACAATTCCAGAAAGCAAAGAGAATCAGATAGATATTCATACTGAAAACGGTGTTATGGCTATAACAGCAAAAATCATACAAAAACATGAAGAAAAAACAGCCAATAGTTACAGTACATCAAGCTCTATGCGTATGTATCAACATAGTGTACCTCTACCAACAGATGCAGATGAATCAACTATCAGCATGAAGTATATAGATGGAAAATTGGTAATTTTAATTAACAAAAAGAAAAATGACAAAGTCATCAAAAATAGTACTAAAACATTAAATTCATCTAAGAAAACAGAAACAAAACAATAAAATCAGAAGCTAAATAAATCCCCTATTCCTAATATTCAGATGCTATAATAAGACAAAATATTAGGAATAAAATTTATGAAAATATTAGTAGCAGACTATATATATGTTTTAGGGTCTTACCTTCAAAACAGAGCTATTGCTTTTACAGATACTATTCAAGCAGTAGATAGTTTAAACAATCTAAAAAAGCAATACCCAAATGCTGAAATAATTACATGTGAAGAGAACTCAGTCATATACCCTGGATTCATCAACACTCATGTACATTTGGAATTTTCAGCAAACAAAACATCATTAAAATATGGCAACTTTATGCCTTGGCTAGATACTGTCATTGAACATAGAGAAGACCTTGTAGCTTCTTGCGACAATGAACTCATGTTAAATGAGTGTAATGAAATGTTAAATTCAGGAATTACAACTTTTGGTGCCATATCTAGTTTTGGAACAGAACTGGAAGTTTGTGAAAAAACACCTCAAAGAGTTGTCTTTTTCAATGAACTTATAGGTTCAAATGCACAGTATGCGGACATGCTTTACGGTGATTTCCTAGAGCGTCTTTCAGCATCTAAATCTTGTGATGACGATTCACTTATTACAGCTGGAATTGCTATACATTCACCCTACTCTGTACATCCAATAATACTGCAAAAGGCTGTAAACTTGGCAAAACAAAGTTCACTTCCACTATGTGCACATTTTCTTGAGTCTCAATGTGAGCGTGAATGGTTAGACAGAGGAGAAGGTGAATTAAAACTATTCTTTGAGAAGTATTTTAAAACTTCAGTCCCCGTTACAGATATAGACGAATTTATACATGCTTTTGACTCTTACCCTACCCACTTTACACATGCTGTTCAAACAACTTCATCTGAATTGGAATATTTAGCATCAAAAGGACACTCAATTGCACATTGTCCTCGTTCTAACCGTTATTTGGGTTGTGGTAGATTACCAATAGAAGTACTCAGAGAGTTAGATATAAAATATTCTCTTGCTACAGATGGCTTAAGTTCAAATGATTCTTTAAATATATTTGATGAATTAAGAGCAGCACTGATGTTGCATCATCAAGCACCAATACAAGAACTTTCAAGAAAATTAATAGAGTCCATTACATCAGATGCAGCAGATATATTGGGGCTTGAGTGTGGGAAGATAGAGGTTGGTAAGTTGGCAGATTTTGCTATTGTAAAATTAAAAGAGAAACCTAAAAGAGAAGAAGAGATAGCACTTTGGACAATTATACATTCAAAAAGAGTATCTGCAATATATATTAATGGGAAAAAACATGTTTAAAAGTATAGGAAAAATTATTAAATGGATCGGTGAACACTTTAAAGGAATGTTATTTCTACTAATTGTAGTCTTTCTATTTATGCCAAATTCATCAAAGATGACAGACAATGCAAACTTACAAGAGATTGAGCTAACAGGTCCCATAATGAATGCAGACAAAGTTCTCGAACAGATAGAATCAGCACAAAAAAACAAAAATATTAAAGGTGTTCTACTCAATGTAAATTCACCTGGTGGTTCTGTTCCACCATCTATTGAAATTTCTTATGCTATAAGAGAGTTACAAAAGCATAAACCTGTCATTGCATATGCATCAGGTATTATGGCTAGTGGATCTTACTATAGTTCAATTTATGCTAGCAAGATCATAGCAAATCCTGGTGCAATTGTTGGATCTATTGGTGTCATAATGCAAAGTGCTGACTTATCTGAAATCATGAATACACTTGGTGTAAAGACACAAATAGTTAAACAAGGTAAATTCAAAGAGGCTGGAACAAAAACTAGACAATGGACAAAAGATGAGAGAGAAGAGCTAGAAACTCTTACAAAAGATGCTTATGAACTTTTCATAAAAGATGTAGCAGATGCCAGAGGCTTAGATGTAAACAATGCAAAAAAGTATGCTGATGCACATATATTTTCTGCTAAAAGAGCCAAAGAAGCTGGGCTAATCGACCAAATAGCAGTTAAAAGTGAAGTTAAAAAAATATTAATTAAAGATGCGAATGTTACAAAAGCTGTCTGGAAAGAAAAAGACAAAGTTGATTCATTCATAGAAAAAATAAAAGGCGAAAGCCTCATAAAAGTACAAAACTACTTCTACGGACTACAAGCTACTTTGTAAAAAATCTTCCGCAATCACCTTAGGATCTTCCAATCCTACGGAGATTCGTATTAAACCATCTGTTATACCAAGAAATCTTCTCACCTCTTCATCAAAATCACTGTATATTGTACTTTTCATATGTAAAGCAAGTGTTCTGTTGTCTCCAATATTTGCTGTTTGAGTAACTAATTTTAACTTATTTAATAATTTAAAAGCTTTCTCTTTGCTACCACAATCAAGTGTTAAAATAGGTCCACAACCATTTTTAAAATCTCTTTTATATATATTGTTATCTTTTGATGATTTTAATGAAGGATGATTTATAGTATACCCATCTCCCAAAGATTCATCTAAAAGTCTAGCTAGCTCTTCAACTGAATTATTTACACGTTCTACACGTAAAGAGAGTGTTTCAAGTCCAAGCAGTGTTAAAAATGATCCAAATGCATTTGCAGTCATACCCATATCTCTAATTGCACGTTTTTTACAAATGCCCAAAAATGCTTTTGCACCCATCTTCTGAATAAATTTATGAAGATCTTCATACTTCTCATTCAAAAGTTTTTCATTACTCTTTTTTACTGATCTATATACAGCTATTCCACCTAGTGAAGCAGAGTGACCTGACATGTTTTTAGTACTAGAGTGAACAACTATGTCAGCACCCAGTTCTAAAGGTCTTACAAGTATTGGAGTTGCAGTATTGTCTACAACTAAAACTGTTTCAAATTCATTACAAAGATCAGCAATAAGTTTTATATCTGGAAGTCTTAAACTTGGATTTCCAACAGATTCCATTAGAACCATTTTAACACCAGCTTTTAGTCTGTTTTTTATATGCTTAATATCATCAACTTCACAAAATGTATTTGTTATTCCAAAACGTTTCATAGTATCGGTTATGAGTGTATATGTACCGCCAAAAAAACCACCTATACATAAAACTTCATCGCCAGATTTCAACAATGCAGTTGTTATCATAGAAATTGCACCCATACCAGAAGATGTAGCAATAGCTGCAACTCCACCTTCCATTTTTGCTACAACATCTTCTAATTTTGCATTTGTTGGATTACCTACTCTTGCATAAAGAGGAGAGTTTATTTCTCCTGCAAAAATACCTTCTGCAGTTTGAGCATCTTCATATCCAAATGCAGCTGATGGAGTAATGGTTGGTGCAATTGGGCCTACCTTTGAACCTATATTTTGCACAAGTTGTGTATTGTAATAATTAAAATCTTTTTTCATGTTTTTCCTATATTGAATAGTTTAATATTTTATTTGCTTTGTTCTGATAGTTGTTAAGTTCCGATAGTGGTACATCAAACACAGATGAAACCCCACTTTTTATGTCAGACCAAAAAAGTTTTAGTGCAGGATTGTCTGTTCTACATATATCTGAAAATGCATCTGTTTCGAGTATAAGAACAATATCTTTTAACGTTATATCTTTAAGTTCTTTGGCTAGCCTATACCCACCCTTTGCACCTTTTATACTAATTAGTAAACCTTTTTTTCTCAATTCTAAGAGTATCTGTTCTAAAAAGTTATGTGGTACATTTGCACGAGAAGCAATTTCTTTTATTTTCAATACTTCATCTTTTGGAATGCTTGCCAATTCATGCAATGATGCTATGGCATAAATTGTTTTACTTGAAATTCCTATCATTAACATTACCTTCATATAATAAATTGGCATAAGTTTAACGAAAAGATATTTTAATGTCAAGTAAATCTATTGACTTAAATTATATTAATTGTTTTATAAGAAATAAAATATAAATTTAAAGAGAATATACATAATATTATTTTGCACACTCTTTGCACTTTATTAAAATATTATTATAAGATAAAATCAATACCTAGGATATACATGCGCATAATACTATACATTTTTCTAACTTTTTCCCTACTCCAAGCAGAGAGTATTCAGCAACTAATAAACTACTCATTAAACAAACACCCATCTTTAAAAGCTATACAACATAGACTTTCATCTATGGATATGCGTATTGAGAAAAGTAGAAATTGGTCTAATCCTGAATTAATTTTAAACATGAACGATATACGTTTTGATGATCCAAGCAATAGAGGTCTTGAACCTATGCAATATCAGGCTATAAACTATAAACAGCGCTTTCCTTGGTTTGGGAAAATAGATGCAAGAGAAAATTTTACTCGTGCACAAAAAAGTATTGTTTTAGATTCATACAGTATTGCTAAAGTTAAACTATCCGAAAACATTAGAAGCACTGGATATACAGTTTTAGAGATAAAAGAACGTATACGTATTATTCGAGAGTATGAAAATCTTACAAAACAAAATATTGCACTTTACGACTCTTACATATCTACAGACAATAAGAGTCACTCCAACTCTATGTCTGCTGAACTACTTTTATCTAGATTACATATACGAGCAGAACGTTATTCATCTGTACTAAAGAGCCAAGAAGCAAAACTTGCTTACTTAGTGCAAAGAAAACATATAAATCTCTCTGACTCTTTTCGCATAAAAAGACCCAAATCTCTTGGATACTATATATCTAACTTAGAGAGAAACCCAGCATATAAACAAGCATTATCAAAAACCAAACTTGCTTCTGCAAATAGAGATATGAAAGCTCTTGATATCAATCCTGACCCTTTTGTTCAAGTTGGTTATTTTAATCGTCAAAATTATGAAGATTATGCATCTATATCTGTTGGTTTTTCTCTACCAATTTTTGGTTCTGAAAAATTAGAAACAGAAGCAGCACGTAGAGACCTTTTAGCTTCAAAAAGTGCCTCTTTAGATTACCATGAAGCCTTAGAGAGCGAAATCAGAGTTAATTATGCGAAGATGTTAGAAGCATACAACATTTACAAGATTATTCATAACGATAGTCTACCAAAACTTCAGCATATGTTTGAACTCAATGAAGCTTCCATAGAGAGTGGAGAAGACCTCTTTACCTACACAAGCCTTCTTGAGCAAAAACTGGATCTGGACGAAGAACGCACGGTTGCAAAAGCAGCTTACTTAAGAACAGAAGCAAAACTAAAATCACTCATTGGGGAAATATAAATGAACAAAATCATCATCACAGCACTACTCTTACTATGGACATCTGCACAGGCAGAAGAGATGAAGTGTGCAGCAGGAAAATGCACTTCAGGCAAAGAAACTACTACTAAAAAAGTACCTGAAAAACCAAAAAAATCAGATGGGGCTATGACAGCTGAAGAGCATGCCAAAATGCTTGCTGACGAGAAGAAAGTATCGAGCGAAAAAAAGAGTGAAAAGAGAGCACTTACTTCTAAAGCAGAGGAGCAGTCAAAGTATAAAAGCAGAGAAGGAAAGCTTACGATAAAACAGCTCTTTAACGTGAGAACAATAAAAGTCAAAAAAGAGCAAATCACACAGAAGCAAACAAACTACGGTTTCATTGTGGCAGAGCACCCAAATATGATAGATGTCGTAGCATGGTACTCAGGTTTTGTAGAAGAGTTGTATGCAGATAAACTCTATGAAAAGGTCACAAAGGGGCAAGTCCTTGCAAAAGTCTACTCTCCTGAAGTCTATAAAGCAAAACAGGATTATCTTAATGCACTTAAATACAATAACCAACGTCCTTCAGCTTCCATGGTAAATAGTTCAAAGATCAAACTTGAACTACTCAATGTCTCTGAAAAAGAGATAGAGGATATAAGAAAGAACCGTCGCGTTGACAAACTTACCACTATTTTTGCACCCCATGACGGATGGATCTTTGAAAAAAATATCAATGAAGGTTCCTCTTTCAACTCTAAAAACAAACTTTTTCAAATTGTTGACCTTTCAACAGTATGGATGGAAGCAAAACTTTATCAGGATGAATTGCTTAAACTCAATACACTTAAAGAGTTCACCGTGAAGATCAAAGGATTTGACCAGACATTCAAAGCGACTAAGGAGTTACTATACCCGATGCTTGATCCCAAAGAGGCAACAGCTACATTACGTCTGCGTATAGATAATTCTGACGGAATTTTAAAGCCCGGGATGTATGCCACACTGGCTTCTTCTGCGACAGCAAAGAGCCGTCTTCTCATTCCACGTACTGCGATCATTCGTAAAGAAGGAAAATGGTACGCCTTTTTGGCAACTGATTTCAAAGGTGAATACGAACCTGTAAAACTGGATGTCAAACCCATCAATGCACAGTATTATGAAGTTCTATCCGGTCTTCATGAAGGTGAATCTATTGTAGACAATGCGCTCTTCATGATGGATTCAGATGCACAGATTAACAGTATCTATTAAAGGACGAAAAATGAACAAAGTCCATTTTTGTCTTTTAGATAATAACAAGACATTTAGTCTTCATATTACTAAAAGATTGCTAACACTGGGTTCACTTCAGCAGTGGGCTCATGTAACTGATTACATAAAAGGATATTGTAATGATTGAAAAATTAATTGCCTTTTCTGTAAAAAACCGTTTTCTTATACTTATGGCTTCTGTGTTCATTATCATGGGATCAATCTGGTCTATGAAAAATACACCTCTCGATGCCCTTCCAGACCTCTCCCCTCCGCAGGTGATCGTTCAGGTCACATGGAAAGGTCAGAGTCCGGAGATCATTGAAGATCAAGGAACCTACCCTCTCGTTGCGCAATTTCTTGCCATCGCCAACATTGAAACTGTACGTGGATTTTCCACCTATGAAAATGCACTGATCTACATCATTTTCAAAGAAGACACAGACTTGTACTGGGCACGATCACGTGTACTTGAGCAGTTGGCTTCCATTCAGTCTCAGCTTCCTCCTGACATGGAAGTGACACTCGGTCCCGATGCTTCCGGTGTGGGCTGGGCTTATGAATATGCCTTGACCTCTCAAACCAAAACACTTGAAGAGTTGCGTACCCTGCAGGACTACTACTACAAATATGCGCTTATGGGTGTTGACGGTGTCTCTGAAGTAGCGAGCATCGGTGGGTTCATTCCCACCTATCAGATCACGGTGGACAACGATGCACTGGTACAGCACAATCTTTCCATCAAAGATGTCTCACGTACACTTAAAGAGAACAACAACGATACTGGTGGACGTATTGTCATCCAAAATGGATACGAGTGGATGGTACAGGCCAAAGGGTATATTAAAGACCTCGATGAACTGAGATCTCTGGTCATTAAAACCAATGATGGCATACCACTCACCCTTGGTGACATTGGACGTGTTGAAAAAACACCTGCGGCAAGACGCGGTATGGCTGACCTGAACGGTGAAGGTGAAGTGGTCGGTGGTATTGTCATGCTGCGTTACGGTGAAGATGTCTACACTGCACTGGATCGTATTAAAGCTAAAATGGCTGAGTTGAAAGTGGAAGGTGTGGATGTTGTCACAACCTATGACCGTTCAGAACTCATTGGAAAAGCCGTTGACACACTTAAAGGTACATTGATAGAAGAGAGTATTATTGTGGTTATTATCATCGGTCTCTTCCTAATGCACCTACGTTCATCGTTGATCGTACTGATTGTGCTTCCTTTAACTATAGGTTTGACTTTTTTACTGATGAAACTCTTTGGTATAGGCTCAAACATTATGTCTTTAGGAGGAATTGCCATTGCCATCGGGGCCATGGTCGACGCCTCCATTGTCATGATAGAAAATGCCCACAAAGCCATACATAAACAAGAAGGAAAACAGGGACGCCCACTGGAAGATAAAGAACGTATTGCTACCATTGTTGCCTCCTCTCAAGTCGTGGGTCGTCCTATCTTCTTTGCACTGGCTCTGGTGGTGGTCTCATTTCTCCCTATCTTTGCACTTTCAGGACAAGAGGGACTGCTCTTTACCCCATTGGCATTTACAAAAACATTTGCCATGACAGCTGGAGCACTACTGTCAGTTACTTTGGTGCCCGTACTGATGATCTATTTTGTCAAAGGAAAGATCATTCCGGAGTCTAAAAACCCGCTTAACAGGTTTTTCATCTGGCTCTATCATCCGGTATTGATTTATGGGCTTAAGCTCAAGTATATTGTCATTGCCATAGCAGCAGGTTTGCTTCTCCTAGCAGTACCGCTGTATCAAAAACTCAACTGGGAATTCATGCCTATGCTCGATGAGCAAACCGTGATGTATATGCCCGTCACTCCTTATGGTATCTCGGTTGACCAGAGTAAAATGCTGACACAGAAAACCGATGCGATCATCAAAAGTTTTCCTGAAGTTAAAACAGTCTTTGGAAAAGGTGGACGTGCCAACTCAGCAACTGACCCTGCACCGTTAGGAATGATAGAAACCATCATCACCTTTAAACCAAAAGATGAGTGGAGAGAGGGAATGACGACAGAAAAGCTAATGGCAGAAATGGATAAAGCTCTGCAGGTACCCGGACTTGTGAACTCATGGACCTATCCTATTCGCGGACGTATCGATATGCTTCTTTCAGGTATCCGTACCCCACTGGGTATCAAGCTTTACGGAAAAGACGCCAAAGGTCTGCAGGAGGTAGCACAGAAGATCGAAAGTACCCTGCGTGACTTAAAAAGTACACAGTCTGTCATCTCCGATCAGGCGAGTGCCGGATTCTTTATTGACATTGACATTGATACAGAAGCTTTAAAACGTTACGGTATCTCTAAAAACCTCATTATGGAGTACACTTCCACTGCCATTGGCGGGAAAAAAGTGACCACCATGTATAAAGGTTTGGAGCGTTACCCTATTGCTTTACGTTTTGAAGAGGAGCAGCGTCGTAACCTCGATGAGATAAGCAATATTCAGGTCAAGACACCACTTGGCTTTGTACCACTCTCTACCTTTGCCAAAGTCTCATACAGACAGAGTGCTTCGGTCATCAAGTCTGAAATGGCAACACCGGTGACCTTCGTCTACATTACTCCTAAATTGGGAATGTCAGTCGTTACTTACAAAGAAGAAGCCATAAAAGCCCTTGAGAAGATTGAACTACCTGCCGGGTATTACATAGAGTGGGCCGGACAGTCTGAGTATCTTGAGTCTGCTATGGCGAAGATCATCTGGATCATCCCTGCAGTACTCTTGGTGATTCTTGTCCTGATCTACTTTGCCTTGGGAGAAATGGTTCCGACACTCATTGTCTTCTTTACTCTTCCTTTTGCACTGTTGGGAGGGTTCTTCTATGTTGACATACTCGGTTTCAATATGTCCATTGCCATTATTGTCGGTTTTATGGCATTGCTGGGTGTCGCAGCAGAGACTGCCATCGTGATGATTGTCTACCTCAAAGAGAGTGTGGAAGAGTCACAGGCCAAACATGGAAAAGAATTCAATGTGGAACATTTGGACGCTGCCATTTATGAAGGTGCTGTACAGAGAGTACGTCCGAAACTTATGACCGTCTTTGCCATACTGGCAGGTCTGCTTCCCATCATGTACACCCACGGTGTCGGTTCTGAAGTGATGCAGCGTATTGCTGCACCAATGATAGGTGGGGTTGTCTCTTCAGCTATACTGTCACTGTTACTGATACCGATCTTTTATGATATGTATGAGAAGCACAATTTAAAGAAGAAATAATAACCGTAGGGTGCGTTTCCCAACGCACCATATATACATAAGTGCATACAAAAATATATTTGCCGAAAGGCTAAACAAAAGGTGCGTTGGGAAACGCACCCTACGCAAGGAAAAAGATGAAAAAAACATTATTACTAAGCTCTCTATTAACTATTACCCTTATCTTCACAGGCTGTACAGACAAAGAAAAATCTAAATCTCTCACTGAAGGTGGTATGAAATGTGGTGCGGGAAAATGTGGATCTTCAATGGTTGATGGTTCGGCTGTTTTGGTCAAGAAAAAGCTCAATATACTCAACCAATTAGATAAAAATGATAGCAGACGTGACTGTGTGCTAAAAGCCAATTCTACAAAAGTCCTCTATGACTGTGTACGTGTTAATGACACGGGGAGATTAAGTAGTAAATGTTCTGCAGAGAAAACAATAGATAAAAAAGTACCAAAGAAAATTTCTAATGATATGAAGTGTTCTTCTGGAAAATGTAACGGTTCAATGTAGTCTTTAAGATTAAAGAAGTATTTTAAGTAGTTTAGAAATTAAATACCACTGCTTACACAGTGGTATTGTATATATTTTAGATAATTTTCATTGAAGATAAAGCAACTAAAACTAGTGCAATAGGTGCAATAAATCTTAAAGAGAAATACCATATTTCGAAAGTAAATCCTAAGTGTTGTTTCAACACAGCTTCAATTTTACTCTTCTCAACAAAGTAACCAATGAATATAGCCATAATTAAACCTGCTAGAGGTAACATAATTGCTGATGTAAAGAAGTCTAAATGATCAAATACATTTTTCCCACCAAAGGTAAGAGCCTCACCAAACTGACTAGTATTTGACAATAGTGCTACAATACCTATTAGATAGAATGCTGAACCCATAGCAATAGATGCTTTGAGTCTTGACCAATTAAATCTACCAATTACAAATTGAACCATTGGCTCAAGTAGAGATACCGCTGATGTAAATCCTGCAAATGCCAAGGCAATAAAGAATAATACAGCAATATAAGTACCAATAGTTCCTAAACCATGGAATGCTACAGGAAGAGACATAAATACAAGACCAGGTCCTTGTGATGCTTCAGCACCATTATGGAATACAAATGTAAATAACACAATACCCGCAACAATTGCAACTGATGTATCTAAGAATACAACCCATAATGAACTTTTAAGAAGGTTTGATTTCTCTGGAAGTGATGCAGAATAAGTCATAATTGCACCCATACCCAATGATAGTGTAAAGAATGCTTGTCCTATTGCTGACAATACTACTGTTGCATTGATTTTAGACCAATCTGCTGTAAACATAAATGATATCGCATGAGAAAAGCCATCAAGTGTTGTTGCATAAAAGAACATACCTATAAAGATGAACATTAATGCTGGCATAAGAATGAGGTTTAACTTTTCAATTCCACCTTTAATACCTCTATTTACTACATATGTAATAGATAAAAATGCCAAAGTGTGGTAAAAGAGTTGTGTATAAATATCTGAACCTACCATAGTTGTAAATACAGTTTTTGCCTCTTCAAATGTTGAAGGAAGAGATATAGCTGAAATAACTACATAGTTAAATATCCAACCAATAACAACTGAATAAAATGACATAATTAAAAGTGCAGTAATCGCTTGAAATCCAGCTAATTTCCACAGTTTTTTATGATTGGGAGCAAGGTTTTCAAAAGAAGTAACTGTATCACCTCTACCTAAATAACCTATGAGCATTTCCGCTATCATAATAGAGAAACCAATAACAAGTACTGTTAAAAGGTAAACCATAACAAAAGCACCACCACCATTTTCACCAACCATATATGGGAATTTCCATATATTACCTAAACCAACAGCAGAACCGGCAGCAGCTAGTATGAAGCCTATTCTACTAAATCTTTCTAATTTCATCTTTTTTCCATTCCTTATAATCATAGAATTGTTTATTCAATAGTATTTATAATAAACATGAAGCGAAGTATATCTAAAAGATATTCAATCTTTAGTTAAGTAGTGTTATTTTAAAAATATTAGGTACGTAAGAAGATAATTATTTAGTGAGATTAGTGTAGCATTATAAATAGATATAAGATAAATATTCAAAAGCCAAAAGGCTTTTGAAAAGAAGTCCTACTTCATTGCAGCTATATGATCAGATACAGCCTGAAGATCAGCATCACTCATAGAAGCTACTTGACCTTTCATAACAGCACCCATACCGTGTTGGTTAAGAGTTCCTGCTTTGTAACCTTTAAGTTGCTCTAGTGTTTTAGCAGCATCTTGACCTGTAATGATTGCAGATTTACCAAGTGCAGCTTTTTCACCGTTAGCTCCGTGACAACCTGCACATTTAGCAAATGCAGCAGCTCCGTCAGCCATAAGTAGAGTTGATCCAGCGAATAACATAGCGATTGCGATTTTTTTCATATTTCTTCCTTTTGTTTTTGGTAATTTTAGTATAACATATTAATATTAAACTAAATTAATATATTATACTGTTCATATTCCTCTAACTAAATAAGTTTTATATATAAACTCTAATTAACAAGCAGGAACGTTACCTGAATCTGATGCATACTCATATGAGAAATCATAAACATCATTAACATATTTATCTTTTAATTTAAGACCCGGGCAGATTTTTGCAGCTTCAGCAGCAAATTGTCCAGCACCTTTAATTTTTTCCCACTCAGATTGAGTATGTTTAACAGCAAATTTTGCTCCAGAGAAACCACAAACTGATTTCATTTTTTTCATATAAAGTTTCTTACCTTTATTAGCATCAGCAGATGCAGATGTTGTAAGTACAGCTAGTCCAAGTAGTGCAGATAATGCGATTGCAGTAGTTTTTGTCATGTAAATCCTTTTATTTTTAATTACAAAAGAGATATTAACAGATAATTGTGAATGGATTGTGAACAGAATGAAGAAAATGAAGTAATTTCATAAAAAATTACTTCAAAATTGAAATTAAATAAATAGAAAGTAATTTAACACTTAGGAACTACACCATCACTTGCATATTTTTTTGAAAATTCATATACGTTTTTCCAATAACTTGATTTAATTTTATCAATTTTAAGACGTGGACATAAACGTTTAGCTTCATCTTTAAATTTACCCTTATCATAAATATTTTCCCACTCTGCTTGAGTATGATTTCTTGCAAATCTTACACCAGAAAATCCACATTTTTTACGAAATTTCTTTTTAAAAATTTTTTGCCCTTTTTTAGGGTTTGCAGATACTACCGTAGGCATAGACGCCATAACAAAAAAGCCTAAAGCCAATACAGTTAATAGTTTTTTCATAATTTTTCCTTATTTAAATTAGAATTATTATAACTATTTCAACTTATCAAAAACCTTAAATTTTTCCCAATATATGCTTATTGCCTCGTCTAATTCTTTATCATTCAATTTAGTTGAACTTTTTATGCCATATGTATCAATAAATAAGTTTGACATGACTGTTAGGCTCTTACTTGGTCGTTTTAAATAGTATTTTAAAATAGTCTTTACATTTTTTTCTCCACTATAAGATGCAAGATAAGACATGAACATCTCTTGTAGTGAAGTGGGTAAATTTGCGTGACATGGTATGCAATTTTTCTCATAAATATTTTCTCCATAAAGAGGATTAATAACTTGTCCAATCAATATAGATATTAATAATATTCTTTTAAGCATTTTTCACCTTTTTATATTTATTCCAAGATAAAATTATTTTAGTACCTTTTGATACTTTTGAATTTACTTCTATATTTATATTGTATTCATCAAGTATTTGTTTTACAATATTGAGTCCTATTCCAAAACCACCTTCACTATTGTTAAATCGTTTGTATCTATCAAACATTAATGATGTTTCAGCTTCGTCAATACCTATACCTGTATCTTCAATACTAAGAATATTTTTTTCTAACTTTATTATTATTTTTCCACCTCGCACATTATATTTAATAGCGTTTGATATTAGATTGTCTAAAACTTGTATAAATTTAATTCTATCTATATATATAGTTGAATTATCAAGCTTTTTCTCAAATTTAATATTTTTTGATTTTGCTAAAATGTAAAAATACTCTATTCGATCTATAATTTCTTTTTTAATATCCACAACAGTATTATTGTTTTTTCTATCTTGCTCAAGAGTTAAAAATGTTAAATCTTTATATAATCGTGAAACTGTCTTTGCCGCAATATTTATACGTGTTAATTTTTTTCTATTTTTTTCTGACATTGACTCTTCATCTATCATCTCTATGTTTGAAAGAATTGCTGTTAGTGGAGTATTTAGCTCATGAGTTGTATCTTTAATAAACCTATCTAAAAGAACTATAGAATCTCTCATTGGTTTCAAAAATAGACGTGCTAGAAAAAGACCAAACAACATAAATGAAATGAGAGCTAAAAAACCATATATTATAATGGATTTCCAAATATTGTAATGCCACTGCTCATTATCTTTTACTTCAAGAATTAAATACTTTGCACCTAAATAATAGACATCAAAATTGTCAATATAGTGAATGTATCCATTACTTATATATATTATTTCATCTAAATTAATCTCTTTATTCTCAAGCAGAGAAAATATTTTTTTTCCATCTATGTCATATATTGCAGATTTAAAACGTTCATCTCTTGGGTATGTTTTTTTTTCATCAAAATAGTGATGAAGAACTTTCAATCTTTTTTTTTGAATGTAAGCATACTTAGTAAACTTTACTCTTTCATGTGCTAAAAAAAGTTTTTCTTCAGTCTGATAATAAAAAATTAATGATAGTACAATCAAAATACTTATCATCGTTATATAGAGTATAAAAAATCTTAATAGTGAAGCTTTTTCACTTTTTAATACTGAATTTGTAACCCTGTTTTTTAATACTAACAATACACTCCTTCCCAATAATTTTTCTTAAATTTTTTATATATGTTCGCAGTGCTGTATCACTTGGTTCTTCATCATAATCCCATAAATGTGCATACAACACTTCATGAGAAAGTATTTCAGATTCATGTTTTAAAAAAAGTTTCAATAATTTAGACTCTTTATTTCCTATGGGAACATGCACACCGTCTATTAAAAGTTCATAATTAGTAATGTCATAATCTATATTTTTACTAATATGTACCAAATCTTTATGTTTATGAAAAAAATTTCTTTTTAGAAGTGTTTCAATACGTATATGCAACTCTTTTAAAGAAAATGGCTTACGAATATAGTCATCACATCCAGAATTAAATCCTTTTTCCAAATCTTCTACTGTATTCATAGATGTAATAAATATTGCAGGGGCTTCAATTCCTTTTTCTCTACTCTGTTTTAAAAGTTCAAGACCGTTTATGCCTGGCACATTTATATCTAAAAGCAGAAGATCAAATTTACTTTCATATAATTTCTCTTCTGCTTCTGATCCGGAATATACACTAACTACATCATAATCCTGATCTTCTAAAAATTCTGTAACAGTTTCATTTAGATTTGCATCATCTTCCAATAATAAAATTTTAGACAAATAGTTCTCCTATTTAGAGTAGTTATTATTTTATTGTTCCTCTTTTAGTAACTTAAAGCATTTATAATATTTAAATAGGTTAATTAAAGGGTTCAATTTGATATTATAACAAAGATTAGAAGAATATCAGGAAAAGGAGATCAAATGGCAATAAAAGAATTAATAGTAGGTGGTGGATGTTTTTGGTGTACTGAAGCAGTATTTGAAGTGCTAAAAGGTGTACTTGATGTTGAAAGTGGTTATGCCAATGGACATACAGTAAACCCAACATATAGAGATATATGTACAGGAGAGTCTGGTCATGCTGAAGTTATTAAGATTAGATATGATGATACCATTATTACCTCTGATACTCTACTAGATATTTTCTTTATTATTCACAATCCTACTACGCTTAATCAGCAAGGTGCAGATAGAGGGACACAATATCGCTCAACAATTCTTTATGAAGATGAAAATACAAAAGAGAAGGCTATAGCAGCACTTGAAAGAGCACAAAGAGACTATAGCGATACTATTGTTACAACTATAGAGCCATTAGATTGTTACTATAAAGCTGAAGATTATCACCAAGATTACTACAGACAAAATCAAATGCAAGGTTATTGTATGGCTGTAATTCCTCCTAAATTGGCGAAACTGAAAGCTAAATTTGGAAAAGAGATTGCCTAAATTAAGAGAAGAAAATAAGTTTTAAAATTGTTAGAGCAACTACTATTAGAAAAAAGACTCGTATAAACTTAACATCTTTTTTAGAAACTAGAGTAGATCCAAGGTATGCACCTAAAATCTGCCCTAGTCCCATAATAATTCCTACATACCACAATACTAAGCCCATTGATGCAAAAACACCCAGCGACACAATATTGCTAGTAAAGTTAAAAAGTTTTGTCTGTGCCGTTGCTTGCTTCAAGTTCAAACCTAAAAGAAGAATCAAAGCTATAGTCCAAAAACTACCAGTTCCAGGTCCAAAAAAACCATCATAAAATCCAATAAGAATTCCAAAAATAAGATAAAATTTATTTTCACTCATTTTTGCTTTTAAATTTTCATGTCCAAGCTTTGGAGACAATAATGTATAGATAAACAATATAATAAGCATAATAATTATGAGGGTAGATAAGAAACTTGCTGCGAAATACTGTACTACAAAAGATCCCAAAGCAGCACCGATAAAAGTAAAAAATACTCCATACATAAGCTCTGATGGCTTCATAAGCCCTTTTTTCATATAATTTACAGTAGCTGTAAAACTACCAAATGTACTTTGAAGTTTATTGGTGGCTAATGCTATATGTGGTGGTATACCAACAGCCATTATTGCAGGTAGAGCTATCATTCCTCCTCCTCCAGCAATTGAATCAATAAAACCAGCAAATCCACCCACAAAAAATAGAAAAACTAATGTTAAAATGTTTAATTCTATGTCCAACTATCTGTCACCAAGAGGGTTATTTGATCTGTTTTTTACCTTTCTTTCCTGTTCTTGTGAAATATTTGGTTGTGAAAATTCAACCTTCCCCACAATAATGCAACCTTTACATCCAGGATCACAATGATGTTTTAATTTTAGGCACCACTCTTTGTCATCACCTTTTGTTCCCATAAATTGGCATCCCCATCCTGAGCTCATACTATTTATTATCTCCATATTCTTCTTTTAAGTTTTTCAAAAACTCAATAACTCTCATTTGAAAAAGAATATCTTCTTCATCACCTTCATTACATTCATGCAGTTCCATGAGCATAGGTATATCAATTTTTTCATTAAATCGTTTTACTTCACGTACCTCTTTTGATACCAATTGAATTAAATGTTCAAAGTCCAATCCATTGTTTGTAACTATTTTTGTATGGTACTCTTTTACTGTATCAATTAAAAGCTCTGCTCTCTCATGGTCATAATGGTATATGTTATAAGCTATCTCTTTTAGTTTTTGCTTTTCACATTCACATATATCACCATTTGAAGAGACAATCAATGTTAGAATTTTTGCACGAAATTCTAGAGAACTATTATGATAAACTAAAAACTCTCTAAACATTTTAACTACATTACGTTTAATTGATTTAAACATTCTATTCCTTAAATAATATTAACAACATTTTAACAAAATTTTACTATAGTTAGTAACTTTTAAGAAATTTAGGGAGTTACATGGAAAATATTGATCTCATAATAATATTTAGCACAGCATTTTTAGGTTCAATTGGACACTGTATTGGAATGTGTGGTGGCATTGTTGTTGCATATAGTTCTACAAAAATAGATCAAAAAGATTCATGGACCAGACAAACAATTGCTCATTTGGCATATAATTTTGGACGAGTTACAACTTATGCTGTACTGGGTGCTGTATTTGGCTTATTGGGACAAGCAATTGCTTTTACACCTACAACAAAAGGTGTACTGTTTTTATTAACAGGTATTTTGATGATATTGGCGGGAATATCCCTGCTTGGAGGTTTCAAATTTCTTAATTCTGCAGAGTGGTCTGTTGGAAAAAATATTTGGTATCAAAACAGATTCAGAAAACTCATATCTAACAAATCACTTTTTAGTTTCTATATGTTAGGTATGCTTAATGGCATAATACCATGTGGCTTAGTTTACTCTTTTGCCATTTTTGCAGCTAGTACAGCTAGTCCTGTATGGGGAGCAATTGTTATGGCTACATTCGGATTGGCAACTATCCCGGCACTCTTCTTTTTGGGAAGCATAACTAAATTTCTTCAAAAAGGTTCTCTAAGAGGAACCATGATGAAACTAGCAGCAATGTTAGTTGTCTTTTATGGTCTATTTACCATATATAAAGGCTACAATTTTATAGCACATCCTCAAAAAATGCAAAAGATGATTGACAGTATGAGAAAAGATCCTGTCAAAAATGCAAAAGAGACTAAATGTGGTGGGATGAAATGTGCACCTGGAAAGTGTGGCTAGTAGAAGTAAAATGTGAATCGTGAATTATTTTTAGCTATAATTCAACTATGAATTACATTAAAACTTACGCATATGACCACAACCCACTCAAGTTTGATTTTGAACAAACTGTTGAACGCTTTTTTGTTGAAGAGATACCTCTTTACACTTTTACCGGTACAGGAAACTACCTCATACTCAAGATCAAAAAAACTGACATGAGTACCTGGAAGCTCATAACAGTGCTTGCAAAGGCCACTGGACTTCAGGAACGGGACATTGGATATGCAGGACTAAAAGACAAAAATGCTACTACAATACAATATATATCACTACCAAAGCAGTATGAAAAAGAGTTAAATAAAAATCTTACAACTGAAAAAATAGAAATATTAGAACGTACTTACAATAAGTCTCCTATAAAAATAGGACATTTAAAAGGCAATAATTTTTCAATTGTTCTTCATGATATAAATGAGAGTGATGCTAAGTTTTTTAATACAACTGCAAAAATGATGCAAAGCAAAGGTATACCAAACTATTATGGTTATCAACGTTTTGGAGAAGATAGCAAATCATATTTGCAAGGTAAAGAGATAGCACATTCAGGAAAAAGATTAAAAGGTAGTAAAGAGAAACTATTGGTTTCTGCATACCAGAGTCATCTTTACAATAAATGGTTAGGTCAAAGAGTTAAACTCTCTACAATCATCTCATCTACATCTGTAGAACATGCAGCTAAAAAACTTGACTTCCCTATTGATTTAGTTAAAGTATTGGCTAAACAACCACAAAAGTTTAAACTTTTCATTGGTGACATGTTGGCAGCATATCCATTTGGGAAAACATCTTATGTTAAAGATATGACATATTCAAGTTTAGCTTTTGAACAAAAAAAAGTATCTCCCACAGGTTTACTATGTGGACAAAATGTTGAACGTTCTAAAAGTGATGCTTACTATTTGGAAGAACCTTACGATGACAATGAACTTAGCTCATTAAAAGGGGATAGACGTTTTGCCTGGATATGGCCAAAAAATGTAGAAACTATTTACAATAAAGATTTGAAACAACTAACAGTAGATTTTTACCTTCCTAAAGGGTCGTATGCTACGACCTTTTTAGAAGAGGTAGGTAAGTTTTCACTTAAAAATTCTTAGCAGTGTTTTTATACTGCTTTTGTTTCTTGCATTCTGAAAAAGCCAACAATAGATACTATTGTTACTAAACTTGCGATCCATGCAAAACCAAGATTCTCACTAAAACCTAAAACAAGGAAACCAATTAGTGATGAAAAACCTGCAATTAACGCATAAGGAAGTTGAGTTTTAACATGGTCTATATGGTTTGATTGAGCACCTATAGATGACAATATTGTTGTATCCGATATTGGTGAACAGTGATCACCCATAACTGCACCAGAAAGTACTGCTGAAAGAAGTACCAATACAACAGATGGATCTGTTTGTGCTGCAATACCCACAGTAATACCAATCATAATTCCAAATGTACCCCAAGATGTTCCTGTAGCAAATGCCATAATTGCTGACAATATAAAGATAAGTGCTGGAAGGTATGCTAAATCTAAGTGTTCATTTACAAGTGAAGCAATATATGCACCTGTATGAATGTCTTTAATAATAGCAGCAACTAACCAAGCAACTGTCAATATAATAAGTGCTTCTTTCATAGTCATAGCACCTTTATATAGAGCATTAAGTATGCTTGAGAAAGAATTTTTATTTAAAATAGAAAATATAAGTGCAACAAAAAGACCTGCACTTGCACCAAAGATAAGTGCTAAAGCCACATCAGCATTTTCAAGAGATGCTACAAATGAGAAGTCAATACTGTCAGCTTTTAAAGCAGATGCACCTGTATAGAAAATAGCACCTATAGTTGCAGCAACTAGAGTAAATATAGTGATAAAAAGTTCATAAACTTTTCCATTTTTACCTTCTATAATTTCATGTTCATTATTTTTTATTGATGAATTAGGATCATATAAAATACCCTCTTCTTCTGCTCTTCTTTCATGTTCTCTCATTGCACCAATGTTAAAAGATGTTAATGCTGTATATAAAACAAGTCCAATAGTCAATATTGCATAAAAGTTCATAGGTATCATTTGAACATATGCACTTAATGCAGATATTTCAATGTGTTGTGCTGCAAATACTGTACCTAGTATACCTATGACATATCCACCCCAAGATGAGATTGGAGTCAATATAACCATCGGTGCAGAAGTTGAGTCAAGTAAGTAAGCCAATTTTGCACGTGATACTTTAAACTCATCAGTGATAGGTCTAGAGATAGCCCCTACTCCAATAGCATTAAAATAGTCATCTATAAATATAACAATACCTAAGAAAACAGTAAATACTGATGCACCTTTTTTTGATTTAACACGAACTCTTGCCCAGTTTGCAAATGCCCTAGTTGAACCATTTAAAGCCAATAGTCCAGTCACTGAACCCAAAAAGATAAGAAAAAGGAAAATGTTAATTGTCCACATTTCCAAACTTCCATCTGAAATGAAGATATCTTTTAATTTTCCTCCGAGGTATGCTGCACTGTCTAAACTAAAGCCGTTTAGCATTAAAGCACCAAGTACTGCACCTACAAATAGTGAAATTACAACACGTCCTGTTGTAATTGCTAAAACAATTGTAACTATGGGTACAACGAAAGAGAGAATAGAGCCTGAATAGTCGATTAATGTCATGAAAATCCTTATAACTAATATAATTTCACGATATTATATCTAAAAAATTTTGAATAGAAATTTACTATTTTTTAGGAATGAATTTACCACAACCTTTATCTGGAGTTCCACCAAAACTTTTTACTTCTCTTGCTGTTTCATTTTCGAAAATAACTGTTCTTTGACAATTTTGTGACTCTTTACAATTTTCATTACTACAACCAATATCTTCTGCTACTGCCATATCTTTACCTTATAATTATTATTTTTCCAAATTATACATAAAGAAATTTAATTTTCAATTAAAAACTATTTTCTTCCTCTGGATTGTTTTTTATTTTTCTTTTCATCTTTGGTTTTTTTTGCATCATATGCTTTGAATGCATCTCTTTTTGTAGTTTTTCTTTTTTTGCTTTTTGGTACAACTTTTTGAGTTTTTTTCTTTTTACCAAATGCACCATCTATATTTTTATGTTCATTTTTATTTTTACGAGCACCTTTTTGTGCCAATATAAGTTTAGGAGCATAACCATCAAGTTTATCTTGTGGCAATGTTTTTCCCATAAGACGCTCAACATCTTTAAGTGCTACCATCTCTTTTGGAGATATAAGAGTAATAGCCAAACCTTTTTCACCTGCCCTACCTGTTCGACCAATACGATGTATGTAGTCACCAGTAACATGTGGAATGTCATAATTCATTACAACTTCAAGTGCAGGTATATCTAAACCACGTGCTGCTATGTCTGTTGCTACAAGTACACGTATTTTACCCTCTTTAAAACCTTCAAGAGCACGAGATCTCTCTCCTGAACTTTTTCCACCATGAATTAAAGCAGTTTTTAACCCTGAAATATTCAAATACTCTGCAACTTCATCTGCAAGCTCTTTTTTACGTACAAAAACTAGTACTCTTTTGTAGTTACGTGAACCAATTAAAAAAGAGAGTAGTTCAGACTTTTTTTCTGCTTCTACAGGATAAACAATCTGTTCTACCAAATTTGCAGATGTACCCATGCTATCTACTTCAATTAACTTTGGTTTATAAAGCATCTGTTCAGCCAATCGCTTAACAGCACCGGACAAAGTAGCAGATATAAGTACATTTTGTCTTCTACTTGGTAAATACTGCATAATTTTACTAACTTCATGTACAAAGCCCATATCTAAAATGGTATCTGCTTCATCAAGTACTAAGTAGTCAATACTATCAAGATTTATATTTTTCTGATATATATGTTCAAGCAGACGACCTGATGTTGCAACAATAATATCAACACCTTTTTTAAGTCTATTTACTTGAGATGTAAGATTTGAACCACCAAATAGAACTACACTTTTAAGAGGTAAATATTTGCCATATAACTCAAAAGATGCATGAACTTGTTTTGCCAACTCTCTAGTTGGTACCAAAACAATAGCTTTAGGGTAATGTCTATCTTCTACGTAATTTTTAGATAACTCTTGAAGTATTGGAAGTGCAAACCCTGCTGTTTTCCCTGTACCTGTTTGTGCTCCTGCCATAATGTCACGCTTTGTGAACATTGCAGGAATAAGTGCTTTTTGTATAGGTGTTGCGCCACTATAACCTTTTTCTTTTAATGCTTTTAAAAGTTCAGAAGACAAGCCCAGTGTTTCTAAACCCAAATCAGACTACCTTATTGTTGCCCATGCGTCTTTTCATTCGCATTTTATTTTTTGCAACTTCTCTCATATCAACATCAGAATCACTCTCATCAACAATTTCAACACCCAAAATAGTTTCAACACAATCTTCCAAAGTAACAATACCCTCTGTTTGGTCATATGAATCTAAAACTATAAACATATGCTCTTTTTTCTTTATGAAAAGATCTAAAGCCATAGATACAGGTATATTTTCATGGATTTTAAATATATCTTTTTGTATTGTATTGAGTTTTACACTGTCATCAATTAGTGCTTGTTTAAATATTTTTTTAGCCATTACCATACCAGTAATATTTTCTATATCTTCATCAAAAACAGGAACTCTTGAAAATTTAAAAATAGCATCTTCATTATCTATAATATCTTTAATGCTTCTATTGCCATCTAATCCAAAAACAACCGTTCTAGGCGTAAGAATCTCTTGAATCTTTATTTTATCAAGAAGTAAAATATTTTCAATAACATCTGATTCTTTTTCATCTAAAACACCATCATCTTCACTCATGAGAGTACTCTCAATAAGCTCTTCTTTGGTAAGACTACTACCTTCATCATCTTTTTTAATGCGATTGGTTACAAATAGAGTCATAAGAATAATAGGATATGTTATCCAAATAAATACTTGTATCACATATGCTGATGCCGGAGCTAAAGATTTCCAATAGACTGCACCAATTGTCTTTGGAATAATTTCAGAGAAAAATAAAATAGCAAATGTCAATATGACAGATACATATAATACTGCTCCATCTCCATAAAGAGTTTTTGCTTGTGCCCCAACTGCTGCAGCACCAAGAGTGTTCGCAACAGTATTTAAAATCAATATTGATGCTATTGATTTATTGATGTTTTTCTTATGAGATTTTAGTAGTTTACCTACACTTGGTCTCTCTTTTTCAAGTACAGAGACGTATGGCATATTTACCGATAGAAGAACTGATTCTAAAACAGAACATATAAACGAAACAATAACAGCTGCAAAAAAATAAAAAAGTAACAATTCCATTTAAGCAAAAAATCCTTTGAAAAGTCCTAAGACTATAATAAAATAATGGTCGCTAGCCCTAAAAAGCTAAAAAAACCAACTACATCAGTTACCGTTGTTAAGATAACTGTACTTCCTATGGCTGGATCTATATCTAAGCTTTTCAGTACCAATGGTACTGTTGAGCCAATTAGACCAGCCATTATTAGGTTGATAATCATAGAAAGTCCTATAACAACACCTAAAATTCCTTTATCGAACCAAATAGAAGCAATAATACCCATGATTATAGCAAAAATAACACCATTTGCAAGTGATAATAATACCTCTTTTTTTATTGTTCTATAAGCATCATTTTTTGCAATATCACCAAGAGCTAATTGACGAACAACAACTGTTAAAGATTGTGTACCTGCATTACCACCCATGGATGCAACTATAGGCATCAATATAGCAAGAGCAACAATGCTTTGCAAAGTATCAGAAAAGAGGCCAATAACTAAAGATGCAGCTATTGCTGTGAGTAAATTTATTCCTAGCCATACACCACGTGATTTAACTGCTTTTATAAGATCATCATCTTCTTCCGCGTCATCATTTACACCGGCTAGGTTATACATTTGGTCTGTTGCTTGCTCATTAATAATATCATAAATATCATCTGAAGTAATTCGTCCAAGAAGCGCACCATTGTAATCTACAATTGGCATAGAAGATATATCATACTCTTGAAATTTATTTACTATATCTTCTATATCATCATGGCTATTACCTTTTATCGGTTTATACTTTTCTTCATTTTGCTCTATATTATATTGAAGTGTTTTGTCAAAATCGAAAGTTAAAAGCTGATCTAAACCAATACCATAACGTAAAATATTTTTATTGTCTACAACAAAAAGATAATTTACATTTTCAAGTTCATCTTGTTTTTTTAATCTTGCAAACTCTTTGATAACATCATTTACAGTGTCATCCAACTGTGCCACATACACTTCCGTTTGCATATAGGCACCAGCTTCATCTTCATCATATTGCTTAAGATGTAAAATATCTGCCTGATCATCTTCATCAAGATGTTCAAATACTTTTTTTGCAATACTATGATCAACCTCTTCAAGATCTTGTATAAAATCCGTTTGGTCATCTGATTCTAGGTCAGATACAGATTCAGCAAGTTCTTCTGGTGTAACAGATTCAACAATATCTTCAAAATATCTGTCAGGTAACTCAAGTGCAACATCTGCAATAATATCTTTAGGTATAGACTTTAAAGCTTCATCGAAACTTTTTTCGTCCATGTCTTTTAATATATTGGCTATTTCTGAGGGGTGTAATTCTTCATCTACATGAGTATTTAAATATTCTCTTAGTGTATGCATATTTTTCCCTTGTGAAATATTTTAATTATTGAATGCAAATCATACATGATTTTTATTAAGATATAGAAAGTTATTGATATATAGTAAAATCTGTGAGAGACCCTTATTTAGAGGGTAAATCACATTTCTTGGTAATTATACAAAGTGGACAAAAGTTTGATAGACCTGCGATTAAAGGGATAACACCTAAATAGAACCATTGATTTCCAGAATATATTCCGTAAGCAATAAGTGCTGAACCAAGTACAATTCTAATAGGTCTACATATTGATCTAATTTTATTTACATCCATAATATTCCTTTAAATTAAATTTTCATCTTCTGAACTCTCATTCTCTTTATCTACAACCATAGGGCCTGCAGATGCAAAATCGAATTCACCAAGATTACCATCATAACGTTTAAAGTTTTTTATAAATCTTTCAGCCAAACTATCTCTTTGTGCATCAAATTCATCTTTATCTTTCCAAGCATTACGTGGATTAAGTAGTGCAGGTTCAATATCACCAAGTGTTTTAGGCACTTTTAGACGGAATGTTCTAGTAGTATCAAATTCTGATTTTTTAATACTTCCATCAAGAATAGCATTAATACAAGCTCTAGTATCTTTAATACTCATACGTTTACCAACACCGTAAGCACCACCTGTCCAACCTGTGTTAACTAAATATACACTTACGTCATGCTTATCAATTTTTTCTCCTAAAAGCTTAGCATAGTCTGTTGGGTGTAGTGGTAAAAATGCTTCACCAAAACATGCAGAGAATGTTGCAACAGGTTCAGTAATACCTCTTTCTGTACCAGCTACTTTTGCTGTATATCCAGATAGGAAATAATACATAGCCTGATCTCTACTCAATTTTGAAACAGGAGGTAAAACACCAAATGCATCAGCTGTTAGGAAAATAATGTTATTTGGGTGTCCAGCTTGAAGATTTTCTTTATGATTTTCAATATGTTCAATTGGGTATGAAACACGTGTATTTTCTGTTTTTGAACCATCACTATAATCAACTTCACCACTGTCATCTGCTACAGTATTTTCTAATAAGGCATCTTTAACTATGGCACCAAAAATTTCTGGTTCAGACTCACTATCTAGGTTTATAACTTTGGCATAACATCCACCTTCAAAGTTAAATATACCTTCATCATCCCAACCATGTTCATCATCACCAATAAGAGCACGTTTTGGATCTGTAGATAGAGTTGTTTTACCTGTACCTGAAAGTCCAAAGAAAAGACATACATCACCTTCTTTACCAACATTTGCAGAACAGTGCATTGAGAGTTTACCTTCTAGAGGAAGCCAGTAGTTCATCATAGAGAAGATACCTTTCTTCATCTCACCACCATACCAGGTACCACCAATAATTGATGTATTCTCTTCAATATTAAAAACAACATATACATCTGAATGCATACCATACTCTTCATACTTATCAGCAACTGTTTTACAAGCATTATAGACAGTAAAGTCTGGTTTAAATGTTTCTAACTCTTCTTCTGTAGGACGTATAAACATATTTTTAACAAAATGCGCTTGCCATGCAATTTCTGTAACAAATCTTACAGATCGTCTACTTGCAGAACTAGCACCACAATATACATCTGTAATATAAATATTTTTACCAGATAGTTGTGTACGTGTAATATCTAAAAGTTCATCATAAACTTTTTTATCAATTTTTGCATTAACATCACCCCATGCAATGTATTTGTTTGATGGCTCTTGATCTACAAAGTATTTATCTTTTGGACTACGCCCTGTAAATATACCAGTATCACACATTGATGCACCAGAACTAGAAATTTGACACTCACCATTTTTTACTTCATGCTCTTGCAACTTATCATAACTTAAATTATAATATATCTCTCCTATATCTTTCAAACCAAGTTTAGTAAGTTCATTAGGCGTTTTGGTACTCATTGTATCCTCTTCTATTCTTTTAATTTAAAATGCTTAAAGTGACTTCATAATCATTATATGCATAAATGAAAAAATATTTATATTTTCTCATTTATGCTCCCGGTAAAGGGAACATAATTTTTATTTAAAGATTGATAACAACACACCTGCTGCAACTGCTGAACCAATAACACCTGCAACATTTGGACCCATTGCATGCATTAGTAGAATATTACCTGGTTTTTCTTCAGAACCAACCTTAGAGACAACCCTAGCTGCCATAGGAACTGCAGATACACCTGCTGCTCCAATAAGTGGGTTAATAGGTTCTTTAGAAAACTTATTCATAAGTTTAGCCATAAGTACACCCGCAGCTGTACCAGCTGAGAATGCAAGAAGACCAATAACCATAATTCCCATAGTCTCTGCTACAAGGAACTTATCTGCTTGAAGTGTCATACCAACACCAAAACCTAAGAAGATAGTTACAATGTTTATCAAAGAGTTTTGCATTTCATTACTCAATCTGTCTACAACACCAGACTCTTTTGCAAAGTTACCAAAAGCAAATGAACCCATAAGAGGAGCAGCATCTGGAAGAATAAGTGCAATCATCATAATAACAACAAGAGGGAAAACAAGTTTTTCCATTCTATGAACTTTTCTTGTTGTCTTCATAACTATCTGACGTTCTGCTTTTGTAGTCAAGGCTCTCATTATTGGAGGCTGTATAACTGGAACCATAGCCATATATGAGTATGCAGCAACTGCAATTGCTCCAAGAAGTTCAGGTGCCAATGCAGAAGCAATAAAGATAGAAGTAGGACCATCTGCCCCACCAATAATTGAGATTGCTGCTGATTGCTGAAGTGTAAAGTCAACCATACCTGTGTATTGAGATAGTGCCGCTGCACCTACCAATGATCCAAAAATACCAAACTGTGCTGCTCCTCCAAGTAGAGCAGTTTTAGGATTTGAGAGCAATGGACCAAAGTCTGTCATTGCACCAACACCCATAAAGATGAGTAGTGGGAAGAACTCATTTGCAATACCCATATTATATATAATCCCCAACATATGTCCAGGAGCTGCCATATCGGCAATAGGAATATTGGCCAGAAGTCCACCAAAAGCAATTGGTAAAAGAAGAAGTGGCTCAAAACCTTTAGCAATAGCTAAGTAGAAAAGTAGAAAAATGATCAAGAACATGATCACACGTCCCCAACTCTGTGCAAAAGTAGATATCTCTTCTCCGTGTGCATTTTTCAACCCTTCTACAGGATTAATAATTGCATCCATACCTGTAGTATGGAAGAAAGAAGTAATCAACTCAGTAACAGATTGAGCATGATAATTTGCCTTTTCAGCAGCAATTAACTCAGCTTGAGTCATTGGGACAGCTTTAGACGCATGTTCACTCGCAGTTGCAGCATTTGTAAAAATACCAAATGCCAAGAACAGTGAGAGTAAAAGATGTTTAAGCTTCATGCTTACTCCATTGTAGCTAATAGTTGAGCGTCCGCAACAGTATCATTTACGTTGACATCAATTGAGACAATTTTACCTGCTTTAGGTGCTGCAATATCAATTTCCATTTTCATAGCTTCTAGAATCATGATAATATCACCTTCTGCGACTGTATCTCCTACATTTTTAACTATTTTCCATACATTACCTGGAGTTTGTGAAAGAATCTCTTCAGAACCTGCTCCTGCTGGTGCTGCTGCCGGAGCCGCTGCTGGTGCCGCTGGAGCTGCTGCTGCAGCTGCTGCTGCAACTGGTGCAATTTGAATATCACCTTCACCCTCTGCCACTTGTACACTATATTGTTTACCATCTACTACTACTGTATAATTTCCTGCCATTTCTGCTTCTCCACTGTTATTATTTTCTTTACCTTTTCTTATCATGAGAGGGCCTTCACCCTTCAAGAACGCAATACCTTTTTGATCACATGCACCTGCAATAAAGATGTTTTCATCACTAACTTCAATATCTTCATCTTCAAGTACTTTCGTCCAGTGTGCTATAGATTTCTTTTCATCTCTATCTGCAATATCTAAAGGATTTTCTGTAGTTGGTTCCAATTTAAGTTTCTCTGCTGCAAATTTAATAATTTCATTATCAGCAGGAACTGGTGTTTTACCAAAATAACCAAGAACCATACGACCATAACCTGGTGCAATTTGTTTCCATGGTCCAAACATAACATTTGCATATGCTTGTTGCCAGTAAAATTGAGAAACAGGTGTTACTGATGTACCGTAACCTCCACGTTCAACTACCTCTTTCATTGCAGCAATAACTTCATCAAACTTATCAAGATCACCTGAATCTCTCATCATTTGAGTATTTGCTGTAAGTGCACCACCAGGCATTGGTGAGAATGGAATAAGTGGAGATACTTGTGTAGCTTCAGGTGGAATCATATATTCTGAAAGACACTCTTTTAATCTCTCTTCATATTTAAGTATTTTATCTAGTTTTAAATCACCAAGGTTATAGTTAGAACCTTTTGTTGCATGCAACATAGTTAAAATATCTGGTTGTGATGTACCACCAGATACTGGTGATGCTGCCATATCTATACCATTTGCCCCACCTTCAAGTGCTGCCAAGTAAGATGCAACAGAGACACCAGCTGTTTCATGTGTATGCAATCTTAAGTGAACAGACTCACCAAGAAGTTTTCTAGCCATTGCTATAGTTTCATATACTTTATGAGGGTTTGCAGTACCTGATGCATCTTTAAAACATACAGAATCAAAGTCAATACCAGCATCTAAAATATTTCTAAGTGTTTTTTCATAAAATTTAACATCATGAGCTCCATGACATCCAGGAGGAAGATCCATCATTGTTACAACAACTTCATGGTTAAGTCCATGTTTTTTGATCATTTCTGATGAGAATGCAAGGTTGTTAACATCGTTAAGAGCATCAAAGTTACGTACTGTAGTCGTACCATGTTTTTTAAACAATTTTGCAAAAAGGTCTATCATTTCACGAGAACCTGTATCTAGCATTACTGTGTTAATACCACGTGATAATACTTGAAGGTTTGCATCTTTACCAACAATTTTTCTAAAACCGTCCATCATCTTAAATGCATCTTCTTGAAGATAGAAATAGAGTGATTGGAATCTAGCTCCACCACCAAATTCAAAGTGATTAATACCCGCATTCTTCGCTGCTTCTACCGCAGGAAAGAAATCTTCCATGAGTACACGACCTCCAAAGACAGATTGAAATCCGTCTCTAAAAGTAGTATCCATTACATCAATATATTTTTTAGCCATTTAACTTACCCTTATTTAAAATTATTTTCATGATTTGTTTTTACGAAATTCTGAGACTGCTGCAATAATTGCTGCTACATGCTTTGCTTCCTCATCATCGTTGCTTGGAGTTGCTACTACAGCGGTAGTTACTACTTCTTCTTTAAAAAACTTACCTATAATTTTAGCTTGAAGTTTCATTACTTGTACAAGTACTAGCAGAAATACAAATACAATCATCATTCCTAAAATCATGAACTTTAGGGCCTCGCCCACTAAATTTATTTCCATATAATCACCTTAGTTTTTTCTTTACAAATATTAAAATAATTTTGCTTTCTATTTGATGAAAAGAGAGAATTATCTTCTCTTTTTCCTTCGATTGTTATTTCGAGTAGCTTTTTGCTGGCCAAGATAGTCATCCATCATATTATCTACCTGATCTTGATCAAAACCTATTTGAGAGCCTACATTATGCTCTTCTTTTTCAATAAAGCATGAAATCAACTTCTCAAAAAGAACATCTCTATCTATATCTCCCATGTATTCTATAAGTGCAGAGGCTTGGTTGTGAATATGTTTGCCTCTTATTTGATCTGCCAAATACTCTAATCCAGATTCATCTATTTCTGAACCACCATCAAGAGTTGCAAGGCGCATATCTGCACCTACCTCTTTTTGAATACGTTGTAACTCTCTAAACTCTTCAGTAGTCACAAGAGTAATAGCTTGTCCACTTTTACCAGCACGACCTGTACGCCCAATTCGATGTACATACGATTGAGGATCAAAAGGTATATGGTAGTTAAATACATGTGTAACATCTTTAACATCTAAACCACGTGCAGCAACATCTGTTGCTACCATTATTTTACTTTCACCTCTTCTATAAGCTTTAATTACAGTTTCTCTGTCTCTTTGCTCTAAGTCTCCATGAAGCCCTGCTGCATTAAAACCTAATGCAGATAAATGTTCTGTTAGTCTATCTACTTCTCTTTTCATACGACAAAATATAATACATTTATTTGTATCTTCTGTTTCAAGTAGTTTTACAACAGCTTCATCTCTTTGAGATTCATTAATAACATAATAACGCTGTTCAATAATATTGTTTGTTGTCTCTTCATCACCAACAACGGAGATAAATTCAGGTTCATAAAGAATATCTGATGCTAATTCTTTAATAGGCTCAGGCATTGTTGCTGAGAAAAGAAGTGTTTGTCTGTTTTGAGGAATATACTCAAAAATTTCTTTAATATCTTCTAGGAAGCCCATGTCTAACATTTCATCTGCTTCGTCTAAAACTACTATTTCTGGGTTAAATACATCAATTTTACCTTTTTTATAAAGGTCTTTAAGTCTACCTGGAGTTGCAACAACAATTTGCACACCCTTGTGTATAAGTGCAATTTGACGACCATACCCTACACCACCATAAACAGTTAATGTTCTTATGCCTGCAAAACGTCCTAAATGATAAAGTTCATCGGCCACCTGTGTTGCCAATTCTCTTGTTGGAGTAATCACCAATGCTCTTTCAATCTCACCTTTAGCAAGTTTGTCCATCATTGGAAGTCCAAATGCTGCTGTTTTACCTGTACCTGTATGTGCTTGTCCAACCATATCAGAACCGTTAGTAATGATAGGAATAGCCATCTCTTGAATTGGACTAGCCTCTTTGAAGCCTGCAATTTTAATACCTTTTGATATATCTCTATGAAAATCAAATTCGTTAAATTTCATTATATTACCTTCATAATAAATGTTCAAAAAAAATATTTTTTGAACTTAAGAGAGTCTCTCGGAAGAGACTCTATAAATTCATGTTTTATTTGATGGTAAAATTTCCCATCAAAATTACAATATAGTTAGTAAGAATATTCCAAAAATAATTCTATAAATACCAAAAGATACAAAAGTAAATTTTTGTATAAATGCAAGAAAAAGTTTTACTGTAATATATGCAACAATAAAAGCAACAACAAAACCTACAACAAATGGTAGCCACTCTGCATTTGCAAAATCTTTATAGTGTTTAAGTAAATCATATCCACTTACTGCTGCCATAACAGGTATGGCTAGCATAAATGAAAAGTCTGAAGATGTTTTTCTATCTAAACCTGTTAATAGACCACCAATTATTGTAGCACCAGATCTACTAGTACCCGGCACAAGTGCAAATACTTGTGCTACACCTACCCATAATGCTTGCTTGTAACTTACATCCTCAACATCAGATACATGAGTCTCTTTTTCTACATAAAAATACTCTACAATTAAGAAAACAATACCACCAATAATGAACATCCATGCGACAGTTTGAACTGTAAAAAGTTCTTTTATCACATCTTTAAAGATGAATCCTACAATGGCAAGTGGGAAAAATGCCAATATAAGCTTCATCCATAAATCTATTTTTTTTATTGAGATTTTTTCTTTGTAGATCAACATAACAGCTAAAATAGCTGCAAATTGAATAATAACTTCATATGCAGATAAGAGAGCATTTCTCTCTATGCCCATAAATTCACTCGCAACAATCATATGTCCTGTTGAAGATATAGGTAAAAACTCCGTGAAACCTTCAATAATCCCTATGATTATTGCCTGAAAAATATCCATCTAATACCTTTTATATTTCTTATTTAAACCATGCTAGAAAAATAGCTTTCATCTTTTGTCAACAATTCATTTGGCGTTCCACTATCGACAACTTTTCCATCTTCTAAAACATAAATAAACTCTGCGCTTTTAATAGTACTTAGTCTATGTGCTATGGTAATAACAGTTTTTTCTTTTAAGAAGTCATGTAATGCTTCGAACAATTTTGCCTCTGTGTGAACATCAAGTGCAGATGTAGACTCATCAAAAATAACTACCTTAGGATTACTTAAAACCATTCTAGCAATAGCTACTCTCTGTCTCTGCCCTCCACTCAACTTAATTCCATCTTTTCCAACAAGAGTGTCAAGTCCATTATCTAAACGCTTTATAACATCATCGAGTTGAGCTATATGAAGTGCTTCGTTAACCACTTCTTGACTATACTCATTACCAAGCGTTAGATTGAATAACATTGTATCATTAAAAAGTTTAGGATGTTGTAATATAAGATGAATATTGTCTCTAATTGTTGAAAGTTCTAAATTATTGCTAGATTCTGAGCCATAATATATCTCACCATCATCAAAAGTATAGAACCCAACCAATATATTGGCTAGTGTTGTCTTACCTGATCCGCTTGCTCCGACAATAGCAAGTTTTGTTCCCTCTTTTATTGACATATTAATATTTTCTAATATTGGTTTATTTTTTATGTATTCAAAAGATAAAGATTTAACTTCAATACCTACTGCCACCTTCTCTTTAAACGGATTGTAATTCTGTTCAACAACAGGCTCTTGTTCCATATCAAAAATAGAATTTATTCTTTTACATGCTGCTTTAGCTGTTGCTAACACATATTGAAAATTAATAATATCCTGAGTTGGAGATACCATTACCCAAAGATATGAAAAAATTGCAAGCATTAATCCTACTGAGAGATCACTATATGCAACTGCCAGTATGCTGACTGCACGAAAGACTTCATAGCCAGATAGAAAAACCAAATAAGAAAATTTCATTGAAGCATCATTTTTATATGAAAAATTTATGGAATATTTACGAAGCTCATCTGCTTTTTTTTCACTTTTATTGAAAAAATAATCTTCTTTATTTGCTGCTCGTATTTGATGAAATAGTTCCAAAGTTTCTGTTAATGCTGATTGAAACATCTCTATAGCTTTGTTCTCTTCTTTTTTTAATTTACCAATATTCCTAGATAGCTTAACTGTAAACAGTACTACTACCGGATTCGTAATTAAAATAAAGATTGCCAACTGCCAGTGAATCCAAAAAAGTGCAATAGATGAAAATAGTAAAATTAAAACTGCAACTATAAGTTTTGATATAGTTGTGCTTACAAAAGCATCTATAGTCTCAACATCTGTCACAAGCTTCGATGTAACAGCCCCTACTCTCATAGTTTCGTACTCTTTTAAAGAGACATCTCTTAAATGTCTAAGTAATGAAACTCTCATTTTATAAGTAATATTTTTTGATATGGAAACAAATATCTTAGTTTGCATAATAGACAAGATAGTACTAAATACACGTAAAAGAAGAATTACTGCCAATATAAACAGCACATACCCTTTAGTATCTGAGGTAAAAATATATTCAGATATAAAAGCTATTAGATGCTGCTCTTTACCCAAAAGAAGTTCATCTACCATTATTGGTATAAAAAGTGGAATTAAAACAATAAGAAAAGTTGCCATTACAGCTATAATATTACCTAATATCAATTCTTTTTTATGTTTTAATACCTCCCCCACTATACTGTTGATACTACAATATTTTTTGTGCATTATGATCCTATCTATTGACTAATGTATTTGTCATTATATCTAAAGTTATTCGAGTATATAAGAGGTGATAAAAAGATGAGATTCGAGTATGAAGTTTTATTTGAAGGGTGTATATTTTTATAATATGTTAGAATTAGAGTTATAAAGTCCATAATATTAGGAAAATTAAATGAAAAAATATATATTTGTTGGTGTTGCTGGTGGTAGTGGCTCAGGAAAAACTACTGTTGCGAATAATCTTATTCGAGCATTTAGAGACCAGGATGCTGTACTTATACAACAAGATTCGTACTATAAAGAGATTAAAAACAAAACTATTGATGAAAGAGCACAAACCAATTTTGACCATCCCGATGCTATAGAATTTGAACTACTTAGAGAACATTTACTTGAATTGAAAGATTCAAACAGTATAGATAAACCCATATATAACTTTAGTACTCACTTAAGAGAAGAGGAAAAAGAAAAAATTGAACCATCACAAATTATTATTGTAGAAGGTATTTTAGTCTTGGCAGTACCTGAAATAAGAGATCTGCTTGATATGAAAATATTTGTAGATACAGATGCTGATGAGATGCTCCTTAGACGTGTAGAGAGAGACATAAACGAAAGAGGAAGAACTTACAAATCTGTTAAAGAGCAGTATTTAAATACAGTTAAACCTATGTACTTAAAATTTTGTGAACCTTCAAAGAGATATGCAGATATCATAATCCCCCGTGGAGGAGAAAATGAAATCGCAATAGATATGGTGATATCTAAATTAAAAACATATTTATAAAGCCATTATGATACAAAGTTTAAAATTTCTCTTAAATCTTTAACATCTACACAATGAGTAGCAGCCTCTTTAAGTATTGGCTTGGCACAAAATGCTACTCTTGTATCTGCATGAGCAAACATACTTAAATCATTTGCTCCATCACCAACTACCAATGTATCTTTACGAGTAACACCAAGTAGCTTTTGCAAACGAACTATCATGTCACCTTTTGCGTTTGAGTACATCATCTCTCCCCCAACCTGCCCAGATAAAATTCCATCTTCTGCATGTAAAAAGTTTGAAAAATCTGCATCTATACCTAAAGCTTCACAAGCAGGTTTTGTAGCAGATCTAAAACCACCAGAAAAACATATGACTGTATAACCTCTCTCTTTAAGACCTTTAACAACTTCTTTTGCTCCAGGCATCATTGGTAAACTTTTACATATCTCTTCAACTTTTGATTCTTCTAAACCTTTAAGTAGCGCTACTCTTTCTACCAAAGAAGCATAAAAGTCTAACTCCCCTGCCATTGCTCTTTCTGTAATAGAAACTACTTCATCTTTAAAACCAAGAACTTCTGCAAAAAAATCTATGGTTTCACCATCCATTAATGTTGAATCAAAATCAAATACTGCTAGTTTAGACATATATAACTCCATATAATTTTACATTTTATAGCCAGTAAACCGGCCCTACGTATATTTTAGATAGAATTATAACAATAAAATCCCCATATTAAGAGTAAAAAATGTTTGATAAATTCTGCGATATCCTTTGCAATGACAAAAAATTCATTACTATTGAAGTAAATCCTCCTCATGGAGCATCTATAGATAGTATTATTGAAAATATAAAAAAATACAAATTAGATGAAAAGGTAACAGGTTTTACCTGTACTGACAACCCTTTGGCTAAACTAAAAATGTCTGGACTGCTATCTGCCATTAAATTACAACAAGAGTTTAAAAAACCGGTTATTGCCACTATGAGTATGAGAGATAAAAATAAACTCTCACTACAATCTGACATACTTGGTGCGAATGATTTTGATTTACGTTGTATCTTGGCGCTTACAGGTGATCCTGCCAAATTATCTGACCAACCTGATGTTAAAGGTGTATTGGAGCGTGACTCTACCCTGCTTTTAAGTATTATCTACCATTTAAATAGAGGTATGGACTACTCCAATAAAGAGTTAAACCCTGCACCTAAACCTATCTACCCTTTTGCTGTATCTAATGCTCATGCAAAAGATATGAAAAGTTTACAAAAACGTATGCTTAAAAAACTAAACTATGGAGCAAGAGCAATCATAACTCAGCCTGTATATGATTTAGAAAATGCTAGAGAACTTTTAGAACTCTTTGAAGAAGCAAAAGAGTTAAGCATAAGAGATACTGGAAAAGAAGCTCATTTAATAATAGGACAATTTCCAATAGTAAGAGCTAAAACTGCAAACTTTATTGATGACAAAGTACCAGGGATTACTGTTCCAAAAGATATTATTGATGATATGAATTTAGCGGCTATGGATGGAGAAGAAAAAGAACAAGAAGTTGGGTTTGCTCTATCTAAACGTATTTTCGATGAAATAATGAAAGAGCACTCAAAAGTACATATTATGACGCATAACAGATTTGATTTATGTTCCGACCTGATAGGATAAAAAAATTACAATTGCATACCTTGCACCTTTTGCAAGGGATACAAGCAGTAAAAAACGTTTAAAATCATACTTCAAAACTCCAGCTATAAAAGTCAAAGGGTCACCAATAATTGGAACCCAGGAGAGAAGAAGTGATATTGCACCATATTTTTCAAAGAAAGATTTAGCTTTAAAAATTTTATTTTTGTCTATATATGATCTGCTTTCAAGATACTCTTCACCTTTCAATCCAATCCAATAGTTAAAAACTGACCCCAATGTATTTCCCAGAGTGGCCACAATCCATAAAAGTAAAATAGAATTATCTTGTGAAATGTCATAAATAAGTAAAGCTTCACTACCAATGGGAAGAAGTGTAGCTGAAGCAAATGCCATAGCAAACAGAGCAATGTAAACCATTAGAGCCTTTTAAATATAATTTCACCATCTTGGATGATAGCTACTTTATTTTGACATGCTTGAGATGGCAGAGAGATGTATTTATCGACAATTTTTGCTTGATGATAATGTCCTTCAATAACAAGATCAACATCTTTATAATTTTTCAATATAGTCTCAACCCTCTTTTCAAAACCTGTAAAATCATGACATATATTTTTTTTGGATAACTTTTTCATACGATCATCGATAATAGATATTTCAAAAGGTTTTAACAATAAAAGTGTTCTTTTAGAGCGCAATATTTTACAAAAGGCATCATATCCAAATCCTGTTGCATATTTATCACCATGAGATAGAGCAACTTTTTTTTCATTTAAAGAAAATAAAACAGGTTGTTCTTCTCTACTGTAAACTTTAATATCTGGGAAAAGCTCTTCTATACAAAAATCATGATTGCCTTCAAAATAGTATATATCTATAGTTTTAGATAATTTTTGAAGTAATTCTATAACATCATTTGAAAAAGTTTTAATGTACTCATTGTATCCAAAGAGAAGATCAAAATTATCTCCCATTAAAAAAACTTGAGTAGTTGAAACTTTTTTACTCTCTATATCTTTAAGTATATCCAAAAAGGAAGAGCCATGATGAGGATAGTGCGAATCTGCAATAAAAATTGCACCCTCATGTATCTTAGTCATGGTTATGGAACATAAGAGATAACAGGCAAGCCAAGACCCTCTTCATACCCACACATTAAATTTGCAGCAGCTAAGGCTTGTGAACTTGCACCTCTTAAAAGATTGTCAATAGCAGAAGATACAAAAAGTCCATTTCCATTTTTTGCTGCAAATATGTCACAAAAATGTGTTCCTGCTGTACTTTTAATATTTACCGGTGTCTCACGTATACGAATAAAAGGATCATCTTCATAATGTTTTTTAAGTATTTCAAGTGGATCAATATCATCTTTTAAAGTTGCATATATAGATACAAGTTCCCCTCTAGTGGCAGGTATAAGGTGTGGAACAAAATTTACATTCATTTTAACACCGTGTATTTTTTCTATTTTTTCTGCAATTTCAGGAGCATGTCTGTGTTTTAGTGGATTGTATGCAAATATGTTGTCATTTATATTTACAAAGTGCGTACTCTCCGATAATTTCTTACCAGCACCAGAAACACCAGATTTTGCATCTACAAAAAGTGGTGAATTTACATCTATATATGGTATTAATGGCAAGATACCAAGCAGTGTTGCAGTCGGATAACAACCTGGACCTGCTGCTAAGTTTGAATTTCTCAACTCTTCTCTGTAGTATTCAATAAGGGCATATACAGAAGAGTCTAAATTGTCTTTATCTTCATGCTCACAGTAATGCTCTTCATATTTATCTAAATCAAGACGATAATCTGCAGACAGATCTACAACTTTAACACCTTTAGCTAACAGCTCTTTGGCAAGACCCATTGATGCTTTATGAGGAAGGGCTAAAAATACTAAGTCACAATTTTTTGCCACATCATCAGCATTTGCTTTATCTACATATAAACTTATAACATCTTCTAAAGATGGGTGTATCTTTTCAATTGTTGTATCACCCTGTGTTGTTGCAAGATATGTCAGCATAAACCCTGGGTGAGTAATCAACATTTTAACCAATTCAAGACCTGTATAACCACTAGCCCCGACTACGCCTACTTTTAACATAAAATATTCCTTCTATCTTTTAAACTAAATTAATTTCAACATATGAGACTTTTTCAATGTCGTATGTTTTTTTACCTGAAGGTAATGAAAGTTCAATTTCATCTCCCTCTTCTTTACCCATAAGCACTCTAGCCATTGGAGAGAGTATAGAGATAAATCCTTTTGATGGGTTTGATTCTTGTCCACCAACAATTGTATATATAACTGTTTCATCTGTATCTTGGTCTAATAACTCTACAGTTGAACCAAAAGATACTCTTTTATGAGCTAGTGTCGAAGGGTCAATAACTTGTGCGCGTCCAATGACATCGGTAAGTTCAATGATACGAGCTTCCATAAGTCCTTGTTCATCTTTAGCTGCATGGTATTCTGCATTTTCTTTAAGGTCTCCCTGTGCTCTTGCTTCATCTATAACAGCTGCAATGATACCTCGTTCATTAGTTTTAAGATTCTCCAGTTCTTCTGAAAGTTTTACATAGGTTGCTTTTAACATCGGCTCTTTTTGCACGATTTGTCCTTTAAAATTAAGTGAAAGTATTATATCAAAAAGTTTATCTATACATATTGTTTATATATTATGCAATAAAAATAAGATGAGAATAAATTTTGGAGTAAGGTTACTAATATACCTATACATATAGCACTTAAGTATATGTTAGGTATTGGCTTTTATACCATTGCGTTACAAATGTCACAAGTTCCTAAGTGAAAACCTTGCTCAACTGCACAAGATCCATCCGGATTTGTATGATCACATTTTTGAGCCAACTCAGACCACTCAGTAATTGCTTTACCACGTGCCACTTTAGCCTTAACTACATCTGCATTACGTAGCTCATACTCTTCCCATTTTTTTGCCATTTCTTCTATCTGTTCTTTTGTCATTATATTTCCTTTGCTGTAAAATATCTCCTCATATATTAAGATGTTATTTATAAATAATCTCTTAATTATGTGGTGTGATATTATTATAGCCAAAAAATTATTTATTTTTTACTTTTCGATATAATTTGTAAAAAATTATATATGCGAAAAAAAGGCACAAGATGATAAATCAAAAAAAGATACTTATAACAAACGATGATGGCTTCGATTCTCCTGGGTTACACTCATTAGCAGATGCACTTAGAACTCTTGGACATGTAACAATAGTTGCGCCAACAACAGAAAAATCTGCCTGTGGACACTCACTTACATTAACTAAACCTTTACGTTTTGTAAAAGTTGAAGATGATTTTTACAAACTAGATGATGGCACACCAACTGATTGTGTATTTTTAGCACTAAATAAAATTTTTGATGACAATAATAAACCTGATATTGTAATTTCAGGTATTAATGTTGGCTCAAACATGGGAGAAGATATCACCTACTCTGGAACTGCATCAGCCGCTATGGAAGCAGTTCTTCAGGGCATACCAGCTATTGCAATATCTCAAGTATATAGTGATGATAAAAAGAGTATAAAAGAGCACGGATACAAGTTAGCTCAAGAAAAAATAGTAGAGTTGACTAAAAAAATATTTGACAATGACTTCCCTCTTCCTGAACGTAAATTTTTAAATGTAAACATACCACCTATTGCTTCAGAAGCTTGTAAAGGCTTCAAAGTAACTAGAGTTGGAAATAAACATTATGGAAACCATGCAGAGGTGCATTACAATCCAAGAGGTTTAGAGTATTACTGGATTGGTCTGCCAACACTTGAATGGCTAAATACTAAAGGTCATATAACAGATTTTGAAGCTATAAATGATGGCTATGTTTCAGTTACTCCTATTCATCTAGATATGACTTCCCATGATGATATATCTGCTTTAGAAAACTGGTTGTAACATATGAGATTTGAACGCTGTAAAATGCTTTTTGGTGAAGAAGATTTTGAAAAAATACAAAACAGCAAAATACTAATTTTAGGTGTCGGTGGAGTTGGCTCTTACGCATTAGATTGTCTTTATCGTTCTGGGGTTACAGATATTACTATCTTAGATTATGATATATTTGATGAAACAAATAAAAACAGACAAATAGGCTCAGATGCTGTAGGAGAGATGAAAGTTGATGTACTTAAAAATCTATACCCAGGCATAAAAACAATAAATAAACAGATGGATATGGCATGGGTAGCAGAGTTTGACTTTGAACCTTACGATTTGGTTATAGATGCGGCAGATACAACAAAAGTAAAAATAGAAGTTGCAAAAAAATGTTTTAAAAAACTCATTATGGCTTTAGGTTCAGCAAAACGTTTTGATGCAAATAAAATAGAGGTAGCTTCCATCTGGAAAACTCACGGAGATGCCTTAGCTCGTAAAATACGAAATGAGTTAAAAAAAGCAAGATTCGACAGAAATTTTACTGTAGTATTCTCACCAGAAGAGGATAAATGTAAAGATAAAGGTTCATGCGTAGCAGTTACAGGAGCTGTTGGATTAACAGTTTGCTCTGAAGCAATCAAGCGCATTTTAAAATAACTCTCGTAGGTCGGAGTTGTCCCCACCCCGACATTAACTTCAAACTTTTATTTTGCTTATTTTGTCGGAGTGAGGGCACTCCGACCTACAGAGTTCACTCTTTTAATAATATGAATTGATATACTTATTGGATTTTATAAAGTTCACGTGGGTTAAACCACACGCTACACTTTTCTATTTCTATATGCCAACAGAGTAAGTACAAATAACCCGGCTACTGTGTAGTAAACCCATACAGGCATTGGTATTGGATCTCCTGCTGCGTATGAGTGTAGTCCAGATAGATAGTAGTTAACACCAAAGTATGTCATAATTACTGTTGAATAAGCCCATAATGAAGCTACATTATATACGAAGGCAGATTTCAATGATGGTATAAATCTAAGATGTATAACAGCTGCATAGATTAAGATTGTAACAGCAGCCCAAGTCTCTTTTGAATCCCAACCCCAGTAACGACCCCAAGACTCATTTGCCCAAACTCCACCAAGGAAGTTTCCTATAGTATATAAGAAAAGACCAATGATTATTGCCATCTCAGATAGGTTTGTCAACTCTTTGATGGAGCGGTCAATATTTGCATCTCCATTTTTACCTCTGATAATAAATAGTACAAGAACTAAAAAAGATAAAATAGATCCCAATCCAAGGAAACCATCACCTGAAATAATTGTCGCAACATGTATCATAAGCCAGTAAGATTTAAGGACTGGTACTAAGGTAGTTATCTCTGGATTTATGAAGTTCATATGTGCAACAGCCATTGTTACACCAGCCAATATGGCAGCTCCTGCCAAGGCAAATGGTGATTTTCTTGCTAAGACAATTCCAGCAAAAACAGTTGAAGCAGCGATAAATACAATAGACTCATATGCATTTGACCATGGAGCATGTCCTGCAATATACCAACGGATAGCCATACCTAAAACATGCACTAAAAAGCCAAAAATTAAAATACTCCAAGATACACGCATGATCCACTTCATTGAAAACGATGGTTTAAGTACATTAATAAAGGCAAGTATGATTAATGCTAAACCTAAAAGAAGATAGAGAGGAACCAGCTTACCAAAAAGTCCTAATTTGTTATACCAAATTTCAACTTCTATATGTTTAGCTGATGGAAGTACTTCCGAACCATATGTTTTTTGATATTTCTGTATGCCACGTAATGCCAGATTTGCATTTGCCCAATTACCATCTTTTATAGCTTGATTTATCATAAGAAAATAAGCAGATATACTCATTTTAACTTTTTCGATATCTTCTTTATTAAAAGATTTTAGAGCATCCATAGGTGCATACCATTTGTTGTTTGCGTCATTTGGCTTTGGAAAAATACGCATTAATGTACCTTGATAAACCATATATGACACATTTACACGCTCATCTATTTTAATGAGTTCTTTATCGTATTGTGATTTCTCTAGAGGTTTTTTTATACTCGCTTCACTTACTTGTTTATATAGCTTATATGCACCCTCTTTTGCATCGAAAAAATCAGAAAATTTAGCATACTTGGCATCTTCAGGAAGCCCAAGGTCTAGAGCAATTTTTTTATGGCCAACTTTTATCATTGGAATCTTTTGATACAACTCTGGTTGCATTATCATTCCCAAGAACATTTGATTTGGCTCAAGATCGAACATAGAAGTTTTTCCTGTGATTTTAGATATAACTTCATGTGCAATCGTATCCATAGGTTTCATTCTTCCCATGTGATCCTGAACAGCCAACATACCAAACTTTTTTGCATGATCTTGGTCGTAAGCTGACATCTGTTTTAAAACAGAAGCATCAACAGTAGGTGCAGATGCCTGAGCATTTTGTGGAGAGAAAGCTAAAAATAGTGCTACTAAAGCAACAATTGCAGTATCTTGTAGTTTTCTTGCACCTTTGAGTAATTTTTGAAATCTTCCATTAGGTATAAACAGACTCCATAACATGCCTAAAGTCAATAAGATATAACCTAAATATGTTGGCCAAGTTCCAGGATCATGGTTTACAGACAAAATTGTTCCTTTTTCATCAGGATCATAAGAAGATTGAAAAAATCTATAATTTCTATGATCTAAAATATGATTCATATATATTTCATAAGGCATGTTAAGATTTTGCTCTTTATCTATAAGTACAACATCAGATGCATATGAAGATGGAGTCATCGAACCTGGGTATCTGTCTAGTTTAAACTTATCTAGTTTTATAGAAAATGGTAACTCTATTAATTTTGCACCTATTCTCATGTTAATTTCAACACCATCAAGAGTAAATTTTCTTAACTTAGCAATTTCACCTTTATTGACTTTAAAAGTTTCAACTCTACTTTTATCTCCTACCGATATTTTCATCTGTATAAACTCTGCTTTGCTAGATGATGATTTTAAGTCATGAGAAACAGTTTTTAAAGTAGACTTTTCATGTATTTCTTTTAATACAATTGCATTTCCACCAAATTGATAAAGCATTCTGGTATGAAAAACATTATCACCTGAATCAAGCTCTGCAGACTCTTTAGTACCCATATCAAGTGTTTTTAGTATATATGGGAATTTAACACGTAGCTCACCATTGTCAGTAGTTGTGATTTCAAATGTTGGTTTATCATTAAGTATATTTTTTGCATCATATGCAACATAAAATTTTCCAAAGTCTTTAATTTTGCCTGCTTTAAAATAGTGAATATCTCCCTTACCATTAGCAGATATTTTCATTTCAAGTATTGTAGAACCTTTTGGGTCTGCTACTACTTCATTTGTATATGAAGGCAAATACTTTACAAGCTCTATATTTACATCTTTATCGCCAACAGTTAAACTTTTATTTAAACTATTTTTACTCATTGTAGAAAAATATAACTCTTTTTCAAACAATGCCGTATCTTTACCATTTTTAGCAAAAAACTCTAACACTTTTGTGTCTGAAACCATCTTATTTGTCTCTTGACCTTCGCGAATATGCATAATACCTTCATATCCAATATAACGAGTAGTCAAGGCACCTAATGCAATAACAATAAATGAAAAATGATATAAAAAAACTGGAAATTTAGTTTTGTAACTTTTATATTTAAATATCTGATATATAAGTATGATAATAAAATATGCTAAAAAGAACTCAAACCATTTAGCTTTATATATAAGTGCTTGAGCAGTTTGTGTGCCATAATCATTTTCAATAAATGTAGCGGTACCAATAAGTACACCAAATATAAATAGCACAACTACTGCCATTTTCATAGATAAAATTCTTTTCAACATTGTCATAACCCCTTGTTAATTATAATACTTGATAATAGTAAACTACGCGATTATATCGGATGAATATTAACATATTGTTATTTTATATTTAAGTACTATTTTTCTACTTTAATTCACCCCAAGAATCACCAACTGATACAGAACACTCTAAAGGTACTTCAAGCTCCAATATATTTTCCATTACATGCACAAAGCGTTTAGATATCTCTTCTACCTTACTCTCTTCAACTTCAAAAATGAGTTCATCGTGTATTTGCAAAAGCATAAAAGCATCTAGTTTTTCATCTTCTATCATGCTATCGATCTGATTCATAGATAGCTTTATAAGATCTGCGGCTGAACCTTGAAAAACTGTATTGACTGACTCTCTCATAAAAGCTGCTTTTTGCATACCATTTGCAGACTCATAGTCAAAAATTCGTCTTCTTTTTAATATTGTTTCTACATATCCATCTATTTTAACACGCTCTTGAATACCTTCTAAAAAACTTTTTACTGTAGGAAATGATGCAAAATAATTTTTTATAATCTCTTTAGCTTCAACTGCACTAATTCCCAATTCAGCAGATAATTTTTTAGGGCCCATTCCATACAATAAACCAAAGTTTACAGATTTGGCAAAAGATCTTTTCTCTTTTGCCTGCTCTTCACCAAACAATATGGTTGATGTAGCTAAGTGAATATCTACTCTATTTTTAAATGCTTCTAGCAGTGCTGCATCTTTTGAAAAATGTGCAAGTAATCTAAGTTCTATTTGTGAATAGTCAATACTTACTAATTTATAGCCCTCTTTTGCAATAAATGCCTCTCTTACAGAACGTCCTAATGTAGAACGTACAGGAATGTTTTGTAAGTTTGGATCACGTGAGGAGAGTCTTCCTGTTGCAGTTCCAGTTTGTACAAAAGATGTATATATGCGACTTTTTTCATCTTTTTGTGCAAGTTTTAAAAGTGGGTCAACATATGTAGATAAGATTTTTTGGTACTCTCTATACTCTAATATTTTTTCAATGATTTCATGTTCACCTTTTAAAGACTGTAGTACTGCTTCATTTGTACTATAGCCAGTTTTTGTTTTTTTGCCACCTTTTAATCCAAGCTCTTGAAAAAGAATTACACCTAACTGCTGAGTAGATCGTATATTAAACTCTGAACCTCCCAAAGTATATATCTCTTGTGTAAGTGTTGCCAAGTCTTCACTTAAAGTCTTTTGTAAAGTTTCTAATTTACTTTGATCTATTTTAATACCTAAACGCTCCATACGTATGAGTACATTTATAAAAGGATACTCTACATTTTTTGCCTCTTTAAGTAAATGCGTCAATGATGAGAGCTCCATCTTTTTCTTTAAAGCTGAATAGAGCATAAAAGTCATCCATGCATCTTCAGCCGCATAAAAAGTTGCATCTTCTATGGAAACATGAGAAAAGTTTTCACCTTTTTTTACCATCTCTTTAAAAGGTTTCATATCGTATTTAAAAAATTTCTTTGCCAAAGCATCAAGCCCTACTTTTGATCCGGGGTCAGAAAGCCATGCCATTAACATAGTATCTGCATAAGGTTCTAACTCTTCAATATCGTACTGATTATAGAGTAATGAAAAATCAAATTTTACATTTTGACCTATGATTTTATGTTTTAAAAGTTTTTTTAATGCTTTTAAAGCATCATCAATGCCAATTTGATCTTCCACACCAAGATAATTATGAGCTATAGGTACGTAGTATGCTTTTGCACTATCTATACAAAAAGAGAAACCTACCATTTTATCAATTTTAGTGTCTAAGCCTGTTGTCTCAGTATCGAAAGCAACTAATGAGTCTCTTGGTATATCTGAAATTACATCACATAACTTCTCTTTTGTATCTAAAGTTATAGCTTCAAACTTTAATGATACTTCTGATGGCACGTTTTTAGTTTCAAATAAATCTTTTTGTTGATTTAATTCTCTATCTATATCTTCTTTGTCCATCCCAACTTTTGCCTTAGATATTGCTCTTTTCATCTCATATTTTTCGAACTCATCTAAAAGAACTGACAAATAGTTTTTATTTTCAAATAGAAAACTTTCTATATCGATACTTTTAAATACATCTCTTCTCATAGTTACTAATTCACGAGATAAAAATGCATTATCCTTACTCTCTTCTAAAAGTTTTTGAATACGAGGTGTGCCACAATTTTCCAAGTCATCATAAATGGCTTCTAGAGTATGGTATTTATTTATAAGTTTACTGGCACCAACTTTACCAATGCCTTTTACTCCAGGTATATTATCTGAGCTATCACCCATGATAGCCTGAAAGTTTATGAAATCTTTAGGGTGTACTCCAAATTTATCTATACATGTTTGTTCATTTACAACTTGACGTTTTACAGAATCATACATTTCAACCTGACCATCTTCGATCATTTGATACAAATCTTTGTCATGAGATACAATACGTACCTTCATTCCTTTCTCTTTTGCAAAAGATGTCACAGTACAAATAATATCGTCTGCTTCAAACCCTTCACGTGATAAATTAGCAAAGCCCATCTCTTCTATCCAATCAACAGCTACAGGTAACTGCTTTAGCAGATCTTCAGGAGCAGGATCTCTATTTGCTTTATATTCAGGGTAAATGTCATTTCTAAATGTTTTCCCCTTTGTATCAAGTGCAAAAACTAAATAATCTGTAGCATGATCTCTATGCAGAGAGTCTATTAAGTTTATAAATCCTGTTAAAAGTCCTGTAGGAAAACCTTGAGAGTTACGTAAAGGAGGAAGAGCAAAATAAGAGCGGAAGAAAAAGCCAAATGTATCTATGATTGTTATAGTTTTCAATGAAGTACCTGATTGTTTATTTAATATAACATCTTATCTAAATATCTTTTAGAAATTAAGTTATTTACTATATATTAAGTTTTGTTATACTAGAATATAAAGATATTTCAATAAGGATATATCATCAAAAAAGTAGCCAGTTTTTCACAACAAGAAGTTGATCTATCAAAAACACCACTATTTTTTCCGGAAGGTCTTGAAAAAATATTTCTTGCTATATATTTTGTGATACTTCCATATATCGCAGGTATACTATTTCTATTTTTCTATGTAGCACATGGAGATATATCACTATTTATTTCCCTATATAAACAATCTACATTTATTTTCAGTTGGGTAATAGGTTATGAAATAATTGCTGTACTAATTCTTTTATATATTGTAAAGTTATCCATTTCATTTTCGGTAAAAAGTGCAACAGGTTCAGCTAGTAAATATGGAAGAAACAAGAACTTTCACCGACCATAGTCTCTTCTTTAAAATTAAACTAGCTTAAACCTAACTCTTTATGTAAATACTCTCCTGTATATGAACCTGTCTCTTTGTACTCTGAAGCTAATTTTTCTGGAGAACCAGTTGCAATAATCAGTCCACCCTTATTACCACCTTCAGGACCCATATCTATAATATAATCTGCATTTTTAACCATATCTAAATTATGTTCAATGACAACAACAGAGTTACCTAACTCAACTAAATGATGAAGTACTCCAGTTAATCTATCTACATCTGCAAAATGTAATCCCGTAGTTGGTTCATCTAAAATATATAAAGTTTGGCCTGTATCTTTACGACTAAGTTCTTTACTCAATTTTATACGTTGTGCTTCACCACCTGAAAGTGTTGTTGCATTTTGTCCAAGAGTTATATAGTCAAGTCCCACATCAGTTAAAGTTTTTAATTTTATTGCAATAGCCGGTATAGCCTTAAAAAACTCTAATGCTTCTCCAACAGACATACCTAAAACATCAGATATAGATTTACCTTTATATAGAACTTCTCTTGTTTGTGCGTTATATCTAGTACCATCACAAGCGTCACAAGAGACAAGTACATCTGGTAAAAAGTGCATCTCAATTTTTATTTGTCCATCTCCTTGACACTTTTCACATCGTCCACCCTTAACATTAAAAGAGAAACGTCCAATTTTATAGCCACGAAGTTCAGCCTCTTTTGTTAATGCAAACAACTTACGTATTTCATCCATAATTCCAGTATATGTTGCAGGGTTTGAACGTGGGGTTCTACCTATTGGGCTTTGATCCAAATATATAACTTTATCTAGCTTTTCCAATCCACTTATTTCAACACCATCAACTTTATTTACTTTTTTTGCTCTATTTAACAACTCTCTAGCAACAGGGAGCAGTGTTTGAAGTATAAGAGAAGATTTACCAGAACCAGAAACACCTGTAATACATACAAAGTTTCTAAGAGGTATCTGAGCATCTAATTTAACAATATTGTTTATATTTACATTTTTTATTTTGATCCACTCTTTTTGAGCATTATCATGAGAATAAGATATATCTTTTTTACCATATAGATAATCGGCAGTAAGAGTTTTAGCTTTTTTCAATTTTTTTGCATCACCGGCAAAAACAATTTCACCACCAAAATCACCTGCACCCGGACCAATATCTATAATGTAATCCGCAGCTAATATTGTCTCTTTATCGTGTTCAACCACTATTACAGAGTTACCCTTCTCTTTCAATGAGTTAAGTGTACGAATTAACTTTAGTGTATCTCTTTCATGAAGACCTATGCTTGGTTCATCGAGTACATACATGACTCCAGTAAGCCCTGAACCTATTTGAGAAGCAATACGTATACGTTGAGCTTCACCACCAGAAATACTTCTAGCATCTCTATCTAGTGTTATATACCCTAAACCTACATCATGTAAGAAGAACAGTCTTTCATATAGCTCTTTCAATATTGATTCTGCAATCATCATTTTTTGCTTAGAAAGATGAGAAAAGCTATTTTTATTTGAAAAATACTCATAAGATTTTTCAATAGGCATTGAGATAATATCTGCTATATTTTTACCCTCAATCTTCACAGAAAGAGAACGAGGTCTTAGCCTATGTCCTTTACATTTGTCACATACTTTTTCAGTCATGTACTCTGAAAGATCTTTTTCATCTTTAAACATATCATGCGCAAATTTAACAACACCTGGCCATTCACGTGTTAATTTATGTCGCTTCCAAGTAAAGTTTACAGAACCACCATTTCCATATAGAACAGCTTTTTGTTTATGTGATTCAAGTTCTCCATATGGAATTTTTATATCAATATCATTTTGCTCACAAAATGCATTTAAAAATTTTGTATAGTAACTCTTATTGAATCCATACATAATTTTAACAGCACCTTTGTCTATGCATAAGTCAGGATCAATAACTTTTTTAAGATCAATAGCATATCTTATACCAAGACCATCACAAGCAGGACATGCTCCCTTAGGAGAGTTAAACGAAAATGTCACTGGTTCCAATGGTTCAAAACTTAACTTACAATCAAAACATGCCAAGTGTTCAGAGTAGTGAATGTGCTGTCTGTCAAGTTCCAACTCTTCATAGTTAAGAACCTCTATTTCCATCTCACCATAACTCTCTTTTAAAGCTTTCTCAACATCCTGTCCTATACGATCACGGCTCTCTTCTTTAACTACTACTCTATCTATTACAACTTTTATTGTATGTTTTTTTGTTTTTGAAAGTTCAATCTCATCATCTAGTCGTACCATTACACCATCTATCATGGCTCTAATGTATCCTTTATGACGTAAAGACTCTAGCATATCCGAGAAAGTACCTTTTTTCTCTTTTACTAGAGGGGCCATAATAACAAGCTTTGCACCATTTGGAAGCTTTAAAACCTCTTCTATTATGTCTGAAGCAGACATAGAGGAGATTGGCTTTCCACACTCATGACAATGTTGCTCACCTATGCGAGCAAAAAGCAGTCTTAAATAGTCATATATTTCAGTAATGGTACCAACAGTAGAACGAGGGTTTTTAGATGTAGTTTTCTGATCAATTGCAATGGCAGGAGTAAGACCTTCTATTTTGTCAACATCTGGCTTTCCAACACGTCCTAAAAACTGACGAGCATAAGATGAAAGTGACTCAATGTAACGTCTTTGCCCCTCTGCATAAAGTGTAGAAAAGGCAAGTGTAGATTTACCAGAACCGGAAATACCTGTGATTACAACTAATCTATTTTTTGGGATGCTTATATCTATATTTTTTAAATTATTCTCTTTTGCCCCATAGACGTGTATCATATCTTTTTTTACTGCCATAACTCTCCAAACTTATAATTTATTAAAACCACATCTTTTTTATTAACATACTCAAAGAAAACAAATACAATACTAACAATAGCATTTTATGGTTCTTAGAAGTCACTTTATCTTTCAACATTATTCCAATAGTTACACCAACAAGTGATGAAACTGCAACAATTAATCCATTGTGATAATCTATTGTTCCTACATATAGTCTGCTAATAAGCCCTGCAACAGAAGAAAATACAACAAAAAACAGGCCTGCACTAACAGCTTTTTTTAGTGGATAATGCAATAAGCCAACCAATATAGGTGTTAGAATTATCGAACCTCCAATACCAAGGGTAACGGAAAAAACACCTATCATTAAACCTAAACCAAGCAATAACCCTTTGTTTAAAGTTTTTGTTTGTGAATCGTCTTCATGATTTGTTGAATAAAAAAGTCTAAAAAGTGCAAATATGAGTAAAGCAAAAAAACTGAGTTGTAAAACGGTATCTGGAATATTGTGTGTTACATAACCACCTATGTAACCACCAAAGAATCCACCGATACCTACAAAAATACCCTCACCTATTATTAGTGAACCTTTTTTATGGTTAAGATATGAGCCATAGATAGATGAGAATACCATTTGTACAATAGAAATACCAATAGCATCTTTTATGTCAAATCCCAGTACCAACAGCAAAGGTACTAGTATCATACCTCCACCAATACCAAAAAATCCAGACAATGTACCAACAAAGATACCAGCAAAAATAAGCTCTATAAACATCTTCTATACTCCGTATATTAATCTGAAATCATGAGATCTTTTAAACATCAGTTTATATGTACATAAATTGAGATAAAAAGATAATTGTTATAACAAAGGTAAATGGCAATAAATGTCCCTTAAATACTAAAGGTTGTATTTTGAAATATACTTGTAAAACACCTCTAAGTCCAAGCCAAATACCTAAAAATGCTTTTAAACCTAAAAGCATTTGAAAACGACTTAAACCTTGTTCTAAATCTATAGGACCATAAACCTGTGTTATGAGGTACAGTCCTGTTAAAACTGCTATAAGCAAAGATGGAGGAACAACCTTTCTTACATATTTCATAAATGATTCTCTAATCTCTTTATGTTTCTCTTCATCATATGATTTATTGATTTTGTTCAAAAAAAGATTGTCGGTAATTAAAAAACCGCCATAGATGAATGCAGCAAAAAGGTGTATTGTTTTTATAAATACAAAAGTCATTTTTATATCCTATATTTCAAGTTTATTAGTTAATTTCTACCAATGAAATTTTGAGAAAAAAATCTATCTATCACTTCTCTCATTTCAACTATATCAGTCATACGATTTATCTCATCTCTAAACAGTGAAGCACCTTCATACCCGGCTTTTGAATATGAGTGAAGATTTTTTCTAAAAAGTATTGCTCCATACTTATCATAATAAGATATCATCTGGTCATAATGTTCCAAAACAACTTCTCTTATGAGTTCAGGTGTAACTTCTTCAATACCCTCTTTTATCTGCTTAAATATCCAAGGGTTACCTACTGCTGCCCGTCCTATCATAATGCCATCAGCACCTGTATAGTCCAAAACCCATTTAGCTTTTTTTGCAGAGTCTATATCTCCATTAACAATAACAGGAATAGAGACAGCCTCTTTTACTTCTCTTAGAGCATCATAATCTACAGGAGCTTTATATCTTCCTGCTTTTGTTCTACCGTGTACAGCTATAAAATCAGCACCATTGTCTTCACAAAGTTTAGCTTGTTCAATATGGTTTTTTTCATTAAATCCTAAACGCATTTTTACAGAAGTATACTCTTTGTTTGAGTACTCTTTAATCGTACGTATTGTCTCTGCCATTTTTGGTAAATCTGTAAGCAGAGATGAACCTTGAAGATTGTTTACAACTTTAGGTGCAGGACAACCACAGTTTAAGTCTATACAGCTAACACCCTCTTCTTCATTTAAAATTTCAACTGCACTACGAATTACATTTTGGTCAGAACCTGCAATTTGAATGGAGTATGGATCTTCACTAGAAGCTTTTTCCAACATTTTAAATGTTTTTTTGCTGTTGTGTACAAGTGCGTTAGATGAAATCATTTCTGATACAGTAAGATCAACACCGAATTTTTTAACAACAGAGCGGAAAGGGAGGTCTGTAAAGCCCGCAAGAGGGGCTAATACATATAGGGTTTCGGAAAAATCTATTTTTGACATAAAGTTCTATAGACAGATTGTATTTATATTCATTAAATCTTCAATTTTATAGTTTTTATTTGCTTTTTTAAGAGAATATAATGCTCTTGCTCTAACAAAGTCATTTTCATGTTGTTCATCAAGATATAAACCAACTTCATCCATAAGTTCATATTCAAAAAGAAGATATAAATATGATAATTGTGCTTTAGGATATTCACTTTGATACTTTTTAAACAAAGCTAAATTTTCATCTGGTGAAAACTGTTTTTTTGTAATATAAGCTGTTCTGACAAATTCATTACAGTTAAAATTAAGTGCCGCTACAAAATCATCTAAAATATCTGTTGTAAGCTCCATATCTTCTTCTGTATTTAATCTTTGCATCATTACAAAGAAGTTATTAAGATCAAATACTTTAGCATATTTACGTGCTTTGAAAAATGACTCTTTTTGAGCAAACATAGCTAAAGCTTTTTTTCTTACAGGATCAGAGAATGAAACTGGAGACTTCATAACCTCTTCAATAAACTTAGGATCATGATCTAAATGATTTAATCTATTTTTTATAAGTAATGGATTGCCTTCTGTAAATACTTTTGACATCTTATTATCTTTTAAATCAACATAATCACCATTTTTGATTTTATTTACAACATTTAAAACTTTTGACAATCTAGGACTTAAGCCTTCAACATTGTCTAAAACTTCTATTTTTGATTGTCCCAATATATTTGCAGAAGAAGCGATTTTACCTATAGTATATTTTTGTTCTTTAGGTTCTTGTACCATTGACCAGTAAAGTGCATCATCCAAAGTATCAGCATCTTTTTGCCATTTTTTTAATTTAAAATAACTTTTTAAACTATAAAATACCATATGAATTACTGTAAAAACAAGTAAAATCAACATAGGTAGGACAACCCATACTGCAACAGGGAAATTTATATTAATTCCCATAATTTCAACTACATAATAACTAGAATTAATAGTATACGTAAAAGCACCTACCAATGCCATAAATGTTAATGAAGCAAATATATATAGACCCAATCTCATTCTCTATCCTTTATTATTTTTGTTCTTTCTCAATGATTTCTCTACATGCGATACAATAACGTGCAAAATTTTTAACTTCTAAACGTGGTAAGCCAATATCTTCTTCACACATTTCACATATACCGAATTCACCTGTCTTAATTTTATCTAAAGCAAGTTCAATTTCAGTTAATTCTTTACGTTGTTGCATTAAAATTGCTTCATCTACAATATTTTTTGCAGATGATGCAGCAAAATCACCCTCATCATTTAACTCTGACTCTCTAAGTTCATTTAATTCCAGGTTAGTACCTGTAAGATTTTTTTCTATCTGAACTCTTCTATCTAATAAATTATTCTTGAATCTTTCCAACTCTGACTTCGTAAGCATTAATATTTTCCTATTTATGATATGGATGATTGTTATTAATTGTAAGCCCTCTAAAGATCTGCTCCAATAAAACAACTTTCACAAGTTTATGTGAAAGCGTAATTTTACCGAATGATATTGAAAAGTTACATTTATTTAAAAAATCTCTTTCAAAGCCGTATGCACCGCCTATATATAAATTAATTACACCTACATCCTTAAGAAGATTTGCAAAATCATGACTATCTACTTCTTTAGAAGATGGATCCAAAGCTATATTTATACCTGTATTCAAATATTTTGATAAAGATTTTGTATATGCTTTTTGAGCAGCCATAGGTGAAATATCGTGTGCTTTTGTAATTTCTTTATCGAAAATCTCTATGACATTTACTTTTGCAAAGGGCTTAGATATTTTAATATAATGCTCAATTAGCCCAGAATATAATTTATCTTTTCCTTTTTTATCTATTATTATTACATTAATTTTCATACTTTAATTACCAATCTTTTTAAAACAACAACGTTTATATTTTAATCCACTACCACATATACATGGTGAATTTCTAAGTATTTCAACTTTATCTTCATAAATATCACCATCAACATATTTCCACATATCATTTACTTTTTTAAAAATTGATTTTTCATGGTGAAGATGTTGTTTTTTTTCAAAAATATAATAAGCTTTAAATTCAACAATATCTTCACTGTAACTAACAATTTCTAAGTGTTGCCAAAAGCTATTATCTGCCCAGTTTTGTATAAATTTCAACTCTTCATCACTCCATGTTCGATTATCTGTTGTTGCTTGCAGATAATTAACATCTCCAATACAATATGCAGAGTATCGAGATCTCATGAGTTTTAAAGCTGAGTCTGCCACTTCGTCCACTCTCAATATTGGTTCACAACACTTAGAAAATTCTAATCCACTTTTACAATAACACTTATTCATTATTTACACTTTCAAATTTTTATTGATTTTTTTAACTAAAACTATTTTATATTTCGTCTTCTAAAGAATAACCTTTAAAATATACACGAATAAGATCTGGAGATATAAATATTCTAGGAGAGTATGGTTCTATTTTTATAAGAAACTTTTTCTTCTTTAACTCTTCAAAGTTCTTATAGTACAACTCCAACTCCATTGGTTTACTTTTTATTTTTAGAAGATCTGAAACTTCTATCATATACCCTCTGTCCATATATAAAAATTTATAAAATTTTCTTGTCCCGTAAGTATATATTCTTTTATTTTCAACACGTTTTTTATACATCTCTTCATAGAGATTTTTTTCTAATCTTTTGTCATTTATACTTTGTAATATATTTTTCTTCTCTTCTTCTGTATATTCTGTTTTATTGGAGTTTTTACTATTTTTATTTTGTTCTTCAAGACGTTTGGCATTAAGTATTTGCATAATACGTTTTTTATAAGTATTTTTTTTTAAATTTTCATCATTATCTATACTCACGTCTAAACTCCTTCAATATAATAATATTATTATAGCATAAGAATAATTTTTTAAATCACCATAAACACAGCACATTTTAGATAAAATCTACTTTCTAAATTTTACATTATTGTAAAACCAAAAACTCATTTGTTAAAGGTATTCTCATGTCATCTTCATCTTGCCACAAAAAGGCATATATTACAACTCCAATCTATTATGTTAACGACATAGCCCACATCGGTCATGCTTACACAACTATTATTGCAGATACACTTGCACGTTATTCAAGAATGTCTGGTCTTGAAACTTTTTTCCTAACTGGAACCGACGAACATGGTCAGAAAATAGAAGAAGCAGCTAAAAGCAGAGGTAAAAGTACTCAAGCGTATGCAGATGAAATTTCTGCAACATTTAAAAAACTCTGGGATGATTTTGACATATCTTACGATAAATTCATAAGAACAACAGACAAAGACCATATGAAAGGTGTACAAAAAGCCTTTTCAGTAATGCACGCTAACGGCGACATATACAAAGATCAATACAAAGGTCACTACTGTATATCTTGTGAAACATTTTTTCCAGAAAGTCAGCTTGTAGATTCAGAATTTTGTCCAGAGTGTGGAAAAGCTACTTCTATTGTAGAAGAGGAGAGCTACTTCTTTAAATTGTCTGCATATCAAGATAGACTTCTTGCATGGTATAACGACAATCCTGATTGTATTTTGCCAAAAAGTAAAAGAAATGAAGTTATACGTTTTGTAGAAGGTGGACTTAATGATCTTTCCATCACAAGAACAAGCTTCGACTGGGGTGTTAAGTTACCTGCCGATTTGAATGATCCAAAACATGTTATGTATGTTTGGCTTGATGCACTTATGAACTATGTAACTGCATTAGGTTATGGTGACGATGATGCAAATATGGATTACTGGCCTGCACGTGTACATCTCATAGGTAAAGATATTTTACGTTTCCATGCCATATACTGGCCTGCATTTTTAATGAGTCTTGAACTTCCTCTACCTAAACATATTGCTGCACACGGATGGTGGACACGTGATGGTGAGAAGATGTCAAAATCTAAAGGTAATGTAGTAAACCCTAGAGAAGTTGCAAATGCTTACGGACTTGACAACTTCCGTTACTTCATGCTTAGAGAAGTACCTTTTGGAGGAGACGGTGACTTTAGTCAAAAAGCATTAATTGACCGTATAAATTCTGACCTTGGTAATGACCTTGGAAACCTTCTTAACCGTGTTATTGGTATGAGTGGTAAGTATTTTGAAGGTAAAGTAGACTCTTTAAATGTTACAAAATATTATCAAGAAGAGTTAAATGATGTTCATGCCTCTTTAGACAAACTTGAACCACTTCTTTACGATATGCAAATTCACCGTTACCTTGAAGAGCTGTGGAGACCATTGGCAGTTGCCAACAAGTCTATTGATAAATACCAGCCTTGGACACTCATGAAAGAAGGTAAAGAAGAAGAAGCTATGGCACTAAATGGTCTTATTACAGCTATTCTTGCTAAAGTTGCAATTATGCTTTACCCTGTTATGCCGGAAGTTTGTACAAAAATTGCAAAAACATTGAACTTTACAATAGACAACACTTCATGGAATGAAATGATAAAAGGCAATAAAGTATTGGAGACATTTACTCTTCAAAAAATAGACCCTCTTTTCCCTCGTGTAGAAGAGCCACTAATTATCCAGGCAGAACCTATCGACAAGAAGGTAAAACCTGAAAAAGTTAAACAAGAGGACAATAAAGAAGAAGGTATTGCACTAATTGGTATAGACCAATTTTTCCAAACTTCTTTAAAAATAGGAACAGTAGTTAAAGCAGAAGAGGTACCTAAAAGTAAAAAATTACTTCTACTTCAAGTTGATGTTGGTGAAAGTGCACCAAGACAAGTTGTTGCTGGTATAAAAGAGTGGTATAGCGCTGAAGATATGTTAAATACACAAGTATGTGTAGTAGCAAATCTAAAACCAGCTAAATTAATGGGATTAAAAAGTGAAGGAATGTTACTCGCTGCAAAAGATGAAAATGGTCTTTGTATGATTCGTCCGGAACATCCAAAAACTGTAGGAACCCCAATTAGTTAATAGGATAATATATGAAAATTGAAGATATTTTAAATTTAACAGAGGGAACTCTAAGTAACACACCAAAAGTACAAGCCATAGAATCTGCTACTGTATTTCAATCAAAAGTAGAACATGGTGATCTCTTCTTTTCATCTAATCAAGAAGAGATAGACAAAGCCATTCAAAATGGTGCTTATGCAATTGTATATGATGATGAAAACATCAAAAGATCTGATGATGAGATAGCATGGATAAAAGTTTCAGACATACAACTTGCTGCTTACAAATTAATACGCTATGTTGTTATTAAGAAAGAGACTGCTTTTTATCTTATAAGTGAACATGAACTTACTTTCTTAAAGATGATTTTGTTACATAAAACAAATGTATCATTCATATCTAATGATTGGCGTAAAGCATTTGAACAAATACTTAATGCAGATGATTCACTTTTTGTTGGGACAAATAAAGAGCTAATGCAACTTATTAAACCTGATGTAAAAAGATTCAATAAAGAGGTAGATGGATACCCAGTTTCAGACACTCTTTTTAGAACTACATTTAAAGTTGGATCTTACGTATACCAAGAAAAAGAGTTGATTCCTTTTCACCTTGAGTATCTACTTAGAGTTATTGATTTTTGTGATACTCATGAGTTACCATATTCTGTTGATAAAATTAAATACACAAAACACTTTACACCAGTTTTTATAGATATGAAACTAAAAAGTACAAGACCTAGTAACTCTGATAGAGTTGCAATTTTTACAGATAATCTTCAAGATATTGCAAAAGCAAGAGAGTATGTAATGAGATCGAACATGTGGGTAAAAAGTATTATTTTAACTCCACCAAAAACTAAAGTACCAAATATTGACCACCCTCATTGGTTTAATAGTGAAGAAGAAGTAAGAGAGTTGTTGAAAAACATTCATTTTAACTATGCATTTATCTACAATGCAGATAAGAATATACTTAATACAATTAAAGAAGAGTATAGTCTATTTTAAGAATTAGCCCACTAAGTAAATGGCAAGTCTTGCTATATTACAGTGGGTGAATCCACCCTACTTTTTCTTTATAACAATCATATTTTTTCCATTATCATCTACTACTTTACAATTATAAAGAGAAGATAAAACTTCAAATGTATGAGCTCTAAAGAAAACAATATGTGTCGGATCTTTAATATAATACCAATTCAGAAATGAAGAGATTTCATTTGTATGAAACTCTGTCTGTATAGCCAGATATCCGCCAACATTTAAACGCTTCAATAACATTTCAAAAATCTTTTTTGGATTCTGCAAATGTTCAAATACTTCTGTAGAAACTATGAGATCATATTTTTTTGTATCCTCCAATCCATTTGGATGATAAATAGGATCATAATAATCACAGGCAATACCCTCTTCTTCTAGCATAGATGCGAGCAAAGAGCTCTCACCGCAACCAAAGTCCAAAGCATCTTTAGAATTTTCAACTAAGGGAAGCATAAAATCAATAAAACGTTGGAAGTATGCTCTATATCCATCATTCATGGCAGAGTTATCATGTAGATCATAACGTTCTTTCTGATCTTCAATATCTTTATATAAAGAAGGATGTTTAAATATGTATTCACAATCTTTACAATGATAATATGAGATTTTATTCTTATCATCGACAAACGGCATTGTCGATTTATTGCAGATATGGCATTCCATGTTCATTACCTTAAAATTGTAGGTATATTATAAATCATTTATCAATTTTGAAAACTTTTTTACTTCATCCCAATTGGTATAATCTATAACTGTCAATGGGTCTGTCGGTCCTTTTGTCATCCACATAATAAATCTAATCATTTGTCTGTTAAAAAAACTATATTTTTGATAATTCAACATACCGGCAAATACTGCGAGATTTTTAGGTTTCCAATCTATCTCATTTAAGAATTTTATCAAATACGGGTTTGTATCTGGTCTATTTTTTTCTGGCTTTCTCGCCACAATATTTACAGAGAAGAAAGCACTCTTCTTCTCTTCTAAAGTAGATTGGAAATTTTTTATAAATTCATAAACCTCTTTATTGTGTTTACCATAACGTATGCTTGCTCCAACTATAATTTTATTATAATTATCTAAGCTATCGACTTCAGATATAGGTTTTATCTCTACACTATCATTATCTTCAATATTTTCTTTTATATATGAAGAAATTTTCAATGTATGCTGATCTGTTGTCGAATACGCTATTAGTATCTTTTCCACAATATCTACTTTTATTAAATTTAATTTTCTTGCATGTAAACAACATGTGTTTGAAGGAATTCTTCTAAACCATGTTTACCATCTGCTCCACCTAAACCTGATTTTCTCCATCCTGCATGGAAACCTTGCATAGCTTCAAAATGCTCTCTGTTAACATATGTTTCACCATACTTTAATTTTTTACATACTTTTAGTATTGTATTTATGTTTTGAGAATATACTGAAGATGTCAATCCAAAATCACTATCATTAGCAAGCTTAATAGCTTCATCTACATTTTTAACACGAATAATAGGTAAAACCGGTCCAAAAACTTCTTCTTGTACGATTTGCATATCTTGTCTACACTCAGTCAATAGTGTTGGTTCAAAATAGAATCCTGTATCGAATCTGCTATCTTTATTTCCGCCAACTGCTACTGTAGCACCCTCTTCTTTAGCTTTTTCAACCATAGAAGTTACTTTATCTAATTGAGCTTTACTAACCAATGAACTCATAACAATTCCATCTTTAGAGAATGGCTCGTCAACTTTTACATTTTTAAATGCTTCTGTGACTCTTTTTGTAAATTCATCTGCTATACCTTCTTCAACATAAACTCTTTCAGCACAGTTACAAACTTGACCACTAAAGATTAATCTTGATTGTACAACTGAAGAAACTGCTAAGTCTAAATCTGCATCATTACATACAATTACTGGTGCTTTTCCACCTAATTCTAAAGATAGTTTTACAATATTTTTAGCACTTGCTTCAATAATTTTTTGACCAGCAGAAACACTTCCTGTAACTGTAATCATATCAGTAATATCATTTCTACAAAGCTCTTCACCTAAAACTGATCCACTTCCACTTATAATGTTTAAAACACCTTTTGGTAGTTCAACTTTCTCAAGTAATTTTGCAAATTCAAATGTTGTATTTGGAGTTTCTGAACTTGGCTTAATAACGATTGTACTTCCTGTTAACAATGCCGGCGCAACTTTTCTAGCCATAACAAAGAAAGGGAAATTCCATGGACATATTCCAACAACAACACCCATAGCTTTCTTGAAAAGTAAAATTTGCTCTCCTGGTCTATCACTATTTATGATCTCACCTTCATAAATTCTTGCCCAACCAGCATAATAATCGAAATACTCAGCTGTAAAATCAACTTCAATTTGTGCCAATTCAAATACTTTTGCTTGCTCTTGTGCCAACACATTAGCTAAATGAACTCTGTTTTCACGAATAACATTTGCCATAGCTTTTAAATACCCAGCTCTCTCAATAGGCATTTTCTCTTCCCAGCTATCTTGTGCATTTTTAGCAGCATCTAGTGCACGTTGAGCATCTACAGCATCTCCATTAGGAATAGTAGACAACTTTTCATTTGTTGCAGGGTTAAATACTTCTATTACCTCTTTAGAGTTAGACTCTACAAATTCACCATTTATATATTGTTTGTAAATCATTTGTAACCTTCGTATAATATATAGATCATAAAGATCTGTATGCATTTTACACTTAAAAAAATAAATAACCCATTAATATTATTATGATTACCTTTTCTTATAACAAATTTTATTTTTTTAAAAAAATAATGTATAATTGTGAAAAAAAGATAATTAATGAAAAGAAGAGATTTTATAACCACTGCTGCACTTACAACTTCTGCTTTAGCTTTGAATGCTTGTCACAGAGCAGAAGAGAAAAACATATATGGATCAACTGTAAATAAAAAACCTGTAAAAAAAGTAACACTTAAGCTTGCAACTTCATGGCCTGCACATTTCCCCATCATGGGTACTGGTGTTGATTCATTTGCCAAGCGATGTTTTGAGTTGAGTGGAGGGTCACTAGATATTAAAATATATCCTAAAAACATTTTAGTACCTGCAATGCAAGTTTTCGATGCTACTTCTGCTGCACAAATTGACGCTTTTCATTCAGGTGTATACTATTGGAAAGGTAAAAATTCTGCTTTTTCCATATTTGGAGGAATGCCACTTGGACTCACCTCTGAAGAGATGATAACATGGATAAAATTTGGAGGTGGTTATGAGCTATGGCGTGAGATGTATGGAAAATTTAATCTCTACCCTCTCATAGGTGGTACTACAGGTCCACAAATGGGTGGTTGGTTTAAAAAAGAGATAAAAACATTATCTGATCTAAAAGGTCTTAAAATGCGTATTCCTGGTCTTGGTGGAGAAGTCATGAAGAGACTTGGAGTAAACCCTGTTTTACTACCGGCAGGAGAGATATATACTGCACTTGAAAGAGGAACTATTGACGCTACTGAGTGGGTAGGACCAGCGTTAGATAGTATGATGGGTTTTGCTAAAGCTGCAAATTATTACTATACCGGTTGGCATGAACCAGGTTCTATTCTTGAAATTACATTCAATAAAACTAGATGGGAAAAACTAAGTGATGAACACAGAGCAATCATAGAAACTGCTTCTGCAGAGATGACATCGAACATGCTTTGTGAATTTAGATACAAAAATGCCAAAGCTCTACAGGAGTTACCTTCAAATGTAGAAATTAAAACTTTTTCAAAAGATATTATAGATGCAGCAAAAGATACTTTAAACGATGTTCTTGAAGATGAAAGTCAAAAGAGTCAAGATTTCAAACGTGTTTTAAAAAGTTACCAAGAGTTTACAAAAGTAAATACACCTTGGGATGACATTAGCACAAGAAACTTTCTAAATATACGAGCTTAAACTCATATATTTAGCACTCTTTTACAAAAAAGCTAAAAGAGAAGCCGTTACAGCTACATTTAGAGATTCTACATCTCTTTTCATAGGTATTATTATACTTTTTGAACATACCTTTTCAACTTCTTTACTTACACCTTCACTCTCGTTACCTAAAACAAATACTGTTCTCTCAGAGTACTCTTCATCTTTGTAAGAATTTTTAGCATGTGAAGATAAGCTATAGATATCTGCATTATCATCTTTAAATGATTCCAATGTTTTTTTCAAATTTGAAGTTTTAATTATAGGTATTTTAAACAAAGTACCTACAGAGGCTTTTATTACCAAAGGCGATATTTGAGCAGCACCTTTTGTTGGAAGTAAAACCGCATCTACATCACCTGCTGCACAAGAACGTATGATCATACCTAGATTTTGAGGATTTGTTATGCCATCAAGTGCTATGATTTTATAGCTTCTATTTAAACTTCTAAAACTCTCTTCATCTCCAAAGTTTTCTAAAACAATATCTAAAGCTACACCTTGGTCTTGTTTTGAATTTTTAGATATACGTGATAAAGATTGTTTGTCATGGTATGCCACTTCAATATTTCTATCTTGAGCAATCTTTTTCATATCTTCAAGAATTTGTGCATCTCTATTTGACTTAGAAAGATGAAGCTTGTGAATAGACAAAGTTTTATCTTCAAGTGCTTCCATAACAGCATTACGACCATATATAGTCAATACTTTATCAAAGAAAGCTCTTTTTTCCAAATACTCTTTTGAATTTTCTTTCACTATTTTGATTCACCATTCCATGCAATATGTGGTTTTCCATCATCATCAAATACAACAGCAGGCATTCCCATAATGTTGTATCCACCATCAACATAGTGAATTTCACCTGTAACACCAGAACTTAAATCTGACAATAGATACATTCCTGAGTTTCCAACCTGATTAATAGTTACATTTTCTTTCATAGGTGCATTAGCTTTGTTCCACTTCAACATAAATGAGAAATCACCAATACCAGCAGCTGCCAATGTTTTTATTGGACCTGCAGAGATTGCATTTACTCTAATACCATCTTTTCCAAGATCTTCAGCCAAATATTTAACTGTCATCTCTAGTGTTGCTTTTGCAATACCCATAAGGTTATAGTTTGGAATGTATTTCTCTCCACCATAATAACTAAGAGTCAAAATAGATGCATTTTGTGACATTATTGGCTTTAACTCTCTTGCAATTTCAATTAGAGAATATACTGAAATATTCATAGCAACTTCAAATGCATCTTTAGATATGTCAATAAAGCGACCACTTAAGCCCTCTTTTGGTGCAAAAGCAATAGAGTGAACGATGAAGTCAATCTCTCCCATATCTTTTTCCAGAGACTCTTTTAGTGCTTTTATCTCCTCTGGCTTAGATACATCACATGGGTAAAGTCTAGCTCCACACTCTAAATCTTCAGCAATTGGTGCCAATTTTTTTTCAAATCTCTCATTTAAAAAAGTGATCGCCATTTCTGCACCCTGCTCTTGACATGCCTTAGCAATACCATACGCAATAGACTTTTTGTTTGCGATACCTAAAATAACACCTTTTTTACCCTTCATTACCATGAATAACTCCTAATATTTATTGTTCAGAGCCCATTGATAAACCTAGCCATTCACAATGGAATTTGAAAATGTAAGATTATAAAAGAGATTTTCAAGTCCTAACCGTAGTTAAGACGAAGTAAATATCTTTTGTAAGATTGCGTTTTCAAAGTCCACCCAGAGGGCATCACTAGCTTTTGCTTATGCGTCGTTACTCTTTTTCACCTTAGCTACGGCTAGGCTTTCAAAAGAGTGCCTAATCTAAACAAAAGCTAATGATGTTGTGAACGACTAGGTTTATCAATGGGCTCTGTAATTTTACCTCAATGATGTTAAAATATACTAATCGATTTCATAGGAAGATATATGTCAAAAAATAAAAAATTATTAATCATAAGCACCGGCGGGACATTTAACAAAAAGTACAATCCTAAAAAAGGTTTATTGGAAGTAGACAAAACGTCTGATGCCCTATATAACATAGCAGAAAAATGGCTTTGCGATTTTGAAGTTTTAAATATTATAGGAAAAGATAGTCTAGAGATGAACTCACAAGATCGTCTTGAACTTTTAGCAATGATAAACCAGTCTGAGTATGAAAATATTATTGTAATTCATGGGACAGATACTATGGATATAACTGCTCAATATCTTGCCGATGCAGATGAAGAGAGATGTATAGTTTTAACAGGAGCAATGGTACCATTTGCAGTTGACCCCATAGAAGCAACAGCAAATCTTGCATCTGCAATAGG